>SDBT01001040.1_pt1 | contig 47308 bp, 28 predicted proteins | sample 2277101 | NCBI WGS metagenome assembly SDBT01 (sample SAMN10404973, study PRJNA504765) | marine sediment metagenome | isolation source: marine sediment core GS10_PC15, 103 cmbsf | place: Arctic Ocean: Southern Knipovich Ridge | collected 2010 | reverse complement strand
CTCTGTACCCACTGCTGTGGGCTCTTATGGCCGCGGTGGGCGGTCTGGACCCCGCCAGGCGCAACCTGGCGGTGGTGATTTTGGCGGCGGCCGGCCTGGAGATCCTGCCCGCGGTCGGACCCGCGGTTCTCGACGGCGCCGGCCTGGAGACGATCTGGACGCTGGCCGGCTGGCGGACGCTGGTGCACCTGTCAGCCCTGACATTCTTCCCGTACCTGGCAAGGGTGCTGGTGTCCGCCTTGGCCCAGCACCTGCGCCTGGTTGCCGGACGAGACGCCCGGGAACGACAGGTCCAGTTCGACCAGGAGCGCCGGCAGCGGGAGCTGGACGCCAGGCAATACCGCCTGGGCGGAGGCGTGGCGGGCATCAAGTCCAAGAAGCGTTCCGCCGAGAAACGCAAGCACAGCTCGCTCAGCTCGCTCAAGCGAAGGGTGCACAGCCTGCTGGTGATCCTGCAGGAATCCCTCAGACCCAACACGATCGCATTTTTCCTGCTGTCCAGGGACGGCCGGACCGTAAAGCTCATGGACAGCATCTCCGCCACGAGGGATGAGCTGATCGACGAATCCCTGCCGGCGGGCAAGGGCGTGATCGGCGCGATCCTCAAGAACCTTGACACGGTCTCGTTCAACCACTTGCGCTGGGACCCGGACAGGTTCAACTACTACGACGGCAAGGTCGGCCTGAAGACCTTCATGGGCGTTCCGATCCTCGACGAGGACGACGACGGCCAGCTTGTTCCACGAGGCGTCCTGCTGGCGGACCGCGCAGCGGAAGTGGCCTTCGGGCACGACGACGAGCAACTGCTCAAGGTGTCCGCCCTCGAGTTGCTCCGTTCCATGGACACCGAACGGGTCATCGGGGAGACCGAGGAACTGGGCGGGCTGCTGGAAGCCAGCGAGCAACTTAACCGGGCGGTCAACCTGGCGGAGGTGGTCGACGAGGTGCTGATCCAGGTCCGCAACCTTTGTCTCGGGATCGATCTCGCCGCCATCGCCCTGAAGGACGACGGGCGGACCTGGCTGTCCGGAGTCCAAGCGGACGAGGGGTTCGCCGCCTGGAAGGAGGAGCACGTCCAACGGGAGATCGATCCCGACAGCCTGTGCTGCCAGTGCATCCAGACCTGCAGCGTGCTGCCGTCGATCCCGTTTCACAAGCGCAGCCGGGAACAGCGACAGGTCTTCGGCGGCTCGCCCAGGCTCGACGGACTGCAATCGCTCAAGTGCCTGCCGCTAAAGGTGGCCGGGACCGAGGGCCGCAAGTCCCAGCCCGGAGAGGAGCGCGCCATCGGAGCGCTGGTGATCTCCAGCCGGAAAAAGGGGCTGTTTCCCGACGACCCGGACGAGCTGGCCGGTATGATCGGCCTGCTCGAGATCCTGGCCAACATGAGCGCCATCAGCATCCAGAACGCCCAGCGCTGGGAGCAGCTGGAGCGCCTGGCGACCACCGACGGCCTGACCTGCCTGCACAACCACCGACGCTTCAAGGAGATGCTGGACGAGGAGGTGGCGGCCTCGCTGCGCTACGGGCGGCAGCTGTCGATGATCCTGTCCGACATCGATCACTTCAAGCAGGTAAACGACACCTACGGCCACTCAATGGGAGACGAGGTTCTCAAACGTGTGGCACGGGTACTTTCCGATCTGGCCCGCGAGGCCGACAAGGTCTGTCGCTACGGCGGCGAGGAGTTCTCGGTCATCCTGCCGGAGACCGACGCCGAGGGCGCCCGCATGCTGGCCGAGCGCTTCCGCGAGGAGATCGGCGAGCAGACCTTCATCTTCGAGGGAAAGCGGTTCGGGGTGACACTGTCGCTGGGGATCTGTACCCTGCCCGAGCACGCCCGCCGCATCCAGGAGCTGATCGACAGGGCCGACCAGGCCCTCTACCACGCGAAGCGCAGCGGCCGCGATAGGAGCGTGCACTTCGCCGACATCGCCGGCAAGGCGGCCCCAGGAGCCTGACATGAAGAAGAACTTCGTCCTCGACACCAACGTGTTGCTGCACGATCCCAACGCCTTGCTCAGTTTCGGCGACAACGACGTGGTCATTCCCATCTACGTCATCGAGGAGATCGACCGCTTCAAGAAGGACCTGTCCGAGCTGGGCCGCAACGCCCGGGCGGTCGGGCGGATGATCGACGGCTTCCGGGCCACGGGACGGCTGAACGAAGGCGTGACCATGCCCACCGGCGGTAGCCTGCGGGTGGTCTTCACCAACCGGGTGCTGCCGGCCGAGATGGGAATCGGCCAGAAGATGGATCACAAGATCCTGGCGGTGGCCTTCGAGCTGACCGAACGAGAGGCGGACAAGCCGACCATCTTCGTCACCAAGGACACAAACCTGCGCATCAAGGCCGATTCGCTGGGAATCACGGCCGAGGACTACGACACCGAACGGGTCGCCGCCGACGAAATATACTCCGGTGTGGTGGAGCTGAAGCTGCCCGGCGAGGTCATCGACGAGTTCTACAAGCAGGGCAACCTGCCTCTGGATCAGCTCGACGAATACACGGCGGTGGCCAACCAGTTCATACATCTGCGGGACAAGACGGCCGAGAATCACGGCGCGCTCGGCCGGGTGGATCCGGACGGCAAGCAACTGAACCAGCTGATCAAGACCCGGGGCGGGATCTGGGGCATCCAGCCGCGCAACCGGGAGCAGACATTCGCCTTCGACCTGCTGCTCGACGACCGCATCAAGCTGGTCACCCTGGCGGGCAAGGCCGGCACCGGCAAGACCCTGCTGGCGCTGGCCGCCGGACTGCACAAGACCTCCGAGGAGGGCGTCTTCCAGCGCCTGCTGGTCTCGCGCCCGATATTCCCGCTGGGTCGCGACATCGGCTTCCTTCCCGGCGACGTGGAGGACAAGCTCAACCCGTGGATGCAGCCCATCTACGACAACGTGGAGCTGCTGATGAACCTGACCCGCCGGGACAAGAGCCAGGGCCGCAGCCACCGCGAGCTGATGGACATGGGCCTGATCGAGATCGAACCGTTGACCTACATCCGCGGCCGCTCGATCCCCAACCAGTACATCATCATAGACGAGTCCCAGAACCTGACCCCCCACGAGGTCAAGACCATCATCACCCGGGCCGGCGACCAGACCAAGATCGTCCTGACCGGCGACCTGTACCAGATCGACAACCCCTACGTGGACTCGGTGAACAACGGGCTGTCATATCTGGTCAATCGCTTCAAGGGCAACGGCATCACCGGCACGGTGACCTTGCTCAAGGGAGAGCGCAGCAAGCTGGCCGAGCTGGCCAGCGACCTTCTGTAGGAGTATGTTCCATGGCGGGTAAGAAACTCGGGAGCCGGGTCCAGGCGCGTATCAACGGCCTGGTACAGGGGGTATGCTACCGTATGAACACCGTCCGGACGGCCGAAAGCCTCGGGCTAACGGGCTGGGTGCGCAACTGCCCAGACGGTTCGGTCGAGTTGGTGGCCGAGGGTGATCGCGCCCAACTGGAGCAGCTGATCCAGTGGTGCCGGCGTGGACCCTCCTTCTCGGAGGTGGATCGAGTCGAGGAGAGCTGGGAAGAAGCCAAAGGAGAATTTCCAGGATTCACAATTCGTTATTGATCCCGGGAGGGAGGAAGAATGCGAAAGGCGAGCCATACCGTCTGGGCGCTGTTCGTCGCTCTGGCGACGATGGGGCCGGCGCGACATGCAGCGGCGGAGAGCTTCGAGATCCTGCACGAGGTGCTGAGGCACTTCGAGGTGGCCTTCGTCGACCGTGCCAACACGTCGGCCCTGCTGCTCGGAGCCCTTCAGGGCCTGAAACGAACGGCCCCGAAGTGCCGGATCGATCTACTGGGCCACCCGGAGCTGTTCCGGATCGAGGCGGGCTCTGATGCCGTCACCATCAGTCGGTCCGCCCTGCGCAGCATCCAGGACCTGGAAAAGGCCCTGGTCTCGGCAGCAAAGCTGGTCTGCAAGAACAGGCCTCGGGACCAGGCCAAGAACAAGAAGGCCCTCGAGCACGCCATGGTCCGCCAGATGGTGGCCCGTTGCGGCGATCCCTGGAGCGTCTTCCTCGAGCGCGACCTGTACGACCGGCTTCTCGACGACGGATCCGGCAAGACGGGCTCGGTCGGAATGCTGGTGGAGCCCCGGGACGACGGGCTGCGCGTGCTGGACGTGCTCGAGGACACGCCGGCCGCAAAGGCAGGCATCGAGCGGGGCATGGTCGTCGAGAGCGTCGCGGGCAGATCGGCCCGGCAGCTCAACGAGCTGGAAGCCCTGGCGCTGATGCGCGGCCCGATCGGCTCCAGGGTGGAAGTGAAGGTGGGCGGCAAGTCCCACACCCTGACCATGGCCAAAGAGCCCAGGCGCAACCTCGCGGTCGACCCGCTGAAGGGCGGCATCGCCCACGTGCGCATCATGAACTTCCGGCCAGACACGGGCCGCAGGTTGGCTGCAGTGCTGCGCAAGCTTCAAAAACACTACAAGGGCAAGCTCAAGGGACTGGTGCTCGACTTGCGCGGCAACCCGGGTGGGCTGGTGACCGAGGGCACCGCCGTGGTTGGCCTGTTCACCGGGCCGGGCAAGGTGGTCAGCATAGTCAGCAAGAAGCACATGCGCGTCGAGGTGGAGGAGAACCGGCGGCCGGGACCCTATCGAAAGCTTCCCATGGTGCTGCTGGTCGATCACCGCAGCGCCAGCGTCAGCGAGATCGTCACCATGGCGCTACGCGACTACGGGCGGGCGAAGGTGGTGGGCGAGAAGACCCTGGGCAAGGGCATGGTCCAGGTGGTCATGGAACTGATGGACGGCTCGGCCCTGAAGCTGTCCACCGGCCGCTACTACTCTCCCAAAGGCACACCCATCTACGAGGGCATCGAGCCGGACGTGGAGGTCGCCTGGGACGGCCGGGGCGAGGACAAACAACTCCAGGCCGCAGTAAAATTGTTGAAGAAATAGGCGGTCGATGATTCGATCGTCGATCGGTGGATAGGAGGTACGAGATGAACCGCTTCTGGGTTGTCGCCGTGCTGCTGGCCGGACCGATGCTCCTGTCGTCTCCGGCCCATGCCCTGACCGGCAGCGAGGTCCTGGAAAAGGTGGACGACATGGAGTACAGCGCCAGGGACACCACCGCCGTGCTCAGGATGGAGCTCGTCGACAAGGACGGCACCACGTCGGTGCGCAAGTTGAAGATATTCCAGAAGGGCGCCGACAAGCGGCTGATCAAGTTCCTGGAACCGGCCGACGTCAAGGGCATGGCCTTCCTGAACACCGGCGACGACAAGATGTACCTGTACCTGCCGGCCATGCACAAGATCCGTCGAATCGCCGGCCACGTCAAGAACGACAACTTCGCCGGAACCGACTACTCCTTCGACGACCTGAGCAGCAATCGCTTCTCAGACCGGGTCGACGTCGCCAGTATGACCGAGCATGACGACCACTACCTGCTCGAGCTGAAGTCCAGGCCCGACTCGGACAGCCAGTACGACAAGCTCGTGATGCGCGTGCGCAAGAAGGATTTCATGTTCGACAGGGTCGAGTTCTTCGACAAGTCCGGGAACAAGTGGAAAGTCATGACCCGCAAGGACTTCCTCCCGGTCGGCAAGTACATCCAGAGCTACTTCGCCGAGATGACCGATCTGAAGAAGCAGCACACGACCCGCAACGTGGTCGAATCCATCGAGTGCGATACCGGCCTCAAGGACCGCTTTTTTTCCAAGCGGCAACTCAAACGCAGGTAGACATGCAGAACGAAACGCCATGATGCGACCTTTCCTCGGGGGGTTGTTACTGTTGCTGCTTCTGTCAGGACCCGTGGACCCTGCCCTGGCGGGCATGGAGCTGAACGGGGTCCTGGCCACCGAGAACTACGTCGGGGTGCGGAAAGGGGAGTTTTTCGATTTTCGCAACGCCAACTGGTTCCAGCTCAAGGTGGCGGCCGATCCACACGAGCAGGTCTCGGTGACCACCAACCTGGAGCTTCGCAACACCAACTTCACCCAGGTCCGGACGGTCGACGAGCTGTGGGACCGCAGCACACTGGAGCCCGTGTCCTGGCGCATCAACCAGGCCTACATGGACATCTACGGATTCCTGTTCGATGGCGACTACGCGGTGCTCGACCTGCGGGTGGGCAAACAGCAGCTTGCCTGGGGCGAGGCCGACGGGTTCAACCCGACCAACAAGTTCGACCCGCTGAACCTGGAGTGCCCCCACGACTTCAAGGAATCTCTGGGCAACGTCTCGCTCAAGGCGGTCCTCAACGTGGGCGACGAGCTGTTCTCGGTCGAGGGAGTGGTGGTGCCGCGCTTCCTTCCGTCAGTGCTGCCCGTGGACCTCTTCATCGGGGACGACAAGCTGAACAACCCCCTGATGCCGAGCATCGGCGAGGACATCATGGCGTTTCCTGAACTGCTGATCAGAGAACCCGGCTACGAGGCCCTTCGCACGACCACGCCCGAAGCCGTTGTCGGCAACGTCATGGCAGGCGCGCGGATCCGCTGGTCCGTTTGGGGATTCGACTGGTCGATAAGCTACGCCCATGCCCGGGAGACCATCCCGGTGCCTCGCCGGGTCAACGCCGTTTTCGAGTCCTTTGTCTTGCCAGGCCAGGACGACTGCCCCGACGACGTCGATTTATGCACGAGGATCGACATCGACGACGTGGAGCTGATCTACCCGCAGGTGGACGTGCTCGGCCTCAACCTTCGCGGCAGCATCTGGGACATCGGGGTCTGGGGCGAGGCCGCGCTGATCTTCCCCCAGAGGGTTGATACCAAGATCGAGGCGCCCGGATTCGAAATTGATATCAAGGCCATCGAGGACGAGCCCTACACCAAGTGGGTGGTCGGGGCCGAGTACACCTTCCCGGGCGGTTATTATTTCAATCTGCAGTGGGTCCACGGGTTCTTCGTCGAGATGACCGGCCACAGGCTGCACGACTACCTGTTCCTGGTCTTCCGCAAGAGCGTGCTGTCCGATCGGCTAAGGTTCGAGGTCAGCCTCGGCGGCGAGTTGGACACGACCCTGGGGCGCAGGGCAGTCGGAGGACTGGGCAACGTCACGGTAAGCTACAAGCCGTACGACGGGTCCGAGATCGTGCTGGGCTACATGATGGCCCGCGGAGAGTCGGGAACGGCGTTCGAGATATTCGAGGAGCTGGATCAGGCCTACCTGAAGTTCCGCGCCGACTTCTGAGAAAGGCATCCATGGACCTGTTCGCAACCTGGGTCATCAGACTCCGCCTGTGGGTCATCCTGGCGACGGCGCTCCTGACCGTGGCCGGGGCGGTCTCGATCGCCAAGTGGGCCCACATCGAGGCGGACTTCAGCAAGTACCTGCCCGAGGATGACCCGGTGGTGATCCGCTTCAGCGAAGCCGGAGAGAGGTTCGGGGGGGTCGCGGTGGCCATGGTCGGGGTGGAGTTCGACGACGTGTTCACCCCCGAAGCCCTGGAGCTGATCCACGAGCTGACGACGGAGATCGGGAAGGTGCCCGGGGTCACCTGGGTGATCAGCCTGACCGAGATGGACGATGTCCAGGCAAACATCGTAGAGGGCGAGTCCACGGTCTCCGTGCGCCCGGTGGTCGATCCAGACGACATGCCCGACACCCCCGAGGAGCTCGCCTCGCTCAAGGAATATGTGCTGGGCAAGGAGGAACTGGTCGGGGTGGTAGTCAGCGCCGACGCCCGGCTGGCAAGCCTGACCTTCAACATCGCCAAGGAAGCCGACCGGGTCGACGTGGCGGTCGCGGTCGAGGATAGGGTGCGCAGGCTGGCCGAGCAGAAAAAACTGTACTTCGCCGGTTTCCCGTACTGGATGAAGGGCATGTCGGAGATCATCCTGAAGGATATGATGATCCTGGTTCCGGTGGTCACGTTGGTCGTCATTTTGATTTTGTTCCTGTCCTTCCTTTCGGTTCGCGGCGTGGTGCTGCCCATGCTGACCGTGATGATCAGTTCCACCTGGGCCATGGGATTAATGGCCGCCCTGGGCATTCCGATCACCATGCTGTCCAACGTCATCCCGGTGCTGCTGATCGCCCTGGGCACGGCCTACGCTATCCACCTGCTGCACAAGGTGGACGAGATTGAGGTGGGCGAGGCGGGCGAGGGCGAGAACTACGAGCGTCACCTGCGCAAGGCCATGGTCGACGTCATGGTGCCCATCGGGCTGGCGGGCCTGACCACGGTGATCGGCTTCCTTTCGTTCTTGACCTCGAACCTGGTGTTTATCCGGCACTTCGGCCTGATGGCGGCCTTCGGAATTTTCAGCGCCATGCTGGTGGCCATGACCCTGCTTCCGGCGCTCCTGTCCTTTCTCGAACCGACAAAAGCGCGGGCCGGGCGTGAAAGGAACGGGCCGGGCTGGCTGGGCCGCATGCTTGATCGAACCGGCGCGTCGGTATTGCGCCGCAGGAGATCCGTCCTGGTGGTCGCCGTGGCCCTGGCCGGGCTGGCCGCCGCGTTCATCCCGCAAATCAATCGCCAGTTCAACATGGTGGCCTACTTCCCGGAGCAGAGCGCGGTCCGGCAGGCGGACACCATGATGCGGGACAAGCTGGGCGGCAACGTGCCCATCTGGGTCAACGTGGACGGCAACCCCAAGGACCCGTTCGTCGCGCAACAGATGCACACGGTGGAGAAGTTCCTGTGCACCTTTTCCGACGTCTCCAATATAAGGAGCGTGGCCGGCCTGGTGGCCGAGATGAACCACGTGATGACCGGCCACAGGGCCGTGCCAGGCACTGCCGAGGGGGTCGGCAACCTGTGGTTCAACCTGGAGGGCAAGGACGTCCTGGCCCAGTTCGTGGACAAGACCAGAAAGCACGCCCTGATCCACGCAGTCAGCAAGTCCTCGGGCACCGCCCGCCTGCGCGTGATCGTCGCCGAGATGGAAGAATTCCTCCACGAGTTGCCCCAGCGCGCCCGGCGAGTGGACCTGGGCGCGGCAGAAGCAGATCTGGCCGACCGCGCGCGCAGGGCCCGGCTCGCCCAGGTGGCCTGGAACGTCAGCCTGGACCTGATCCACCGGCTCGGTGAAGGCGTACCGTCCAGGGAGGAAATCCTCGAATGGCTCCGGCAAGGAATGGCGGCACCGGTCCGCATGGCCGACGCGGTCGTCTATACTGCTCGCGCAAAGGAGCTCCTGGTATCCGACGAGTCGGACATCGAGATCGAGGACGAGCAAGTGGCCGCCTCGCTGGCCGAGGCCCTCGGCGCGATTGCCGCGGCAGGAAAATCCAATCGCGAATCTATCGAGGCGATGATAAGGAATCACCTGCCCGAGGACCTGATCACCGAAGATCCCGAAGGCGTCGGCTACCTGGCAAAGTCGCTCGACGTGCTTGTTAGGGACCTGGACCACCGGCGCCGCATCGAGGGCGTGCTCCAGCAACTGCTCGACGAGCTGCCGGCCGGGACCCGGAAGAACGAGCGTCTGGTCGAGGAGCTGGACGGAGACCTGTGGCCGCTGGTCTACCAGGTGGCCTGGCTGCCTCTGGCACGGGACGAGAAGGCGCCGGACGGCGAGGTGTCCCAGGCCGTCTTCGGCCAGACCGGCATGCATCACATCTCGGTCAACATCGACAGTCGGCTGGTGTACAGCCAGCTGTCCAGCCTGGGCCTGGCAGCCCTGATGGCCATGCTGCTGATGATGATCCAGTTCCGCTCGCTCCTGGCCGGCCTGCTGGGCATGATCCCCATGGTGCTGACCCTGCTGATCAACTTCGGGGTCATGGGCGCCTTCGGGATCGACCTGGATTCGTCCACGGTGTTGATCGCCTCGCTGGTGGTCGGAGTGGGCATCGACTACACGATCCACTTCCTGTCACGCACCCGCCTGGAGATGATCCGTAGCGGCGATCCGGCCGGTGCGCTGGAGATGGTCCAGCGCACCGTTGGCAGGGCCATCCTTATAAACGCCGTCACCGTTACCGCCGGCCAGCTGGTGTTCCTGGCCGGCGAGCTGATCCCGCTGCACTACTTCGGCGCGCTGCTGGCCGTGGCCATGGTCACCAGCGCCCTGGCCGCGGTGACGGTCATGCCGGCCGTGCTCTTCATGACCAGCCCGAAGTTCCTGATGCGGAAGAATTTCTAACGATTCTTGCGTCGCCGTTTCTTTGCGCTGAACCGCATCGTGAAGCGGGCCACTTCCTGGTCCTCTACCTTGACCAGCATGTGATACAGGCCGGCTCTGGGGATCTCCAGGTGCTCCCAGGTGACCGCCTGGCTGGCAGAGCCCTGGTCGCCCAGGTCGATGGTCCCCTCGACGACCAGCAGATTCTCGCCCTTGTCGTCCACCACCGCAAGCTCGAAGTCCATCAAGCCGCGGCCCCCGGGCGACGAAACGGTCAGGCAGGATTCGAAGCGGGGGATCCTGGCCGGAAAGCCCGGCACCCGCCAGGCCTTGAGCGCGCGGCCGCGCGCCACTCGGCAGCGGCCGCGCTTGTCGAAGCCCACCTTGGGCGCCATCAGGAAATGCTCGACCTCGAAGGTGTACGGCTCGTCCGCTGCGAACGACGCCGTAGCGAGCAGCAGGCCCAGAACGAAAGCGATCGGCCCTCGCCTCATGGGATCACCTCCCGGATGCTCCTTTTCTCGCACATCCTCGAAAGGTGCGCAAGATTGCCTTGTCGGATATGGATGCTGGCGATATAGTTCGCCTTGTCTTCGGGAACAGGAATGGAGGAAAGCATGCGATATTTGATCTGGATCGGCGCGATATCCACTTGTCTGCTTCTGAGCGGTTGCCCGGGGGGCAAGTACGCGGATCTCAAGGACGCCCCGGCCGCTGGTATGGAAGCCGGAAAGACGCTGTGGGCCGAGTACGTCAAGGCCCTGGCCGACAAGAAACTGAATGAGCAGCCCGAGTTGCTGGCGAGCTTCTTCTCCCGTCCGCTGATCGCCGGCATCGAAGTGGATGGTTTCGCCAAGCAGGTCAAGGCGGCCAGGCGCAAGCGCTCGACCGGGCTGTTCGACACGGCCAAGGTCGAGGCGCTCAAGCAGGCCCCTGACGGGCTGCTGCTGGTGATCGACTCCAAGGCGGGCCAGGTGGGCGTGCCCGTGGTCGAGGAGGGCGGCCGGATGAAGTTCGCCTCGGTCGAGGCGGCCTGCGGCGAGTGGACCCGCGAGGCCAAGCGCGGTCCGACCAGCATGCCCCAGGAGCCATCGTTGCTCTACATCAAGATGGTCATGGCCGACGACGAGGCGCCGGCGGGGGAGCGCCTGCGCGCGGCGGTGGGACTGGCCCAGAAGAGATATCGCCATGAGATCATCAAGGCCCAGCGAACGATCAAGAGCAGGATTGTCCGGCTGGGCCTGGGGCTTGCGCGGATCAAGATCGACGGCTCGGACGAATCGTTCGCGCGCAACTTCCCGACCGACCCGACCGGCCTGACCGCGCTGTCCAAGGCGGACGCCGCCATCTTCGAGGAGATGATCGTCAAGCTGACCAACATGGGCAGCATGATCGAGGATCCGCCGGTCAACGAGACTCTCTACAAGGTCGCGGCCGGCGCCCCGGAGGTAATGCAGGCACGGATCGGAAAGGCCCTGTACGACATGGCCGAGGCGGGCCCGAGGCGCTTCGCCAACGCGGTCTTCAGCGTCTCGAAGGACATGGATAACGACAAGGCCCTGGCCGTCTATTTCGCCGAGGTCAAGCGCCGCGGCGGCAAGGCGCCCAAGGTGATCAAGTTCTTGAAGAAATTCGCCCGCGAGGGCGAGGGGCCGGAGAGGAAGCTCTGCAAGGACATCCTGGCCCAGTTCAAGAAACACCGTTGAACCCGACGTACAATGCTCGAGGATGTACTTGACATTCCGTAAATCGGACCCAACTTGTTACATGTAATTGGATGAGGCCGAGCAGGGGAAGGTAGGCCGTATTTCGAACGGGATTCGAACAGGAGGAGTGCGCCATGTTCAAGACAATCGGTATCGATCTCGGAACCACCAATAGCGTGGTGGCCGTACTCGAAGGCGAACAGCCGGAAGTGATCGTCAACACCGAGGGCAGCCGCACGACCCCCAGCGTCGTTTCCATCGGCAACGACGGCGAGCGGGTTGTGGGGCAGATCGCCAGGCGGCAGGCGGTCACCAACCCGGAGAACACGATCTTCTCCATCAAGCGCTTCATGGGACGCCGCTTCGGCGAGGTGGCGGCCGAGCGCGACCAGGTGTCCTTCCGGGTGGTCGAGGGCTCCTCGGGCCAGGTCGAGGTGGAGGTGCGCGGAAAGCGCTTCAAGCCGGAGGAGATCTCCGCCATGGTGCTGCGCAAGCTCAAGGAGTCCGCCGAAGCCTACCTGGGCGCCGAGGTGAAGGAAGCGGTCATCACGGTCCCGGCCTACTTCAACGACTCCCAGCGCCAGGCCACCAAGGACGCCGGACAGATAGCCGGGCTTCAGGTCAAGCGGATCATCAACGAGCCCACCGCGGCCGCCCTGGCCTACGGGCTCGACAAGAATAGGGACCACAAGATCGCGGTCTTCGACTTCGGCGGGGGCACCTTCGACATCTCCATCCTCGAGGTGGGCGACAAGGTGGTCGAGGTGCTGTCCACCAACGGCGACACCCACCTGGGCGGCGACGACATCGACCAGGCCCTGGTGGAGTACCTGGCGGCCGAGTTCAAAAATGAGCACGGCATCGACGTGCTGGGCGATAAGATGGTCATTCAGCGGCTGCGCGAGGCGGCCGAGAAAGCCAAGATCGAACTGTCCGCGACCCTCGAGACCGAGATCAACCTGCCCTTCCTGACGGCCGACCAGAACGGCCCCAGGCACATGAACCTGCGCCTGTCCCGGGCGCGGCTCGAGGAACTGGCCCGGCCGATCATCGAGCGCACCCGCAAGCCGGTCGAGCAGGCCCTGGCCGACGCCGGGCTTCCCGCCTCCGACATCGACGAGGTCGTCCTGGTGGGCGGCTCCACCCGGATCCCGGCGGTCCAGGAGCTGGTCAGGCAGGTCTTCGGCAAGGAGTCCCACAAGGGCGTCAACCCGGACGAGGTCGTGGCCCTGGGCGCCGCGGTGCAGGGCGCGGTGCTCGCCGGAAGCTTCGACGACGTGCTGCTGCTCGACGTAACACCGCTCAGCCTGGGGCTGGAGACCCTGGGCGGGGTCATGACCCGGCTGATCGATCGCAACAGCACCATCCCGTGCCGCAAGAGCGAGATCTTCTCCACCGCGGCAGACGGCCAGACCCAGGTGGAGGTCCACGTGCTGCAGGGCGAGCGGCCCATGGCCTCCGACAACCGCGCCCTGGGACGCTTCGTCCTCGACGGCATCGCCCCGGCTCCCCGCGGAACCCCTCAGATCGAGGTGTCCTTCGACATCGACGCCAACGGGATCGTCAACGTGTCCGCCAAGGACCAGCAGACCGGCGCAGAGCAGCACATCACCATCACCAACGGGGGCGGGCTGGGCAAGGAGGAGATCGACCTCGCGGTGCGCGACGCGGAGCGCTGCGCCTCCGAAGACGTCCGCCGCAAGGAAGCCGTCGAGCTGCGCAACGAGGCCGACCACACCGCGGCGCAGATCAAGCGCCTTATCGACGAGCACCGCACCCGCCTGGACGCGGGCACCATCTCCGCGGTGGAGCAGAAGCTCGCCGAGGTCGAGCAACTGCTCGACACCAGCGACACCCCCAGGCTCCGCGAGGCGCTTGAGGAGCTCAAGACGGTCTCCCAGCGAATGGGCGAGGCCCTGTACCGGCAGCAGGCCGGCTGCGGGTCGGGGGAGTGCCAGCAAGGCGACTGGGAGCCCGGCGCGCGGCAGGGAGACGACGAGGTGATCGACGCCGAATTCCGTGAGGGTTGATTGACATCCAGCGCCCATGTGTCTACATTCGTTCCCAGGCATTGCAATATCGGGTGCAATACCGGGAGAACACCATGCCCAAGGACGAATGGGATCCCTTCCATGAACTCATCCAGCTCAGGAAACGCTTCAGCGAGCTGTTCGAACGCAGCTTCGTCGGCAGCCTGGCCGATGAACAGGGGCCCCAGAGCTACTGGTCCCCGCCCGTGGACGTCTACCGGGACGAGGGGAAGGTGGAGGTCAGGGCCGAGATCCCCGGGATCGACCAGAAAGATGTGGACATCGAGATCAAGGGCAACCAGCTTCTCATCCGCGGCACCCGCTCCCCGTCCCGCAGATCCGGCCAGATGATCTTCCACCGCCTGGAACGCCAGTACGGCCCCTTCGAACGCACTATTCAGCTGAACGAACCGATCGCGGTCGACGACATCAGCGCCTCCTACGACAACGGAGTCCTGACCGTGACCCTCCCGCTGGGGATCGGCCCGATCGAAAAGAAGATAAAGATCGACTGATCGCCGCCGCCCGCCCATGCGCGACTACTACGACATCCTGGGAATCAAGCGGAACGCCACCGACAAGGAGATCAAGAGCGCCTACCGCAAGCTGGCCCGCAAGTACCACCCGGACGTCAATCCCGGAGACAATACGGCCGAGGAGCGCTTCAAGGAGATCTCCGAGGCCAACGAGGTCATCTCGGACAAGAAGAAGCGCTCCCAGTACGACCGGGTCGGACACCAGGCCTGGAAGGCCGGAATCAAGGAAGCCCCCCCGCCGGGCGCTTCAGGCGACTGGGGATACCCCGGCGGCTTCGGCGGCCCCGGGTTCGAAGGCGTGCGTTTCACCAACTCCAGCGGCGACTTCGGCGACATCGACCTCGATGATCTGCTGGGCGGCATGTTCGGCGGCCGCCGCACCTCCCGCCGCAGGCGCACCGGCCCCATCCGCGGCGAGGACAGCCTGGCCCGCCTGGCCATCCCGATGCGGGACGCCGTCTCCGGAGGCGAGCGCCGGATCACCCTGACCACCGGCGCGGGCAAGACCGAGTCCCTGACCGTCAAGATCCCGGCCGGCGTCCGCGAGGGCCAGAAGATCCGCCTGGCCGGCAAGGGCAGCCCGGGCATCCAGGGCGGCCCCCCCGGCGACCTGCTGATCGAGATCTTCTACGAGGACGACTCCCGCTTCACACGCGACGGCACCGACCTCACAACCGAAATAAAAATCCCATACACCACGGCCGCCCTGGGCGGCAAGGTCCCGGTCCCCACCTTGGAAGGCACCGCCGAGCTCACCATCCCCGTCGGCACCCAGGGCGGCCAGCGCCTGCGCCTTTCCGGCAAGGGCCTTCCCAGAAGAGGCGGCTCCCGCGGCGACATGTTCGCCCGCATCAGGATCAAGGTACCCAGGAAACTGGACGAGCAAGGCCGCGAGCTGATCGAAAAGCTCAAGCTCCACGAATGACCGAAAGGAATCCCGAGTTGCCCAAGAGAAAGCTCATAATCCGCCGAACCCTGTCCCGCCGCCTGTTCCTCGACTCCAAGGTGCTCGATCGCCTGGAGGAACTCCAGATAGTAATCCCCATCCGCCGCCCCGGCAAGGAACGCGCCTACTCCCCCCAGGACGCCGACCGCCTCCGCGTCTACGCCCTGCTGGTCAACGACCTCGACGTCAACCCCCCCGGCGCCGAGATAATCCTCCGCATGCGCACCCAGCTCCTGACCCTCAGAAACCGCCTCTTCCACCTCTTCACCCGGGCCCAGGCCCAAGGCATGCTCGAAGACCTCCAGGACCTCCTAGACTCCCTGGAAGACGACCCGTCCTGAAAACAGTCTCCGCCCCTACATGTCGGCGCCGTTTTCCTCGTTTTCAAGAAAACGGGCGATGGCGTCGTAAAAAGCGATTGGGTTGTCCTCCATCAGGCCGTGGCCGCTGTCGGGGATGCGGACGATGGGCACGCCGCCCTGGCGCAGGGGGCTTTCGAGCTGAGAAGGCATGCGACTGTCTTCGTCTTGGAGGTATTTCTTTTTGCAGGGCAGCCGCAGGAAGCGGGAGACCAGATCGCCCTCGTCCGAGATGCGCACGAGGTGGCGGCTGCTTTGATACATGACGTAGGCGCTGGTTCTTTGCAGGGACTGCGGGTAGGTGGATTGCGGTCTTCCAGGGGGCCGGCTCTGCTGTTGAATTTCCGCCTTAGCCGGCCAGGTCGGGAACCAGCAGGGCCCGGCCTTTCAGCCCGGGAGCATCCAGTGCGCCGAGGAAACATCGCCCGTCCGCCCCGAGGCCGTGGATGAAGACGATGGCCGGTTCCCGACCGGGAACCCAGCTGAAGGCGAGCTTGGGAGGGGAATCGGCCATGGCTTGTTCCTTCCAGCCGACTTCAGTCCTCGGGACCGGCCGGGGGCCGGCATATCCAGATCCTGCGAATGGCACGCCATCGATTCGCCAGGCGCACCGTCTCCCGGCTCTCCTGCTCCGCCGTCCGGCTGCGCAGCGAGTCCTCGACCACCAGATCGAAATCCTCCGGGTCCATCTGCATCGGGTCGTGCTCTCCATCCACTGCTCGGGGATATGCGCTGGCCATGACAGGGGCACGCCGTCCTTCCTGCCGCGAAGGGCATCGATTTCCCGCTGGAGCGCGGCCAGCTCGGTTGGATCACAGCCGGATGCCTCCCGGGCCCGAGCGGTTCCGGTCCCGGCGGACTCCCGGAATTCACGCTCGCCGTACCCAGGGGGTGCGGTTTCTCCCTCCGGGGCCTCGCATGGGGGACAGTCGCACTCCGGACCGGCCGAGACGACCCCTACCGCCGCACCCATGCCCAAGGCGATCGCCACCAGAGCCAGCAGCAAGAAAAGCCAACGAACCATTTCTCGACCCGCGTTCCTCATCGGCCCCCCGGTCCATGGAGTTCGAGTAAGGGCCGGAGCCTGTCACATGACATTTTCGTGCTGTGTCCGCAACAGAAAAATGACACCTGCGAGTGGGTGAGGCGTGTCCGGATTCCGGACACCGTGTCCGAAAAAATCGGACATCATACGGGCTCCGTCTTTTTCCACGTCGAAAAAATCCTTTCAAAATCAGTTGTTGAACCAATCCGTACATGTGGCCCAACCCTTGCGAAGCGGCGGGAACAAGACTGGAGGTTTCATGGTAAGGCAAATCGATCGAGTTGGTCGCATGAAGAGTTGCCCCTTGATGCCGGGAATTCTTCTATTTCTTGCCCTTGGCGCGACGCTGGCCGCCTGCGACGATGGGCCGGGAACATGCAAGCCGGATTGCGACGATGTCTGCAGGGTCGACGACGGCTGCGAAGGCGTCTGCGAATGCGCAGGCGGCCTGGTCTGCAACGCGGGCGGTCAATGTGTCGATCCCTCGGATTGCGGCGACACCTGCGCGAGCCTTGGCTGGCTCTGCGGCGACATCTGCGGAGAGGATTGCGGCACCTGTGGCGACAACGAGCACTGCGATGACGGCCAGTGCGTGTGCGAGCCCATGTGTGACGGGCTGGCCTGCGGCAGCGACGGCTGCAACGGGACATGCGAGTGCTCGGGCGGGAAGGTCTGCAACCCCGACCAGCAGTGCGTCGATCCGACGGGTTGCACGGACACCTGTGACAGCGCCGGGTGGGTCTGCGGCGAGATCTGCGGTGAGATCTGCGGCACTTGCCGGGATGACGAGAGCTGCGACGCGGGAAGCTGCGCCTGCATTCCCGAGTGCGACGGGCTCACCTGTGGTGACGACGGCTGCGGCGGCCCTTGCGACTGTGCGAGCGGCCTGGTCTGCGACGCCCGGCAGCAATGCGTGGACCCGTCGGACTGCATGGACACCTGCGCGAGCGCCGGGTGGCAGTGCGGGGAGGTCTGCGGCCAGAGCTGCGGAAGCTGCGCATCGGTCGAGATCTGTGTCGCAGGGCAGTGCGAGGAGAACGCAAACTGCACCGACTGCTCGCTGCGGCTGTTCCTGATCGAGAGCACCATCGAGAACGGCCGCCTGACCGGTGTCGTGCTGGGTCTGGACTACCAGCCGGGCGAGGGCGAGCCCAGGCCGCGAGTCGCCGACATTCGCATCGGGGTCAGCGCGTGGTCGGAGCTGATCGAGGTCGTCGAGGGCCCCGCCCTGGACGATGCGGGCAAGGACCTCTACATCGACCCGATCACCGGCCAGCCGTGGAAGAGGCGTGCAGACGGCTCCTACCAGTTCCTTGCGATCTCATTCGCGAACACCAACACGTTCACCGCCGGACGGATGCTGACGATGACCTTCAGCGTCGACCGGTCCAGCCCGGTCTCCTTCTTCCTGTTCAGGCGGGAAGAGATTTTCGCTCCCCCCGAAGCTGACGCCGCGATCCAGGCCTCCTCGTACGAGCGGCCCGTGGTGGTGCAGGTGGAACAGTCATGAAAACGCGAATCACGATACTGGCCTCGTTGCTGCTCGGAGTTGCGAGTCTCGCACAAGCAGAGCCGCTGACCCTGTCGGAGATCGACCGGATGGCGGTGTACCTGGAGTGCAGGGCGATATGCGAATCGGGATCGCCCGCGGACCTGGAGGACTGCCTCGCCGGCTGTCCCGCCGAGGACTCCAACTGGGAGAAGAACCTGCGCGATCCCCTGGATGACGTAGATGAGCAGCTTGCCGCGCTCGAGTACTGGGACGAGGGCACCCTCGTGTACATCTGCTACGAGGAAGGCGCGGTGGTGCCGAGACCCCTGTGCGGCGCCGGGGACTGCCTGGACGAGCACACGCCCGAGGAGTGCGCCGACGCGGACGGCGACGGGATCGCGGCCTGGATCGAGGATCTGATCGGAACCAGCGACCAGGTGCCCGACACCTTCTGCTCAGACGACGCCGACTGCGGGTTCTCCACCGCGTGCACCTACGTCTACGAGCTCAACGACACCATCTGCCTGCCCAGGGACTGCGTCGCCGGGGGCTGCACCGCTTTCCACCTGGAGACGGTGGCGGTCGACAACCAGGAGCTGATCATCCACCTGCACTACGACTACTCGCCCGTCCCGGCCACCGTGCTGGACCTGTACATCGAGTACGATCACGACGCTATCACCCTGCTCGACGCCCGGCCCCTGCCGCTGCTCGTGCAGTGGAACAAGGAGCTCGCAACCAGCCACACCGAGGACGGAAAGCTGCGGCTGGTGGTCCTCGGCGCCGGATCGACGATCCCGATCCCCACGGGCGCGATCGTCGAGCTGGTCTTCCGGCGGGTCTCGTCCAGCCAGACCACAGTCGGCTTCACCTCGGACGACTGGAAGCAGTCCCACTCCATGGCGCCCCACCAGGGTGACGGCCAGGACGAGCTCCAGGACGACCGGCTCTGGGGCGATCAGGTACAGGTGGGCGCCGCGGCGCCGAACGGCCCGCGCATGTTCCTCTACTACAGCTTCGACAACCCGTCTGCCCCCCTGGACTACAGCGACGTGCTTGACGGGGAGGGGATGTGCTCGGCGGCGGCCGAGTGCAGCCAGGAGGAGAACGAGCGCGAGCGGACCAGGTGGAAGTCCATGGTCGAGATCATGCAGCGCGGCGCGGTCCAGGTGAGCCAGTTGATAGAGGGCGTCAGCGGCCCGGGCGTGTACCTGGACGGCGCCCACGACCACCTGCAGATGCCGGTCACCCTGAACACGCCCTACCTGGCCGGGGAGCAGAGCTTCTCGCTCTCCACCTGGTTCTACGCGGAGAGCGCCGGCGTGGACGGCCAGCCCCAGCTCCTGTTCAGCCACAACGCCAGCGCATCCGAGCGGACCCGCTTCGGCCTCATGCTCGAGCCGGCGGGCCCGGATGCGGTGGACCTGGTCTGGTTCGAGGGCGACCTGAAGTACCTGGACGGGATGCACCGCCATGTGGTGGCCGAGGCCATGCCGGTACGCACCTGGGCCCACCTGGGCATGAGCCTGGACGCCTCCACGGGCGAGGTCCGCTTCTTCGTCAACGGCGAGCCCGTCCCGCAGGCAGCTTCCATCCAGAACGGGCAGGAGGCCATCCAGTGCCCCGGGTTCAACCAGGGCGGCAGCGGGCTGATCCTCCACAAGGAGGGGGACATCGGCGGCGGTCGCGGCTCCGAGGTGCTGTTCTACGCCTCGGCCGAGAACAACCTGTACGGCGTCGAGCAGATGGACCTCCACGGCATGACCCGGAGCGAGATCGTCCGCGACGGCGAGCACACCTTCCAGGATCCGGACTACAGCCCGCTGATGGACAAGATCGTCTACAGCTCCAACGTCTCCGGCGACTTCGAGATCTGGATCGCCGACGGCGACGGCTCGGACCCGCGGCAGATAACCCACGGCTTCGGCGACACCGCCCGCGGCATCTTCGCCCGCCGCCCTTGCTGGGCGCCCGACGCCTCGGCAATCGTGTTCGAGAGCAACGCCTACGACGTGCTTGAAGGAGACAACCTGTTCGCGCGCGGGTATCACCTCTACTACATCGAGTACGACAACGCGAGCAACCAGGTGACCACCGAGCTCGACTATCCGAACCTTCTGGTCTCCCAGACCATCGCCGACTTCCGTCTGACCCTCGCGGACCGCAATCACAACAACGCGGTCTGGCTTTCCGGAGCCACGCACGGCACGGATCGCGGCGAGATCCTGTTCAACACCTCGGACGAGCAGCGCGACGATCGGGTCATCCACAGTTTGGTTATCCCGATCAACATCAACCAGTCCAGCCCGGAAGAGCTGGATGTCCCCGGCGTTGACCAGACCAGCGAGCTGAGGATGCTGACGGCCTTCCGCCGCCGCCAGGCCGGCCAGGACGAGGTATCGAAAATGCTCTTCGCCGAGATCTGGGCCAGCTACGAGGTAGCCGATCAGTTCCAGCAGGCGACCACCGGAACGAACACGGTAACGCTCGCAATTTCCCACAATCCCTCCGGGTACGACTCCATGTGCTGGGACACCGACCGCGACCAGGTGTGCGACTCCGACGAGAACCAGGACGGCCTGGGCGAATGCGACGTGGCCGACTGCTATCCCTTTGACGTGCGGAATCTCTACATCCGGTACGACCCGCAAAACTGCACCCCGGATCTCGCGGCCTCGCTGCCCGGCGCCGGCCTGGAGACCAAGGAGCTGGAGCTGAAGGAGATCTTCACCTCGGGCGGCTCCTACGTGCGCGTCGAGGTGCTCAGCCCGATCGACGACCTGCCCATCCCGGCCGGGGCCGAGCTGGCCCTGGTCGTCTTCGCCTGCGAACAGGCGAACGGCGACTTCGCGCTCGTGAAACGACAGTTCAACGAGGAGCTGTACATGTACATAAATAATCTCACCACCGACGACCAATCGCTCCTACAGTTCACCGTGGCTGCGGGCCACCTCGAGCAGATCCTGGACGCCGCGTTCTCGCCCGACGGCTTGCGGCTGGTGCTCTCGGGCATCCAGAACGCCCGGCCGGTCCTGATCCGTACCGAGAACATCCTGACGACCTCGGGCTCGGAGAAGATCTCGCTTCTTCCCATGCGCATCAAGGGCCTGAGCTGGGTCAAGCTCGAGCGCTTCTACCCCTGCAACTGGATGGGCGCCTTTCGCGACCCGTTCACCAAGACCTATGTCTCGGCCCTCCGCGGCGGCCTCGACGAGCTCAAGCTCCACAGCTACGTCCGCAGCGAGGCCACCTACCGCTCCGAGGCCCAGCGCGGCCTCGAGCGCCTGCGCCTGGAGGGCCGCGAAGGCCAGGTCGACTCCCTGCTGCCCACCTGCACGGGCTCGGACTTCGAGTGTCCGCCCTACCACCTGTGCGAGAGCGGCCAGTGCGTGCTGGTCCCCTGCGACTGGTCGGACCCATACGGCTGCGAGCGCGGCCAGTGCACCCTGCTGCCGGCCTCGGTCGGACAGGGCGAGGGCGATCTCGAGTGGGTTTGCTCGGTGGAGTGCAACTACGACCGCGAGTGCTTCGGCCAGGAGTGCCTGAACGGCCCCTGCCGCTTCTGCGGTGACCAGACCATGTCGTGCATCGAGTGCCGCCCGACCGAGGAGGACTACGGCGCCTTCCAGATCCGCTCCATCGAGGGCTGCCCGGACCGCAACAGCTTCGCCTGCGAGGAGGGGAGTTGCATCACCGAGTGCTACACCTTCGAGGACGGCCAGAGCAGGTACCTGTGCGACCCGGCCGTGGAGTACTGCAAGCAGGGCCGCTGCGTCCTGTTCGACTGGGACTGGACGGACTTCGCGCCCGCCAGCTTCGGCGGCCTGGGCGAGACCTGGTACGACCTGCCCGGGCTGACCCACACCGTGGCCATCAGCCAGCTCCACCCCATCAAGATCACGGCCTACGGCGTGGAGGACTACCTGCACCCGCCCGAGTTGCTGGTGGAGGGAAAGGTCACTACCCAGGGCGCGCAGGTCTACGGCGACGACTGGTTCGAGATCGGCCGGATCCTGGTCTACAACAAGACCAGAACACAGGCCACCAGCAACCCCTATCTACTGCAGGTGCCGTATCAGATCACCGACCTGCGCATGCGGCTGATCCTCCCGCCGTACCAGAACATGAACGCCGCTGCCACGGGGCTGATGGGCAAGGACAAGGACTTCTGCCATGCCGCGGCAGAAGCATGGGCCGAATCCCAGGGACTACCCGTCGACTACTCTCCCTGCATTCACAGGGCGCCGGGAAGCCGCTTCTGGCTCGGCTACCGGGCAGGCATTCCAATGTACGAGGCCTACCTGGCATGCCAAGAGCACGGAGGCGCGGGCTGCCAGCACGACGAGAATGACGTCAGACGCCCGTACCTGTACGGGGGCCATCACGCGGTCATCATCAACGAAGTCGAGGTGGCCGACGCCTCGGTGATGAACAGCATCACCATCAACAAGATCTGCTCCTACGAAGGAACCCACGAGCCCTCTAATGCTGACGGAACACCCAAGAAAATGTTCTTCGGCGACATCTCCCTGGAGCAGTCCAACCAGAAGGAAGTGTACTGCCAGTCGCACGCCGACGAATGCTCGCAGCACTCTTCATTGCTGGATTTCACCGAGTATTCCGGCGGGAACTGGGCGCTTCTGAACTGCAACTACGCCAGCCCTGGTGAGTTGGCAGTCGTCGAGTTCGGACCGATTTATATCACCCAGGCCATAGAGGACGGAATCATAACCGAGACCGCCAACTCGTGCATCATGGGGAACGAGCCGTGCTTCGAGTGGATCGGCTCCGACGCATCGCTGGACATCATGAACGCCGAATCCCAGGCGTACCACACGCTGGACTTCGACCTGTTCAGGAGCTTCGGCTATGACGCAGAAGACCAGCAGGCAGCCCGATGAGGGGCTGGCCTGCTCATGGTTTGACATGGAACCAACGGAATCTGGACAAAGAACCCCAGGTTCGAGGAGAGGAAAAATGAAAGCCAACAAAAAGAACGGAACGATTCGTCAGAAGGACATCTTCACCTTCGCATGTCTGGCAGCGATGTGCCTGGTCCTGCTTGGCACTCATGGACGTGCACAGGCCGGATGCGACGAGGATTTTCCCTGCACATTCGAGATCGAAGAGCATCAGCTGCAAGAAGTGCCGACGGTCTTCAAGTTCCAGTCCCGCATCTCCCAGGCCAAGATCCCTGTCGGCGATGCGACCTTCCCGATGTTGATCGTCAACCTCAGAAGGGGAGAGGATCAGCTCTGCCAGGAGGAGTTCGCCGACGTCCGCGTGCGCGACAGCGTGCTGAACCTCGAAATAGGGCGCAACATGGACTGTGCGCTCGACCAGGTCATAGCGCAAAACAACTCGTTGTACTTCCAGATCTGCATCGGAAGCCCCGAGAACTGCCTGAAACCAATCGCTCTTGCCTCCGTGCCCTACGCAGTGAAATCCACGTTTGCCAGTCAAGCCCAGGAGGCGCATCGGTCCGACGTCTCCGGACAGTGCCACTACGCCCACCGCGTGACGGCTGATCGCGACATGCTGCTCACCAACGACTATGGAACCGGCTATTTCGACTTCTACACCCGAAGTCAGGGCGATCTGGAGATGTTTTTCAATCCGATGAGCGTTCCTGCCTATGCAAACGGAGGATACATCCAGTGGGTGCCGGTTGACGAGAGCTATCCGAATCTCCACATCTGCTCAAAGGACAACAATGACAATCTAGTTCCCCTTCAGGAACTGATGCTCCACAGCAACCTGACGACATTCACGGGTGATACGGTATTCCGTGGCAATGTCTCGATACAAGGAGAGGTCAGCGTCGACCTGGGGGAAGACAGCATCAGCGATTTCCAACTGGCGTCCGATTCGGTATTCAGCACTCACATCCGCAATGGAGAGGTCAAGAGAGATGACATAGACAGTGACGCCATCGACGGTTCGAAGATTGACGAAGGTGCCGTGGGAAGCCGTGAGGTTGATGACGATTCGCTTACAGCGAGTGACCTGAATACGGACTCGGTTACCGCCGATGAACTCGCAGCCGATTCTGTTGGAAGTTCTGAAGTTATAGACAACTCGCTTACAGCGAGTGACCTGCATACGGACTCGGTCGACTTCGATGAGATCGCAGCAAACGCTGTAAGAACGTCGGAAATCCAAGATGGCGCTGTCACAAAGCAAAAAATCAGTCTTGGCTCAGTTCAGTATACCGCCTCGAATTCGTATGACATTTCAACGACGAACATGGGTGATCATAATTTCTGTGCTCTTACCCAGTTTTCGCTGACCAATACAGACGGATACTGCAGAATTGATCGTCATCTGACATATGATAATCTGACATACTGGACAATAACAGCACATCATGCGGCATGTGTAGCTCGTTGCTTCTAGTTCAAGACAATATAGCGGATTGGAGCCGAGTCATGATATCTACTAAAAACCGGATCAGTCGCCCCGTCTTGCTCATCACTGTTCTGGCTCTCTTCTTTGGAACTTCGATAGTAGGTTGTCTCGTAGACAACACTATTGAGGTGGAAGGAAGTCCTGAGGTGGAAACCGATGATAGAGCATCACTGACGTTATCTGTCACCAGAATCGATCGACGAGCTGCCATGTTGGAAGTGGCGCTGAAATACAATCGGGGTAATGCCAACAGAGGACCACGACTCATGGAATTGTTTCTCCAACACTCGGACTCGCTGAGATACGTATCTTGCGTTTCCGGTCAAGCCATTGAGTCTGCAGGCAAGGAGTTGGTTGTTCAGACTAAACAGAACGCAATGTTGCGAACCCTTGTCTACTCGACGTCAAATCTCAGTGAGCTGGAGTCCGGTATAATTGCAACGTATGTATTTCAGATCGCCGGTTCTGATGAGGCGGCTATCGAAATACTCACAGACAGCCCTATCTTTGCTCCTCCTGGGGCGAACCGAGGACTGATCGTGAGCGACCCGCTGACGATCAGTTTCGACTGAGTCGACAATATCGGCAGAATGGAGTGATGGTCATGAAATCGAAACGGTCTTCAAGTCCTGCCTGCACGAGGAGATCACCATTTCCTCGGATCGCAGGTTGCGCAGTGCTGATGCTGGGGATGCTGGTGGGATATCAGCCGGCCCTGGCCGATGATCCTGTGACGGATGTCCCGAACGAATGCACCAATGGCGGGGTTGGGGAGCCTTGCCTGAACTCGTCGGAATGTGTTGGGGGAGGCGGCATGGCGACCGTCTGTATCGACGGCGTCTGCCAGATCCCTTGCTACGGGGATTTTCCCGACGTGAAGGCGCCTCACCTGTGCTCGCTGGGGGAAACGTGCGTTCAGGGCGTCTCGGGTCAGGGACCGACCTACTACTGCCAACCCGTTAGCTTCTCGATGGATCTCAACCTGCTGGACAGTTGCATCGTGCACTTCCTGGGCGGACTCCAGCCGGATCTGAGCTCTCAGAATCCATGCTCACTGGAGCAGAACCTCAACCAAATGCTGGACCAGGACGGAAGCGGGACGTTCAACATTTTCGACGTGGACGGATGCATCCGCGCCTTCCTGGCGGCGGAGCCTTGCGATGTGAACACGCAGACGTGTGCTGACGGACAGGTGTACTGCGATCAGAACGACGAGTGCGGCGAGGGCCTGTTCTGCGAGCCCGACCTCCATCGCTGCCAGCGCGAGTGCGGCTTCATATCCAGCAGGGAGCAGGGCGAGATCGAGACGCTCGAGAGGCAGTGCTTCGGCCACCTGAAGGTCTGCAACTACAGCCGCGGGCGTTGCGTGCCGGTCGACCTGGAGGGCGCCACCTGCAGCGTTGACTCCGAGTGCCCGACAGGGGCGTACTGTTTCCTCGGATACTGCCAGCCCAGGTGCTACCGGAGCATCGACTGCCCGGATTCCAACTGGTACTGCAGCACGAACAACACCTGCCTCCCCAGGCCCGGCCCGGACGCCGGCCAGGGCGGGGAGTTCAATCCTAATGATTATTCGGTGCAACTGGCCCGCAAGAGCTTCACGCTGACGCCCATCAACAACGAGTACCGCATTCCCCTGCTCGTCATGAGCCTGGAGACCAGGAAACAGGTCTTCGACGACCCGAACGTGGTCTTCGGATACCGGCTCGAGGTCAAGTACGCCAGAAAACAGGATCCCAAGTGCTTCAGGCCGCCGGAGCAGTGGACCGAGGAGGAACGTGAGGACTGCCTGATCGACGACACCGAGGAGTTCATCACCCTCCAGAATCCCTTCGGCACGGTCTACGCCACCGGCGATCCGACCCTCGACCTCGGCCTGAACCAGGCCGCGGTCGACAGGCTGAGCCCCGGTTCGTACGAGGCCAGCATCACGGCCATCTTCAACAACGGCAGCCAGGACTCTGCCACCGTCAAGTTCCACAAGACCTCCTTGAGCGGCGAGTACACCGGCAGGTTGAGCATCTACATCGAAGGGCCGGAGAACTTCTTCGGCAACAGTGACGTGAGCATGCGGTTGTTCGTGGACACCGATGCGCCATTCATCCAGTGGTACGAGTTGCTGGAGGACGAAAACCTGGACATCGAGCAGGACATCGTCGACATCACTGCGGGCTATCCGATCAGCGGGTACATCCACGGCAACCAGGGAGTGGTCTTCAACCTGCCGGCTGCTCTGAACAGGGCCGAGAACGAAATACCCGTCAAGGGCATCTACTCGCCCCACCTGGCTCGCATGCGTCTGATCACCGCGGTCGACATCGAGGCCAACCACTGCCGGAGCGAAAACGGCGAATGTGACGATCAAGACCAGGACGAGTTGAAGGTCGCCAATGTCTTCGGGCGAAAGATCCGCCGCCTGATCCAGTTCATCGGCCCGTTCGACGAGACCGCGCGGCTCTTCCATGGGATGTACCGGGAGACCATCTCAGGAGTTCTCCCCTTCGACGTGACCATCGACGGAGGCTTCCGCCTGAAGCAGACGACCGCGGACGAGACTCCCGTCGTTCTCCCCGACAACTTGCTGCCGGACGGCGCCGAGGCCGTCGGCTTCCCTGATCAAACTGCATTGCTTGTGGATCTGGCGGGAGAGGATGGAGAGGGGGGAGAGATCGCCGCCTATTGCCATTGCCAGGACTGCCCTGAAGCTACGCAGCATTTCGACGACGAGAACAGCTACCAGGCATACATGGCCAATTTCGACAACGAATTCGACAATGGGCCGATCCTCCCGGATCTTACCACCTTTTCTGATCTCATCGAGGACGCCCTCAACTCTATGAACAACGATGGCAGCCTGACGATCTTCGAATTTCTCAGGGACAACGGCGACATCCACCTCTGCTCGGAAGAATCTGACGAGAACTGCATCGATGAGAACAAGGTCCGCTGCGGCCTGGCACTGTACCGCAAGGCCATCCTGTCGAACTGGGTCGATCTCGGCGACATCGGGCAGGGAGAGCACGAGCTTTTCTGCACGAATTGTGGCACGAATGCTTCCGATGACCCGACCCTGGTCACCCTGCAGGAGCACAACCGCTTCTACAAGGAGTACACCCAGACGATCAAGTACCAGGCGGGCAGTGACCTGACAGAGGCATTCTACGTTCTCTACCGGGCGGGCCCAGACAGCGGCGGGCTTGGCGGCGCCGAGGCCATCGACTACAAGAAGGGCTACCTGATGGATGCCTGGCACAGTTACGACAAGTTGAGGGCCGAGTTCTTCTCCCCATCGTCCACGGCTGTCCTGGCCAACTGGCCGATGCGCAGCTTCGAGATGGCCGGAGACCCCTGGCTGGGACAGATGCACGGCGTCCTCCAGGATCGCATGGACGCGCTTGCCGAGATCATCGATCTGAAGCGCAGGATCCTCCTCACCGCGGACGGGCAGGATTTCCTGTTTGTCCAGCACCTGATGCACCTGGAGTACCTGTCGCAGGTCTTCCTCGCAACCCTGCAGCATCACTGGCAGAGAGAGCTCTTCAGCTACCGCGGCAACGGCGTCCAGATGATCGAGAAGGCCGGGAAGATCATCGCGCAGGTCAACGAGACGAGAAATCCTCTCGGCCTGCAGGCGAACCGGATATTCTTCGAGAACTCCGACCTGGGCATGAACAACTGGGAGAACTACAATAGCAAGGTTCAGGCTGGAATCGCCACGACTCAAAATACGATAGAAAATGCAGTGCAGCAACTCATGGGAGCACTGCAAAATCGAAATACCTTCGAGGGCTCAATCCTGCGAGCTCAGCACCAGCATCAGCAGATCATCGATGAACTCTGTGGCCCTGCCGATGAGAACGCGTATCCGCCGGAATGCGATATCGGCGAGGAAGAAAGAGAGATCGAACAGGAATGCGTCGGATCCGGGTGTGCGTTCGAATATAACTGCGAGAGCGAGGAATGTGACGAGGTCGTACAGGTATTCAATGATGCCACAGGCGAAGGATTCGGTGAGCTCGCCTGTCGTCTGAACGACATGCGGGTACAGATCCAGGTTGGACCGACCACCAGGAACTGCATCAGGGGTCAAATGGGCGCTCTTTTGCAGGAGAGCGTGCTGCTGAAGCTCCAGCGCAGGCAGATCTTCAGGAAGATCAATGCGCTCCTGAGACAGATAGCCAGCCAGAACAGGTTCATCCAGGAGACCATCGAGGCTGACGAGGCCCTAATCGAGTATCTGAACGAGCACAACCTGGAGATGATCGGAATCCAAGAGTTAATAATCGCGGCAGAATATGCGTACGAGACTGTGATGGCGGCTGCCAGCGCCGTGGACTGCTGGACTATCGCAGGGACCGCTGCCGGCACGAACTGTCCGCAGAGAATTGCTGCTGCTGCGTTGGTTGAGGGAGCTGCTGCTACCAGGTATGGCATCATCAGTCAGTTGGCTGTGCTGAAAGAAAGCTTCATGCGCTTGAAGGAGATCCACTTGACGGAATACTCCCAACAAGCCGAGCTTCGCAGGCAGCGGATGATCCTGGACAACCTGGTGACCGAGGTGGAGAACTTCATCTCGGAGTACGAGATGGTGGTCCAGCAGCTCTTCAACCTGGACATGCGCATCAAGGACACCCACTTCCTCGCACAGCAGGCGGCGAATCGGTACTCCGAGCAGTTGGAAAGCCTGGTGGATCACCTGGTGGGCATGAGTCCCGGCAACGTGCTGATGCGGAACCAGTACGTGTCCCGGGCGAACGCGGAATTCCGCAAGCTGCTGATCGACACGTACAAGATGACCATGGCCTTCATCCACTACTACAACAGGAACGAGGACGCCGAGCAGTTGATGAACAGTGTCTTCCAGATCCTGACCCTGGGACAGGTGAATGACCATTTGAACTACCTGCTCGATCAAGAGGAAAGCTACTGCGGCGCGAGCCATCTCGACTGCGACTGGGTACTCAATCACGAGCAGTTCAGGTTCTCGGTGAGGGACGAGTTGTTCCCCAACCTCCGAGACGTGGTGGACTCCAAGACCGGCAAGGTCCTGACCAAGGGGCAGCAGTTCCACAACCTTATCACGTCCTCCACCTTCCTGAAGCGCAGGCTGAGAGGCGAATATCTGGTGGACCAGATCGAGATCCCTTTCACGATCTGGGCCAACGACCGTGGCGACGCGGGGGGAGCGCTCCAGCAGTGGATGCTTCCGCAAATGGAATGCAATCATATGGTGGTCAGTGTGCCTGATGGTGTAAACAATGGAACGATTGCGGTCAACTTGATCGGCACCCGTCTCAACCAGCCCCTGAAGTACGAACTCAGAAGGGGAAACATGGACTACCTGCGTGCCTGCGACATGGAGGAGGTCATGCCTCCTGGTGGAGGGATGCCGATTCTCACCCGGCCGATCAACACCTATCTGATCGGCTATCCCGGCGAGGATGGGATTGACGGTCCCTCCTTCGAAACCAGGACCATGAGTCTCACTGCATGCAGGAACGCGAGCGAGTCGCAGAACATTCCCGGTCACCTTGCGGAGGCCGAATGTTTCAAGGCCTTTGCCAGGGACAGAAGCCTGGCGGCGCCGGACTGGAAGTTGGTGATTCCGGTCTCTTTTGATGACAACGAGTGGATCCTCGGCGAAGGCCTGCCTGGGCACGAAAAGCCAATGATCGAAGACATCAATCTCTACTTCCGCTACAGGGCCAGGCCCACGGCGGACTAGTAACAGAAACCGGAATGGAGGAATACCATGAGAGTCTCGATTTCCATAATATTTTCGATCTTGATGATCATCTCTGTCAGTTGTGGACCAGACGAAAATAGTGAGGAGCAAGATTCATGCAGGGATGTGACGTGTTCCGGTCATGGTAGTTGCTCGGCCACTGGTGGAGCAGCGTCGTGCGACTGCGATGAGGGATATCATCCAGAGGCGCTGACGTGCGAGGAGGATGCCCAGATGGAATGCGCACCTGTAAATCCGAACTGCGTTGCAGGCAGAAGCTACGACTATTGTTGCCTTGGCTACGACTGCGAGTTTCACTTCGAGGACGGCACGGTGCTGAGTGGGCTCAGCGCTGCCGTGGGTTACTGCACTGGTGAGAACGAAGGATCGGAGGACGGAAACTGCAGTGGAATCGCAACGCCGTGCTCCAGCGCAGCCGATGAGATGAGTTGCAATGTAATGGTGGGTTGTTCATGGCTCTCCGTCATTGAAGCTTGTTCCGGGTCACCGAGTTGCATTTTGGAGTACGCCCCTTCCGATTGCAATGATATCGACGGCTGCTACTGGAGCGAGCCTGATCCTGCACCAGATCCGGGATGTACATCGATGACACAAGGCTGTGTGGAAGGACGAAGGTTCAGGGTCTGTGGTGTATCGCAGGATGATTGCGAACACAGATTTGAAGATGGTACGATCCTGCAGGGTTCAGGTGCTGCAATGGGCTACTGCCGCGGTGAGACCGACGGCTCGGAGGACGGAAACTGTGAAGGCACTGCCACACCATGCTACAGTGCGAGCGATGAAGCGAGCTGTGTAGAAATGGTGGATTGTTCGTGGCTGGACGCCATTTCTGCCTGTTCAGGGTCTACACCAAGTTGTCTACTGAGGTATACACCGGCCGACTGCAATGAGATAGACGGATGCTACTGGGTCTCGCCGTAACCAAGCTGGGGATCTGATACGCATAGAGGGTGTCCCATCAAGACTCGAATGAAATCTTCTCCTTCGTTGCTGGGCCTGTCGGGCGCATCTGTTCTCGCTCTGCTGGCGATGTGCTCGCCCGCCCGGGCGGACAAGCCAGAGGGGCTGTCGCCGCAGACCCTGTCTATGCCGAACGGCCCTGCGTCGCTCAAGGGGCTGGGGGAGTCGTTCGCGCCGAACATCGCCACCGGGACCGGGAGCTACTCGGTGCCCATTTCCCTGCCACCCGGCCTGCTCGTGCCCAGGGTGTCGCTGGTGTACACGGGCGGCAAGGGCAAGAGCGAGGTGGGGGTGGGGTTTCGGCTGCCGGTGCTGTCCATCTACAGGACCACGGACAAGGGCCTGCCGCGGTTCGAGGAAGGCGACCGGTTCGCGGTCGAGGGGCCGAGCCTGAACGACGAGCTAGTGCTGGTGGACGCGGACAGCGGGACGTACCGGTTGAAGAACGAGGGGGCGTTCGCGCTGTTCGTCAGGGATGCGGCCGGGGATTCCTGGACGGTCCGGATGCCCGGGGGGGAGACGGCGTACCTGGGGGAGAGTGGAGACAGCAGGCAGGGGAACACTTTCGGGACTTACAGGTGGTTCATCGAGCGTTCCGGGGACCGGGTCGGGCACGAGGTGCGGTATTCGTACTTCGTGGACGAAAGGCACCTGTACCTGGAGGAGATCAGGTATCAGCTCCACGCGGGCGCGGCGTATCGGAACAGCGTGGTGTTCGAGTACGAGCAGCGGCCGGATGTGTACACCGACTACACCTACGGCCGGGCCGAGACGGTCTCGAAGCGGCTGAGCGCGATCCACGTGTATCACGGGGCGCGCCTGTTGAGGCAGTACCGGCTGGGTTACGAGAGCGGGCCGATCTTCAGCTTGCTTTCGCAGGTGGAGATGGAGGGGGAAGGCGGGCTTTCGATGCCGCGTCTGGGCTTCGAGTACCTGGAGCACATCAGAGAGCACGGCGGGCTCACCACCATGCGGTGGACCCCGCCCCTGGAGTACCTGGTGGACGGCCGGGCGGTGTTGGAGGACGTCAACGGGGACGCATTGCCGGACATCCTGGTGGGTGAGGCCGGCAACTGGCGCTACTACGAGAACGTGGACGGGGTGACGTGGAGCGAGCAGCCGATTCAGGTGACGGGTGATCCGGACCGATCTCTTTCGTGGGACAACGTGCTGCTGGCTGACGTGAACGGGGACGGGTTCAGGGACGTGGTGCACGTCCACGACGGCGCCTTCCGCTACTATCCCGGGGGCAGGGTGCGCGACGGGTACTTCGAGGGCTTTGGCCAGCCGGTGACCCTGCGCACCAACGGGACGCCCGGGTATCACTGGGGCAGCCCGCAGGTCAGGCTGACCGACCTGAACCACGACGGGCGGACCGACCTCTTGTACCAGACTCCCGGCGGCCTGCAGCAGGTGCTGAACCTGGAAGACGATCGGCTGCAGGAGTCGAGCCTGCCCGATCCGCCGGCGGACGTGGATTTTTCGGATTCCAACCTGCACCTTGTGGACTTCAACGGGGACGGGATTTTCGATTTCGTGAAGAAGGACATCACCCCCGAACGAGGCCGGGTGCGGGTGTGGTTCGGGCTGGGCTGGGGTCGCTACGCGCCGGAGCAGCGGATGCTGGCCGTGCCGCGGGGAGCAGGACACGAGTTTCACCTGCAGGACGTGAACAGGGACGGGCAGACCGACCTGGTGCGTGTATCCGGGTCGTGGGTCGCGTACTACCTGAACGACGGGAACATGCAATACACCGGCCTCATGGGCGATTTCTACCCGATGCCGCCGGTGTACGAGACGCGCAAGCTGCTGTTCGGGGACATGAACGGCAACGGCACCACGGACGTGATCTGGTTGACCACGGACGGCAAGTTCAAGTATCTGGATCTCCTCTACCAGCCGTACTTCGGGCTGCTCGAGCGGATCGACAACGGGATGGGCAAGGTGGTGAGCCTGAGCTACCGCTCGTCCACGGAGTACGCGGTCGACGCCAAGCGGTCCGGCCAGCAGTGGGAGACCACGCTGCCCGTGCCGGTGCCGGTGATCTCGGGCATCTCGGTGACCGACAGCTTCGATATTTTTGGTTTTGAGGCCAACGAGTCTGAGACGGTCTACATCTACCACGACGGGTACTACGACGGGAAGGAGCGGGAGTTTCGAGGGTTCGGCAGGGTGACGGCGATCTCCGCAGGCGACGAGTTCCACCCCGGCCAGGTGACGCACACCTGGATGCACGTGGGCCGGAACCTCCGGACCGGCGAGGACGAGGAGGTGCTCAAGGGAAAGCCGTACCTGCAGGTGGTCGAGGACGAGCAGGGGGCGATCTTCTCGAGTGTGGAGAGCCAGTGGGAGCAGCGCTGGCTGTGCCAGGAGGACCTGGAGGGAATAACCGAAACGATCCTGCCGGACTGCTCGCGCTATCCGCCCAGGCAGGAGAACAAGGACCGCCTGGTGGCCATGGCCCTGTCCACAGGCACGCTGTCCGGCGCCTGGGAGAGGACGGTTACACCCCGGTACACGTATACCCGGACCGAGCAAGACGCCTGGGGCAACGCGGTGCGCGCGGAGGCCTACGGCGAGGTGTCCTTTATCGGGACGCACGTGCCGGGCGAGCCCTTTTCGCTTTCGGACATGGACGTCCTGGTGGGTCAAGACGAGTTGGTCCAGGAGAGTTCTTTCATTAATAACGTGGGCGAGTGGCTGATTGGATTTCCCCTGACCCAGCGTGCCCTGGACCTGGAAGGCCGGGTGCTGTCGCAGACGCGCAGCTACTACGACGGTCCCGACTTCGAAGGGCTTCCCCTGGGACAGGTCTTCGTGGGCCTGCCCACCCGCCAGGATGCCTGGCTGTCGGCGGAAGGGCAGCCCGAGCGGTGGATAGACGTGGCGCGGCACGCGTACGACATCCACGGCCACGTGATCGCCAGTCTGGACGCGAACGACAACCGGCGCGAGATTGGGTACGACGAGCAGACGAACACTTTTCCGGTTACCGAGCGGGTGCTCGTGGAGAGCGGTCCGCTCGAGTACACGGCCGAGTACGACAAGGGCCTGGGGTCCATGGTCCAGGCCACCGACTTCAACGGCTACACCACCAGCTTCTGGTACGACGGCCTTGGCCGGCTGGAACGCGTCGTGGATCCCCTGGGCAACTACGAGCAACCCCTGCACCGCTACAGCTACGTGTTCGGCACCCCCGACAATCCCATCTCCACCACCACGGTCGAGAGCCTGGTGGACCGTGATCTCGGCACCCTTCGGACTAGCTACCTGTACACGGACGGGCTGGGCCGTGCGCGGCTGGCCAAGGCCGAGGCGGAGCAGCCGCACGGCTACATCGGCACCGGCTGGCAGCGCCTGTCACCGCGCGGGAGCGCGACCCACGTCTGGGACTCCTTCTTCTCGAGCCACGCCGGCCTGGAGGCGGCGCCTGGCTTTGCTCCGGTAACGGTGATCTACTACGACGCGCTGGGCCGCGCCGAGCAGGTCTTCCCGCCGGCCACCGGCGACGGACCCACCTACACCCTGACCGAGTATTTTCCATTTGAGACCCGGGTGTACGACGAGCGCGACACCTCGGAGGGCACCTGGCTGTACCCGGCGATCAGCCGGGTGGACGGCCAGGGCCGGGTCCGGGAGATCGCCAAGTACAACGACTACGACGGGGCGTTCAGGGAGTTCAGGTGGACGGTGAGCTACGACGCCCTGGGTGCCATCGTGGGAATAGTCGACCCGCAGGACAACCCGAAGACCTACTGGTACGACAGCCTGCAGCGCATGACCGCCCTCGAGGATCCCAACGTCGGCCGGGTGAGCTACACCTACGACGACGCGGGCAACCTGATTGAGCGCATCGACGCGCTGGGCCAGCGGAAGCTCTGGGAGCACGGCCTGGGCAACCGCCTGCTGGCCGAGCACCGCCGTGATGACGCGCGCGGCAAGCCCGACTACAGCAACTTCTACCACTACGACGCCCCGTCCGACCTCTTGCCGGACGCCACCAACCTGCTGGGAAAGCTCTCGTGGGTTCAGTGGCCGCACGGCTCTGTGCATTACTCCTACGACGAGCAAGGCAGGTTGGTCACCGAGGCGCAGTCTGTATGGGACCCGTCCCGCTCGAGCGAGCAGAACCAGCAGCGGGACGCTTTCCGCAGGGATTACGAGTACAACGCCGCGGGCGAGCTCATCGCCGAGACCCTTCCCGGCGGACTGGATCTCGCATACCAGTACAACCCGCGAGGCCTGCTGACCACGGTCACGGGCGGCTTCACCGGAGAACCGCGACAGATCTTTGCCAGCGGCCTCGAGTACGATCACCGTGCCAGCCTGATCCGTTCGAACCACGGCAACAACACCTCCACCTGCCTGTGGTACGACGATCGCGGCCGTCTTGCCGGGTTCAAGTCGGCTATCCACTCCGGCGACCGTTGCGCCGATCCCCAGGCGACGAGCAGCTTGGCCTTCCAGCACCTCCTGTACCAGCGCACGCCCACCGGCCTGATCTCCGAGGTGCAGGATCTCAGCCCCGAAAGACCCGACGTTCCTCGCTTCGACGCCAGCTACGAGTACGACCGTCTCTACGAGTTGATCGAGGCCCGGACTCCGCAAGGAACGACAACCTACTCATACGACACCATCCAGAACCTGGTGCGCCGCGAGAGCACCATCGAAAACAGCCGCCTGATCCTCGGCGAGTGGCGCTACGGCGAGGACGACGCCGGTCCGAACCAAGTAACCACTGCCGGCGACGAGCATTTCACCTACGACGAGCTCGGCAACATGCAGGGCTACAACGGTTTCGACCTGGAGTTCGACATTGACGGCCGCCTGGCCAAGGCCTGGAACTCTCAAGGCACCATCATCCGCTACTACTACGACCACACCGGCGCCAGGAGACTCAAGCTGACTTACCGGCCCGGCGAGCCGTTAAAGATCAACCGCTACGTCTTCGGCGCCTACCAGATCCGAGATGAACAGGAAACCTGGTTTGTCGAAGCCGGATCCTCGACGGCCGAGATATCCCTGAGCCAGGGCGTCGCTCCCTCCCTGTACCTCTTGGACGAGCTCATCCACTACCAAAACGATCCCGAAAACGCCGGCAAACCGCTGCCCGAAGAGCAACTGGACCTGGACGGTTCCGGAAGCTTCGATCGGCAGGACCTTGAAGCCGCAGCCCGCTCATACTGGAACGGCACCAATCTAGGCGGCACCCGGATGGTCGTGCGCTACTACCACACCGACCATCTCGGCGGCACGACTCATGTAACAGATCTGACAGGCGCTCTGATCTCCCATCTGAAGTTCCATCCCTACGGTCTGACCGCGCATCAGCGGGGCGAACAGCCGGTATTCGGTTTCACCGGGGCGGAGCGGGACGAAGAAGCCGAGCTGGGCCTGATGAGAATGGGCGCCCGCTACTACGCGCCCAATCTTGGCAGGTGGGTGTCTGCGGACCGACTGTTCATCGATGATGCATCGAAGTGTGTCGAAAATCCAATGGAGTGCGGTCTCTACGTCTATGTGAAGAACAGTCCGCTGGACTTCATTGACCCAAGTGGCATGGGTGGTCCTGCCATGTCCATGAGCCAGTTCAAGGACATCGCACAAGCCGTGGATCAGCTCGGCTCGTTGAATGACTACCTCAACAAAAACACCGACTTTTCAGCGCCATTTAGCTATACCGCAAGTGAATACGCAGTCGCACAGCCGGTCGAGAAAGTAAAGACAGGGAACTGGTTCACGGATCTCGCCGCCAATACCCTGGCTGGCTTCTACAACGTGGCAACAATCCCGTTGAACGCTGCATCTGAAGCATCTTCTCTGCCAAAAAGAGGATTGATGGCAATTGGGATGGACGAGATCGATGCAGATGCGACTCTTACAATAAGTGGATTATTTGCTTGGCAGTATCAACTTTCTCGTCTTTCTCTGGGGCGTTCATCATCTCGGCAACTAGTACTAGGGTTTTCCGAAGACGCAGGTGTCCCAAGGGGGGGAACGAAGGTTGGGGACAAGGTATACCGAGTCTGGGGAGGCGAGGCCAAAGCTGGAGGCCATTCGTGGACCCGGGTGGATCCATGCACAGTAGGCAACTACCGCGATGCCGCGGGTCTGCCTCGGCAAAATACTGGGCGCTTTGTCAGCGAGGGACGGCTGACTAGCACCGAGGGCGTAAGAACCCGAGGAGCGTTGGAACTGCACGGAAACAAAGGTGGATTGGACGAAGTCCTCGTCCCAGATCCGTCGAAACAGATTCGGCTCGAACGTGTGAGCGGAGTCAATCCGGAGTACTAGCCCGACTTTCCGAGATAGATCTAACGCCAGGCATATAACCCTTTGATTTCCAAGACTTAGTGGACGGCTGGGTGATAACCTAACGAGTTCCCATCTCAAAAGGCCAGGTTGGCTTTCCCCTCCCCCGGGCTTCGCCCGGCCCCTCCCTCAAGGGGAGGGGCGTAACTGGCTGTAATCTTGTCGCAAAACTCCTTCCCCCTGGAAGGGGGAAGGCGGGGATGGGGGTGGAACGTCAGGCGGAGTTCGTGGTTTTGAGATGGGAACAAACTAACGAGCCACCTCAAGGTAGCGCTGAAGGTTGAGGGTGTCGAAGAGGCGTTCTTGGTTGGGGGTGAGCTTGGACACGGCGAGTTGAGGTTCGACGAGTTGGCGACCAACAGGTGGATAGTTGAGCGCAACCTCACGGATCGCGTTCAGCTCTTCGAGCATGGCGGGGATGCTCAGGTTGATGTCGGCATGGTGTAGTTCACGCTGTAGCAGCGAGACGAGCATCAGGGCGAGGACGCAGTAGAAGGCGTGGACGCGAACCTTGTCGTCTGTCCAGTGGAACATGGGGGACCAGCTGACGAAGTGGGGGTTCTTCATTGTCTCGAAGCACTTCTCGATGCCAGCTTGTCCTCGATAAGCCAGAACAATCTGCTCGTTGCTCCACGAGTGGTTATCCGTAAACAGGACGGTCTTGCCGAAGAGTTCCTGGAAGATGCGCTGAAGCGCGTCTTGGTCCACCTGGTAGCAGAGATCGGGAAATCCATCCCGGTCGGATACATGGGTACGGACGACATCCTTGACGTACTGTCCTTTGAGCAGAGCCTCGACTTGCTTGCGCACCGAGGCGTCGGTGGGCTTGATGCCTCCCTTGATCTCTCCCAAGCGACGTTTGCTGAGCCTCTGCCCGAGCTCGTTCAGATTTCGGGTCCGTTTGCGAATCTCCTTGAGCAGTGATTGGGTCTGAGTGAGGAACAGTTGCTCGTTGTAGGTGATGACCACCGTTCGTCGTTGTCCGAACACTTCCTGAGTGGTGCGATAGGCCCGAACACCGTAGAGCCTTGGGTGCTGCAGGGGCTGATACCACTCGTGCGGTGCGGCGACCAACTCCGGACACTGGTTGAGCTTCAGGGAACCAACGAAATGGTAGGGAGAGGCGTCCACGGCAGCGAGGTTCTGCTCTGAGTTGTTCCCCTTGTCGAAGATGATGGTTATGCTGTCGACCGACTCCGCGAGTGCTTTATGCCTTTCGACAAAGCGCTCCGTGATCGAGGAAAACTCCTTCGCGTCATTCCGATTTCCAGGGTAGGTGTCGTGGAAGAGCGGGATGTGGAAGTCGACCGAGGCCAGTAGGGCGAGGCCGACAATGCGGAGGTTCTTTCGCTTCTCCTTGCTGTTTCCTCGCTGGGCGAGCGTCGAGGTGTCGTTGAAAGAGTCGATGAACGTGAAGAAGTTGGTGGCGTCGAAAAGCAGGCAGCGTGTGTCGACATCGAACTCCTCGACCAGGGTCTTGGCGAGATCGTTCTCAATGACTTCGATGGTATCGGCGTCAAGATGCCCCATGTTGTCCCAGAAGCGCTTGCTGCTCAACTGGGCCTTCTTGGCAGGGATGAGACGCCGCAGGGGAGTCGAGGTGAACCATTTGCCGATCTTCGTCTTGCTTTTTGGGCAAACACAGCGGTTGATGGCGGCGACGAGCATGTAGTGACCGACGCTCAAGCCTTGAGAGCGCTTGCGCACGTGAGAGTTGATGATCTCGACGAGTTGCAAGCGGGTGGCGATGTCGTAGAGTGCCGCGACGGCGCCGAATTCAGTGATGACGACTTCCTCCGGCGGAGGTGGCTTGCTCCGCTGCTCGATGGCGGCGACGATCCTTTCTGCCTTGCCCAGGTACTTCTGGTAGGTGATCCGCGGCTTGCCGTCGACGCGCTTGCATTCTCGGGCGTAGTAGTAGGTGTGGCCCTTGCTCTTCTTTGGTCCAATAGTGATCGGCATACTCGGCTCCTCTTGGCTTCCAGATACCAGTTAGGTAATACATTTAGGCGTAGATGTCAAGCGAATTGTCGGGATTTACTGATTATTTTCGAGGCAGGATGCCTGTCATTGATAGGTAATACGTTTTCAGGTGGTAAATCAGCTTTGCTCGAAGTCGAAAAACGCTGGTACTACGCAGGATTATCGGTTAGACTGCCTCGTGGGATACGCGGGTGAAGTTGCATATCTCGGAAAGTCGGGCTAGCAGTGAAACGAAGCGAGGTAGACTTCTTTCTCACTTCCTCCGAGGGATACGACCTGGAGCAGCCTCGTTCATGCATTCGCGTGAAGCGGTTGGGCGGGCGAGTGGTCGATGACTATCTGCTCGTACGAATTGATCCCCCAGTTATTGGGCAGAAGTACGGCTTGGGTGGTGATGATGTTCACGAGCTTGTGCTGGCGACGCGTCATGAGGGTCAATCCCTCTTCCCCGTGTCGGAGTGGCCACTCTACGTTCATGTGGCGAGACCGCTGAGAGATCTCAGCAGAGACGATATTCAGAGCATTGGGAATCAGGACATCGAGATCATCGGTTGGGGCGAAATCTATGAAGATGAGGAGGATGCGAAACGCGCTAGCGGGCGAAATGGGGGGCGAAATGGGGGACGGTTATTAAAATGTTAATCTAAATTCTTGCTGCATGTCCGGGGCTCTGAAATTGGAACTCGGCGGTAAGCGGAACCTGTCAACGATTTTGAGACACCTCCCGGGCGAATTTAGTGTCGAACCTCCTCCCTCGCGGCCACCGGTTTCGGTGGGTTGATCCAGACGGCAGCGGGCAGTGACCGGGGCCGCGGCGGGCCCCGCACGAACCGTTCTGGGTGGGCCTCGTATGCCGCCTTGAGCACCTGTTGTCTGTGGTCCAGCACCGAGTCTGCGAGACCGTAGTGCACCATCTCGGGCGTCAACATGGCGATGCCGCTGTGCCGGTGCTCCTTGTTGTACCAATCGAAGAACGTTCTGCAAAAGGAGAGCCCGTCCTCGAAGCCGCCGAAACGAAAAGGGAAATCTGGACGATACTTAAGCGTTTTGAACTGGCTCTCCGAGAACGGGTTGTCATCCGACACGTGGGGTCGGCTGTGGCTCTTGGTCACCCCCAGGTCGGCCAGAAGCTGCGCCACCGTCTTGGACTTCATCGAGGTCCCCCGGTCCGCGTGGAGGATGAGCTGGTCGCGGTCGATTCCCTGCTTCTCGCAGGTCTCCTCGATCAGGCGCTTGGCCAGCGCCGCGCTCTCCCGGCGGGCCAGCAGCCAGCCCACGGCGTAACGGCTGAAAATGTTAAGGATCACATAGAGGTAGAACGAGGTCCATTTTACCGGCCCCTTCAGCTTGGTGATGTCCCAGGACCACACCTGATTCGGCCCGGTGGCCAGCAGCTCCGGCTTGGTGTACACAGGATGACGGAGCTGGTTACGGCGCTCCTGAACCTCCCCGTTATCCTCCAGGATCCGATACATGGTCCTCTCCGAGCAAAGGTAGGTGCCCTCATCGAGCAGCGTCGCATATGCCTCGCCCGGCGCCTTGTCCACGAATCGCTCACTGTGCAACACGTCAAGCACCTGCTGCCTGTCCGACGCGCTGTAGGCCCGCGCTGGCGTTGGCCGCGGCTTGACCTCCACCACTGGCGCTTCACTCGCCTTGCGCCGTCGATACAACATCGCGCGCGACACCCCGAGTGCCGCACAGAGGGGCGCGGTGCTCACCTGACCGGATGCCTCCTTCACGGCCGTCATCAGAACCTCTCGCTGCTCTCGGGGCTGTCCGGAGAAATCCCCAAGAGCGCGGAGACTTTTTTTTGGATCTCGATGATCGTCTCCGCCTGCTTCAGTTTGTCCCGCAACCGCCCGTTCTCCCGCTCCAGTTGGGCCACCCGCCGCGCAAGAGGGTCCGCCTTCTTGGCCTTGCGTCCCCGCTTCTTCGACGACAGTCCCCGAAGTGCGCCTTCCTTGTGCTGGAGCCTCCACGTGGTCACGTGCGACGAGTACAGCCCTTCCCTTCGTAGAAGCTCTCCGATCTTCCCCAGCTTGCCCTTGCAGGCGTCGGCCTCTTTCAGGATGCGCAGCTTGTACTCCGCCTTGAACCGGCGCCGGACCGGCTTCTCCGGAACCTCGGGGTCGGGGGGGCCGCTGCCCGCTTCGCCCGGGGAGCCGCTACGTTCCGGCTCGCTACGCTCGCCTCCACTTCGCGGCTCCCCGGGCAAGTTCGTATCTCCCCGGCTGGAACCGGCCTTGGTGCTCTCTCTGAACATCATCGCGAACATCCCTCCTCGCCCTCCAATCTACACTAATTTCGAGGGGGGGTGGTGTCTCACTCATGTTGGCAGAGAGGGGAAGAGGTGCCTTGGAGAAAGGTCGTTTGTTTTTCCTCCCTTGTACGACCCCATGCTCTCATGCCGGCGAGTCCGCACAGACAGCGACAGTCTAGCGCCGCAAACCTCGCGGCACAGGACTTGCTTCGATGCGCCGGGTCGGCTCACCAGAACATCAACTCCAGAGTCCGAAGTTACTCCTTGACAATTTACTGCTTTCCTGCTTTCAGTTGGCGAGTTAAAGGAGGACTGAAGTCATGCACAAAACTGCCCTGTTGGCGCTCGGTATCTGCGCTTTGATGCTTGCCGGCTGCCCTGAGGACGTATGCCACGGGAATGACGACTGCGTCGATGGGTGGGTATGTACGCCGGAGAAGAAGTGCGTGAAGGCGGACCCGCTGGTGATCGCGAACGAATTTCTGCTGGACGCCGTCGTGGACGAGGCATACGAATTCTTCCTGGCGGCAAGCGGAGGGCTCAAGCCGTACCGGTGGGAGGTCGAGACTGAAGAGAGTTGGCTGTCCATCGAGGCGAGCACAGGCCTCCTCGGCGGAACGCCGGTCGCGGCCGCGGTGAACGTTCCGGTCATCGTCCGTGTCACCGACAACACATACGGGGAAGGCCAGACGGCAACCAAGGAATTCTCGTTGAGCGTTGGCTACTGCGATCCTGATAAACCCCATCAGTGCTCCGATCGCGGATCGTGCGTCGAGAGGACCTGTACGTGCGGTGCGGGCTACGCGGGCGACCTGTGCGAGACGTGCGCGGCCGGATTCCACCGTGAGGTAGACGAGTGCATCAAGGATTCGGTGTGCGATGTGGGAACGTGCTCCGGGCACGGTGAGTGTGACGATTCGACTGGAATTACCATATGCACTTGCGAGGGAGGCTACGCCGGCGAGCATTGCGACGGGTGCGCACCCGGCTACCACGATGAGTGGGGCGTTTGCGTCCAGAACCAGGTATGCCTTGAGAACACTTGCACTGGTCACGGCACGTGCGACGACTCGGACGGTGTCGTTGTCTGCACTTGCGACACGGGTTACACCGGCGGATTTTGCGAGGCGTGCGAGGTTGGCTACCATAAAGAGGGGGTCGATTGCGTCGAAAACGAAGAATGTCCTGCTGTGGATCCATGCTCTGGCCGCGGTGACTGCGATGACTCGAGCGGGGTTGTGGTCTGCACTTGCCATGAAGGTTATGCAGGCGTTCTGTGCGGCGAGTGCGCCGGAGGCTACCACGATGATGGGGGCCAGTGCGTCCGGGACGAGGTCTGCCTGGAAAACACCTGTTCGCATCACGGAAGCTGCGAGGACTCGACAGGTGTGGTTGTATGCACCTGCGACGTGGGTTACGAGGGCGAGTTCTGCGACACATGCGACGCGGGCTACCAGGATAACGACAGGGATGGCACCTGTCTGCCTAATTGCGTCACGTCAAGTCTTGATTGTGGCCCTCACGGGACCTGCGACGAATCGTCCGGCACGGCGGTGTGCGCCTGTGATGAAGGGTACGATGGAACATATTGTGACACTTGTGCTCCAGAATACGAGGATTTTGGATCCGGTTGTGTCCTGTTCTGGGTCTCCATTCCTGGCGGGCCGTTCTTGATGGGCTCGAACTCAGGTGGCTTGGACGAACAGCCTGTGCACCAGGTGGACGTTCCGGCGTTCGAGATGACGAAGACCGAGGTTACTGTCGAACAGTACCAGGCGTGCGTGGACGACGGAGTGTGCACCGAGCCTGATCAATGCGGTTCAGACTACAACTGGGGAGTTGCCGGGCGTGAGGATCACCCGGTCAACTGCATTGACTGGTTCCAGGCGGTTGACTTCTGCACCTGGGTCGTTGGGCGGCTGCCGGCCGAGGCCGAGTGGGAGTATGCTGCCCGCGGAGGCGGGCAGGACATCACCTACCCTTGGGGTAACGACAGTCCGTCGTGCACGTACGCGGTGATGAATGACATAGGATCTGGATGTGGAGAGGGTCGCACCTGGGCGGTGTGCAGCAAGACGGCCGGCAATACGGGGCAGGGGCTGTGCGACATGGCCGGCAATGTGTGGGAGTGGGTGCAGGACTGGTACCACTCGGACTACAACGGTGCGCCTTCGGATGGCAGTGCATGGGAGGACCCAAGCGGCTCCTACCGCGTCTTACGGGGCGGCAGCTTCGCCACCATCGCCTTCAACCTGCGCGCGTCCGTTCGCGTCGACGTCGTCCCGTCGTACCGCGACGAAATCTTGGGCTGCCGCTGCGCCAGGTGAATTGAGCCCTGACTCATAGTACCTACTTGTCCGGTTTCCTTGATTCTACAAGGGAAATTGAAAGCTGAGTTTCGGGACATCCTCCTGTCTTTGGCAGGCGGCCGGTCTTCTTGAGGACTCTGACGAGTTGCTTGACCGATTCGGATTCGACTTCTGAACGCGGGATCCTCCAACGACCCCTTCCTTCCGGTGTCTTCGCAAGGCCACATCACACCTGCGAGGGGGTGTCCGGAATCCGGACACGGTGTTCGAAAAAATCGGACACGCCTCTGATATCGCCATTCCCTCCGATGAAAATACCTATATTATCAGTATATTGAGAGAATCCCTGAAGCTGGCACACCTCTTGCTCAGTGGTCAGGACATGATAAGGATGAGGAAGCAAACACTTGAAAGTAGAACAACGGGCCGGGAAGTAAATTTTTTTGCTGTGATGGCTGGGGTTGCGGCGGTAACCCCACTTGAGGTGTTGATTCCCATGGCTTCTCCTGGGGTGAATCTTGTAACGTTCGCGCGAAAGAAAGGAGGGTCTGAGAAATGAAACGAGCTATTTGGGTGGCATTCATTGCGACGACATTGGTCGTTGTCGCGTGTGGTGGCTACAACGACGAGAACCTTTGCGAAGGAACAACCTGTTCAGGACACGGGATCTGCGCGGTTGCAGGGGAGAAACCAATATGCGCCTGTGACGAGGGCTACCACGCCGATGGATTGAGCTGCGTGGAGGACACAGAGGACACAATCGTTCCTTGTGAGGGTGAAGACTGCTCGGGCCACGGCGCGTGCTCTGTCGTCGACGGCGAGGTGGAATGCGTGTGCGATAGGGGTTACGTCGGCGACTACTGCGAGATGTGCGCACCCGGCTACCACGACGTGAGTGACGAGTGCGTCCTGGACCGGGTATGTCTGGACAACACATGCTCGGGCCATGGCACATGCGACGACACTGCTGGTGCGCCGATCTGCACGTGCGAAGAGGGATACACGGGCGATAGCTGCGAGACATGCGCGGCCGGACACCACCGAGAGGGAGACGAGTGCGTCGTGAACAGAGTGTGCAATGTGGGAACGTGCTCCGGCCGAGGCGACTGCGACGATTCGACTGGAATTGCGGTGTGCACCTGCGATGAAGGCTACGCCGACGATCAGTGCGGAGAGTGCGCTCCAGGCTACCACGACGAGGGTGGCGACTGTGTCCAGGACACAAGTTGTCAGGCGGACACCTGCTCGGGCCACGGGACCTGCGACGACTCGTCCGGAACGGCCGTTTGCATCTGCGTTATGGGGTACACCGGAGTTGCGTGCGACACCTGCGATGCTGGCTATCAGGACAACGACGGAAACGGCACTTGCTTGACCAATTGCGCCGCATCGGGACTTGGTTGCGGTATACACGGAACCTGCGACGACTCGATCGGCGCGACCGTGTGCTCTTGCGATACGGGCTACACCGGAGCAGCGTGCGACGCTTGCGACACTGGATACCAGGATAACGACGGAGATGGAACCTGTCTACCCGATTGCGCTACTTCGGGAATCAACTGCGGCATCCACGAGACCTGCGACGATTCAAGTGGAGCAATCGAGTGCGTTTGCGTTGAAGGTTACACCGGTGCCGCGTGCGACACCTGCGACACAGGCTACCAGGACAATGACGGGGACGGCACCTGTCTGCCCGACTGCACCACCTCGGGTCTTGACTGCGGCCTCAACGGAGATTGCGACGACTCGGGAGGCTCGACCATTTGCGCATGTGACGTGGGATATGAAGGAGCTGCGTGTGACACCTGCGCCGCTGGTTTTCAGGACAACGACAGTGACTCCACCTGCCTGCCTGATTGCGCCACCTCTGGTCTCGACTGCGGCCTTCACGGAACCTGCGATGACTCGGGCGGGTTGGCAGTTTGCGCATGCGACGTGGGGTACTTGGGCGCCACGTGCGAAACCTGCGCCGACGGATTCCAGGACAACGACGGGGATGGCACCTGCCTGCCCAACTGCGCAACTTCGGGACTCAACTGCGGCCTTCACGGCACCTGCGACGACTCGGGCGGGACAGCCGTGTGTGTCTGCGACGCGGGGTACGCCGGTGCTGCATGCGACACCTGCGACGTGGGTTACCAGGACAACGATGGGGATGGCACCTGTTTGCCTGACTGTTCTGCTCAGGACTGCAGCGGACACGGCACTTGCGACGACATTTCCGGCGTGGCTGTCTGCGCTTGTGATGACGGCTGGGGTGGGCCGGCTTGTTTTGTGGAGGTAGTCGGTATCGAATGGGTGGCCATTCCAGGCGGGACGTTCATGATGGGGTCGGACACGGGTGATGCTGATGAACAACCCGTTCACCAGGTGACGGTGCCGGCGTTCGAGATGAACAGGACCGAGGTGACGGTTGCCCAGTACCAGGCGTGCGTGGATGCCGGGGTGTGCACCGAGCCTGATCAATGCGGATCATACTGCAATTGGGGAGTTGCCGGGCGCGAGGACCACCCTGTCAACTGCGTTGACTGGTTCCAGGCGGTTGACTTCTGTACCTGGATGGGTGGGTGGCTGCCTTCCGAGGCGGAGTGGGAGTATGCCGCCCGCGGGGGCGGGCAGGACATCACCTACCCGTGGGGAGACGACAGCCCGTCGTGCACGTACGCTGTGATGAGAGAGGGAGGATGGGGGTGCGAAATGGATCGCACCTGGGCGGTGTGCAGCAAGACGGCTGGCAACACGGCGCAGGGGCTTTGCGACATGGCCGGCAACGTGCTTGAGTGGGTCCAGGACTGGTATCACTCGGATTACAACGGTGCGCCCTCGGACGGCAGCGCATGGGAGGACCCAAGCGGCTCCTACCGCGTCTATCGGGGCGGCAGCTTCTACAACGACGCCTTCACCCTGCGCGCGTCCTATCGCTACGACGTCTTCCCGTCGCTCCGCTCCGGCATCTTGGGCCTCCGCTGTGTCAGGGATGCGCCGTGAAACCGGCAGAGAGCAGGGAATGAAAGAGTCCTACGGTGAAGGAGTAGTGCTCCACACCGGCCCCGAGTCATGCGTACGCGGCGGTAACGGCGTGTGCGAAGCGTTGACAGGGGTACTTGCAGGCAGAGTATTGAGCCCCGAAAACAGCGGATACGATCCGGGTGCCGACGTTGT
>SDBT01001039.1_pt1 | contig 47312 bp, 83 predicted proteins | sample 2277101 | NCBI WGS metagenome assembly SDBT01 (sample SAMN10404973, study PRJNA504765) | marine sediment metagenome | isolation source: marine sediment core GS10_PC15, 103 cmbsf | place: Arctic Ocean: Southern Knipovich Ridge | collected 2010 | reverse complement strand
AAGTTCATCATCTAGTACTGAAGATATTATTTTGTTGAATCGAAGAAATGCTAAACTTCACCTGGGGACAAGTGGCTCTACTCGTATGACAATTTTAGGTAATGGCAGTGTAGGAATCGGGACGATGAATCCTACAGCTAAGTTACATATTTATACATTAACAGGCGGAGAAGATTTATTATTTTTGAGAGACCAAATAAACACAGCCGATTTAACTATTGGTTCTCCCTCAGGTGCACTTATGGAAATCAGAGCAGGTGTTGGCGACCATCTTCAATTATCAAGTGGTGCAACAGCTAATCAAGGTATAAGAATAAGGAATGACGGCAACGTCGGCATTGGAACAACAACACCATCCCAAAAGTTAGTTGTTGTTGGAAAAACCAACATTACAGATACTTTAATAATTGGTTCTCCTTCATCAATAGCAAACATAACGATGTTTACAAACCCTTCTGGAAATCCCGCTTGTTGCGGAGTAATGGATGATTACTCTTGGAGTTGTTCAGCAGGAGTTTGTGCATAATGGCAACTAAACTAGAAATCGAAGATGGATAACACAACAGCAACTAAAGAGTAGTACTCATTATCATAATGACACTTTTTCTTTGATTTATATTCTTGAGTAGCGAAAAGTATATAAATAAGTATTACTAAGAAATACTTATGAAATACAAAACATTTTTAATTAAGGTCGATATAAAGACATGGGAGAAGTTTAGAAATAAAACATCTCGTGAAATAACAATGCATGATGCCATTGTTAATCTAATAAAAAAGGAGGTTGATTGAAATGAGTGGAAGAGATCAAGATTTTCAGGAAATTGACTTAAAAGACTTTACTTGGGTAAAGTTCGACTTGGAGAAGTATTGAAGATGGACTTAACACTAATTGAAAACAAGTTCTTCAAAGAGAATGTTTTAGTAACAGAGAGATTCATAGATGTTACAAACATACCATTGGGAATACTTCATAGATATTGTATGAGCAGAGGAACGAGTATTGATATGCAAGATAATAGGGTTCTAATGCACTTAGTGACAATAGAAGAGGTTATATAATGCCAGAGCAAACCTTCCAGGAAGATATGAATCAGAAGATAGAAGATTTAGAACATAACAAAGATGTTCAAGCAATAGAGATAAGGAATCTGAGAGAAAAACTTGCTCAAACACAAATAGATGTGAGGAAGTTACAACTGGAAAAAGATGGTGATGATGACAAAGATAAAAAAGTATTGCAGTAATTGTGGTTATAATTCAGCAATAAAAGATTTAAGTACAAGGTGTAAAGAGTGTTTGGGTGGAAGAAAGAGATATAAGAACTGGATGCCAGATACATAACGCTCATAGGGTTTCACGACACTATGTAGGTGCTTTCTTAGAACAACTTTGAAAACACCTCTTTTTTGGTCCACTATGGGGTTAGGGAAATCAACCACCTGTTTCCCCATATTGGATTTATACTCAGATTAAGTCCATGCCCCAAAGAGCCGAAAAAGCATTTATGTCCCTCAACAAAGCGTGAATCTTATTCTGGCTCGGCGGGGCTTTATGATTAAGATGGAAACGAAGAAGAAGCTTGGATGGAGAACTGGCTTAGTAGTTCAGTAGTTGATTATTTAGATTGATGGTCTTTGTAGAAAGACGGAGGAAAGCAAATGGAACTAGAAGTTAAAGAACCGCTAAGTTTAGCGGATGGATTGCATGAAGGCGTTGTAGAACGCATAGAATATAGAGAAGAACCATACAGATATACGGACTTGTATATAAAGGAAAAGACAAGTGAACTGGAATTGAAGTATGGCGCACCAACAAGTTGCAGCACTAATTCTAAGCTGATGAAACTATTGGCTAAATTTGTAGAGATTAAGAAAGGGATGAAAGTTGATCCAGAGAAAATTCTTGTTGGGAAGGAAGTAATGTTTATGGCAATGACGGAAGAGACAGAGAAAGGTAGGTTTGTGCGGATAGTTGACGGAAGCATTAAGCCGAAAGTTACAGAAACGGCGCAGTAAAGTGGAGCTTGAAGTCAAAGGTATGACTAAGATAGAGAGCAACAGCTCTATTGAAGTGAATAAGAATAGTAAAGGGGTTACATGGAGCATAAAGGCCTATGGTAGTAATTCTAAAGAGATTGAAGAAACACTTAAAGAGCTTAAAGTAACAGTAACAAAATTTGTTAAGGAGCTTGAAACTCCTTAATTTTTATTATTTTTAAGGAATTATAAAAGATGTGAAAGAATGTTTTATGCTATAAATAATGAAGAAGATAAAATACAACCATATCCTAAAGGAATGGCTCTTTGTCCTATATGTAAATCAAAAGTGATTGCTAAATGTGGAGATATAAATATATGGCATTGGGCACATGAATCTTTAATAGATTGTGATGAATGGGCAGAACCAGATACTGAATGGCATTCGTCTTGGAAAGAATTAATCAAGAAAGATTATTGCGAAGTAACAATCAGCAATCATAGAGCAGATATATTCATTCCTTTTTATAAAAGAATAATAGAGCTCCAAAATTCACATATAGCACCTAAAGAAATAATTGAAAGAGAACAATTCTATAAAAATATGATATGGCTCTTTAATGGAATTGAGTTTTATGATAACTTAGATTTTAGAGACAATGGAAACTATTTCTCTTTCAGATGGAAACATCCTAGAAAATCTCAATTTTGTATAACCAAACCATTATTTTGGGATTTTGGAAATTCAATATTTAAAGTAAAAAAAATATATAATCATATCCCTTGTGGTGGTTGGGGTGTGTTCTTAAAAAGAAAAACTTTCATAAATACATATATGTGGTTAGTCAAGAGGAAAAAATAAATGCTACCTAACCAACTAAAAAAAGGCGAGTTTAGATTTGTTTTATTGAAATCTAAATCTAAAGTACCTTTTGAAAACGAATGGCAAAAGAACGGGCATAGATTTGATGATCCTAAACTATTAAAGCATATTGAAGAAGGTGGAAACTATGGGGTTATCGGTGGTTATGGTAATCTTAGGATTTTGGATATTGATGATAAAATTAAAGCTGAAAAGCTACTAGAAAAACTACCAAAAACATTTAAGGTTATTACTGGTGGTGGTGGCTATCATAATTATTTTATATCTGATTATGATAAAAATCATGTATTAGTAGATGGTATAGGAGAATTGCGGAGCAATAATTATCAGGTTGTTGGTGCTGGGAGTATGCACCCCAATGGAATTAGTTATAAGGTAATAGAAGATATTGATATTGCTTCAATAAGTTCTGATGTTATGAAAGCATTACTAAAAGATTTTCTTAGACCAGAATACACAAATTTAAATCAATTCAAAGATACTTTAGACAGGCAGAAAGATGATTCTAGGAGTGCAAAAGAGTATAGAGAATGTATCAAGTTAATATACAATAATAAAACTAAAGAAGAAATTTTTAATGAAATGAAGGCATTTAAGAAATGGACAGAAGCACCAGAACAATATAGAGAATTGACATATAATAAGGCCCTTTCTTATGTTGAAACTAAGAAAAGAATAGGAGAAGATGTCGAATTAGAACTCATTACAGTTAAACACGCAATAGAAAATGGAGTGCCAGAAATAAAATATATTATCGATCCCTTTGTAAGAGAAGGAGGCCTTACTATTATTGGTGGTGAACCTGGTTGTAAAAAGAGTATGTTGGCGCAATATCTGAGTATATGTATAGCTAAAGGCAAAATAGCCTTTGATAAATTTAAAATTCAACAAAGGAAGGTGTGCTATTTAGATTTTGAAAATGGATATATCGTAATGGTTAATAGGTTTAATTCTTTGCTTCATGGTAACTTTACAGGCAATAAGGAATTTATGGAAGATGTAACCTTAAGTGTATTTAATGATATTAAGCTAGATAACTCAAACTCAAAGATATCTATTAGAAAAATAATAGATCAAACAAATGCAGATGTTTTTATTATAGATTCTCTGGTTAGATGTATGGAAGGAGAAGAAGATAAGGCCACAGATGTAAGAAAGGTATTTGATAATCTTAAAGATTTTATGGCAGAGGGCAAGACATTTGTGATACTACATCATACTAGAAAGGAAAACAACAGAGGTATGAGTGGATTAAGGGGAAGTTCTGATTTAGGTGGAATGGCAGAAATAGTTTTAATGCTAAGTTCTACTAAAGAAGGGAATTTTACATATTGCACTATGGCAAAGCATAGGCACTTAGGGATAGATAATTCTAATAAATGGGGGTTTATGATAGATGATGAACTTTTTGGCGAAGGCTCTAACTATATCAAATTAAAGTATTTTGATGTATCACCAGAAGATAAAACTAAATTTGATGCTTGTTTAGAAGAATTAGAGCAATGGATAGATGAAAATTATAGTTGTAATGAGATTTTCAAAACAGATGCTGCAAACAAAGCTATGGATAAATTGGGTGGTTATAATAGAGTTATGGTAGCAGATTGTATAAAAAAGCACCTTACAAACTCAATTATTAAGAAAACAGAAAAGAGGGGTTTCTATGAAGTTCAGTAACCTTACAAAGTGCTTACAAACTCCTTACAAAATAGGAGTTTTATATATAAATTTTAGTAAGAAGGGGTGCTTACAATCTTCTTACTAAACTTCAAGAAGAGAGATACTTACCTTACCTTACTTTTTGTAAGTAAGGTATGTATCTCTATAGAAGCTTACAAAATACAAAAAAACTTATAAATTATATAAAATGAACCCAAAATGTTCAATCAAAGGCTGCAGCAGAGAACCTGGAGATGTTTTATGGCACAACCATGAAATCTGCCAATATCACTTAGATATCCACAACAACAGCTCAAATTGGCCAGAGTACCTATTCAAGAAGCTCAATATCAAAGATTATACTCAATTAACCTTCGGAGGTTAAAAATGCGAAACATACCCCGACACACAAGGATGAAACCATACAATAGGCCAGAAGAAGCGAATAACCACAGAATAGCTATAGAAGGCGAATTAAGCCCACTAGAAGCTACTTTAATAGGATATAGGGGAATACCCAGGCCTCATGTGATAACCTATCCAAACGGGCATTATGAGTTTAGCACAGAACAAAGGAGATGATTAAATTGAAACCAAACACAAAGCAAAATCTACAGATAAGCATTATAATAGCTTCAATCTTAGTAATAGGAGTTATAATAGGCGCATGCATACCAGGCTTTTATAATAGCTGGAAACAGGAAATATACGACACAGGCTATAACCAGAGCAGGATAGATACGATATTATGGATAGCGAACACAGGACAGTATCCAGCCTATGCACAGTCAGAGAACGGTTCAGTATTGGTAATGGCTACATTGCAGCAGATATGTGGAGTTGAATAAATGCTAAAAGAAGAATGCATTGGTGAATTTGAGGCAGATAACCAAGACTGTAAAGTATGTCAAGTTAAAAGAAGCTGCAAGAAGAAGCAAGTAAAGATCATAAAAACTTGCCTTAATAAATGGAGTGAAGTACAGGGCCTTAGATTTGCCAAGAAGAATCTCCTAAAGAAGCAGAGAGAGTATAAGTCTATGGTTAGGCATCTTGGCCAGGAGATAGGAGAAAAGACAAAGGAAGAGAATGCAGCTTTAGATGAATATAACAGGTTTATGACATACAAGAAGTTTAAGGATTAAACAACTTTTACAAAATAGTAAAAGCAGAACGTTTTGTAAATAAGATTTTGAAAATGACACAAGAAAGACCAAAATATAAAATAGTAGAAGTTGAATGGTTAGATGCACAGTCTGGTTTTGGTAATGCTCAATACGTGGAAGAATTAACACATGAAAAACCAGAACATACTTTCTCAATAGGCTATCTTTTATACGAATGTAAAGATCATATAATCTTGGGTTTTATGTTATTTGGGGAGGATATGGTTAAGCACAATCAGTTAATCCCAAGAGGTATAATAAAGAAAATTAGGAGAGTGAAAATATGAAAAAAGCAGAATCTTTAATGTAAAAGATTAGAAAAATGAAAGTTAAAGATTTACCAAGGTGGTTGATTACATTAGCATTAATACCTATTGTTATAGAAAATTCAAGAATTGAAATACAATGGAAACCATTTAAAATATGTATTAAGGAGGATTGAATAGAATGGATTTAAAGAACTTTAAGTGTAAATATTGTTCGGATAGTGGTTGTAGTGAAGGAGATTATCACGATGAACAGCTTGTAATTGCAGCAAAGAAAGAAGTCTTTGATGATATTGAAAAAGAAAACGCAAAAGAAACTGATGAAGTAAATATAATGGGTATGGGAAAGAAAGCCTATAATAAAGTAAAGAAGAAGCATCTTACAGCTTAAATAAAAAACCTAATCTTTAGTGCTAATGATTTCAAGAAATAAGGAAAATGTGCGTTCCTTTATAAAGGCAAAATGAAAAACAAAATCGTTTATAAAGAATTGAGTTTTATTTACGAAAGTATTATATACTTATGCTACTTATACTTATAATAGGTGATTCAAAATGAATCAAAAAGACTATAAGGCAATAGCTGAGATAATTAATAAACATTTTAAATTAAATATAAGTGATGTGGTTATATATGATTTAGCCGACTATTTCGAGAGAGAAGATAAAGAGTTGCTTTTGATGAGTACAGAAAAAGCTGAAGATTGGGATAAGATAGTGAAAGAGAATCCTGCGATGAGATTATCTTTGAAATTCAACAGAGAGCAATTCCTAAAAGATTGTGGGGTAAAAGAATGAAAGCTAAATGTAAGAAGTGTGGTTATGAATGGGAAACTAATTCTAAGCTAATAACTGTAAGTTGCTCAAGTTGTGGCCAGAAGGTAAGAATCAGAGATATTCCTAAGGGCGCGAAATCGTTGAAAGGTGAATGAAGATGAATAAGAAAACTAAAAAATGGTTAATCTTTTCTGGATTGAAAGTTTTAGAGTTATTGGGATTAGGCATAATTGCTTTCTTTACATGGCGTAATACTCTTTGGATAGATAGTTGGCAACTTTGTCAAAAAGATTTTGTATCTACTTGTGAACCTTTTCTAGTTTGGGTAATGGGGTTTATGTTTTTATTGCTTGAAATAATGTTAACTTTTGGAGTAATATGTTTAGTATATATATGGATTGAAAAGAACATAGAAGTTGCTGAAGAACTATCACAATCTAAGCGAAAGAGGTAATTAAGATGAGAACAAATAGATTTGGAAAAGAATTTAAGGCACACCAAGAAGCAAACGCTTTTTGCCCTGTTTGTAATACATTAATGAAAAGAACTGTTGAGAAAAGAGATTGGCTTGATAAGTTATTTGGATTGCCTGAGTTGGATAGTTATGACTGTCTTAAATGTGGAGCAGGTTCTTTTTAACAACGAAGAGGTAAGAATGAATAAAGCAGATAATATTTGGTTCAATATTGGATTAGTGGCATTAGGTATTGGAATCGGAGCAATGATAGTATTATTAGAAATTTATTTTATTAAGGATGGTTGTATTTAATTACAAAAATCCACGCTAGGGCGCAGTACAGAAGATAAACGAAGGTGAACATAATGAACTATAAAACAACACTGTTTTGGAGTATAGTTTCAATAGTTTGGATAACCCTTACTTTTTTTTGGGATATTGATATGGCTACTGTTATATTTCCATTAGTATGGCTAATATTAACAAGTATTCGATTAGATCGATTACGACTTTCGACCAAAGAGGGGAAGAAGAAATGAAACAGAATACAAAGTATTATTCAATTTGTTTTTTACATGGAATATTGATAGTTTTGATTGCTTTATTACCTAATTATTGGAAAATTATTCCATCAATTACTACATATGTTTTAATTTGTATTAGCGTATACAATTCAATATTTCATTATAATACACAAAGGGGTAAGAACTAAAATGATAAAAGAATATTTGAAATACAAAAGGGCAAAAGAGATTATGAAGTATGTAAATAAAAAGATGAGTTTTTGGGAAGCTAAGATAGTTGAAGACCAATACGCCAGAAAGCTAGAGATTAAATATGGTGGTGTTTTTTTTGGTGATGAGAAAGCACTAACTGAGAAATTAAGCAGCTTATTAGCTTATCTCATAAAAGAAGGGGTTAAGTGGAAATTTGATTTTTGGGGAAGTATTGACAAAGAAACAGAAGTGAGTATAATAGTGAGGATTTAATTCAGCTTGATGCTAACAAGCGTAGGAGTAAACGAGATGGGAATGAGCAGACAACATCCGATAAAAGCTAAAAGTCCGTTATAAAAAAGCGCCATGACGGAAAGGATAGATTTCCATTCGGGACAAAACTGCCCATCTCGGCTCATACATTTAAACATGAGAAAATGAACAAAACAATAATAATCGGATTGTGTATTTTGATGATACTAATAATTGGTTGTGATGAGGATTTAAGCTGTAGTGAATATAGATTTAAAATATATTCTACTAATGGTGATTATTTAGATACTTGTAAATCTTCTACATTAGGTAGAACAAGATTTTCAGATTGTAAGAATTATGAGTTTATAGATGCTAAAAAGGTATTATGGAAAGAAACTATTATTAATGTTTGTCATGTACCTATAGATACAGACTAGATTCAAAAAACGTAAGAAGGTGAGAAAATGAACATAGAAGAAGATTTAAGGCTAAAACATATTGAACAGATTGTTACATATAATTTGATTACATCAATTTTTATGTCATGTGCAATCATCATTATTTTAATACTGGATTGACTAACAAGATGAAAGTAATAAATTTGATATGGATTTTTATAGCAATGCCTTACATAGTGATTAATGCTATGTGCTTGGCAACTAGGGATATGATTCAAGATATTATAAATGAATTTAAATAAACGAAGGTGAAAAGAAATGATGAGAACAATTTCAGAATGTGATATATGTAGAAAAGTTATTGAGGATGATGAAGTTTATTTAGCTATTCAATTCAGGTTAAAAGGAATTATAGGAATAAGAAAAGATTCAAGATGCCTTTGCAAAGACTGCATAGAAAAGAATGAGGCTTTGAAGAAGTTAGAATCTTTTCAACCAAACAGAGAAAATGTAATGAATCATAAGAAAATTGAAGAACAATTTCGTAATAGGTGAATAAGGAGTAAGAACGATGATAATACCAACAATATTATTCGGATTGATGTGTAGTATGCTAGTTTTTGTTGTAGATATAAATGACAAGGAAGAAGTTTGGTTTAGTAAGAATCAAAGGTTAGCTTTATACACATTATGTTTTGTTTTTGGATATATCATAGCCTTAACTATGGATATATTCACAGTAGGGTAGAACTATGAACAAAGGAATAAAAATATTGATAAGTTTAGTATCTTTTTACCTATTTTTTTATGTGATAGAACAAACTAGTTTATTACTTATACAATCTTGGATGATTTTGCCAACTGCAATCATTATATGTTTCGCAATAGTTATTTTTAATTTATATTTTTGGACTGAGGAAATTACAAGTTAGAGGGAGAAATGGTAAGTAACGAAACATTATTGCTAAGGATAATACAACTTAAAGCAGATATGTTGTACTGGAAGAAGGCTCACATCAAGTTACAAGAACAATTTATTCGTTATTGCGAGAGTAAACGAACATGAAATATAATACAATCGTAATAGACCCACCTTGGGACTTAAATCTAGTCGGAGGTTTTGATAAGAGAGAAAATAGGGCAAAAGAACTACCTTATAAAACTATGACTCTGCAGGAGATAAAAGACTTTCCGATTAAAGACTTTGCTAATCAAGGAGCACATATCTATTTATGGACTACAAATTCATTTTTAAGAAGGGCATTTGAAGTCTTTGATAGTTGGAATGTAAATTTCCATCTAGTTTTAGTATATGCAAAACCTAGTTTTATAGCTCCTGTTTTGGCTTATCAATTTGCTACTGAGTTTTGTTTATTAGGATTTTTTGGAAAACCAATGAAGACGTTTTCAGGAAAGATAAAACTTAACTGGTTTAGAGGGCATAGCAAAGCAGGAAAGCACAGCACAAAACCTGATGAATCATATAATCTAATAAGGGATATGTCACCTGCTCCAAGAATAGAAATATTTTCAAGGAGAGTTATAGCAGGTTTTGATACTTGGGGAGATGAAGCACCAAATGAAAAGCAAGAGGTACTTACATAATTGTCAGCAGGTACGAAAATGAAGAAGAAATGTGAAATAGGAAACTGTAAGAATAAAGCAAGATATATAGTGGGTATTGGTAAAATAGAAGTATGTATTGATTGTTTTGATAGATTACCAGATTCAGAGAAATCAGATTTGTATCATCAGAAATTAGTGGAGAAAATACGCATTCCCCAAGTTAAGCGAGGTAAGGAATGAAAAGAATATATGATGATACTCAATTGCAGAAATGCTATGAAGCAGGATATGATGCATCAATAAATGGTGGGAATATATCTAACTCTCATTTTTCTTTATTCACATCCCCTGATAGAACTAAAGCATGGGAACGTGGAAATAAATTAGGTAAAGTACACAAACGCAAGGAACTACGAGGTAAAGAATGATATTAGAGATTATACTGGTTTTATGGTTTATATTGTCTTGCGGTTATTTAGGATGGGTAGCTGGTTATGAAAGTGGTTGGTATGATAGATGTTGTTGTAAACATCATAAACTGCGTAAACGCAAGGGAGTGAATAAGAATGGATAAAGAAGATGAGATTAAGGCAATGGAATTATTTATTGAACATAGAAGAAAACTAGCTGAGTTTATAATACATTTAGATGAAGCTGTTAAAGGTCTGGGCAAGAATAATACGGCATTAGCCGAAGCTTATAGGAAGGCTCTTTCCGATAAGCCAACATAAACGCACAAGAGGTAAAGAATGAAAGATGATACCGAAATTATAGAATATTTAGTAAAGAAATATGGATACAAAAAGGGAGTACAACCTTCTATTTTTGCTATTGTAATAAATAAAAGAATCAGAAAAGCAATAGAAGAATACAAACTCTTTTGGCAAGATTCGCACAAGGAGGCATAGCTGAACATGGAACATTCAACACATATAAAAATCATTAAGATGATAGATGAAGATTATTTTAGATTGAGGTATAAAGCTAATAAAGGTAAAACTATTATAACAACACAAGGATTCAATACTAGAAAACAATTAGCAAAGATAATCGAAGATGATGAGTTTTTTAAGATTGATAGTTCTGATAGTATCGAGAAGGAGTAAGAAGAATGTTAGAACCAGCAGATGATTTAAGGGATTGGGAAGAGGAAGGTGAGATTTGGAATTTTAGAATCCCATTATGTGAATGCGGTGGATTAGGTATAAAAGATGAAAAGGGTTGGTATTGTGCTACCTGTAAAAAGAAACTTACATCTGATGCCAATAAACAGAAGGAGTGATATAAATGACTAAATATAAATGCGGACATAATCCAGATTTAACTATTATGGAATCAGGTGCTTTAGCTATATCAACTTGGCTAACTTGGAAAGATGATGTAGGATTTGATGGGGACAAATCTGAATGTTTTGAATGTTATTGTAAACGTACAGCTATTCCCCAAAAACAGAATGAGGTAGATAAACATGACTAAATCAATATGTAAAGATTGTAAATATAGGGTAAATTATAAATATTTTTGGACTTCTTTTAAGGGAGATGAAACTGGAGAAAGAGAAGGATATATCTGTGAAAAGAATGTAGATAATTGTTTAATAATTGTAAGTTGTGACCACTTCAACCCTAAACCAATAGTATCAAATGAGTTGAAGGAGAGAAGAATCAAAGCCCTACAATCAGGCAAAGAGCCGAGAAAGAGAAGAATATCACATGACCCTAGAAAGATAAGAGGTAATTGATGGCATTAGGAGGATTACACGAATGTTGGGTTTGCTATCAATCAAAGCGATATGGCAATCCAGATTTTAAGCAAACTTGTACACCAGTTAGAGGTAGGAAAAGGACAATAGTTGAAGGAATCCTTATCTGGCTATGCTTTGAATGTAGGAAGAATTTTAAACATGCGTAAATCGTTGAAAATATGAAAGAAGGAACTCAAATAGGAAAATGTGTATTGTGTGATTTCAAGACACAGAGCAAAGGACACCATAGAAAGTTCAGAAAGAACAAATCTGCTTCAGAAGTAATTTATGAAAGATTATATCAACATTATGAAGAAATGCATTTAGATGTAATTATGCCTGTTTGGATGAATTGCCAAGCAAGTGAAGGATATTAAAAAGGTGAAATAAATGGAAATAAAAACATTTGATGATTTGTTTAGATATATGAAAAAGGGAGATTTTACCTCCCAAGAAGAAACAGATATTTTTTGGTTTAAAAAGAAATGGGTTGCCGTTGATGAAATAGCAGAGAGATTAAGAAAAGCAAGTATGGTAGAAATCGCTACAATACTTGAAGAACTTACAGCTTAACTAAAGGAGATGAAATAAATGCAAGAAATAATTAATAAACCAGAACAAATAATAGATAGCTCTCAGATATTACCATCAGGTATATTGATATTTACTGATGAGATGATTTTAGACCATAAGAAAGAAGATGGTTTAAAATCAAAAGGCGATTATTGTTATTGGGGAACTATGAAGTTACCTACTAGATTTGTTGAAAGATTAGATATTGAAAATGCAGAAAGAGTAGCTTATGAAGACAGTTTTCCTTATGAATTGATTACTGAGTTTCCTATCTATTTTGCTATCAAGGGCATAGTAAGAGGTTACTTTATCATCAATGAAATAGATAGTGATAAAATATCTAACTTTTGGCTTAAATTTCACTCAGAGAGTTGGGTTGAAATTAAACGTGGTGAGCAGTTAAAACCCTCTCAAGGTTGGAGATACTATCCTAAACCTTCGTCTCTTAGGAAGCAGGTGAAATAAATGGCAATATCACCACAAGATATTAGTATATTTGATGGAGATATAAAGGAAGATAGGGAATATTGGAAGAAGCATCAATATGTAGAAGCTAGGTATTTTGAATTAAAAGAAGTTAAACAGAAGGAGTAAAGCAGTCGCAGGCAAAAATGTTAAGTAACAAAACAAGTAAAATCAAAGAAATTAACGGATTGGAGATAATCGAGATGAAATCTGTAAGCGGCATTAAAGAAGGGTCTATATATCTTGCTGATTATATAAGCAAATACAAAGGTAAGAAAGTATTGGATATGGGTTGTGGCACTGGTTATATTGCCATATATCTGAGTAAACTTGGGTTTGATGTTGAAGCATCAGATATAAATAAAAATGCTATAAAAAATACCTTGATTAATATGGAATCAAATGAGGTTAAATTTAATGTAATCCAATCCAATCTGTTTAGTAATATCAATAATAAATATGATATTATTTGTTTTAATATACCATTCAATATGTTCTTTTTCCCTTTTGATAACTTATTAAAATATTACTTTGATAAGTTTGGATTGAGTGAGAAGATGGCTTGTTTAGGCAATAGGAAACTTTCTACAAGAAGGAAGAAGTTTATCTTTAATTTCTTGAAACAATCAACGAATCATTTGAATCCTAATGGATTTATTATTATACATTCTACTTGTAATGATGTTAAGTTTTTAGAGGATAAAGGTTATAATACGACACTCTGCAAGAACTTTTGTGGGAGGTATGGTGTATACAAAATAAACAGAAGGAGAAGAAATGAAAGAAATAATAATGAAAAACAAAGTTTATCCGATTGATGTAGTCAAATTTGGAAGGTTTTAAAAATGTGCATATATCAAAGTCGAACAATTATTGAAAAGAAGAAGATACTCTTAATCTATCCAGATGAGCCAAAGAGGAGATATGGTTCGTATTCAAAAGCAGGTAGCTTTCTTCAACCTTTGGGTGTGGTTTACATAGCTTCACTATTGGAAGAAAATGGCTATAAAGTAAGGATAATTGACAATTCTATAATGCTTTGGTCTATGGATAAAATAGTAGAGGAAACAAGAGACTTCAATCCAGATTATATTGGGTTAAGTTCAACCACGATTATGATTCCTTATATAATGAAGCTTGCTAAGGAACTAAAAAAAGTAATGCCCGATATACCATTGGTCGTAGGAGGAGCAGGCATAACTGTTGAAAAAGATATTTTATTCAAGACAGATATTGATTTTGGGATTTATGGTGAGGGGGAATATACATTCTTGGAATTAATATCGGCTTTAGATGAGAAAAAAAGTTACAGCAATATAAAAGGGTTAATAATAATTGCAGAGAAAAAAATCAATCCGCCAAGACCTTATCTGGAAAATCTTGACGAACTTCCTTTGCCATCTTTGAATCTATTGCCTATGGAAAAATATAGCATAAGCCCCGACAGATTCTTTGATTCTCCAGTAGGAACTATAATCTCAAGCAGAGGATGCCCATATTACTGTATTTTTTGCGACCATACAATATTCAGCAGGGTCTATAGGGGGCATAGCCCAGAAAGAGTTGTTCAAGAGATGAAAAGACTAGTAGACTATTTTGGTGTAAAACATATAGCATTTGAAGATGATCTATTTGTTTACGATAAAAAAAGAATAATTGAAATCTGCAAGCTAATTAAGAAAAAAAGATTGAAAGTAAAATGGCAATGCACTGCAAGAGCTAACTTAGTTGATGAAGAACTAATAAAAGAGATGGCAAGTGCAGGATGCTGGATGATTAATATTGGCGTTGAAAGTGGAAGTCAGAGAATATTAAATCTGATAAAAAAAGGAATTACTATAGAACAGGTAAAGAGAGCAGTAAGACTTATGCATAAGTATAAGATAAAGGCAAGAGGGTATTTTATGATAAACCACCCTTCAGAAACATTGGAAGAGATGAATGCTTCAATGGATTTAGCATTGGAACTGCCTTTCCACACAATAATCGTCTGTATCACAGTTCCATATAAAAATACTGAATTATGGGATATTGCAAAGAAGTATGGCAAGTTCAAAAAAGATATAGACCAGATGACTGAATTTTCAGATAATCCTAATTTTATAACAGATGGATTTACAAAGGAAGATATTTTAAGGTTACAAAAGAAGTTTTACATAAGGTTCTTTTTCAGACCAAAACAGATTTTAAAACAAGTGTTATGGGTATTGTTCCTTAATCCTAGACAGTCTTTTAAAATAATCAAGAGATATATTGAAGGAGGGATTATTATATTAAAAGCGTAAAGTAAAATAATCCCACCGACTAAAGTCGGGGGCTTTTAAAGGAAATGGTTAAAGAAAAAGAATGTGAAATGTGTTTACATCCTATGCATAAAGGAGAATGTAGAGTTATGACTGAATACAGTAAGGAACTACAGAAACAAACAGGAAAGAAGAAAGGTAGATGTGGGTGTCAAGGATGAAACTTGAAGAAGAGAAAATGCGTGTGAAATGTAAGGTTTGTGGAGATATTAAAATTTACAAAACAAAAAACAAAAGGAAATGTCCCTTTAGCATAAATCACCATTGGAGATACTATCATACAAAATCAGAGGTGAGTGGCAATTCCTCCCACGACTAAAGTCATGGGTATCCTTGCCACATTTTTATGACATCATTAGACCTAAGGCATGAAGGAAGTTCATATTATACAAGACCAAGTAATATAATAAATTGTGAAGTAAAGTATAACGGAAAGTGGATTAGCAATAAAGAATATCTAAAGAAAGAATATCTAAAGAAGTTTAATGAGGAAAATAAATGGAACAAATAACAAGAAGCAACGGAAGGGTTTATTCCCTTAAAGCAAGATGAAAGTAGTGATTTATGCAAGAGTAAGTACAGAAGACCAGAATGTAAAACAACAAGCTAAATATCTTTTGGATTGGTGTTCTAAACAAGGATATGAAGTAATAAGGAAGGTAGAGGATGAAGAAAGTGGTAGATTGCCACTAACAAAAAGAAAGAAGTTTAAAAAATTGTTAAAAGATTCTAAATATGATTCTAACTTTGAATCTATTATCATATATAATTTGGATAGACTAACAAGGAATTGGGATGATGTAACTTATATAGAAAAGCATTTTAGGGACTTCTGGAGAAAATGTAAACTCATTAGTACATCTGATTCTATTGATTTAAGTAATGCTTCAGGTAGAATGATGTTCCGTATAAAAATGGCTGTAGGATGTTATATGCCAGAAGATATGAGAGAAAAGCAGAAAATAGGTATAGCAAGGGCTAAGACAGAAGGAAAGTACAAGGGAGGCAAGAAAGGTCGTTCATGGGCTATTTAGGGCGTGGTCTAAATGGATTCCCAAAATAACAACATTTAAATACTTAAACAATATTGATATAATAATAATTAAACAAGGTGATAAAAAATGGTAAAAATCCAATATAACAAGAGCCAATATACAGTAACTATTCCTAAAGAATATATCAGTCAAGCAGGATTGAATAAAGGAGATACTGTTACTATAAGTTTTAATGAAAGGGGAAACTTAGAATTGAAGAAATTAAAATAATCCTGTGTGGTTTAGTATGGTAGTGTCAAGTGTAGTGCTATGTGGTTGTGTTTGGTAAGGTAAGATGAGGCAAAAATATAAAACAGATATTGAAAGGATAATGGCAAAAGCACTAGAAGACGCAGGGATTGAAGCAGTTTATGATTATCCCATAAGATGTAAATATGGATATAGTATTGATTTCGCAATTCCAGATAAGAAGATAGGGATTGAGTGTGACGGCGAGAGATGGCATAAAAAAGGAAATAACCATGATAGAAAACGCGATGCTTTTTTAAAGAAGCAAGGATGGAAGATGTTAAGATTTATGGGGAAAGAGATTAAAGAGGATGTTCAAGGTTGTATAAGGTTGTGTGTAATACTGTGTGGTTAAGTGTGTTAAGGTACTGTTTGTTGGAGTGATGTGCTATAAGGTTTTGTGAAGTAAGTTAAACTAAGGAGGAAATAAAATGACAAAATATAAAGTAAAAGTACAAGGGGCTGAGAAGTCAGCTCTATTAATGAATCGGTTCTCAGTTGAACCAACAACAACAAAGAAATCAAGGGGAAAGAAAGTATATATCCCTGAAGAAGAAGCAGAGAAGAAGACATATAGAACAGAAGATGGAAAACTGTTTTTACCATCTACACATTTCAAGGCAAGTATGGTTAAAGCGGCATCCGACTTTGTGATGAAAGGTAAGAAAACATACAAAGATTATGTGAAAGCTGGTGTTTTGATAGAAGAACCAGAAATCATATTAGACCAACAAGAGTATGAAATCCACGAAGAACCTGTTGTAATCCAGAGAGCAAGAGTAATGTCTTGGAGACCAAAATTCAAAGAATGGAGTTGTGAATTTACACTTGAGATAATAGATGAGGAAATGGTAAACTCCACAACACTAAAAGAGATATTGGTAACGGCAGGGAAGTATAAAGGAGTAGGAGATCATAGACCAGAATATGGTAGATTTGAGGTAGTTGAATTTACTAAGATTTGATTTTTATCTAGTGGTGTGTGGTAGTGTCCTGTAAAGTAAGGTAATGTACAGTAAAGTAATGGTATTGTCCTGTACTGTAATATGCATTAAGGTAGTGGTATTGTACTGTAAGGTAAGGATTCATATTCATTATGTATCCCCAGATATATTCAACTCTGAAGACAGGATGGGTATGAGGCATATATTGGGTGATTTATACAGAAATAGTATTTAAACATTCCAAAAAACATTAGCTATTCATATATGGTCACTATCAAATTCAAAATGTTATATTTTAAAGATTAGGAAAATGAGATGGATATGGGATGATGATGGATACAGAATTTATGATGATAATGATAAATTAATTTATGAAGAAAAAGATTAGAAAATTCACAGTCCTTTTAAGGATGGAGGAAATAATATGAAAAAAATAGGATTAGTCTTGCTAGGACTATTAGTAATAGGAATGGCAAGTGCGGCTTTGGTCAATTACCTAAGCAATACAGCAACAGTAGATATAGAAGTAGCATCACCAATGGAAACAGGAATATCATTGGGTGAAGATGGCAATGGATATTGGGGAGGAGCACACTTTCCTACCTCAGATTGGAATTATGAATGGGAAACAGAACTTCCAACACTCAACATTTTTGGTGGAGAAACACTAACACTCTACATAATGAGTGCAAATATGGCAGATGTAGAGATTGAAGGATTTGAAGAAGCTATTGTAACAAACGATGCTGGAGTAACTTGTGAAGACTTTGAGAGTATAATAGTCAGAGTGGACAGCATTTATGGAGATCTTGGATACGGAACACCACAAGATGTGATTAATTTGGGGGCTTGTTTTGTAATTGATGCCAATAGTGTAAAGATTGGAAGTACAGGCAACTCATTATGGGGTGTAGGAGAAACAGATGTAAGTGAGATAGTAGTGACTTTCAAAACAAATGCAGAAGGAACATACACATTTACATACCAAGTTATACCAGCAGTAGATTAAACCTTTTTTATTTTTTTTATTTTTTAAAAACCAATGGAGATGAAATAAATGAAAAAAACAATGTTATTATCTATGATTATCTTAATCATCCCTTTAGTCTATTCAATTTATGGCGGAGAAACTTGGGTTTATCATTTTGAAGAATGTGATGATCTTAGAGCAAATATAACTGCTATGACAATAGATGAAGGGGAATACGAGATATTGAACGATTGCACAGAAAACAACACTAATTACTGGATATGTGATTGTGAGGATGATTTTGATTTTAAGATAAGGTTTAATTTGACAACCTTAAACAATTACACAATATACTTCAATTACGATTATAGCAGAATGATTACAGAAACAACAAGCAGTTCTGGAGGCTCAAGTTCTGGTGGCGGAGGATTTTACAATAGTTCTTACTGGAAAGATAAGTTCGCAAACAAGACAGTTACCATAGAAGAGATAGAGGAGATAATAGAAGAGATAAAGGAAGACGAAGAGATACCAGTAGAAGTAATAGAGGAGTTTGAAGAGATAATCGAAGAGATTAAAGAAGCTGAGAAAGAGGAGAAATCCAATGCAATCTACTGGATTTTATTAATAATAGTTATCGCAATTACAGGGGGAGTTATAGTGTATTTAAAGTTCAAAGACTAAAAATGGAACTCAAACACATAACCTATTTTTTAGGATTTTTGTCTATTGTCCTTACTTGTTTAGATGCTTACTTACATTGGATTAGGTATAGGATATAAGGAAGGCAACTTAGTAGCAATAAAAACTATGGAACTTTTTGGAGTGAATCTAGCTATTTTATTGTATGTATTTATTATGATACTTTCCACGACTTATTTGATATATATGACCAAATATAAATATTGGAGATATATCTCACCTATTGCAATACTTATAAGAATCAGTTTATTAATTCCTATTTTATTTAGTTGGACATTTTTGATATGGTAAAAGAAAATGAGAGGCAAGAAAAGCCCAATATGCTGCGGAATACCTATGAAGCTAAGTAGGCTAACAAGTTTATGGGTATGCCATAAATGCAACAGAACGAGGAGGGATGATAATGAAAGAAAAAAAGCTGAGATTGAAGGTTACTTGTTTGACACCAAAAGGAAAAGCAGAAAAAGCAATGAAAGAGTGGAGAAAGCAATTTCCTACCTTTAAGAAACCAATAGCGGAGAAGATAGTCAATGACTCGAAGTTTTACTGGGTATATGAGTTTGAGAAAGAGAAGAAGTTATATACCTTCCAGAAGAAAGTGATGTTAGCCGAGTTGAGCATAAAGAAGTTTTACTATCTGATTATGAGCGTAAGCAACAAGGCCAATCATATGGCCAAGAAGTTCAAGTGGAATATGGATAGGGCAAGAAGATGGGCCATAAAGAGGATAAACAAGAGGATGCAGAAAGAAGGCAAGGAAAGTATAGACGACTTTAAGGACATAATCAACATGACAGATGAGGTAGAAATGAGGAAGTTCCTGAAGAAAGAGATAATCAAATGCGAGTTTTTAGAGGATGAGAATGAGGCGGTGAAATGAAGTCAAAGATACTGATTATGTTAATAATGTTATTGGTACTGATGACTGCATGTGGAAAGCAAATACAGATAATAGAAGTGAACAACACCATAAAGGAGATACACACCATAAATAACACAGTCCAATGCAAAGAGATAGAATGTATATGCAACTGTAACTGCCCAAAAGAAAAAGAGTGCGAAGAATTTGTCTATGATGATTATTCACTTAGGCAATGCAGAATACAGACTGCAAGGCTTATAGGGCAAGTGGATTATTATAAGAATCTGTCAGTGATTTATTTACTCAATGATACCTTTGATAATCTACAGGTAAATCTTACAGAATGCCTGGAAGATAAAGATGAATTGCAGGACAGATTGGATAAGATAAATGAGAGTTTAACAAATTAGGAGGTAAATGAAAATGGCAGGAATAAATATAACCCTGTTAATGGGTTTGTGGATAGTGTCCATAGCGACTGTGCCAATCATGTATTGGTATAGATTATGGAAGAGAAAGAATTGTAACCACGAATATCAGAACTTTAGGTTCTGCGAGAAATGCGGTAAGAGAGAGAAACAGATCGAAGAAAAGGTAGAGTAAAGTGGAAGATAAAATAGAGATAAATCCCTGGACTACTTACAGTGATTGGGTTAAGAAACATAAGGTTACGATGCTTGCGATAGTGTTAATCATGGCAGCAGTATTGATAGATATAGCGACTGTTGGAAAACAGAAGGCAGATTTAGTAAGGGATTGCAACGAGCATTGGAGAACTATGCTGGAAAGCAGGTATCCAGAAGCAGTAGAAGAAGGCGGTTGGATGTATGTGGACTTGGATGAGAAGTCTTATGCAGAACAGATGTATGAGGATATGTATGGTAATGGAACATTTGAGAAAGACTAATATTATTTTTTTATTGATTTTATTATTGTTTGTCATTCTTCAGTCCAACCTATATCATCCAGTACTTTCTGATGAAAACCAGTATTTTTATCTCGGTAAGGAAATATCTGAAGGCAGTATTCCTTACAAGGATTTCTTTTTTTCACATCCTCCACTACAACTTTATATCTTTGCGTTCATATTTAAAATGGTGTTCTATAATTTCTATATCTTAAAGTCAATAGCGATTATCAGCACTATTATAAGTGCAATTATAATATTCAAATTAGCAGAAAGCAATAGTGCAAAGCTAATAGCACCAACTTTATTCTTATTCAATGCAACGCTATTTTTCTCTGGTGCAGCGAACATGGGCATCAACCTAACTACTCTAATAATCTTGCTCGGTTTCTATCTGATAAGCAAGAAGAAACTATTTGAAGGTGGTTTATTATTTGGCCTTGCTTTAATGACTGGTTTATACTCTATTGTAATATTTTTTGCCACTTGTATATTCCTATGGAAAAAGTCAGGTAAGGTAATCTTAGGTTTTATAGTAACAGCATTGCCCCTTAACTTATTCTTTTATGCTATGTCTGGCTTTGATTATATCAAGCAAGTATTTCTTTACCATTTCTTAAAGCCAATGGAAGGCTCAACACTGAAACTAGCTTTTTTTTCCAATCTAGTTATGAGGGATATAGTATTATTCTTCTTGGTATTACTTTGTATTACTTTCTTTATTGGGAGCAAGGGAAAGCTCAGAAACATATACCTGTATAATATAATTGCTTATCTTGTTTTCATCGCTTTATTGAGCAAGCCGATTTCTTACTATATGGTTTTGGTATATCCTATGGTGGCCTTGTTCATTGTGGAAATGATAGATAGAATAAAGACAGAACAGATTAAGTTCGTTGCTGTGATATGTGTATTCCTTCTTGTGGGCTTTATGGGATTTAGGACAGTACAAGGCATAGACACATTCAACGAGAGAAACCAATTTGGAAAGCTGGATGAAGTAGTGGAGTATATGGAAGACAAGGAAGGAAAACTCTTTGGTGATTTTGATGTCGCAACTTTGGTAGCACTTGAGACTGGAATGGATATGATAGTAAGCAAAGACCTGGACACATATCCTTTGGCTGTTAAATTAATCGGAGTAGAAAAAATTGCCGATGAGATTGAAAGGTTGCAACCTTCCTATATTATAATACACCAGATAGGATCAACAATGAATCCGCTTTGGAGGGCCGAAAGGATAAAAGATTTTATGGAAAGGAATTGTATAATAGAAAAAGAAATAAAAGAAAATAAAAATATATATCTAGTCTTCGGTTGTAGCTATTGATTCTATTCGTTCTTCTGTTTTCTCTGGCACTTTGTTAATCTCTTCTATCAATGTTCTCTGTGCTTCCTTTCTTATGTCTGCTTTTTCTTTTGGCTCTAACTGCCAGAACTTAACTGCTGTCTTCTCATCTATATATATACTGATCTGCGCCATTCTTTAGATTCCTAAGTGGGGCCACATTCCTGGGGTTGGTTGAAAAGGGTTGTGTTCCTTTTCTTTCTTTAGCTGCTCTTCCTCAACTTGTACTTCAACATACTCTTCTTCTTTGTTTTCTTCTTGTTCCATTTTCGTTTACCTCATTTAATTGTATATACTGTATAGTATAGGACATATATAAATACTATGGTGTTTAAGAATATAGATAAAATTAATGCACTTTATTATAGATAGTTGAATTAGAATAGTGGTATATTTATACTAATATATAGCTATAATTGGTATATATATCACCAATCCATACCCCATATATAATATAAGTTGCTTCAGAATACACAATTCACGTTTTTGAAAAAATATTTTTTTCGCTTTCTATAACTATTTTACTCCATTTATATAGGTTTCTTGGAGACATTTCTAGCTTTAATGACAACTCTTCCTTGGTCTTTATCGGCATTTTTAAACTACCTACACTCTTCTTTAATTGATTATACTTTTGCAGATGCACATTAGTCTTCTTCCTTTCTTCACCAATGCTAGAGATAGCCTTATCCTTTAATTCTTCATAATCTTCTAGAGTTGCGTTCTCTATATCCTCAATCGTTATCCCCATCTTTCCTAAGTATTTTTCGACAATAGGGAACGAACCACCAAATGCCATATACTTTTTATACTCCCTTTTCTTTTTAGTCCTATAATCAACAAATAAGTTCTCTAAGTTTTTCATCCTTACATAGATGAACCTTCCAGGTATTATTCCTTTTCTTGAATACATATGGATCAATCCTAATGCCCTATCAACCACTACATACTCACTGAACTTATAGAACTTAACAAAGTTGAATATAAAGAAATGCCTTTTCTTTCTGCAAGTCATAAGCAACCTTATTAAATCCTTATTGGTTTCTCTCCACCAGTCTGTGCTTAATGAATCCAACGCAGGCTCATCCCATATTATAATCATATTCTCATTGTTTTTGGCAAACTCTATCAACGGCTTTAATCTAAAGAACATATGGATAGGCCTATTCATTTTAGATTTGATATAATAAGAGATTGCTTCAGAGCTATTTGTCTTGCCTTCTCCTTCTGCTCCCTCACAGATTAATACAGCATCTTTCCTTGTTATTTTATTGGTACATCTGCTAATCATTATATCTATTTTTTTCAGAAGTTTATCTTCCAAGTGGTATTCCAAATCGGTGACTATCATTATAGTCCCTCATCCTCTCCCTTATCTGGCAGGCTCATCTTAAACTTATATTCCAAGTCGCCTAAGTATCTTTCATATCCTATCAATGGAGTTATATTAATCTGAACATTTTTTACTTTCCTAACTCTTTTATCTTTATATTTATCCATCTCCACTTTCATATCTTTTTCATAGTTATCAGCTTTTTTCCTTTCATCATCATCCATCCTCTCATTTATTTCTGTTCTGATATTATAGAGACAGTCTGAGAACACTTCCCAATTATGATATATCCTAGCTGATTGCATCATCCTTCTCTGAAGGTCTATCCTTTCAAGTTTTGCTAACCCTGCATTGAATAATGCTTCCTTTGTTTCATTCAGTTTTTCCATCTTTCACTTCACCTCATTTCCTTTAGATGAATTACAAGTAATACATAATGGTTGAACATCATCTATAGTATATACAAATCCTTCAGGAACTTTAGTAATTGGAATAATATGATCCTTAGTTAAGTTTTCTATTCCTACAAAAATATCACAATAGGGACAATACCCATTAGTTTCCATAAGCTTTTCTTTCCAATCCTTATAAGAAAAGTTCTCTTTTAAGCCTCTTACTTTTCTTTGCCTTTTTAATTGAAGGAAAGTTCTTTTCATTTTTCCATTAGGACTATCCCTATATTTTTTTAATTCAATAAGCTTTTTCTCATGGTTATTCCAATATGCTTTTCTAGATATAAATCTTTGTCTACATAATTTTGAACAGTACTTAGGATTACTATTTTGGATATATTCCTTTTTACAATTCAAGCATATCCTTTTAATCTTTTTCTTATTTTTATAATATCTTAATATACTACTTTTTAACATTTCTTCTCTATGATTCCAATACTCTCTTTTTCGCATATCTTTATATTTTTCAGGATGGTTCTTTATCCAATTTAATTGTCTGCATCTTGGTTCACAGAATCTTCTTTGGTGGTATATCCTATCTTTAGAAATAGTAATCTTAAATTCTTTTCTACAATATTCACATTGTTTTATCATCTTCAACTTCCTCTATATTTATATTCAATCTTTGAATGACAACATACTCTCCAGCTATAATATCAGAACGCTTGGGTATTGTTACAAGAAGTTGTCCAGTTCCTTTATTTACAAACACTTCACGTATAATTAAGTTTTCCATATTATAGATATAATACTTATTATACTGCCTTATAAACATATCTATTTTTTTATAGGAATGTTTATTAAGGTGTTACGCTATGATACGATTGTTACAAATGGCTTTTGAAGCATATCCTAAGTATACTGGCCCTGGTTCTTCAAGACCTTCTGCTCCTTCTGCTGGCGATATAACCCCAAAGAAAGATACCAGCCCAATAGTAAGAATAATAACTGATCCTAAAACTGGAAAGAAAACTGGCATTACTGCAAAAGGTTCTAGAGTTGAAATAGTAAGGGGCAGGGCAGGTGGAGTTGTTAGGGCAACCCCAGAAGCGATAAGAGCCGAAGAGATTAGAGTTAAAGAAATAAAAGAAACCCCATCACAGAAAGCATTAATTCTAGCAGCAGCACAAAGAGAAGTTAAAGCAACTCCAAAGTTTGAAGCATTAAGGGCAAGAAGATTAGCTGAGATAAAAAAAGAAATCAAAGCACCCACTGCTATAGAAGCAATGTTGGCTAGGGGGAGAATAACTATTACTGGGGAGGCAAGACCTTTTAAGCCAGTAAAGGAAGTAAGAAAAGAAGTTAAACCAATAAGCGAAGTACAATATAGATTAAAACCAAAAGGATTTATCGAAAGAAAGAAAGAAAAAATTTATAAAACATTTGCTGAAAGAGTTAAGGAAACTCAAGAAACTCAAGCATATTTAGAACAACAAAAAAGATTAGGAAAGCCGATAGGATGGTGGACAAAAGAACGAGGAGCATTGGTTGGCATAAGTTTAGGTTATGTTGGTCTAAGTGCTGCTAGGGGATTTGTTACACCTTTTCTAAAACCAGTTGAAACTGTTAAAGGAGTATATCAATTAGTTAGACATCCTATAATATCAATTAAAGCCATAGGGGCAGAATTTAAAGAAAGACCATTGGGAACTAGTGCTGAGATGTTCGGAACTATGGGAGCATTTAAAGTAGTAGGTTTACCTATAGCCAAAGTAAAAGCAAAGTATCTTACCAAAACTAAAGTTGATATAAAAACAACAGTCTATAAACCTACAATAAGAGAATTGAAAAAGACAGCACCGATAGGGAAAAAGTTAATAAGAAAAGAAGGAATAAAATTTGAATATCCTAGAAAGCAAGTATTAGTGAAAGCAATAGGAAAAAAAGCACCAGTCGTTGCTATTTCTAAAGGAATAGTTAAAAAGGGATTTAAGAAATATGATGTAAGGATAGTCCAAGTAGGGCGAGCAGTATATGGAACTATGCGAAGAGGAAAAAGGGACATCATTTTCAAAAAAACACCTACAGGTAAAATGCAAGTCAAATATATAACACGAGCAGGTAGGGTAACAAAAATAAAGAAACTGCCATTTAAGATAGAAGAGATTACACTTAAAAGGGAGAAGATGATATATACTAAACTACCAAAGAAAACACAATTTGATATAGGTAGAATGGAAGGGGGCGCTGAAGCATTTAGCACTAGAATAACTCAAAGGTTAGGAAGGTATAGGGCAGTTGGAAAACAAGTAGAATTTAAAGGTATGAGGGATATAAAAAAATCATTTCTTGGTGAAGCAAAAACCAAACTCCAACAGGTAGATACTGCCCACTTTCAAAAGGAAATAGTTACTATTGGTAAAAGAAAAATAATTACATTTAGAGAACCAGATATAAAATATGCATTACAGCCAAAATATAAACCATCATACAAAATATATAAATATGATGTTCAGCCTAAAGGGATAGTTCCTATTATTGAATATTTGAAAAGACCAAAACTTATAACACGAAGAGAAACAAAATTTATTTCTGAAACAAGATATGCTTTTGAAAAGAGTAGAATCAAACCAATTAAAGCATTAGGGAAAGCAGTAGGAAAAATGGGGAAGAAAGGAGAAGTTTTATTGAGAAAAAGAAAGGTTATAGTTAGAGCAGAAAGACCAGAGTTAAAACTATTAGAACCAACAACTCGTCCACCTATACATGGTGAATTGGTAATTCCTATGTTAGAACAACGACTTATAATAACACCATTTATCATAACTAAGCCCAAAGCACGTGTTGAGATAAAACCAATAACTAGAGCTAGAGCAGAAGTAAGGACTAGGGCAAAAGCAGAAGTGAGAATAAAACCAGAGATAAAACCCAAATTAGAAATAAGACCAATAGTGAGAGTAAGAGCTAAACCTGAAGTAAGAGCTAGGGTAGAAGTGAGACCGAAAGTAGAATTGAAGATTAGAACAATAGCAAAGACAATGGCACAAGTTCCAGTTTCAATTACTCCTTTCCATACTAGACCTACTCCACCTACTCCACCCCCCCCTCCACCTCCACCATTCATCCTACCACCTACTCCTTTACTTAGAAGAAGACCACCAAAGAAAAAGAAACCAAAGAAAATCAAAAGAATGTTCAAATACACTGCCACAATACAAGCAGGGCAGTTTAAAATATATGGTAGGAGACCCCAGATAGAATCTGGAGTAGGAATTAGACCACTCTTGCCAAGTTGGAGGTAAATGAAAATGAGTAAAAAACCAGAAGAAATGAGCTTAGATGAATTGAAGGTGTTGTTCTATGACACCTCAAATAACTTCGAGATTATGCAGGGCAACCTGAAGATAATCGTGGAGCTGATAGAGAAGAAAGAAGGCATAGAGCCAGAGAAGAAAAATGAAACAAAACCATGAAGAACGGATAAATGAACTGGAGGAGGAAAAAAGAATCCTCCAGGAGAAACTCAAAGCCGAAGAAGAAGAGAGAAAACTAAGAGACGATATAAAAGAGATAAAGGGCAAGGAGTTCCAGGCTAAGCATGGGGATAAGCTAAAGACATTGAAGCGAGTGGGGAAGAACATAAAGGAAGACCTAGTGAGTGCTGGAAAGGGATTGGCAAAGGCTGGTAAATCTTTCTCTAAATATTATTACAGAGATGAAGGCAAGACAAAGAAAAAGAGTATGTTTGAACCAAGTGATAAAGACAAGCCAAAGGAAAAAGAAAGGAGTATGTTTGAACCAACTGAGGACTGGGCAGTTTTAAAAAAAGATAAAAACTAAGGTGATTTGATGATAAGTAAAAAAGCAAAAAAGATTTTCAGGACAGTTGTCAAAAGAACATATATGGCAGCGAAGAGATTACCAATAGAAATAACAAGGGAAGTATCTCAAGCAACTGGAAAGCCAATAGCAAAGAAATTGAAGCATAGGAAAGTAAGTGGTTATGAGGCTGCTTTCGGCAGAAGCTTATTCAGATGAAAGACTACAAAGATATGGCAGATGAATATGAATTGTCAGAAGAACTTAGAATGAAATCCAGAGGTGTAGGCAATGAAAAAACTAAAGAAGGATGTTAAAACCTTTGTCGGGACTGGTATGCTTATAGGTGGAGGAGCTATGGTAACGGGAGCAATGGGTGTAGGTGGTGCAGGTATGGGTGCGATGGGCAGTATGATGGGGCCTATTGGAATGACTTTAGGCGCAACCCATGTTATGAGACTTACAAAAAAGATAAAGCCAAAGAAGAATAGCCACTTTTAAAATGCCAAGCATAAAAGAACTTGATGCAAAGTTTAAGAAAACACACAAACCTTACTTCTTTAAGAAAGGTAAGATGAGAGGCACATTACCAAGAGATTTTGATAAGCAATTCCATTCAGACCATGCAGAGCTTAATAAGATATTAAGGGAAGCAGGCATAAAAGGAAGATATAGATAAAGGAGGATTGAAAACCATGCCATGTATTTATTATAAAAAAAGAAAGGTAGGCAATTACAGAAGCTTAAAGAACAAAACACCACAAGTAGGAAAAGATTATAAGAAATTTATAAAAAAGAAACGGAGGTAAAGAAGATGCAAAGACAAAAACGAGTAGCAGGACATTTAATGAAAGTAAAGGGACAGAGAGCCAAAGTGAGAGTAAGGCCACACTTGAGAAAAGTCAGAACAAAATACAAGAAATAAGGAGGTAAATGTAAATGCAACCGATGCAACCACAATATCAAGAGATAAATGTATCACCATATGGAGTGGAGCAACCACAACAGTTGCCACCACAATATGACAGGGACTTCGACCAGATAGAAAGCTATGGCTCTATCATAAAAGACTTAACCGATACTGAAGCTTTCTTGAAAGCATACGAACTGAGGCTTGTCGGAAAAACAGAGAATGATAATGGCGAATTAATAAAGGAAGAAGGAGTAACGCCTATGATAAAAAACGACCAGACAGCCAAAGAGTTCGTTGATATGATCCGAAGCATAGCAAATCAGAATACTCATTTCACATGGTTCAACAAAGATGATATATTAAACTCTTTGAATGCCATGAACTATACTATGAACAGATGGCTTATGTTCCAGAGAAGCACTATCCCTTTAAGATACAGGCAGAAACTTGCTTTCGAGGCTATGAACATAGCAAAGGCATCTCTGCATAAGGCAAAGGACAGAACGCTGTTAGGATGGAGCAAGGGAAACATAAAAGAGGGACAGCAGATAACACAAGGCGGAGGAGGGATGCAACCAAAGAGGGGAATTATGGATATGTTATTTCATAGAAAAAGATAATTTTTTAGGAGGTAAAAGAAATTGGCTATACTTGAAAATGCAAGCGGAATGTTACTCCAATATGGGAGTATATTAATTGTTGTTTTGATGTGGCTCATAGGAGCCGCAGGTATTGTAGGACTGTTTTATCTGTATATGAAGGCAAAACAGTACAAGCATTATACAGTTCATATATACAAAAGAAAGAGAGACAAAGAAGGAAAAGAAACATTAGTATTCGTTGGTGCTGATAAAGGAGCAGTACTGATGGACAAGAAACTCAAGAAAAGGGTTTTTAAGTTAAAAAGGAACAATGTTCATCTAGGTGAAGAAGAAGGGCTTAACTTTGACGAGAACAGGAATTTAGACATTCCATCAATCCCATCTGAGAAAGGTGGAGAGGTAGTGTTTGTAGAGAAGTTAGGGCCTAAGAAGTTCGCTGTAGGGATGTCTTTTTTAGTAGATGGTAATGTTGAAGTTATGGTTTCAGAGGCAGATGTCGCAGAGGCGATAAGAGCCTACGATATAAATGCCAAATATTACGGAGGAAAGGAATGGACAAAATGGATAGGGCCGATAAGCTTTGCAGTTTTCGCAGTATTGATAATAATACTTTTCGCTGTATTGATGCAGAAGTTCGAGGTGATGAGTGTCATAGCGGATAGGTTAGTTGAAACCGCACAGATACTTGCTAGTGGCAGGAGTTCGGCAGTTCCTACATAAAACGGGTACCCTGAAATGAAGTTTATGCTATACTATTTGGCACAAATATATGTGCCAAATAGTATAGATATTGGAGAATATAGATGAAGAAAACAATCTTACTATTAAGTTTATTGATTTGCATAGTTTTGAGCTTAGGCGTAAGTGTTGTATTGTATAATCCTTTTTCATGGTTTACTATGGATGAAGAGTTATATGTTGGTGTTAATGAAAATATGTTATATGTTGGTTCTAAGTTTAAACAAGATATAGATAACAAAACATTAGTAATAGAAAAAAATAGTATTGATATTTATAATATCACAAGTACAACACCAATGATTCATGTTGGTGATATAATCGAAACCAAAGAATGGGAATATCATGAAAAGGGAATTGATATAATAAAAGGTAATGAACCTTTGACTTGGGTAGATACTTATATAGCCTGTCCTGTATCTAAAGTTGAAAGATACTTGATTTCTAATTCAAATGGCGTTCAATCATATGGAAATAAATGTCCTGATGGTATTAAATATCCTAGAAATATGATTGCAAATCCAGATAAGAAAGATGTAGATGACCCTGATTTTATAGATGGAATCATAAGGACACAAGAAGATGAATACACATTGAAAGTAAATAGAACTATGGATTATTATGACCCAACTGCTGTTAATTATACTGGAGATTGTAGCTCTACATGTGAGATTATAGCTAGAACATATAATGCAACATTAACAGAGGGAGTTATAACACATACTTTTTGGGAAGTAGATGGATATAGTTTGGATTGGGTAGAACAACAGGAAACAGGTTCATCGAACCATATAGGTGATTTAAGGTCGAGTGTTGCATTAATTGATGGAGTTATAGATGTAAGTGCAGTAGAAAAGAATGAAACGGATTTTGTCAATATATATATTTCAAATGGTGCAGCTCATAATAATTGGAGTTTTTATGGGACATATATCCAATTAGAGAGTATTGACGATTCTGATTTCTCTGTTATCCATACAATCAGCGGTGATACCGTAATTACAAAAATGGATATCTATAACGGAACCACTAATTATAATCCAACTGCAAATCCATATCAGACCGATGGTGCAAGCACATTAGGAGTAGCAGGTTATGACGATACAGATACTGATTTCTTTTATGCAGTTGCTTTTGATGAAGCAGTAGAGACAGATTTTGATTATAGAACACATAATACAAACTCTTATGTAAAGATTGTACATGGAAGGGGGGGTGGCACTTCTGAGATTTCAGCAAATAATAAATTTAAACTTTTTATTAAAGTATTTCCAAAGAATCTTAGTGCAGCAGGCAACGAACAGGTAAATAGTTATTTAAGGGCTTTCAAAGGGAATCCAACCTTTAATGATACTATCTTAGCGGATGAAACGCCTCCAGTAATTACTATAAATAATCCAACTAATAATACAAACTTAACCGCAGGAACATTATGGACTTGGATAAATATAACAACAAACGAAAATGCAAACTGCTCGTATTCTAATTTCACAGATAAAAGTATTACTGAGATGATATTATTTACAAATACAAGCGGACAGATTCATTCATTTAATTTTTCAAACTCATCAACATTAAATAATGGAAATATTTACACTTTATTTTACAGATGTAATGATACTATTGGAAATAATAATAGTGTCTCAGCAGTTCATATATTTGGGGTTGATATAGTAGATGTTACTGCTCCCATAGTAGCACTTATTTCACCAGCTAACAATTCAGCATGGGATACGGATAATACTCCAGATTTTAAGTATAGTGCATCAGATAATATTGCTATAACGAACTGTAGTTTATTTATCAACGAAACTTTTAATGCATCCTTTGTAGATAATACAAATTTTACTAATATACCTGTATCTGATGGAAGTTATACTTGGTTTGTAAACTGTAGTGATGCAGCAGGAAATTGGGGGCATTCAGGAACATATAATCTTCTTGTAAATGCAACCGCAGTATCTGGATTTCCTGGCATACCTGATTTATCTACTATTACTAGTAGCCATCCTCATTTGTTTTTTAATAATGAGAGTGTGGCTAGTTTAAGTGCTTATTTTTTAGGTTATGATGATGCACCAGCTTCAGATAATGCTATGGAAACTATGCAGGCATCATTAGACCAACTCTATTTTACTTGTTCTGGCACAAATTATAAAGATGTGCTTTTTAGTGAACCTACATTTGAAGAAGAATGTAAAGCACATACTATTTGGAGAGCAGGATGGGAGTCAATGGTAGATCCAACTAAAACAGAACCTAATATTCCTTACGATAATGAATTAACAGGAAATGCAGCACTAGAAGGTTTTTTACAAGTTGGTAATTCAAATAGATTATTTGATTTATCTTCACAAGCAGGTCAATTAGCATTAGCGAGAAAGTTAAATCTTTTAATGAGGGGTTATGATTATGCCTTCAATTATATAAATGAAACTAGCCCAAATAATATAAGCATAATCGAAGCAAAACTTATGAATGTAACTTTGCAAGTGGTTGGAATATTAGCTGCAAATACAAGTGTATGGGCTTATGCTGGAAGTTCTGAAAGACACGAGTTAATGATGGGTTTACTTGTTGCTTCAATGACTCTTCCACATTACAATGTCAGTAGTCAAACATTTTGTCTATTTGATACAACAACGCAATGTACTCAAACAGCTACATTTCCTGATGATGCTCCTGCTGGTTGGGGAAACAGAGTAACTTCTCAAGATGTAATGAATTATGCTTATAATGGTTTGTTTGGAACAGAACAAAGTGTAGATTTAAGGGCGAAAAGTCCTTCTTTTTTTGATAACAATTTCTATAATCAAAAGTCTAAAGATGGATGGGAATTTGGAACTAATAAAGAAGAGCATGGACAGCACATGATTTATCCAGCTTTGATGGCATGGGATTTTAACTTTCCAAATGATAGTTTATTAAAAGAACTTAGAAATATGTCAGAATCAAATCTTCAAATAAAAATGCCTAATGGTTGGAATTTAAATTATCAAGAAGGAATAAGTAATAAATGGTTACATAGTTATATGGGTGCTTTTATAGCAGAGAAATATGGCGGGAATCCAGCCAGATTCCTTTTTCCAGTAAGAAAAATATTTGATAGTGATACAGGACCTAATAATTATGGAGTTAGCACAGGGGTGAACAACTGGTATCAAATCCTTATGCCAGATGTTCTTTGGTCATTTTGGAATCAAACTTTTGAAGATTATTTTGATAATTCAGTTATTACTGATTTAACTACAAATACTCCATCTCAATCCATAATTTATCCTGATACTGCAACTGCAATATTTAGAAATGGATATGATAAGAATGCTACAATGATTTTAGTTTATGGTAATAGAAGACTGAATGATAAGTTTGGTGCTAGTGGTCATCAAGGAAGTTGGGAAATGTTCAGCAATCAAGTTTATATGGTTAAGGAATTAAAAGGAACAAGCAGTACATCTCCGTCTAACCTACCTCATGCAGACCCAAAAGAAAATGATAGATTAGGTGGTGGTTGTGACCCGTCTCTTTGGGCAAAGACAGCAGGCGGAGCAAGTTCTATTTTAGTTGATAATTACGGTGCTGCAAATATCTATAGAAATAACCAGATGGATGATCCAGCAGGATTCCCAAATAGCTTTCTAACTGGATATTTAGATTATGTTAATATGAATATAACCTATGACGAAGAACATATAACAAATCCAGATGGTTGTGGTGGTTTATCTGAACCAGAACCAAGTGGAGTAACAGTTAATAGACACTTTATATTCCCAAAAGATTATCTGATAATAGTGGATAAGATTACTGGGGTAAATAATAGTCATATCTTCAGCTTCAATATGTGGGAAGGAAGTGCAGGTACAAAAGTTGCAGGAACAAACTTCATTAATTATACTGAATTAGGTTCGACATTAGAATCTTATTTTATAACACCTGTAGATATCACTCAATATTCCGTAAGTGGAGATGATTTAAGTAAAGCAAACAGAACTGGAAAAAATATCACATTCCTTTCTATACATGTCCCTAGATTTGTAACTGATTCAAGACCTAATGTAACTTCTTTAAGCCCTACCAGTGGATATGCAGGACAGATAGAGCAGGGTACACTATTAGGTGTAGTAACTGTCAAGAATAATACAGACGAAAATGTTTCAGTAGGATTGATAGATACCAATGCTTCTATTTCATTCACTCAATATACAGGCACAGCTTTAGAATATCTTTTCTTGTTTGATGGCTCTGAATATAAATTCAATGATTTGGTTTATGTTAATACAACTGAAAGATTATTTTTAACATTGAACTATTCAGACAAATCAAACATAACTGGAAAATTAAATAGGTTAGCTGATAACTTAGTTAGCTCTTCAAAAGTTAGGTTATACTCAGAAGATACTGTTACAAGTGTGACGATACAAGATTCGGCGATTAGTTTTGATTATGATGTAAGCAGCAAAATAGTTAATTTCTCAACATCAACATTCGGAGACATTATTATATTAGCTGGTACTGATGTAACTGCCCCAACAATAACAAATCTCAGGAACACTTCAACAACTAATGAATCATCTCACATAGAATGGGACACAAATGAAGCAGCTAATTATACATTTCAATTATACAATAATTCAGAAAGAACTAATTTACTAGCAACAACAAATAATACAAATTACTTAACCAGTAGAGATTTAACAATTTCTAATTTAATAAATTCTACAACATATTACATCAATCTAACAGCCTGCGATTCTTCTGGAAACTGTGCAGATAATAATACATTTAATTTTACGACAGCTAATAATATAGCAGCAGTCGATTCTACTAATCCAAATGCAACAATCGGAATTAATAATACTTCTCCTAAAATCAACGAAGATATAAACATAAGTTCGAATGTTACAGACGAAACAGAATTAGCCCAATGTTGGTTTAATAACAACTTCACTAATACAAACTCTACACCTATAGACTTATCGGGAACATCTGATAGTTGTTTTAATATAACCAAGATTTCAGCTACTCGTGGAGAAACAATTAATTTTACAGTATATGTCAATGACACATCAGGTAATCTTCATTTCAACTGGACAACTGTGACAATATCTAATACTGCTCCGACTTTCAATGAATCTTTAACAAATCAAGAAGTAATAATTCCAAATTCACTAAATTATCAAGTAAACTGTTCAGATGTAGATTATGGTGACACAATAACTTATTCAGATAATTCAACTTTGTTTAATATAGATTCAGCAACAGGAGAAATAATTGATACTCCAACTGAATCACAAGCAGGAATTTATGATATTAGAATTACCTGTGTTGATGGAGTTGGACAAAGATTAGGAACATTCCAATATACTATAACTGATGTAACATCACCAGTAATCACAAATTTGAGAAACACATCAACAACTAACCAAAGTTCAGTAATCGAATGGAACACAAACGAAAACGCTAACTACACTATAAGAATCTATAATGGCTCACAAAGGTCTATAGCTAATCTTACAAATCAAACAGATAACAACACTTTCGCTACAAGTCATAATCCTTTCTTTGATAATTTGTTGAACTCCACCGATTACTTCATTAATCTTACAGTCTGTGATTCAAGCGGAAACTGTGCAGATAACAACACTTTTAATTTTACTACAGAAACAAGCGAAGACGCAAACCACCCTTCTTACACAAACTTCCAAAACAACGCATCAGCAACAGATACAGGCACAGGAAGCAAGGTAAATATATCTTTAGATATTTTAGATAATGTCCAGCTAGACTTCTATGTCTGTGCTAATAACCAGTCAGGAACACTAACTAACGGAACAGCAGTTGATATATCTGGAACTACTTATCCAATAAGTAATATAATAACAGTTACTCAATTAGCGGGGGAAAATGTTTCTTACAACTGCTGGTTCAACGATACAAGCGGAAACACGAACACAACTGTATTAGGTTATTTTAAAGTTGAAAGCACTGCTCCGACTATCTCATCTGTAACTTCATCTTCAGTAACAGATAAGGAATCTACTATAACTTGGACAACAAACGAAATAAGTAATTCCACTGTCTTATATGGGATAACAACCAATTTAGGATTAGAAGAGGAAATTTCACTTTATGTGACATCGCATCCAATAGGATTAACAGGCTTAACTCCTTTTACATTATATTATTATAATGTAACAAGCTGTGATGCCTCTGGAAATTGTGCAACAAGCATACAATACTTTTTTACACTAGAAAGGAATCGTGGAATATTATATACAGATATGGGCGCACTATCAGATGCGTTGATAATATTCGCCAGTTTCTTCGCATTAATATTTGTTGTATCAGTAATGGGTTTTGCAATGTATTCATTCATGAAAGGAGATATAACAGTAGAGGAGTTAGGAATTATTGCCATAATAATAGTGTTAGTAGGTATAGTAATAGGTGTGGGCATAGTAATATTCGCTGAGCTTGGAGTAGTATAGGTGAGTTAAAATTGAAGAAATTATTGATAATAATGCTGTTGATTATCCCCCTAGCTTATGCTCTGGAGGAGTGCGAACCAGTAGTAGAACCTTCGGAAATACCATGCAGGATAACGAGTACATGGAACTATACCCCTCCTTGTTCGGATTACAGCATGATAGTTTACAATACAACAGGTCAGAATATAATAAATTATACCTTTGGAGACTTTGGGGATTCTCTGCTCTGCAATGTAACCTTCAACATTTCAACAATCGGATCATACGATTACAAAGTGAACAACAGCGATTCTGGAAATGTGAAAGTGGAGGGGACTAGAATGTGGATGATGGCTATACTGTTACTGCCTTTGGGGCTATGCTTCTTTTTTATTTACCTATCTAATTCTCTGGAAAAAGTGCATAACCCTTTAAAGTGGTTTTTTAGGATGATTGCATTAGTTTTCATTTTCCTAGTGTATCAGGGGGCGCATATCATAGTCGGGTTAAATCCAGGTTATGAGGATTTAGCAAAGATGTTCAGCATACCTGTTTATGGTTGGATATTCTGGACTATAATGGCTTACCTTCTTATCTACATAATTTACAATATCTTTATGTCTTTCAAGCATAATAGAGAATGGGATTGGAATGAGACGTGGATGAGGTAACATAATTCCCGCACTAAAGTACGGGGCTTTTAGCCATAAACTCTGTCGCAATTGCATCCTGAAAAATGCCTTTGACATCATCACTTCGGCTGTATGGGCTTGTTACTAAGCCCTGTCGCTCAACCAATTTAGGATGAGCGAGATTTCGAGCAGCATTTAAATCGCTGTTGTAAAGTTTTAAACCACAATGCAAACAAGAAAAACAACCTTTGGAACGAGTACCAAGCTTACCACACCTATGACAGATTTGGGAAGTGTAGTTAGGCTTTACTCTAACAACTTCAATACCTTTGCGGATAGATTTATACTCGATAAAACTCTGCAACTGAAAGAAGCTCCAATTACTAATCCAATAGTTCATAAATATTACGCTTCTTCTCCCACGAATAAATTTGTGGGTATCCGAAGCGGGGGGATTTTATGACCAAGACAATAATCATAAGGATACCTATAAACGATTACAAAGAGATAGATGCAATAGCAAAGAAGTGGGGCATAAGGATAGGCGCAGCATATCAGCTATGGAAGAAAAAGAATGATATAGGTTTCAGATGGAAAGAATATTAAGAAACAGGAAAGCGCATGGGTTGGATACAATCTTAGCTATAGCCAGTATCTTCGGATTGGCATTAGTCTGCTTAATCGGTGTTTATACCTATTCTGAGTTTGTGAGCCATGCAAAGAACGCAACAGCTATTAATGGAACACCACAGGCTATTGCAGCAATGGAAGATATGGAAACAGTAAACGAGATGTGGGATTATTTTATATTGGTTGTGTTCATAGGGTTTGCGATTGCAATGATGGTTTTAGGATATTTCATAGATGTCCATACTGTGTTCTTTCCGTTGTTTATATTAGTCATGCTTATCGGGGTTCTTATTGCTTCTGTCCTGAGTTATGTATGGGACCAGATAGCAAACACATCAGTATTCATAGAGATAACCGCAAGCACATTTCCAATCACAACCCATCTTATGAATAACTTGATTGTATATTATATTGTGATAGCAGGGATGGCCTTAATCACGACTTATGCCAAGACTAAGGAGGGCGTATGAAAAAACTATTTTTAATTGGATTAATTATTCTTTTCTCTAGTCTTGCTTATGCAGTAGATTATTCAACTAATAGACTAGATTATTATTTTGATGGTGTAGATTATCTGGCAGATGGCTTAACTACTGATGATATTGCGATAGATGGCAATTCTCCTTCAAGTGGGCAAAGTATCAATGATTATGGATGGGATGGCACTAAGGGATTATATACAAATGCACAGGCAAGTCTAGGCAGCTTATCAATAGGGTGTTTGGAAAATGGCGGCGATTGCGTAGATATGCAGATTGATATTGAAGATGCTAGTTTTATTGGAGAGATAGGTTATAAGGTAAGAGCAGATGTTACTACGACATATTGCAGTAATGCATTAAGAAATTATGCCGATACTGAAACTGTAGAAGCAGGCAGTACAGATGCTGGAACTTTTGATAGTTGTTTATTAGCTGCAAGCTCTATTTCTTGGGGTACAATATGGCATAATGTAACCTATATTGTAAATTCAAGTGGTGCATATTCTTTTGTTGATAATACATCATGCAATATAGACGAAAGCTGGAGTGGAGTAAAGTATTGGGCAACTTATGATACAAGAGATGGCTGTTATTATGATGAATTTTGGGTTGCGAATGGCACAAGACCATTAGGCAGCACTTTAGTTTTTGAGAATCCAACACCACCAGATGGTGCAAGAAACAATACGCAAGTAGTTATAAATATTTCTTGTAGTACAGGGGATATAACATTATGGTTTGATGCTAACGCTAATCCAATAACAAAAGTATTAGATGGAACAACAAGCCCAGATGATTACACTACATCAGTTTCAGAAGGAACATATTACTATAAAGGTAGTTGCAATAGTGGCACAACAAACTCAAGCATAAGAAGCTGGACTTTTGACGAAACAAAACCAACAGTTGATTTATTAAATAACTTTTTTAATGCTAATAATTATTCAATGCAACCACAATACTTAGATACAATAGACATAAACATGACCTTAACAGATGATAATTTATTTGGATTTCTATTCAATATGACTAATCTTAGTAAGGTGTTATTTAATTACACCACAGAAGGTTTATCGGGGGCAACATGGAATTTCAACACCACAATCAACATATCAGAGTGGGAAGAAGATGTATATAACATAACAATTATGGCCTCAGATAGCCATACTACAAATTCAATAGAAGATTATGAAGTTACAACAAGGGACAAAGAAATAGTCTTTAACACAGTAGAAGGCAACAGGATAACCATTAAATCTGATTTAACAGGCTCAACAAACTATAAGAAACTCACAGACAGGTATTCCTTTAGCTATGATTTTGGAGCAGTCTTAACTCCACAAAAGATATTTACAATAACAGCAGATAAGAAAATCACCTATCTACCTAAAAGCATTTATACTGCACACTTTGTAGTATGGAATAATGAGAAGAAAGAAGGAAACTGGATTGACTTTGAAGGTGGCGGAATACCTACAATCAAAAGAATTAATGATTATGAATACACAGTTACTTTTTCTAGCCTGTCAAACCAGATAACTTTCAATTCTATCGGTGGGTTGAATGTATTAACAAAAGATTTTAGATGGTATAGGGGATTAATTAACCTAAGCGAAAGTTCTAACTTGCCAACATACCCGACAAATATAACATTAAACATAACTAATCATACTTCAATAAAAAACATAAGTGCAGAACTTTTATATGATGGAGTAACATACAATCCAGTAAAAACAGGTTATCCAAATTATATAATATTTAGGCAAAATTTAACCTCAGCCACAAACGATATTATATATTACTGGAATATAACAGTAAAACAGGATGGTGGCAATGTAACCTCTTTTCTAAAAAGTAGAGAACATGATATACTGACTATAAATATAGATAACTGTACTGATAATAATGTTGTGGGATTAAATTTTACAATCTATGGGGAAGATAGTTTAGATATAATAGATGTAAATATAACAGGAGTTTTTGAGTATTGGCCTAGCGAAAATCCAGAATTTGTACAGAATTTTACTATTGATTTTGAAAGCATAAATGGTTTTCAGATTTGCATATCTCATAATATCAGCTATACAACAAACGCATATTTTCAGCATGTAGGTGATGGTATTGTTAAGGAAAGGTATTATTTAGAAGGTGCAATACTTAATAGTACTATAAGATATGTCAATATCTATAACTTTGAATCTGCGGATGTCGCAAATGGTCTCCCTTCAGAGCTAAAAGCCATAGTAAAGAACAATATATACACTCCTCTTGCGAATATCATAATAAAAATGCAGAGGTTCTATCCATCAGAAAATCTATGGAGAACAGTACAGATAGACAAATCAGATGAGTTCGGCAAGGGAGTTTTCTATGTTTACCAGAATGACAAGGATTACAAGTTCTTATTTGAAAGCGGGGGAGTATTATTAGACACCACTCAATCAGTTAAATTTATCTGCGACAGTACAACAGAATGCGAGCAGACTTTTATAATATATGACATTACTGGTGCTGAAGCATTTATAGGCATGTATGGGGATATAAGTTACGATACAGTAAACAAATTAGTGACTTTAACTTGGAATGATCCAGATAATACAGCCAGTAGAGTAAGGTTTTTGGTTGAAAAACAAGCCACAGACAAGGTAATAACCATCTGCAACACAGAAAGCACCAGTGCATCTGGAAGCATAGTCTGTAATGTTTCCCTTTATAGTGGTTTTATAACTGCGAGAGGGTTTAGGGGCGCATCGCCAGATGTAACTTGGCTGATTGAATTGATTGAAATAGCAACCACAAGACTTTCTGATATTATAGGTAGCAATGAAGGGATGATGTTAAGCAGTTTCCTGATGATGACTTTGATAGGATTCGGCGCAGCAACAGGTAGCGGAATAGTTGTTGTACTGATGGGAAGCGCATCTTTGGTATTCCTTTACTTATTCGAGTTAAATTCAATAATAAACATGACATTAATCATATCTGGGGTATCATTAGGGATAATCACCCTGTTTATGATGAGGGATAGATAATGGCAAATCCAACAACTGTAAGGCAATTCTTAATCGCTTCTTTGATATTCACCGCTGTCATAGCTGGGTCTTTTGCCATGATAAGTATGACTCTCCCTTCTGATGTTGGTGAATTTTCAGATTACAACAGAAGCTTCAATAAATTCATTGAGATAAGGGCTAATGCAGAACGTATGAGCAGTACAATAGAAGATGCAAAGCCAGCCGAAGGTATTGAAGGAATATTAACTGGTTTGTATGAAGTTAGCTTTGGAGCAGTAAAACAGGTATGGACATCTATTACAACCATGAAAGTACTAATAGGGGATTTTAGCAGTGGGGGCTTGCCATTTAGAGTACCTACATGGCTCACCAGCTTGTTCATAGGGATAATCACAACTGTAGTTATATTCGCAATAATAGCATCATGGAGGAAATGGCACACGTGAAATGGCTGTAAACCTAACAAACTTAACCGCTATAGATAGCTTCTATACTTGGGGGAAATTTGCTGGAGATGCTTCAGGTGGTCTGTTTTGGGGAGTTATATTGATAGCTTTGTTTATAATAATAGTTACAAGGTTAAGGCATAATGGGATTGAAAATGCTATTATGGCAGCATCATTCTCCTGTCTGTTCCTTTCGATAATATTCCTTAATATGAATTTCGTGCAGTTAGTTTACCCTATAATATTCACTCTTTTCTTAGCTGGTACGATATTCGCCAAGAGTTTCAAGCCGAAGTAATTGTAACACCTGTAACGAACTGTTACGATAATATATAAAGAGATTTTGGTATCATTCTATATAATAGCCAATCGCATAGGCTTAAAAATGCGGGAAATCTAAAATGGAACTAGGAGATATGTACCCAGCCGTACTAACTATAATTCTGATTGGAATTGTTATAGGTGTGGGAGTAATTGTGCTAGATGAATTTGGAAGGGCAAGTATAGGTGGCCAGGCAAGTTCAGCGATAAACAGCACAAGAGATGCAGTTGATGACTTTGTTACGTGGATACCAGTGATAATAATCATAATAGCAGCATCAATAATTCTAGGCTTAGTTATGAGAAGCTTTAGGACGTGAGGTAGATAAAATGGAACTAGGAGATATGTACCCTGCCGTACTAACTATAATTCTGATTGGAATTGTTATCGGCGTTGGTGTAATTGTATTGGATGAATTTGGTGGAACTGTTGGCATAGGCGGGCAGGCACAAACAGCGATAAACAGCACAAGAGATGCAATAGATGACTTTGTCACATGGATACCAGTAATAATAATCATAATTGCAGCATCAATTATATTAGGGCTGGTTATGAGGAGCTTCAGGACTTAAAATGGAATTTAACTACATGCCTACAGCAATAATAACGATCGTAGTTATCGGGATTCTTATAGGTGTTGGAGTTATTCTATTAGACCAGTTTGGAGTAGCAGTAAAAACATCAGCTAGTCCTGTCAATGAAACCATAGCAATCGCTTCTAGTGGAGGCACACTAGCCAATGATGATGTAACAGCAGTAACTTACTTTGGAAATGACACAAGCGGCTTTTCTACTGATGGCAAATATGCTTTTGATGTTGAGGTTAATTGGTCTAGGAATGGCACAGTATATGTAGGGGGGAACTTCACAGACAACGATTATGACATAAGCTACACATACGATGCTGACTCACATGGGACAACTGCTGTCTTTAGCGCAAGAGATGCTACAGATGACTTCGTGACTTGGTTGCCAGTAATAATAATTATAATTGCAACAGCAATTATATTGACACTGGTTACGAGAAGCTTCAGGCAATAAACAACTTTATTTTTTTTCTTTTTTTGTAAAAGATAGTTTAAGCGAAATGAAAGAATATCTTGGTAAATCATGCAAACTGCATATTTCACCTAAAAAGGATATAAATCTATATTACACTGTTAAGGAAGTAACCGCTATTTCTGAAAATCATATCACTTTTATAGATAAATATAATAAGGTATACACTTTTAGGTTAAAAGATGTGATGGAAGCTAACCCATTACTAGAGGAAAACCTATGAAAAAACTGATATTCTTGTTGATATTGATCCTTATGCCAATCGCTTTTTCTACAACTTCTTTTCATTATCTGACAAAAGGATATGCAGATACCTTATACTGCGCCCTTAACGCTCCTTCTTGCATCTTCTTGGGCAACATAACCTTTGCAGGGGATGTAAATATAATAGGGGAAGTCTTTAACGTAACCGTCACAAATATCTTCATAAACGTAACTCATCTGCAAGGAGAACACTGGTGGAATGATACAGATGTTGAGAGTGCTGATTATGCTACAACAGGCAATCTAAAAGCAACTAATGGTAATTTCACAGGAAATTTAACAGCTGGAGAAATAACAACTCCTATAATCCAGAGTGATGGTACGGAAAGTGTTTTAAGGATTCAACCAGATGCAACAGGTGATGAAACAGGGTCAGTTGTTTTCTTTGAAAATGTAGAAGATGGGGATAGACCAGCTCTTGTCTTTTATGGAGCAACGGAGGATTTAGGAGCAGGAACAAAAAGAAATGCTACTATATTTGTTGATAGTTTTGGAGGTCTTAATTTTGCTGGTGATGTAAGAAAATATGTATTTGACGGAACTTTTATTAATCTACTTGGGGGGGATATAAATGATGGAGTATATATATCATCAGCAACAAGGTATAATGTATGGGGACATAATGGTGTTGGGACAGAAAATTTTCCAATGTTCTTAAGTCAGGACGCTACTTATAATACTCCGTGGTTTGTTTTTAGTGAATGGGGGGCAAGAAATAAAAACTTTAATTTTCCTGAAGTTTCTGATGTTAGGGTTGGAATCCACGATGGAAGTTCAACTGTAACTAATATGCTATGGCTTAAACACGACGGCACAGATGGAGTAATCTTTGCAGATGTAGGAGATTTAAAATTAGATGATGATGTTAATGTAACAGAAGGTTTGAATGTAGAAGGTACAACTACAACAGAGGGTTTAATAGTAGGAAGTGGAAACATAACATTAGAGAGCGGAGATTCAATTTCTAATACTGAGAATAATTTAATTAATATAAATGCAATAAATACAAGGCTTACTAACCCCGCAGGTTCGGTTTATCTTTCTCTTAATAGTGATACACTTGGAACTATTATTGTTTTAGCAGCTTTATCTGGAGAGGATTTTGTAAGTGCTATTCCCGTCGCTGGAAGAGATTATTATATTTTTCACAAGTCAAGGGATGGAATAACAAAGAATTTCAGAATTTATGGCAATGTAACAGGAGAAGATTTAGATTATTTAAATATAAAAGCTATTTCTGGAGCTATGGAACTGACTGCAAATAGCGGAAAGATTGTTTTGAATAGTGATTTAGATGTAGAAGGAAACTTAACAGTAGAAGATACAACTACAACTAAATATTTAAACGTAACAGAAATGGGTTATTTTACAAACATATCAGTTAATGGCAGTCCTGTAGGTAAATTAACAGATAGTATATTGTTTGTCTATGATAATGGAGGGGGAATTACAATAGGTACAAGCTGGACAGATGTCACTTGGGATACAGAAATCAGGGAAGATAGTGATTATACTCATAATGCAAATGAAGCTAATATTACAATCAATTCAGATGGAAATTATTTAGTTAATTATGATGCTTCGGCAGACAGTTCAGATGGAAGCGGAAGGCGTCACGCAGATTGGAGATTGACAGTAGATACAGGCTCAGGTTTTACAGAAGTTGCTGGTTCAAGAGCTGCGACATATCATAGGATATCAGGTGATGGCAGGGATACAGGTTCAGCGTTATTAACAATTAGCCTTAATGCAGGTGATAAGATTAAATTACAAGGAATGAGTGACCACGCCAGTTTTATTACCACTCTAGGTAATGGAAGCAGAATCGTAATACATAGAGTAGATTACGGTAGGGGATTGCTAGGACCAATTGGACCCGAAGGAGATGGTCAAGGATGGATTAACACAAGCACAGAGATTAATACAGTTGATAGCATAACTCAGGTCAATATAGATGGAGATTTGAATGTTACAGGGGATATAACAACAACAGAAGATATACTTATTGGTTCTGTTGGAAGCCAGTTAAAAATATCAAGAGCAGGTAATTCTAATTTTCAAACAGACAGTGGTGCTTTTACTTTTACAAATCTCGCAAGTGATTCTTCTATACTTCAGGTGAATCCAATAGCTGGAGAAAATGCACAATTAAGATTAGATAGTGTTGTTATATTAGGTTTCGAGCAAGATTCCTCTCATCTTGATACAATTTCAGGAGGGGGATGGAATTATCATTTATTTGATACTGCAGCAGATGGTCTAAATCCTTGGTTTAGAGTTTATGGATATCCCACAGGATTAGATAAAAAGTCTGGGAAATTACAAGTTGTCAATCATAATGGTGTAGAATGGTTTAATATCTCAACAGATTCAACAGGTATATTATTATGGAATGATGTGGAGATAAAGGGAGATTTGAATGTAACAGGTACAGTAACAGCAGATACACAAGTAACAACTCCACTTTTAGAACCTTCTGCTGTAGATACAGTTCTCTTAATCCATCCAGATGGAGATACAGGTGGAACTGGAGCAACAGCTGTAAAGTTCTTTGAAAATGCAGATGCTACTGGAGAAAATCCTGCTCTTGAGTTTTGTGGGTATGCTTCTGCTCGTGGTTCACCTGACCAAAGGTGTGGGAATATTTATGTTGATATTTGGGGAAGATTAACTTTTGGTGGAGATGCTTATTCAACACTTTTTAGTAATCCAGTTACAATAGACAGTGAACTTGTGTTTTCAGGACTTGCTTCAGGATTTATTTATGTAAATCAAGGAGGTGGGGCTGGAAAAGAACTTATGACTTTTGGTGGAACAGATGATGCTGAGAATGAGCCAATTTGGATAATGACTATGTATGGCAGAAAAGGTTTAGATTTTAATATTCCAGATGTATCAGTTCCCCAATTATGGCTTCACGATGGAAGTGCAACTGTTGGAAATATTATGAAGCTATATCAGGATGGAACTAATGCAGTTATAACCTCTGGGACAGCAGAATTATTAATTAATCAAACTAATGTAACTGTAGAAGGAGATTTAGATGTAGGAGGAAACTTATCAATGAACAATGGTACAATAGGAACTAAAACTGAGCCAATATGGCAACTTTATGCAAGAAATATTAATGTAACTAATATAGGTGGATTATCCCCCTTAAATGTTAATTCATTTACATATTTTAATGATGATATAAATGTCACAACAGGGACAATATATTTAAATGAATTTTCCACATCTTCTCAGGGTGGTTCTTTGGTAGTAAAAAGAAGCAATGCAAACGGAGCTTTGTTTGGAATTAAAAATACTGTGGCAGGTGCAAATCCTAATTCAGGTACAAAGTATATTCAGATAGCAGATGGAGGAAATTATTCAGTAGACCTTCATAGCTCTTTAGATACTAATAACCCTAATCAAGTTGTGCATCATATGAGTGGGAATATATCTAAGGAAATCTGGAGAACAGACGGAATAGAAGGGGGTTGGAGTTTTGAGAAAGATTTGAATGACCCTGTGTTTTCAATTAATGCTTCAGATAGATTTGTCAAGGTTTTTGGAGATTTATATGTAACAGAAAACACAACCTTTGAAAAAGATGTTATAATTCAAGGAACACTTTATGGAGGAAGCCCTGTTAAGATTGCTGGCGGATTGACTATTGATGGTGGCAACGTAAACATAAACTCAAGTTATAACTTTACATCAGGATATTATACCACCTTAAATGAAATCGGTTCTTACTCTAACGAGCTTTTAATTACTGCAAAAGGAGCAATAAGGTATATGGATAATGATGAAACTGTAGATGTAATGTTTCTAAACGTTACTTCTGGAAATGTTGGGATAGGGACAATTTCTCCAGACACCGCATTTCATATTAAAGCAGATGTTCCTGGGGTTGTTGGCTCAACCTTTGCAGGACAAATAATTATTCAAAATCCTGCTGACAATAATAAATCTAATGTAGTTATTACAGCTTA
>SDBT01001038.1_pt1 | contig 47321 bp, 83 predicted proteins | sample 2277101 | NCBI WGS metagenome assembly SDBT01 (sample SAMN10404973, study PRJNA504765) | marine sediment metagenome | isolation source: marine sediment core GS10_PC15, 103 cmbsf | place: Arctic Ocean: Southern Knipovich Ridge | collected 2010 | reverse complement strand
GTTTTGTTATCTTTGTTATCTTTGTTATCACACAAAAGGTAACAAGGTTAACAACCGACCCTCTAACATTATCGTCGCCCAGCGGCGCTCTATTCAAGTCGATGGCTCTTTACAAGCGCAAGGAATTTTACCAGAAGTGTGGAGTCACGAAAGCTTATCTGTCCACTTACATAAGTAGAAAGAAAGTAATCCTTACCGGTAAGATGATAGATGACTCTATCCCGGAGAATGCCTACTTCATGAAGGTACGGATGGACAAAATATCGGGACAGGGCAATAACAAGGACTCTGAAGCACCCCAAAAACCATCCAAACCACTGTCACATAAAGAGGTAGGGGCTCTGGAGGATGTTGAAACTGAGACCGGCGATATCGAAAAACGTAATAAGTTTGATTTAGAGCTTGAAAAGAAGCAATTAGATATCGATAAAACCAAAGAGGAGATCGAAATTAAAAAGCTCCAGAAGGAGAAGCTGTTAGGTGAGCTGATTCCTACGGATCTTGTAAAGGTTGTTTTCGCCACTCACTCGAAAAGTATTACAACGGGCTTCCATCAAGCGGTAGAGAATCTACTCAGCCGCATAGCCAAGCAAGCGTCGTTAAGCCGAGATGAAGTTGCTAAGATCCGGGGAGACTTGATCGGTATAATCAATAAGGGTGTAAAGAATGCGGGGGTGACCAGTAACAAGGACCTTGCAAATATAGTGGCAGAGTACAGTCAAAAAAGAGGGAGGGGAGAAAAAGAATGAAGTTGGAGGATCAGATAGAGGACCTACTTGGGGTGGCGGACCATACGCTTACCAATATAAAACCTTCGGTTTGGGCGGAGCAAAATAGGATTATGTCTCGGGAGGTGTCACCGTTTCCGGGTCCATTCGATTATGATAAGACTCCGTACTTACGTGAAATTGTGGACTGTCTGAGTCCGGACCATCCGGCCAGAGTTATAGCTACCATGAAGGGTGTTCAAATTGGCCTTAGTGCCGGAGTTATTGAGAATGGTATTGGCTGGATTATGTCCCAGCATCCCGGCAACATCTTATTTTTGGCTCGGGACGAGACGCTTGTCAAGCAAGCCATGAATATAAAAATTGATCAGATGATAGATAGTTGTGGATTGCGTCCGATTATCAGACCCAATATTATACGTAAGCGGAACCAGCGGACGGGAGATACATCAGAGAGTAAAGAATTTCCGGGGGGTTCTTTAGTTGCTGCCTCGGTTCAGGTGCCGGCGAGGATGCGTCAGTTATCAATCATGTACGGATTTATAGATGATTTCGAGGCGGCGCCGTACTCAGATAAAAAAGCCGGATCGACGACGACCCTTATAGAGACTCGTTTCGCTGCTTACTCGGATAAGATGAAGCTCTTTTACATCTCTACTCCGGAGATGAAGCAAACCAGCAATATCGAACCGGTCTTTGAGCTCGGGGATCAACGCCGGTACTATGTTCCTTGTCCGTGTTGTGGAGATTACATAGCGCTTTATTGGGCCATAGATGTTGATGGAGAAAAGGCCGGTATTTACTTTAAGCGGGACGATAAAGGCAAGCTTATAGAGGGGTCGGTCGGGTATATATGCCAGAGTTGCGGTGAGTTTTTTACGGATGCAAAGAAGTACGAAATGAACTTGGCGGGAATCTGGAAACCAACGGCCAAGCCCAGTGAGCCGGGGTATTATAGCTACCATATCTCCAGTCTATACGCTCCTCCGGGGATGTATGATTGGGAGCATTACGCTCGAAAATGGATAGAGGCCAATCCATTGGACGGTATGGTCCGGGAGGCGGAGATGAAAGCTTTTGATAATACGGTACTTGGTTTGACCTACGAGGAAATGGGAGAGGCACCAAAGGCGACGGCCCTGTCTATGAATACCGGCAGATACGATGTTGGAGAGGTGCCTGAGAAATTATCTATAAGCGATGGCAACGGGAGGATTATGCTCATCACTTGTGCGTCTGACCTTAATGGGATTGTTGAGGACGCTCGGTTGGATTATGAAATTGTTGGATGGTCAGAGAGTGGCGCCAGCTACAGTATAAGACATGGATCTATTGGGACATTTATACCTCGGGAGGGCAAGAATAAGGCGGACCGGGAGCACTGGAGCTATGACGAAGCGGAGGAACTGAACGTATGGGACCCATTTCAGGAGGTTATATCGTCGGATTATATGACCGATACAGGCCGTAGAATGAAAATAGTAATAACCGGAGTGGATACGGGCCACTATACTAACTACGCTTACTCATTTATTGACCGGTGTAACGGCTTGGTTGTTGGTTTAAAGGGTAAAGATGCTGACAAATATCGTCCATTTACTCATGATACTCCTACATTTAAGCCAGCAAGGGAGCGGGGAAAGCTATATTTAGTCGAGGTAAACCAGATAAAGGATGACATCGCGGAGTTAATGAAACTTAAATGGTCGGGCAAGGAAGGCGACAACCAACCCCCTGGCTTTATGAACTTCCCAACGCCGGGAGATGGGTTGTATATGATGGCTAACTTTTTCGCACACTTCGAGAGTGAACACCGCATTGTGGAGAAAAATAAAGACGGTACCGGGATATCTAGCCGATGGGTCAAGCGTAATACGGTGGTTCAAAATCACTTATGGGACTGTAGGGTCTATGGAATCGTGTTGCGTGACATATTGGTTGCCACGGTTTGCAATGAGATAGGTATAAAACGACCTACTTGGAAAGATTATGTTGACGCTTTGACGGGATAATAGTTATATTTGAAAGTAGTTTCATATTAGTGTACGAGAGATGCACTGGTTTAAGCCTCGGGATTCGTTCTGGGGCTTTTTTAGTAATAACTTCTCACATACTATCACTACTCTTCCGTACTTCAAAATCATGTTTTCTTTTTGGAGGTATTACGCTCCCACCTATTACATCTTTCATCTTGTTGGTATTTGGTTTTTTATAACCTTGTTATGCGCCTCAATACCTTTAACGATATATCCGCACTTTTCATATTGTTCTGTTTGCTCGTAATACTTCAATAGGGATAGTACGAACTTGTACCCGAACAGATACATTATGGTTTTAAAACCATTCGCCTCTGAATTAACCGCTATTGATTTCATGGTTGCCGGATCAAGTTGAAACCTAATAGATTCTGGATGGTTTTCTTCCACCCAATCAACCATTTCCTCAGTCCTTTGCATTACCTGTTCTCCGTATTCTGTCATACTCAAAGATACAAAATTTCACCTGATTACTCGCTTCTTTTTTCACTTTTATTCTAGGAATTAGAAAAGAAAGATTACATTTGGTGATTCAGACAGGGTAAAGCCTGTAAGGTTCGCGCAGGAGCCTAAACACGATGAAATTAAAAGCCTTTGGCTAGTAGGACTGCGCTCCGAACACCAAGGGCTTTTGTTATTATGGGCTTGAGTATAGAAGATCAAAGGGAAAAGATTAGGGGGACTAAGGAAAAGACTAAGCCTCAAAAAAAGATGCGTACAGAATCTTCTAAGCAATACACCCTTTCAAATATGTTGGTGAGGGGTATTTACTTCTTATACAAAAAGGGCAAGATTGTTTATGTTGGTCAGAGCAGGGATAATGTTATAAAAAGAATTTACAGCCATCATGATAGGAGAGAAAAGGATTTTGATAAGTTCAGTTTTATCAGGTATATTGGATACACTGATAAGCAACTTGATCAAGCCGAAAAGAAATTAATTGTCAGGCATAAACCAAAATATAATAAGATTCATAAAAGCCCCAAGAAGCATAAGAGTGTATGGACGGGTAAGATTCCTAGAAAACTCGCAAAGGAAATGAATAGGTAAAGAGTTGGTATAACAGTAACTAAATAATAGAATATGAAAAAATGGGAATATAAAACTAGAGATTTACCGAAGCTTTCTTATGGTTTAACATCTATGGATAAAAAGTTAAATGATTGGGGTAAAGATGGGTGGGAAATATGTGGTTGCTACTGCGATAATGGAAAGGTAATTTACACTTTAAAAAGAGAGTTATGAAAAAAAGATACGATAATGTAGTGAATGAGTATGTAGAAGCCTTTTTAAAACGTCAAGACATGGAAGGGCAATTCGAACATTGGGTTGGTAATATGATTGGTGGTATTTGTGCCGTTGGTGACTACTTCTTTAACTTCGATGATATACGCTATGATGTAGATAACGAAATCCCTATTGGTTATCTATTGGAGTGGTACGATGATCAGGTTGAAATTGGATCAAAGGATATAAACTCAAAGGACTTAATGAACTTTCCTAATTACTGCAAACTGAAGGAAAAGTCTTGTGAGTTATGTGATAATTATATTCAAATCGAAAAGGGACACTCTGTTGTGAATGCCAATGATGAAGACGACACATTTACTATTTGTGATTCGTGCTATAAGGAAATACCTAAAGAGCCAAATGCGTTTTCAAAAAGAGGTGCATTCTGGAAGAAGTAGATAATGAATATAGGAGACAATATAAAAGTGATTGAGCGAACCCAAAAGGATGGGGTGTTTGAATGGGACGGGCAGGTAGTAGATATGAACGATACTTATGTTGTGACAACGCACTGTAGAAACCCTGTAACGCATGGACAGTGGCATTCCTATACAAGAGCGTATGAAAAGATATGGACTAAACATTATTATCACCCAGACGGTAAACTAAATGGCATTGGTGTATCTGAGATATAGAGTACTAATTAACAAATAAGAGAAAATGAAAAAGAGAATCGCAAACTTCATAATAGGATTTCTGATAAAGAATCATGATAAATGCCTTGTTGGTTACCCTTCAAAAAATGCTAAAGTATCGGGTATTTGTCCTATCTGTGGTAAATGGGAAGAACGGAATATGTACCCTAGCACACCAATTGTAACCACCGACAAATCTGAGCAATAGCCCCTCTCCCCTCATTACATAGAGTAACCAAACAGAAATCATGAAAGCCCTACATTTCATCAAGACAAACAACAAGGCAAAGTTCTTAAAATCTGAGCGTAATGATGATGTGTATTGGCTCGACTTTTCTTACGCTGAATTCCTTCGAACAAAGACAGGGGATGCGGTTAAATGCGATTCTTGTGGTGTGTATCATTGGAAAGGATTCTTAAAAAGATGCAAGTGTTAACGGGCAGATGAAAACAAGAGAACAATATTTACACTGGTGTATAGATAGGATTCGTCCGGTAACCCTTGACTTTCAAATTAAGCTATGGTCAGAGCGTGGATTCATAGAGAGAGGATACACCAATTACAATCACATGCCTAGTTTTGAGGTGTGGTTAACCCTCCAGTTTTAGCCTATCTAAAGGTTAAAGATACAAATAATTACCAGATATACAATGAAAATAAATCACTTTTTACTTGCGTAACAAAAACATATAACATACTTTTACAACGAATCAAATCAATACCTATGAAAGAAGGAATACAAAATTACAGACCAATGGAGGTGTTTAAAGTTAGCCTGCCTCAACAGTTACTTATCAGCAGATTATTCGGAGGGTTCATCTTCAGGCAAACAAAAGGAGATCAACGCTACGTCAAGGTGAGCCTAGGGCAAAAGGAAACGATTTCTAAATACCTGCTTATAAATCTAACCAATCCAATTTCGTAATGAAAAAGAACTTAGTAACACTTCAAGAGTTTGCAGATTTAACGGGACAACCACTTTCAAGGATCAGCCAGTTATGCGCAGAGCCTAAAATCAACATAACTTGGTGGGGCAACCGCAAGCACATTGACACGGATAAATACAATCCTCTTGACTTCAAGAAGCAAGTTAAATCTAAAACCTCTACGAAATGAAAGTATATCAATGCGATAACGACAATTGCAAACACACAACAGTTAGTATTCAGGACGATTGGCTAACTATAGGAAGCGGTGGTAATAGTTTATTCATTCACAACAACCTTAAGGATCGGAAGCTAATGGAACTCAATAATTATCACGACATACATTTTTGCTCAAGAGACTGTTTTACAAACGCATTTTTCAAGAAGGCCAATCAATCTAAATAACCCAAAACACTATGGAAACGAAAATAGAGTACCCCAAATTACCACCGAAATTTAAAGCTAAATGGCTGGAAGCTCTAAGGAGTGGAGATTACAAACAAGGCTATAATGGAGAATTGTTAGATGGTAATGATAATTATTGTTGCCTTGGTGTTGCTTGTAGGGTTGTGAGGGTTTCTAAAATAAAAATAGAAAGCAGGGGGTTTCCATCTAAATTCATTAAAGGTATTCCAAGATATTTAAGTTTCGAAGATGGAAATGTAAAATGGCAAGAAAAGCTTTCAGGGATGAATGATGGAAAAGACGGTATAACAAAGCCTAAATCCTTCAACGAAATAGCTGATTGGATAGAGAAGCACCTATAACCTAGCCCTCTACTTACCTAACTAATATTTAAACCAATAAAATGAAAAATAGACTCGAGTTATTTATAGCATCCTTGAACGATCAGCAATTACACAGAGTAGAGCGATCTATTTTAGACATTGCCAATAGCGGAGAAACTAAGGTTATCTACGATGTGGATACCCGCATCATAGCTGACGACATCTTAAACTATTAACCCAAACAACTAAACCGATGAAACAAAAAAAGAGTAAAGCCCAATTGAGGGTAGAGATTGCAAAAGATGTGCTGAAGCATATCAAGGCTGAAAAAATAGTTACGGAAAAGTTAGTGTACTTTGAAGCAAGTTCTGATTCAAGTCATTGTGGAGAGCAATTGAAGGACGTACTTCCTAAATTGAATGATTGTAGGGTGTGCGCTTTGGGCGGCATGTTTTATGCACACGTCAATAGGAATAATAAATACCAGATAAATACTGATTACCGTAATGATATAGTCAAGGTTCATTCGGATGATATGAGAAATGAACTATCAATGTTTTCAAATACTCAACTGTGGAAAATTGAAATATCATTTGAGTGTGATGATAGTTATAGAAGAGAGCATGATTTAATAGAGGACGAAGACGCTCTTATCCATATCATGAAAAATATCATTAAGAATAAAGGCACGTTCAAACCCAAAACTAAATGAACACACTAGCAAAAACATTAAACCCTGATAACATAGTGAAGCTATCAAAGGATTCTCTGGGAATGTCAGGAGCAACAACCGTAAAAGAGGCTATGCCAAAGTTAACGATTATCGCAAGAGAAAACAACTTGGATTTAAACACGGCGAAGGGATGGAAGACAGCAATAGAACTTTTAGAAAATAAAAAATCATGAGACAAATTAAATTCAGGGTACGGGATACAAACACGAAGAAAGTTCTTGGGTATGAAAGGATTAATTCGGATGGTCATTGGGAGCAAAAGCGGGTAAACAGAACGGATTGGGTTTTAGGTGCTATTACAGGTGAGGATAATTTAATCAGGGAGCAATTAACCGAATATGAGGATATGTTAGGAAAGGAAATGTACGAAGGACACGTTATTGAGTATGATGAATTCGCCCGGCGTAATCCAAAAAAAGGGCTTCTAATGGAGGTAAAAATACCTGATATCTATCACTGGAGAAGCGGAATGGTAAACATTAAAGTAATCGGCAACATCTGCGAAAACCCTGAACTTCTAAATCCACCCCATGAATCTTAAACATAACACAAAAGCCCTTCAAGAGCTAGGGTGTCTCAACTTTCACCTGCAATTAGTAGAAGGGTTTATTAAGAAAGGCGAGGATTTACCAAAGCACACAGAACTGAGAAAGAATCTTGAAATCGAGTTTAGTAATAAGGTTAAAGAACTGACAGTATGATCCAATTACCAGAGGAAATAAAGCAGGGAGTCTTCACCTACTATCAAGTACGGCGAGACACTTTCAAGGCAATGTTCGCCCGGTACAAAGGGGATAAGCTAAAGAATTACGAAGTGTTTTATATTCAGGTGCATTATGACATTATAGACAAGGAGTGGTTCAGGAAAGAAGTATATCCCAAAGAGCCAGATTTCGGACGCACGGCTTGGCGTTTTGACCGAGAGAAACAAGCATTGAGAAGTTACCACAAATTAACCGAGAAAAATAAATCAAAATGACCATGAAAAAAGTAAAGATTGAAATCAAAACATTTGCCGGAACGCTACTGTTCAAATACTCTTGCGTAGATAATACCACCAGAAAAACAGTAGTTAAGGCCGTTGAAGAGGGAGCAGACCTCAGGGGAGCATACCTCAGGGGAGCATACCTCAGGGGAGCATACCTCAGGGGAGCATACCTCAGGGGAGCAGACCTCAGGGGAGCATACCTCAGGGGAGCAGACCTCACGGGAGCATACCTCAGGGGAGCATACCTCAGGGGAGCATACCTCAGGGGAGCAGACCTCAGGGGAGCATACCTCAGGGGAGCATACCTCACGGGAGCAGACCTCACGGGAGCATACCTCACGGGAGCAGACCTCACGGGAGCAGACCTCACGGGAGATGATGGCGAAAAAATAACCATCGAAAAAGCCGTGGTCATTACAGGACTTTACAAATACATTGTTATGCCTATAATCGCAAAGGATGGTACTCAGTATGTAAAAATGGGATGCTATGTTCGAACTGTCAAGGAATGGAATAAGGACTTTTGGAACAATCCAAGTGAGTTTCTTAATCACGACAGTATCGAGAGTCAATTACGAGTATTGGCTTACAAGACTGCAAAGGCGTGGATAAAACTGAATAAATAATCAAGGGTAACACCCCACAACACTAAACACTAACAATTAAATCTAAATAATTATGATATCAAAAGTAAAAACATGCCAAGGAGCAGGAGATTGGAGTAACGAACACGGAACATTTTATAAATTCGAATACTCATTTGAGGATGGTGCAATATTATCCGCAAGCCATAAAAAGCAAGAGGGCTTTCCAATAGGTGCAGAAGTAGAGTATGAAATCAAAGGGACTAATGATCACGGTTCTTATGGATCTATTAAAAAGCCCGATACAAGCAATCACAGTAACGCTAACACATCTAGTAGTGGGGGCAATGACCCCATACAAACGATGATCGTCAAGCAGAACGCACTAGGACACGCCACAGAGCTACTTAAATATAACGCAGGGTTCTCTAAGGAGCCGGGTATTATTAAGAGTGACGATGTTATTAAGTTGGCAGAGAAGTACAAGGATTGGGTAATGAAGCCTGATGCTATATCAAAACCAGAACAGGTACGACAAGCAGTGCAAAAGGTTGTGGAGAATACCGCCCCCACGGCACAAGCACCGCCACCAGTTAATGAAGTGCCTGACGATCTACCATTTTAATCACTCAAAATAAATATAATGAAAACAGAAATAGCAATAATTGATCCTAAACAATACGGATTAGAGATTAAGCAATCAACGGAAATAACCAAGAACCTTACTCCGATATTGGAGGAAAGGACGGTTATGATGGAAAATTATGAGAGGATTGTTAAATCAGAAATCACACCGGAGCTAATTAAGGAAGCCCGAGAAACCCGGTTACTACTCGCAAGAAACAGAACAAAGGGTATTTTGCCCTGGCACAAGGTGAATAAGGAGTTTTATCTACGTGGAGGGCAGTTTTGCGATGCGATAAAGCGAAAGGAAGCAGAGGTAAATGAACGTGCAGAAAGCCAACTATTAGAGATAGAACTTCACGACCAACGGATTGAAGAAAAACGCCTGGAGGACTTGCAGGTAGAGAGATCAAATGAGTTGAGTCTATATCTTCTGGATGATGTAGAACGTGATTTATCGGGCATGGAACCTGATGTGTGGAATGCTTTTATCTCGACTAAAAAGAAAGAATTTGAAGACAAGGTAGCCTTGGAAAAGAAAATTGAAGCGGACAGGATTGCTAAAGAAAAGGCAGAGAAAGTTGAACAGGAACGGATTCGACAAGAGAATGAGAGGTTAAAAGCCGAAGCGGAGGTAAAGCAAAAGGAACTAGCAGACGAACGCGCAAAGGCTGAAGCCGAACGTAAAGCATTGGAGAAAGAAGCCCTAAAACAGCAAGAGATAGCCGAAGGTAAAGCTAAGAAGGAAGCAGAAGCAAAGGCTAAAATTGAGGCTGAATTACAGGCTAAAAAGGATGCTGAAATCAAAGCACAAAGGGAGCTAAAGGAGGCTACTGAAATGGAGTTATCCAAAGGGGATAAAGAGAAGTTTCAAACAGTCATTGAAGACCTGACTACGCTGAAAACCAAATATAGCTTTAAGTCTCAAAAGTATCAGAAATTACATAAGCAAGTGAATGAATTAATTGATAAAATAATAGTCTTTTCTGAAGGCAAATCTGAATAATCATGGAAGCAGTAGGAATAGTAGCAGGTACAATCGTAATGATTGGTGATACCGAAGCAGTAGGATCAAAAGGATTTAAGAAACGCCCCTTTGTAGTAGATACTGGAGGGGATTGGCCCCAGGAGATAGAAATAGATATGATTAACAAGGGATGTGATGCTATAGGAAGGTTTCAGCCCGGACAGCAAGTTAAAGTCCATGTTAATATAAAGGGCAGACGCTGGACAAAAGCAGATGGGGTAGTTAAGTTCTTCAATTCACTTCAGGGATACAAAATAGAGGCTTATAATCAAAAACAATCATGACTCTAAGCGACAAAGCAAAATCTATACGCATGGTACTTGACCGTGAAGTACAGATACTCGACATTGAGGGTTTAATGCAAAAGCTCAGTGATTTAGTAAACATCAGTGGATTAAGTGCAGAGATAGTACCTAGTGCTAAACTTGCCTACAGAAACGCACAGGAAGCCGTTATACTGGACTTAATGAAGAATCCGACCAATCTACCAGCAAGCACTACCAATGATCTTGTGAAGGCTAAAACGGGCAAAGAGGAATCATTCTGGGAATACACAGTACTGCTGGACAAAAGATTGAGCTATTCGCAGGAAAGTTTAAGGACAATAATAAGCCTACGCAAAGTAGAGATTCAGAACAGTTTATAATCAATAAGATGAGAAGACCACGAATGTGTATTAACCCAGAATGCTTAAAAGAATTAAGGGGATTACAAAGAAAGTTCTGCTCTCCTGAGTGCCGGAAGATTGCAAACAGCATAGACAACTTAAGTATCATATCTGAGACAATAACAGGAGATACTTGTAAATGGTGCATGGGATCAGAAGAGGGATTTTGCTGTAATAATCATAAAGGATTGTATAATAACTTTAAAGCTGGTGTTGAAAGCGAATTAGCGCGAAGTAAGCCAGAACCCACCAAGGAACAACTGAAGGGATATAAAAAGATTGAATGGGCTTTACTTAATCCTAGGGAGTTGAATACATGACGAATGATAATAATTGATTGAATCATGAAATTAGGTAGTCTATTCGCAGGTATTGGAGGCTTTGAGTTGGCGGCCACTTGGGCGGGAATAGAACCAATATGGAGTAATGAAATAGATTCTTATAGTTGTGACGTATTAAGAAAAAACTTTAACCATGAAATCATCCAAAAAGACATCAGGAAAATCGGAAAACAAAACCTTGCCCCCGTTGACATTATTTCCGGAGGATTCCCTTGTCAGCCATTCAGTAATGCCGGAAAGCGAAAGGGAACAGAAGATGATCGTTATCTCTGGCCTGAGATGCTTAGAGTTATCTCGGAGCTTAAACCCTCATTTGTTATTGGCGAAAACGTTGCTGGCCTCCTTAGTATGGAAAATGGCGAAACACTTAAAAGGATACTCTCTGACTTGGAAAATGAAGGGTATAACAACGAAATATTTATTATTCCAGCTTGCGGTGTCCAGGCATGGCACAGAAGAGACAGGATTTGGATTGTTTCCCACCGTATCAGCGACACAATGCGGAAGGAAGGAAAAAGAGGGGTGGATTTGGAACAAAACCCATTGGATCGATCAAAACGGAAAGAAGATACAAACGGATTTACAGAAATTTGTCAGGATGTTTCCGAGTCCAACAGTAGCGGATACATTCACGGGAAATCTAAAGAGCAGCCAACAAAAGGAGGGATCAATGCACTCAGTAAATCTAAGTCAAGCGGTGAACATGGAAAAGATGTTTCCAACACCATGCGCTCGGGATCACAAGGACAGTTTCAAGAATCAGAAGAAACTAAACGACCAATACGAAAGGAGGGATTCTCCGAGCATAGCTCTTACGGTTGGTTACCAAGAACAGAGTACTGGGAAACTGAACCCGATGTGGGTCGAGTGGCTAATGGGATACCCAATAGGGTGGACAGACTTAAAGGACTCGGAAACGCGATAGTTCCCCAGGTAGCTTATGAATTATTCAAAGCGATAAATGATAATAATCAATTAAACAGAAGAGAATGAACTACTGGAGACAAAGATGCAAATTAGCAGAATCTATTATTGAGGCGTGTCCCTGTGATCCTGATATTACAGAGGGGCAAATAGAGGCTTTCAAGAAGTATCATGAATTTATCAAGAAAAACGGAAAGCAACCAAAACAGGGGACAAATTAACCGATTTGCAAGCAAGAGCATATATCGAAGAGTGCCAACAAAAGGGATGGAGAGTAATACCGATGGGTGGCGAAGATGCTTGTGAGGGATTTGATTATCAAAATGGGTGTCCGGGGCATCCTATAAACTGAACTATGATATTCAAAACTCCAAATACATCTACTAAACGAGTTGAGCCTCGGTACGATGTGAATCATGATGAACTCTATATACCAATAGATCACAGGAAGTTGGTTCAAGAACACGAAGTACAAAGGGGTACAATTTCTTGGTCAGATACATTTGATAGTTGGGTTATCGTTGGGCATCCTACTATTGATATGATATGTATTGATGCACCTTATAAGGAAGGGGATATTTACACAACTGAGTTAATAGGAAAGCAATTTAGATTCAACGGAATGAAAGTATCAAGAGTGTGCATAAAACAGAATAGATGGTGCATAATTTTCAATGAATACTGGAGTAGGTCTTGTAAGAACGTTTAACCATTAATACAAAACAATGATGAAAGCAAACCCAATGAGTGTAGAAACTGTCAGTAATTCTATTAGAAGCGGTAGTGTTGATCATAACGAAGGATTAGCACTTATCAGGGGATTGATAGACAGGGCTATTGGCTTACAAATGGACGGTATATATTGTAACTGCGCATCAAGAATAGGTGAAACCATGGAGTGGAATTGCAATCAATGCGGAAAGACAGTGGAAAAATTACCTAAAAGCCTTTAAGTAATGACCAGCGAACCAACATCATTCGATAAGTTCTGGGAAAGACTTGCACATGAATAGAAAATGATTACCTTTATAGTAGTTCAAACAAAAGTCCAATGATTCACACAAAATAATACTAGCTATGCGTACCCTCTCCGAAAGGATGGGTGAGGTTTCCGTTGGACTACCTTTGAACCCGCTACGGCTAGTTTCTCATTTTATGGAATACACTTATTCAAATGGTGGCACAAAACTAGAATTTTACATCAACAAATTCGAGCAGGTATATATGGAGGTTGACGGTAAATGGATCAGCATACCTTACGATGAAGTAATCAAGATAGGGCAAAAATTGGTAGAAATGGGTGAGGAATTAGAGAACAGAAATAATGGCTAAGAGATTCACGGATTCGGACTTATTTAAAAAGAAGTTTATTAGGGGCTTGGAAGGGGCTTACAAGCTCCTTTGGATATACATTCAGCATGATTGCGACCACGCCGGAATATGGGAGGTAGATATTGAGGTGGCGTGTATTAGAATTGGCTCAGAAGTCACCGAGGAAAAAGCATTGGAGCATTTTGGCGCGCGCGTAGAATCTATTGAAAATGGGGATAAGTGGTTTATTCCTTCATTCATTGAATTTCAGTATGGGGTGCTTAATATAGAGAATAGAGCACATAAATCTGTTATCAATATCTTACAAAAACATGGAATTAAGGTGCATGGAAGCCCCTTACAAGGGGGTAAGGATATGGATAAGGATAAAGAGTTGGATACGGATAAGGTTATGGATATGGATATACAGGCGCGAAAAGAAAAATTTCATCACAAGGCACATGACATAAATCATGATAATCTAATAATGAGTACAGAAGAGGTGTGTAAATTCATTGATTACTGGAATGAACACGGAGAAAACCATAAAAAAGTACGATGGGAAAAGGAAAAGGTATTCGATATTAAAAAACGCCTTGTAAGATGGGCTAACAATAACAAACCAAAAAACAATGGACAATCAGCTACAGAAGACCACCAAAGGATATACGACCAACTCGAAGGCAGTAAGTTATCACAGAGCGACGGTAAGTAATCACGTACACCACCAGAAAGCGCATACCTACGATTCTGTTAAGATCGCGGAAATGGCTAAACGACTTGTAGCAATATCCCTAACGATGGGTTTTGTTAAATCGAATTCTGCTGAAATGACTTTGGCACTTTCTCAGTGGATCAAAGAACAATTCGGGGATCTGTCTATGCAAGAGGTGGCACTGGCCTTTGATTTGGTCACGGCAAAGAAGATCGGACAAGAGATTAAGCACTACAACACCTTTTCAAAACAATACATTGGTGAAGTTTTGAATGCGTTTAAGGAATTTAGAAATAAGCAAATGAAATTATTTAAGGAAATGGAGGCGAACAAACTACTGCAAGAGGCTACACCGGGCGCAACGGGTCGGGAGATGTACGAAAGTATCAAGAAGACTGCTTTAGATACTGGTAAGATAATGAAGATGGCAGATTGGACAGGAGCCTATAACTACGCATGGAGTCAAAAAAACCTGATATACCGAATGGATGAACAGGAGCGAAACGAATATAAGCAGGGTGTTATTGAGGATATGAAAACCGAACAGAGAGCCGGGTTTATTTCGGAGGTAATCACAGAGGAAAAATCCTTACAAGCCGAATGTCATAAGAGATTAATGCAGGCACACTTTCAGGAATTGATTGATAAACAGATTTGAGGAAAAGAAGGAATACAATTATGACACTGAGGTGAGAAACCGGATTTTGAAGTATAACCTGGATCAGTTTCGGGAAAAGGGACGACAAATATTTTTAGAGCTATGAACCAAGGTAAGAAAATATTAGATGCTTGTTGTGGAAGTAGGATGTTTTGGTTTGATAAAACGAACCCGAATGTATTGTTTGCTGATATCCGAACCGAAAGCCACATTCTCTGTGATGGCCGAGGATTAGAGATTAAGCCTGATATTGAAATGGATTTTACTAATATGCCTTTTGATGATAATACTTTTAAGATGGTTGTGTTTGATCCTCCGCATATGAATCAACTTGGTAAAAATTCTTGGATGGCAAAAAAGTATGGTGTGTTATTTCCTACTTGGCAAACCGATATACGAGCCGGATTTGAGGAATGTATGCGCGTACTAGAGCCAAATGGAACACTGATATTTAAGTGGAATGAACAACAAATAAAGGTGAGTGAAATACTATCGCTAATTGATGTACAACCTCTTTTCGGTCATAAGTCCGGTAAATTGCAAAAGACTCATTGGATGGCATTTATGAAATAATTTTAACCCCATTTCCAACAACTAAACCAAACGACATGAAAGTAACAATTGAAATTGATGAAAAAGAAATAGTACTAATTACAGTCCCAGAGAAATACAAGAATTTCAGGATTGCGTATTATGGATTTGCGGGGGTTTATATCGTGGAAACGGACGGTAAAGGATTAAATAATTGGAAGCAATTCATCAGCAAAGAAGGCGCTTATGAAGTATTAGGATTCACAAAGGATGTGATAATCGGTGAGCAAATGAAGGGCGGTAATTTCTTACTACGAAGAGTTCGGTAACACCAGTAACAAACACTAACAACAGAAAAGATGAGCGAAAAATGGCGATCAACAAAAGACGAATACCCTGAAACAAGGCAGAAGGTATGGTTTACTATAAATTACGGGAAAGAAGTAGTTAGAGGCATCTTCTGTAAGCGTTTTGAAAATCAGTATACATACCAAGAGAACATATTTGTATCTGACGCAAATGGGCATTATTCGCCAGATAAACATGGGGAAATAAAATGGAAGCCATCACCTACACCAGAACCTCCAGCCCAACAAAAGAACAATCCTAAGTAATGAAGGTATACCAAAGAAAATGCAGAAACACATAAAAGTATTCAGGAGCTTCTACGGTATAGGAGATCAGGATCAACCGCCTAGTTGCGCCCTCTGCCCTGCTCAGTGTAATGACATTCACCACGTACATAGCAGAGGGTTAAAAGGGTTTGAATACAAGGGAGAGTGGTACGACATTAACGACATATTGAATCTTATCCCACTTTGCCGGGAACACCACAACGGAGCGCATGGGGGAGAATTTACCAAAGAATACTTGCTAAAAACTAATGAAATTCGTATCTTAAATCATGGTAAGAATTGACATAAAACCACTATCAGTTAACAAGGCGTATTACGGTAAGCTGACTAAAACCTCAGAGCTTCGTAAATACACTCGTGATCTTGGGTATTTGTTGCCTACCATCAAGTTACCAGAGCCACCCTATCATCTTTATATAAAGTGGGGATTTAGCTCAAAAGGCTCTGATTGGGACAACCCGATCAAGCCTCTACAGGACTGTTTAGCGGACAAATATGGCTTTAATGACAATCAGGTATACGAGGCCCATATTGTAAAAAAGATAGTTCCTAAAGGCCAGGAGTACATAAAATTCTCGATAAAACATTATGAGGTTTAAGAAAAATTGATTACCTTGTATCTGTTATCCGATTTAAAATGAACAAAACAAACCCGTATTCTTTACGTTGCCTTCAAGCCTGTTTTATGGGCAAGATCGGATAACCTTCGTATTGGGTGCGGGTTATTTTATATACTACTATGGAAGTAAAGATATTTAGTTCAGCAGAATCCACAACTGATTTAGAAAACCAGATAGCAGAATGGACAAAGGATTTAAACCCAGAAATTCATTCGGTTAAATTGGAGTCAGTGGTATTGCATGATTACTATAATGCAGAACATCAAACTTTAGCAGGCATGATGTGCAACCACTGGATAGAATACATGGCAGTAGTAATTTATACCTCAACAATAAAAACAGAGCACTAACATGACAACGAACCTAACAAAAAACGAGTACCGGAAAAGATTCTCCGCACTCGGGAGAGAATATCACTACTCAGGTAAACAAGGAAGGGGATGGGCTAGAACACCACGCTCGGTTAGGGATGGTAGAATGTTTTATGGTGCAGATTCTCCGAATATAATGGGAATAATCATGAATAAATTCAAAAAGACTAATCCTCAAATACCTTTCTGGGCAATCAGGTAACCTCTACTGTTTAATGGTACTAACAAATGGAATATAGATTATGGGAGTGCATAAGTTGTATTACGACGAGAAATCAAAAAACTCACTATCCGGGGCAATGAGAGCTAAAGGATGGGATGATTTTGAAATATCAGGCAGTAGAATTAAGAATAAGTATTCTGGGTATTGGGTTACATCGGATTCATATGAAAGAATAAATTGTATGTGGTTAGGGCAAACCTATAAAGATGCTCTATGGACAGTTAGGATTTGGGATAAGTTCCCTGTAAATGAAGCATTAACTAACGATTAAATTATGAAAACATCCGAAATAAAAGAGCATCTAAGAGATGGTGCATATATTAGAAATACCTTCATGGCACGGGGTGAATATGAAAATACGCTTCAGGCTGAAAATCACAAAGTTTTGGGTAAGATTACGCCCGAGCAATTTGAATCACTAGGGGATTTTATAGTCAATACAAGCAAATGGTATACAGGTAGCCAAAACACACATTATAAAATCAACACCTCCCCTGAGTTTGTCGAAAGGGAAGATCAGATAATTTACAGCTATATGGATATAAGTGGAATATCTATTATGTGCAAACGCAACGGGAGGTGGCTTTGCGGCCCCTTTAAACTCAAGGATGTGATTGAATACATAAATGAATATGAAGGGTTTAGCTTAAATGCTTATGACATGGCAGACCAGTTTAAAATAGGTCTACGAATAGGTATCCATATAAAAGACATAGTAACCAGATGTCAAAAAGAATTTCACCTGTAACCCCTCCTTCCCCAATCACTAGCATACAAGAACAATGAATATTAAAAACACGAGAAATGAAATAGAGGATCAGTACAAAAACAACCCTACTGGGTGTGGTGGCACGTTCGATGAGTTATTGTGTTGGGAAATACATTCTAACGGAATGACATTTGTTTGGTTGTCTGAAAAATGGGGCATATCCTTATCCATGTTGGGAGAATTAATAAAGGATCATTGCGAAGGTTTAGAGCCATTACCTAAAGTAAATCATGAATACTTAAAGCCATAATATGAAAAATGAAAAAAGAGACCGATTCCGACCCAAGGACATATCCAGCAAGTTAAATTCTGACTTGGATGACGTTTTATCTGATGGTGTTGCGTACCTAGCAGACGAGATCACTAGAGCTTCAGGATGATGGATGGAGAATAGCCGGGCCTGTTGAGGTGAGAACAGATAAGGGACATCTATATGCTTCAGTGCCATTTAAGAGAAGGTTGAAATAGTTTTGTTTTCATAGTGGGACTTTGGCATATTTCAATCAGGGTGTGGTAATGTGATAAATAATGGAAATCAAGTGTAAAAAGAACGGGCATACTGTAAGATTCGAAGTCCCTGAAGGTGAAAACCCAGAGAAGTACGCTAAGAAGAAACTGAAAGAGCTCTCCGGAAAACGTCCTTACAAATGGGAATTTGAGATGATCTCATAGTTTTACATATATTTGTAGCATGTCTTTTACTTTTCAATCCGAAACTTTATTTATTGACTCAGCAACCGACATGGAGGATAAGGTCAATAAGATCGATGCCATTATTAATGCCTTGCTGGACATTTCTCTTACTGCCGTAGGTAAGCAAGATATTGTCGAGTATACTTTAGACGACGGCCAGACTAAAATTCGGACTGAGTTTAGGGGTGTATCTGCTATTGCTAGGGCCATAGATGATTATGAGAAAATAAGGCAGAGATATTTTAACCGGCTCAACGGCCGCACTTTTAGGTTGGTAGATTCTAAATCAGTTTTGTCTCGCCTTGGTCGTAATAATAGATAATAATGGGCTGGTTTGATAGATATCCGCGTGTACAAGCGTTTTTTGCGAATAAGCTAGAATTATACCCAAAGGAACGAGCTACTTATGGTGATGGTTGGGAAGCCAACAGATCTGCAAAAGAGGAAAATGGTCCGGTAGCTAATCATACAAGATATAAGCCAATGTTTACCGTTAGCTACGACGGGGAGACGGACCAGGGGGCGATGGGTCCTATTAAAAGGTATTGGCTGGACCATGTTGCATTACGCGCAAGGTCCTGGCAATCATATCTGGATAGCGAGATTACTCAGGGTATCATTAATAAATATACTGGATGGATTATTGGAGGCGGCCTTAAATTACAAAGCGAGCCGGAGAAGCTGGTTTTAAAATCGGAGGGTGTTGAGATAGATAAAGAGAATTATTCTAAAATAGTAGAGGCTCGGTTTCGTGTTTATACCAAGTCGAAGGTTATCAGCCATAATAAATTAAAAAATCTAGCCCAGATAGCTAGGACTGCACATAAAAATGCGGTAATTGGTGGGGATGTTCTGGTTGTAATGCGGCTTATTAAGGGAGACATTACTATTCAGTTAATTGATGGATCTCAAGTACAACAACCTTTATTTTTAGATAAGGCCCATGCTGAGGCGAAAGATAGAGGTAATCGAATAAGACACGGAATTGAAACAAACAAAAACGATGAGCATGTTGCCTTTTATATAAGGAAAGCTTTTAATGAGACTACTCGAATTAGTGCAAAGAGTGCTGGGCGGTTAACTGCATTTTTAGTTATTGGATTGGAATATCGTATAGATGGGCTTAGGGGCATACCTCTTATATCGGCGGTTATGCAAAAGATAAAAATGATAGACCGCTATAGCGAGGCTACCGTTGGGAGTGCTGAGGAGCGTCAAAAGATTGCTCTTTTTATAGAGCATAATGCCATTTCTACGGGCGAAAATCCTTTTCTAAAACAGGCCCAGGTGGCTTTTAATGCTGACGCGGAGACTCAAACCGGACCTATTGACGGAGAGGCTACTGCAGCTAGTATTGCATCCACAACTAGCAAGCAAGCTATTAACATGCCTCCGGGATCTACTATAAAATCAATAGAGGCTAAAAACGAGCTTTACTTTAAGGATTTTTACGGGACCAATAGAGATGCTATAGCTTCAGCCTTGGGTATACCTCCCGATGTTGCCTATTCACAATATAACGCCAACTTTTCGGCAAGTCGCGCCGCGCTTAAGGATTGGGAACATACTATAATGGTACAACGCGGAGATTTCTCATCTCAGTTTTACCAAAACATATATAATTTCTGGCTGGAGATTGAGATATTAAAAAATAAAATACAGGCCGCTGGATACTTAGTTGCTAAAGCTCGTAAAAATAATATGGTTATCGAGTCTTTTCAGGCAGCGAGATTTGTAGGTGCCAACGTTCCGCATATTGATCCAGTAAAAGAAGTAATGGCGGAAAGGGCTAAACTAGGTCCGGGTCTTTCACATGCACCATTAACAACTATGGAGGCGGCTACTGAAGCAGTAAACGGCGGCGATTACGATACTAATGTCACTCAAGCTATAAACGAACTTGAGGATGCAGAGGATTTAAGGCCACCTGAGTCTGAGCATTTGGAGCCTGAAGATGATAAGGACGATAAAGAATAATTTGTAATATTGTAGGCGATGGCTAAAGAACTATATGTATATACGACGATTTTCGACTTCATAGCGGAAATGTTCATAGCTAATATGGAGGAAGCTCAAGGTGAGCATGCAACCGTAAGAATTAATTCTGATGGCGGGGGAGTTCGTCCAGGTTGGGGTATGATTGCCAAGTCTAGAGAGCATAAAGGGGGATTAACTGTCAAAGTAGACGGACATGCAGCGTCCCTGATGGCTTTTTATTTGTTGTATTTTGAAGATGTAGAGGCGTTGGATGTTTCAGATTTTCTTATGCATAGGGCTCATTTTGCGAATCAGGCAGATGTGGACGAAGACGATCAAAGAGAGTTGGACGAAATGAACGCATCTTTTCGCAAGGCGATGGAAGCAAAGCTTGATATTCCTAAGTTTGAAAAGCTTGCCGGCGTTTCTTTAGATGAGTTTTTTGAGGGGGAGAAAGTGATTAATGTAAGATTTAATGCAAAAAGTGCAGAAAAAATTGGATTGATTAAAAAAATTACTAATTTAGCCCCCGAAGAAATAAACGCATTAGGCTTAAAGTTCGCGGCATACACAGGAACAGCCCCGATACCAGAGCCTCCAAAAAAACAAAAAATGAATAAAGCTGATCTTAAGAAAGACCATCCAGAAGTATACAAGGAAATTGCTGCCGAAGGAAAGACTGAAGGCCTGGCCGAGGCTAATTCTGGATCAAATTCCGAAGATGGAGTTGCTGAGGAGCGAGATAGAGTTGGTGCCTGGATGGCCTTTAATGATGTTGATCCTAAGGCAGTTGCCGAAGGTATTAAAAGTGGAAAAAAACTTTCCGCAACTGCAATGGCAGAATTTTCCCGTAAAGCATTAAGCCAAGAAGCTCTTGCCAAAATTGAGGAGGATAATGCGGACGACACGAAAACCGAAGAAGGATCTGAGCTTGATCAGGCAAATAAAGCATTTAGCGTCGCCGTAGAATCTGGTGACAAAGAAAAAATCAAGGAGGCGCAAGCAACAGTATTAGCTGCAGCTGGAAAAGAGAATGGTCCTCAGGCGGAGGATGTAACGGCTTTTGAAGCTAAGGCTAGAAAAGGCCTTGGTCTTAAATAATTAAGTAAAAAAATTTATCTACAATGAGCGAAGCTACTGAAAAACTAAAAACACGGAATCAATTAACTACTGATTTCGACGTATCAAAAATATTCATTTTTGATAATCGTTTTGAGCAAGTAGATCTTAAGAATACTAGTGGCGGAGAAAAGACTTTTAAGGCCGGTACCCTACTTGGTAGGGTTACGGCCACTCTTGAGCTTGATACCGTTAAGTCTGGCGCGGCAGACGGCAGCGAAATTCCATTCGGAGTATTGGCCGAAGATATCACTCTTGCTAACGATGAAGTCAAAGAGATTAACGTCGGTATTTCTGGAGATGTTGCTATTGAAAAGATAATCTTGGATGGAGCGGATACTTTGGACACTATTATTGATGGCCGTCCAATTCGAGACAGAATCAACGCGGATACTATGGGTATCAAATTAACGCCAACCGACGAGTTAACGGAATTTGATAACTAGTAAAAAAGAATTTTAATAAATCTATAACCCTATTTTAATAAGGAAATGAGCGTAATAACAACACAAACGGCAAGAGGACTATTTACTAAAATGTTGGTCGATGTTTATAGGGAAATGACTGCCCCTACTGGATTTTTACGATCCTTCTTTCCTACCGTTGAAACTGATTCCAAGGAGTTGAGTATCGAAGTAATGCGCGGTACTGAAAGAGTTGCTGTTGATGTTTTGCGCGGTACTGAGGGTAATAGAAACTCATTTAGCAGAAGTACAGAAAAAGTGTTTGTTCCGCCTTATTTCCGTGAATGGTTTGATGCTACTGATTTGGATTTTTATGACAAGTTATTTGGAACTGCTCAAGGAGAAATTGACGTAATAACTTTTCAAGGGTGGCTTACTAAGGTTGCCGAAAAGCTTAGGTTGTTGCAAGACAAGATTGAGCGATCTTATGAGGTACAATGTGCTGAGGTTCTTTCCAGCGGTGTTGTTACTCTTAAGAATGGAGACAATATTGACTTTAAAAGAAAGGCGCCTTCTTTAGTTGCTCTTGCCGGCGGTGATTTATGGGACGCAGGGGTTAGTAGTAATCCCATTAAGGATTTGGCTACTGGTGCGCGATTTATTCGTACTGCAGGTAAATCTACTGGCGGAATTGTAAACGTATTAATGGGTGAACTTGCTCTAGACGCATTTTTAAATAATCCGACTGTAATAGAGAGAGCCGATATCAGAAACTTTCATCTGGATAATCTCTCTGGTCCTCAAAAAGATGCCACTGGTGGTGTACATCAGGGCCGAGTTTCAATAGAATCCTGGAAAGCTGATATCTGGACTTATCCTGAGTTTAAGGATGTTGGTGGAGTATCTACTCCTTATCTTGATGATAAAGAGGTAATTGTACTCCCAATGGCACCAAGATTTAAGCTTGCATTTGCAAGTGTACCTAAATTATTTAGAGATACTCGTAACGCTGAGTTTCCGGAGTTTATTTCCCAGGTAAAGGCGGCTTTTGTCATTGGCAACTATGTTGATCAAAGAAATGATAAGCATGTATTTGATATCAAGAGTGCCGGTCTAGCAATTCCAACGGCCGTGGATCAAATCCATACTACTAAAGTATTGTCGTAACTCTTTTTAATTCCTTTCAATTATGGCTAAGTATACAGTAAACTGTTTGCATCTTTCTGGAAAAGGAAAGAATATGTACAAGTCTGGGGACCCTGTTACGGACGATAATTTCTATGAGGGTCAAGCGGAAGAGTACCTAAAGTCTGGACATCTTAAAGAGGATAAGAAGGAGGTAAAAGCAAAGGAAGAAGAGCCTAAAGCTGAAGCCAAGGAGGAAGAGCCTAAAGAAGAGCCTGCACCTGAACCTAAGGAAAAGCCAGCTAAAGGCAATACTAAAAAGTAAACTGTCATGGGCCTAATCCAACAGGCCAAAGAAGACTGGCAAAGATTTACAAGCGATCCCGATTTATTCGGAGTTTCCATAGATTTTGAGGCACCAACATCAGAAACGGCCACAGTCGTAGGCTTTGCAACCAAGCACAATATTGGAGTAGATACTGAGGGAAATCTCATTAATACTAAAAACGCTCATATATCAGTAGCGGAAAAGCTTTTAACCGATAAGGGATATCCTACCCGCAATTCGGATGGAGAGGTGGCCCTTAAAGGTCATAGAATCGACTATGTAGATAGTACAGGAGGATCTAAAAAATACGTCATTCAGCAAAGCTTTCCAGACGAAACCGTTGGAATTATCGTTTGTATATTAGAGGACTTTGAGTAATATAACTACCGAAATACCCCCCCAGGGCTTTGAGATAATCCGCGATAGAACCGGAGAGATCCTTGCCGATGAATTTTTAGCTCAATTTGCTATACATGGAGATGCAGATCGTAATCCTAAAGTATTTGTCGAGCGAATTACCCCTATAGGTAAAGAAGAGGTTTCATTTATTAGTGTGCTTTATTCCCGTACATCATACGATAACAATACGGCCGTCGATATGAAGGGAAAAAACTTTTATAATATCGACGTCTATACCAGTGCCAAATCTACTTTGACAGAAGACGGGGATTCTAAGTCCCAGAAAAAATTAAGTCGATTATTGGGTATGGTCCGGGCAATACTTGGAAGCCCTCATTACATACGACTTGGATTTTCTCCTCCCTTTATAATGAGGACGGAAGTATTAGACATTGAAATAGCGGACCCCAGAGACGATCAAAATAGTTCGAATATGGTTATGGGCCGTTTGGTATTCCAGGTAGATGCTCCAGAAACGGTTGAACAAATCCAGCCGACTGATGCTGAGGGTTACGATACCGAGGTTAAATTAGACGAAACTGAAAAAGGATTCGTATATATTATAGATAATTAACTACTTTTACGATTATAACAAGTATATGATATGAAGAGAATACTGATATTTTTATTGTTACTTTCTGGGCTCAACGTTCAAGCTCAGATAAAGATATCCAAAGTTACCGGAGGCACTATTTTGGTTAATAATGGAGGCAGAGAATACAATCTTTTATCTAGCTATCGACTTCAAAAGTCGGATGGTAAAATCCGAGTCCTTACGGATTTAGGAGGTCGAATAGATACTTTTGATCCTTCCGCTGTTGATACGCTCGTTCTCGCAAGCGGTGAGATAATAACCAGCTTTGATTTAGATACGCTATTTACTCAGCTATATAGCAACTTTTTTAACGCTTCTGGTTTAACCGGTGATTTTTTCGCAGATGTTTCTAAAGGCTTAATTGCCGGACATACAGCAGTTGTAATTAGTGGTTCGGTAATCATACCAATAAAAGATGTTGTTAATGATATCTGGGATGGTACCGGAATCCTCGAATATTTAGCTTCGGCTGAAACACTTAATATAAAAAGCACCCTCGGATCAGACATGGTTGGCGGAGGTGGTGCCAGAACCGTATTGGTAAGAGGTTTGGGTGCGGGGTTAATTGAATTGGTAGATACAATTAATATGGATGGAACTAATAATGTTCTGACTACTAATGCTTATTTGTATCCCCCGACCTTGGAAGTCTTAACTGCCGGTGTGGCTTCTGGCAGAGTTAATAATGGAGACATAACGGCAATTTCCTCATCCACTGCTAAATTACAATCAAAAATATTAGCCGGAATTTGCGTTAGTAAAAGCAGTCATTTTACCGTACCCGCAGGAAAGACGATGCTTATGATAAAAGCAGATATAAATGCGACTAGGTTAAGTGCTGGCCAAGTTCCAAACATAACGCTAGCGGGCCTTACTCGCTTGGCTGGTTTAGATCCTGATGCAGCCTGGGTTTCAAGGACTATACGAAAAATGGACACAGAGGTATTGGACCAATTATTTGTTGATCAACCAATAAATCGTTTGTTACCAGAGGGAGCAGAATTTAGAGCTACCGCAATATCTAGCGAAGATAATACTGATGTTCGTTCTAGGTTTTATGCGATATTAATAGATAACTAATAACCGAATCAGATAATTATTCGTAATCAGTAATAACTACTATTAAACTTAGATCATGGAAGATATAAACTGGATTGAATTACTACCTTATTTTGGTGGGGCGTTATTTGGAACGCTTGCACATATTGTAGCTAAATTGGCAAAACTTGAGCAAGATGAAACATTTAGTTTCAATAAGTGGTTTAAGAAAAATAAGTACACAACATTTTTAAGTGTGTTACTTTCAATAGTTGGCGTGATTGCTCTGCAGTCTACCGGGGGATTATCTGGCATAGCTGTAGTTCTAATGGGTTACACCGGGGATAGTATGGTTAAGAACGGAGGTAAGGCAATGAATAAAAATAAAGAAGGAAATGGCTAGTTTGGATACGAAGATGTCGCTTACGCTTAAAGATTTGATTTTTATAATTACAGTCTTAGGTGGAATGTTTGGAGGATATTACGCTGTTACAGGTGAGATAGCATTGTTAAAGAACAAAGTAATGGTATTGGAAGAAGCCAATAAAGCCTACATAGGGTTACCAGAGGATGTTAAGCAGATTAAAATAGGCATGAAAGAACATGGTAAAATTGTCAACTTTATTTATCTTGGCCTTATCGATAAGGATATTATCGATCCACCCGGTCAGTGATACCACAGATACTATTATTCCCGTCATAGAGCCTATCTGTGATGAGGATTATCATTTACAGCAACAGGAAATGGGATTTTTTCTCCAAGAAATCATGAAAGCCTTTGAGATTGAAATGCCAGACAGTTTAAATCAATAATTATGGAAGTAAAAATTGACCGCATATTTTCCAGTGAGGATCAGACTCTTGGAATAATGACTTTATATGATGATAATAAGTTTCCATTCTGGGAGTGTCGGACTCTAGAGCTACCTGATAGAGAAAATCAAAGGCGTATTAGTTGTATTCCTAAGGGTGAATATACGTGTATAAAAAGATGGTCCGAGAAATATGGTGATCATTTTCACATCTTAGACGTACCAGATAGAGATACTATATTAGTACATAATGCAAATTATGTAAGACAATTACTCGGATGTGTGGCCGTTGGGCGTAATCACTCAGATATAGACGGGGATGGATTAAGGGATGTTACTCACTCAAAAACAACCTTAAAGGATTTAAATCAGAAATTACCAGACAAATTCAATCTGTGTATTTTATGAGTAATCGGCAAAAAAGGAATATTAATTTAGCTGGTATTTAAAATTATTTATATATTTGGCAACTAAATACACTTTTTAGAAATGGGATTAATAAGTAGTGCAGTCGGACAAGAAAGAATTAGCAAAATAGTTGGCTATAAATTAGATAAAGGATCTTTCCAAGAAACCAGTCCAAATTTACCCCAGAGAATTGCTATTTTAGCCGAGGCTAATACTGCCAATCAAGGTACTCTTGATCTTAATGCCAAAGAAATTACCAGCGCTCAAGAAGCTGGCGAGGAGTACGGTTTTGGATCTCCCATACACAATATTATGAGAATTCTACGGCCCCCTAGTGGTGGTGGGGTCGGAGGTATTCCTACAATAGTATATCCACAACAAGAGCCAGGAGGCGCGGTTGCGGCTACGACTACAATTACAGTTACAGGACCCGCTACCGGTAACGGTACGCATACTATAATTGTTGCTGGGCGAAATGGGTTAGATGGACAGTCCTATAGTTTCCCTATCGTTGAGGGAGATACGCCTACGGAAATTGCAGAAAAAATTAAGGATGCGGTTAACGCTATATTGGGAACTCCTATTATTGGTAGCAACGTTGCTGGTGTTTTTACCGGGACTTTAAAATGGAAAGGTGTTACTGGTAATGATGTAACCATTAGTATCGACACCAATGGGGACGCTCTTGGAATTGGCTATATGGTTGTTGTAGGTGATGTTGGTGTAGGTGTTACCGACATCAGCGGAGCTTTGGATCAGTTTGAAAACGAGTGGAATACTTTGGTAGTTAATAGCTACGGAGTTCCTAAGTTTGCTGCATTGGAAGCTTTTAACGGTATTCCTGATGCTATTCCTACTGGTCGATATGTTGGAATTGTATTTATGCCTTTCTTGGCCCTATGGGGATCTACTGAGGACGACAAGGACGTATTGTCTGGAATTACTGACCCTAGAAAATTACAAGTAACTAACGTATTATGTCCGGCTCCAAATAGTGCTGGAATGCCTTGGGAGGCCGCAGCCAATGGTACCGCTATAGCCTCTAGGATTATGCAAGATACTCCCCATCTTGACGTAGGAGGAAAATTTTACCCAGATATGCCGGTTCCATCTGACGGAGATATTGGAGATATGGCGGACTATGAAAACAGGGACTTTTTAGTTAAAAAAGGCTCGTCTACTGTTCTTTTAACTGGAGGTATTTATCAGGTTCAGGACTTTGTTACTACGTACCATCCGGACGGAGAAATACCGCCTCAGTTTAGATTTGCTAGAAATTTAATGTTGGATTTTAACATAAGGTTTGCTTATTTATTACGTGAGCAAATTCATGTAGTAGACCATTCTATTGCAGATAACGACCAGCCAGTAAGTGCTGATTTGGTTATTAAGCCAAAGCAATGGAATCAGCAAGTTAACGCATTGGCGGATGATCTTGGGGTTAGGAATCTTATTGTAGATGTTCAGTTTATGAAAGACAGTATCGAAGTAGGGACCAGCGGGACAAATCCGGATCGATTGGAAACCAAGTTTAGATACAAGAGGAGTCCAACCGTACGTATTGCAAGTACAACCGCAGAGGCCGGGTTTGCCTTTGGACTTACGGATTAATATTTAACAAAATAAATTATGGCATTTGTAGGAGGAGATATAGTCGAAATAACTTCTAACCATCCAACTTTGGGTTCTATTACTATATTTCCTAAATCTAGCGAAGATAGTACATTCAACAAAGGAGGATTTAGAAGAGAGGACGATATGAGCAAGGTTGCTGGCGATGGATCTTCTATTGACACCATTAATCGTAATCGATGGGCCGTCGAAGTGCCGGTTGCTTGGGATATGAATGATGCCAACGAAATGGATAAATTAGTCGATTTGGCAGAAAATCCGGTTGTATCGGAATGGACATTTACACATATTAACGGCACTGTATGGGGCGGAAAAGGAGCTCCAGTAGGAGAAATTGCCGGAAACGGAAATACCGCAATAATTACGCTAAAGGTTAGCGGAGGCGGAAAACTTAACAAAATCGTAGGATAAAACTATGAGTAAAAAAATCCCTCTAAAGACCGCCCAGGCGGAGGTCGACAAATGGCTTGACTATAAGAAAGTCAAAGATCAAAAACGCCAAAACAATCAAGAACAAATTGAGATTATGACCGACGCAATGTGCGACGGTACTCTGATATTGGACGATAAGACGCTTGTCTTTACCCATAAGCTTCTTTTCCCTTTAGGCAACTCTGATAATGAAGGGAAAGTAACAGAGTTAACATATAAGCCTCGACTTATGGTCCGGGATATTAACGCCAAAATGAAAGGCGTAAAAGCTAATGATCCCGACGGGAGAATAGTTAGCTATATCGCGGCACTTACTGACCAACCATCTGGTATAATATCTAGCCTAGATACTGAGGATAACTCCCTCGCCCAACAGATAGTCGCCTTTTTTTTATAGACCTCGAAAGCTTCGAAAACATGCTCTACTCGGTTGTTATGCAACTGAGATGGTCTCCAAGTGAAATAGATTCCTTATTTTTGGACAACCTAGACTTTAAAGGTTTGGAATACTGGTATGATAAAGTAACCAAGTACTCCAATGAAGTAACCAAGTCTATTAAAGGTAAGTCTTAGAACTATGGCGGCTTTTGTTATTCCATCTATATTTACGGCGGTAGACAAAGTATCTGCTCCAGTAAGGAGGATGTCGCGCAATGTTCAAAAGTTTTCGGTCAGGGCCGAGAGAGGACTTGCCAGAGCGGAAAGGGGGTTTAGGCGGTTATTATCCCCGCTTGCCAAAGCAAGGAAATTACTTGGAGGGTTTGGATTATTTATAGGAGGAGCCGCAATTGTAGCGGCTATGGGGGGTATGATCGGCGTCTTTGCGGATTTCGAGCAAGCTAATGCCAGTCTGTCCTCAGTAATGGCAACGGCTACAAGGCCTCAATTGATAGCATTACAATCCGATGCCAAGAGTTTAGGTGCTATCACGGCTAAGACTGCAACTGAGGTCGTAGGATTACAAGAGGCTTTCGCACGTCTTGGATTTACGGCTCCACAGATTGTAAATATGACCGAGGCAACCATAGCGGGATCTATCGCTATGAGAGGTGAGCTTTCTGATACTGCCGGGATAGTTGGTGCGATGGTTAAGACGTTTGATGATTTTTCGTCCATAGATACGCCTGAAATCATAGATAAAATGACGCTTGCAACTCAGAGATCAGCCCTGAACTTTGAGAAATTACAAACAGGATTGCCTATAGTTGCTGGGGCGGCCAATGCGGCGGGTGTTGGGTTTACTACATTATTAGCTCTAATGGGTAAATTATCAGATGCGGGTATAGATGTTTCGTCTTCTTCGACTGCGTTAAGAAATATATTCATTGAAAGTGCTAAACAAGGACTGTCTTTTTCTCAAATACTTGACAAAATTGAAAAGAGTCAGGATAAATTAACGTCTGCAAATGATGAGTTTGGTAAGAGGGCGGCAGTACCTGCAGCTATATTGTCTAAAAGCATCAGGGAAACCGAGAAGTTAGATAAGGTTCTACAAAGTGCGGCAAAAGGACAAGCGCTTGCTGGAACCGCGGCGATAGCGGCAGCAAAAGAGCTAAACACTTTAAGAGGGGATACAATTCTTTTAAATAGTGCTTGGGAAGGATGGATTTTATCAGTAGAGGATGGTACCGGGGAGCTTTCTAAGAACTTGAGAGTAATTACTCAAGTAGCTACTGAAGTGCTTGCTCTTGCAAGCGGATCGGCTAAGGCTTCTGGTGAGCTTAGTACTATGGAAAATCAGATACGTGTTTTAGCGGAAAAGAGTATTTTTTGGCTAAAAGTCATACGTAACACGGTTATTTCATTAGTAGCGTTTAAAGTTATTTTGATTGCCTCTAGAATTATATTGTCTGGATATAGCATAGCCTTAGGAATAGCGGCAGTCGCTCAGGGGAGAATGGCTTTAAGTTTGCGTACAAATACTCTGGCTCTTAGTACCTATACCGTAGTGGCTAGAGTTGCTACAGTTGCGGCTCGAGCTTGGGGTATTGCCATGTTTGTCGCTACTGGTCCAATAGGATTAATAATTCTCGCTATAATAGCCTTGATTGCGTTAACAGTCGTAATTGTTAAGCAATGGAATAGTTGGGGCGCCGCTTTAACTCTTTTTATGGGTCCTCTTGGATTTGTTATTAGTTTGATTCAATCCTTCAGGAGAAATTGGGAGGCAATCCAGCAAGTATTTAAGACAGAGGGGATATTGGCCGGTTTTAAAAGGATAGGGGCTACTATTTTGGACGCTATCTTGATGCCTTTGCAACAAGTATTTAAGTTATTATCGAATATACCGGGAGTCGGGGGCTTTGCAACGGATGTAGTAAGTAAAATAGCGTCTTTACGCGAAGGGCTTGGCGTCAATGTTACAACTGATGAGAGTGGAAACGTTTTACCGGTAAATGTTCAATCTGCCGCGGCTGAAGCCCAGAGGACGGATAGGTTTGAGTCTTCTGAAACGGCAAATGTAAATATTAATATAGCCGATGAAACGGGGAGAGCGGATGTTGTTACTGAAGGAGCTGTAAAAAGAGTAACAGTTACGCCTACTTTTGGACCTGGGGGTGGATTTAAATTCTAGATATGACTGATTTAGCTTTACATGAAACGGGAGACGGCGGAGATATTCAGCTTCAGGGTAATGATTTGGTAACAACTGGATCAATATTTAACCAGATTTACATGGGGCTTTTTGGAGGGAATCAAGTACCTACTACTGGTACTGAGCTGGAGACGGAACAACGTCTTGATTGGTGGGCAAATGGATTGTTATTTCAAGATGAGCCTGAAATACAAATGAACTCGAATCTAGAGACAACTTTCAATGAGGTTGCTTTAAATAGTTCCGGCAGATTGCAAATAGAGGAAGCGGTTATATCTCTTTTAGCTTTTCTCAGGGATGTTGCAGAAATATCGGTAGAAACATCGGTAACTGATATAGATAGGATACAAATCACTATCTTAGCGCAAGAGCCAGATAATATTCAGGTGCAAGAGTTTATATTCATCTGGGACGCTACAAAAGAGGAAATAATTATACCTATTACAATATAATGCCAACTCCAATACCAACCTTAAAGGAATTATTCGACGATATACTCGACAATCTAGAGGCGGAGTTTAATATTACCATCCCATTAATCGGGAAAAACTTTCTGCGGGTAATTGCTGCGGTCCAAGCAGCAAAACTTAAGCTTTTTTACCTCACAATAGCCAGAGTACAAAAAAACATATTTGTCGATACCGCTGACTCTCAGGATATCGGAGGTACTTTAGAGCGGTTTGGTATAGTAAAATTAGGCCGGTTGCCCTTTACTGCCGTTGCCGGAGAATATACAGTAAAGGTAACTGGTAATATTGGCGGTACTATAAAAGTAAATACAACTTTCAAAATCAATGACGAGGGCCTTAATCCGGGTAAACTATTCGTATTAGATGATGAAAAGGTACTCGGAGCTCCTACTGATACAATGACTTTAAGGGCTTTGGAGTCCGGACTTGACAGCAAGCTTTTAATTGGTGATAAGTTAACAGCTACATCTCCGATTGCTAATGTGGACCAGATTGTCGAAACATTAACTGAGGATGTACAACCATTGGCAGCTGAGGATATAGAGGACTATAGAGATAAGTCGATAGAGGCCTACCAATTGGAACCTCAAGGCGGAGCCGGGTCGGATTACCGTATATGGTCTGCAGATGCTCAAGGGGTTAAAAGGGTGTATCCATTTGCTAAGAGTGGGGATAGTAATGTCGCTGATGTGTTTGTTGAGGCCACAATTGCAGACTCTACCGATGGAAAAGGAACGCCAAGCGCCGGTATACTGTCTGATGTCGAGGATGTGATTGAGTTTGATCCTGATATTAGTAAACCATTGACAGATAGAGGGCGTAGGCCTATGACTGTTTTTCAAGTTAATGTTTTGGCGATAACCGTAAAGATCGTCGATATTGAAATAACTGGATTTGTAGGCTTAACGCCAACTTTGGAGCAAAATATTAACGACGCTGTTACTGCATCCCTTGTTGATTTGCGCCCATTTGTGGCTTCTGCAGATGTTTTAGCCAACAAAAACGACATCTTAAGCGTAAACAAGTTGATTTTTACCGTTCAGGATGTACTTGTATCTAACGAAAATTTATTCGACGAGCTAACTTTCACAGTCGATAGCGTAGATGAGGGTGCTTCCTTTCAATTTCTTAACGGAGATATTCCATTTTTAGGAGTTATTACATTTGTCTAGATGGATTTCAAGCAGAGAATATTAAATCTGAGTAGGTCTTTATATCCTAGAGGCCGCACTTTTCGTATGCCTTTTGGAAGTATATTCGAAAGGCTAACCAAAGCATTAGCAATAAGTGAGGATATTGCTTATAACGAGGCTTTAAACATTCTGGACACTATACTCCCGGACAACGATAATTTTACGGAGGAGGAAGCGGATAAATGGGAACGTAGATTAGGCCTTATTACCAATACACTAACTCCACTGGCGGACCGTAAGCTGGCCTTGCTTAGAAAAATAAATCATCCCGGAACAATTGTAGCGCGGCAACATTTTTTGTATTTGGAAGGCCAATTGCAAAGCGCTGGATTCGACGTTTTTATACACGAAAACAGGTTCCCAAATGGCGGTGGTGGATTTGAAACCAAGACGCCAAATGAGTTGATTGGTATCTCTGGAGATGCGGTACATAGCCCACTAGTCCAGCATGGGCAATTTCAGCATGGTAGTGGATTTTCTGATAAGATTGCCAATAGTATAGAGGCCTCAATCGATGCTCTTTTTAACATCGGTAATAATTTCAGATCTACTTTCTTTATTGGCGGTGCTATAATAGGGGATTTTGCAACAATACCCGGTAGTAGAGAAAAGGAGTTCAGGCAAATGGTATTACGTATAAAGCCGGTTCAGTCTATTGCTTTCTTGTTCATTGATATATCTAATGCGGGTTTTTCCAAAATAACATCTGACACAAACGAGCCAAAAATAACATCTGCAACGAGTGAAGAAAAAATAACCAGTTAATTTATTAATTTTACAACATGGCAGATATCAAAGTAGAAGATTACCTAAACGAGGCGGTAGATATTGCCGATACCGACCTGTTTGACTTAACTGTTGATCTTGGTGGTGGTAACTTTGATAGCCAAAGATTGACTTTTGCTACGTTAAAATTAATATTACTAGGTGTCAGAAGATTTAGAGTTACTCGTACTTCCGCCGATTTTTCTACTCCTGCATTAACGAATAGCTTGTTAATATTTACATTTCCGCCTGGTTATCAGATAACAACAAAAACAAGCAAGCATGGTATCGAATGGCTAGGAGGTGGCGCTACTCTAACTGAAGCACAAGAGGGTATCCTTGGTGAACTGGATAGGTATAGCCCAGGAGGTCCGCTTAATGTGTTTCAGGCCCCTGGAGATACTCCAGATAAATTTGATCATAACACGCTTAATTTTTTAGAGAATTGGGGAGCAAATACAGATGTAAGAGGCACCATAACATCAGATGTGAATTTAAGTCTGCTTACCCAAGGTACTATTGAATATATATTCTATATTGACCAAATAAAATAACTATGAAAAGGATTGTTTATTTATTTATACTGATGGTATTGCCTCTTATGGCAGTATCTCAGCCTAACGCATCGCTAAAGAACCTTAAGGTTTCTCAAAAGACCAAGCAGTTGGGTCAAGTGGTTATCGGCTCCTCTGCATTTGATGGATCGGCCATTTTAACAGTCACCTCAACAACTCAGGGTGCGCTTATGCCCCGAATGAATACCGCAGAAAGAGATGCTATAAGCTCTCCTGCTGATGGATTGTTGATATTTAATAACCAAACCAATCAATACGAGTTTTTCGAAACTACTTGGCAGGCAATTGGTGGGGGTGGGAATACTATTTATAGTTCAGATGATAACCTAGCGGGCAACAGGATTGTTACAATGGGTGCAAACAGCCTTTTGTTCTCAGGCAATCAAACTACGTTTCGGGGGATAGATGCAACAAGTAGTAATAAGGCTTGGTTAGCACAAGATAACGTTTTTACTGATTTAATGTTCGTTAGAAATGATGGAGCTGTATCTATTGGTGTTGCTATACCCGGTGCAACACTACATCTTAAAAGCAAAGGGGCAACATCGGGAACGTTTGCCATGCAGATTAATAATTTCTCTTCGAGTCCTATTTTACATGCAAGAGATGATGGAACGGTAATTGTAAACAACTCTAGCCCTACAGGCTCTATGTCTACAAGAGGAAAAGGAACAACCTCGGCAACATTTTCCTTGTATTGCGAAAACAGCACACCCTTAGCAACCTTTTTCGTAAAGGATAATGGGGATGCTGAGTTGAAAGGCAACTTAAGGTTGAGTACGGGTGTGGGAGCGGATAATAACATTACGTTTTTTGATGCTGAGTATAAAATGGGGGTTGCAGGCACCAATTTAAGAATAACGAGTAAAGGCAGCCTTGAATTAAAGGCGGGAAGCGTGGTAGGGCTTGAGGATATACTATTTCTGGATGCCGCCAATGCCGTTAAAGCTACCTTTGAAACAAACACAGGTGATTTCGGAATAGGCACAATTGCACCATCAAGTAAATTAGATGTTGTTGGTGATGTAGAGATAAACAGTACGAATGCTTTTTATTTAGGGGATCCTGGTACAGATGGAACTTGGAGAATAATAAGAAGCGGAGATGATTTGCTAATGCAGCAGCGCGAAGCTGGAGTATTTAATACTAAACAAACAATATCAGGAGCATGATAAGAATATTCACAATACTTTTAGTTTTATTTACGCTCTCAGTTAGCGCACAAATCGGCGAAAAAACAGTCTATGATGATTCGTCTATTTATAGAATAGATACAACCGTTTATTTTGGGACTAGCGATTCAAATATCGCACCTAGCTATGTCAGGTTTAACTATCATTATATCTCCCCGGATAGTGTATGGGAATCACAATTAATCGTAATTGACAGCACTGGTAAATACCTAGTTCCAATACCTGCCCTTGTTGATAGCGGTGCGGGTGCAAGTGGTACAACGTGGTTTACAAAACTAGATTCAGCAAGTGTTTTGAAAACACCTATTGAATTATGCGATTCCTTATTTTTACCTAGATATCGACTTTATATTGGAACAACAACCAAACTCTAATGGCAAGAAAACTCGAAGATCAAACCAATGTAGAGGCGCCTAGCGCGGATTTTCCGGGCGGACGTATAAAAAACGATACGGGAGCGGCAGACGGTACACCTGTAGACGAAAGCCTTTATGGTGACATACACCAGTTTTTTGTTAAGTTATTGGATGCTGCCGGTATTATTGCTAATGGATTGCCAGATAATACAACCAATACTTTTCAGTTATTTGATTCACTGGATAAGTTCGCGCTTACTGGTATTAGGCAAATACACGGACTTTTCAAAAATAACAGGTTAGCTGCTGAAGACTTCGGCAGCGGAGATTTTACATTACCGAATGATATATTTATTATTGGAAATAAGGCATATGTAGCCGATTCAACTCAGTCCGAAATAGTTGTTTTTGACTTAACTACAGCATTAAATTTACCCGGCGAAGATTTTGGTGGTGGTGGAGATTTGACCATTCCTGTAAGAGTTTGGATTACTGGAGGTAAAGCATATGTTTTAGACATTTTTCAGACTGAAGTGGTTGTATTTGATGTCGCTACTGGAGCCAATATACCAGCCGAGGATTTTGGTAGTGGTACTCTCAGTTTTCCTAGTGGCATATTTATAATTGGTAATAAAGCCTACGTTTTAGATCAATCCAGTGCCGAAGTATTTGTATTTAATATTGCAACGCAGACACTTATTCCAGCGGAGGGATTTGGGACTGGAGAGTTAAGTAATCCAACGGACATATTTATTGCCAATGGTAAAGCATATATAACGGATTCGGTTCAGGATGAAATAGTGGTGTTTGATATCGCTACTCAGGCAAATATTCCCGGCAAAGATTTTACTAGCCCTTCAATTACATTACCCGCTGATATTCACATTGTCGGTGATAAGGCATACGTGGGAGATATAATAACTGGTTTAATCCATGTTTTTGACCGAACAACTGGAGAAATATTGGACGAAGAGGATTTCGGATCTGAATTAGTCGCGGACCCTAAGGGAATATTTATAGTCGATAATAAATCCTATATTATTGATCGTGGAGCTGGACCAGATAAAGTATTAGTATATGAACAGAAACTAAAATTAAACCATATATAAAATGACAAAACTAAAGGAAAAAACTATTATGGATTATATTGCGATTGATAGTAAATCGAAACTTAATATAATATCTGTTGATAAAAAAGGCAAAATAAGTAAAATTACCGAAACAGGCGATGAGGCACTTTCGGCATTAAAGAAATTTGTGGCCGCTTTATAATGTATGGCTTCTCTATTAAATATCAATTCCGATGCGGTCGTAGCGTTTACTAATAGGCTCGAGAAACTACATAAGTCGGACCTCCCTATTGCTATACGCAACACCCTATCTAAAGCGGCCTTTGAAACTAAAACACAGTCTCTTTTAAAAATCTCCAGTAGCGCGTTTACAAATCGAAAGAAGGGCTTTTTTAAGGCTAAGTCCAAATTCGAAAGAGCCTTAGGTTTTGATATTAACAAAATGAAAGCGACTGTTGGTATGCTTGACCTCAGGCGTAGTGGTAGTGATCATGCAGTCCGGAACCTTGAGCAGCAAGAACACGGAGGGAAAATACAAGGGAGGTCATTTATCCCAACTGACAAGGCCAGAACAGGAGGTAATCCATCTAGACCAGTTGCTCCGCGAAACAGGCTTTCGAGAATACCGATAAGGGATATAATAAGAACCCGAAAGTCTAGAGGGAAAGATAAGGATCAGAGATTTATTAGATCGGCCATAATGGCAAAACGTAAGTCCGGTTCCCGAGCTTACATACTAACAAGTCGTATATTATTCAGGATAAACAGCTTAAGCATTAATAAAAGGACCCGAAAACTGAGGTTAAAAATAACTCCCTTATATTCGTTTAAAAGTGGGAGGTCAGTAAATGTTACGGCAACTAATTTTATGAGGAAGTCGTCTCTGATACAAGCTGGGAAATTGAATATTTTCTATATAAACGAGGCTAAAAAACGAATAGCTAAAGCAAAACTATGAGCTGGATAGAGCGAATACAGGATGAGTTAGTCATAATTACCGGTGATCAAAAGGAGTTTCGGCCTCAGTGGCTTAATGCTAATTTAGCCAAGGAGTATAACGTAGCGAGCTTTAACTTTATCGATACGCCCGGCACTCTGGTAAATAGGCGTCAACCTAAGGGCAGAACCTACAGACTCGAGATATATTTCCAAGGAGATGATCATTTAGACGTTGCCAGAGATTTTGAGAGATCCGCAGATGATCCTCGGCGATGGACTATCCGTCACCCGCTTTACGGGGACCTAACAGTACATCCGGCTAATCTACTTTTCGATAATTCTCAAATGAATGTTTCGAAAATTACGGGGGTGATATTGGAAACTATTGACGATACGAATCCCCAGGCTCTTATAGTTCCTGAGGATAAGATCGTACAGGATAAGATCGATACTGACGAGATTACTGCTGCATCATATGTAAACGGCAACCCAGAGCCAGAAGTAAAGGATCTTGCCCTTATGAATGACTCATTAGACCAATGGGAAATATTTACCGGTAATATTATAGAGGACGATGAAGAGTCCGAAACTTTTAGGAATAAAGTCAGCAGGGCTAGGTCTGATATAACCAATGCCGTTGGCGAGCCCCTTGCGGCCATTCGATCAATGCAAGAAGTTATAAATTTCCCGTTTCAGGTATCTCAATCTGTTGAGCGCAGACTGAAGACGTTGGTAAATGAATTTGAAGCGTTAGTCAATGGAGTAGATGTATTAACCCGGAGAGCGGATAAATTCCTATTTGAAAATAATGCTGGTAGTATGATTACGGGTATGACTGTTGTTGCGGCAACTCCTCAAAATCCGGACGATTATGGAAATAAACCCAAGGTCCTTGAGACGATAGATATCATATTAGATTCTTATGATTTGTTTTTGGTTACTCTGGATGTAATCCAAACTGACGACGGGGACGAGCTCGATAGCTACGTACCCGATAATCAGGCTATGCAGTTAATAAGCAGTTTGGTTAATTTCACCCTATCCAATCTCTTTATTATTGCTTTAAGCGCAAAGCAAGAGCGAAGTATTATATTAGAGGAAGATAGTAATTTGATCAATTTGGCCCATAGGTTTTATAGCTTGGACCTTGAGGATGAGAATATTGATGAGCTGATATTAAACAACAATATCGGGATTAGTGAGCATTTGCTTGTAAAAAAGGGTAGAGTTCTTAGATATTATGTCTAATGAAATTAAAAATAAATAACAAGGTATTTGATTTTTTTAATAATCTGAGCATTACCCTCACCTATGCTAGTATCGGGTCGACCTTTTCATTTTCTGGATTCTTTGCCCCGGAAAATCGAGATAGAAGGGGACTTTTTAAGCCCTTTACATACCAGAGAGTCGAGATATTGGACGAGAATAACGAAAGACTTATAACGGGCCGGATACTAAACCACGGCTTTACGGATTCAAGCGTTAAATCCTTGACCTCTATAAGTGGTTACTCATTGCCGGGGGTGCTGGAAGATTGCCCAATCCCTTTATCCCTTTATCCTTTGCAATTTGACGGTAAAAGTCTAAAAGAGATAACTGAGGGATTAATTGCCCCTTTTGGCCTGAATTTGGTTATATCTTCATTGGTAACTGCTGAGGCTGATAAGGTTTATGAAAAAACAGAGGCAAATGAAAAGCAATCGATTAAATCGTATCTGGATGAGCTTGCCGCTCAAAGAAACATAGTATTGAGTCATACAGACGGCGGATCTTTACTTTTCACTCGAGCCAAGACCAATGTAAAGCCGATTGCCAAATTTGTAGGGAATATTCCTGGTGTAAAAATGACTCTATCAGCCGACGGCCAGCGTATGCATAATGAGATTACAGTCCAAAAGCAAGCGGATATACAAAATGATAATGCTGGAGAGGAGACTGTCTCTAATCCCTTTGTGAGCATATTCAGGCCCACTACACAAGAACAAAACTCTGGAGATGATATAGATACCTCACAAGCGGTAAAAAACGCTCTGTCGGCTGAATTAAAGGCTATAGTCCTTACAATTGAAACTGATCGATGGACATGGAACGACGACGGAAAGGTTACTATGAGGCCCAATAACATTATTACGGTCCACAATCATGACTTACATTTGTATAGATTTACCTCTTTTTTTGTTGAAAGTATAACTTTTACTCAGGACGGCAAAAATCAAAAAGCCTTTCTTACTTGCGTAATACCTGAGGTTTATAACTCTGAAACCCCGGTAAACATATTTAACATACCAAATCTACATGATAAGTCTCGTTAAAGTTGTATCTACATTGATAGAGGGAGGTCGTCGTATTGTAAAGGTTTTACGCCTTGGTAAACAAGATGTACAGACGCCAATCCAAGCCGGTCCTTTTGGGTCTGATGTAAATCCTCCAGCCGATATTAGAGCGGTTTATCTACGTACCGGGTCCAAGGGGGATACGTTTGTAGTTGGGTTTATAAATATAGAACAGCTTGCTGAAGTAGGAGAAAACCGACAATTTGCTACTGATGAAGATGGAAATTTAATATTTGAGACCCGAATGCGTAACGACGGCACCTTTGAAATTGGCGGAAGTGTCGATAATCTCATTAGATTTCAGTCACTTGATAATGAAATGCAAACCCTATCGACCAATATAAATACGGAGCTTGCTAAAATAGCAACGGCTATAGGTGGAGTTGGAGGTGCTTATGTGGTTAGTCCTATTGTTATCAGTATTCAAGCGGCGAAAATAGCAGAATTAAAAACCAGTTAAACAATTATAGAAATATGAGTTCAGAAAAACCAAAGCAAGAGGATTTTGATTATCAACAAAATGATATATGTCCAGAATGTGAAGAGGTTATCAAAAATGATAAATGCTCTTGTGATTTATCAGATTGTTAAGGTTTCAGAAATGTAAAATACGCAAGTCTAAAATTGCGTGTTTTTACCTATTGTTTAAAAAGTATTCTTACCTTAGATTTGCACCAGCATATATAATCCTTTGCGAGAATGTGGAAATTAAGCACGGAGGATTCATGTTGGGGCTATTATTCTATCCGTGCTTTCCTTCGGGAATAGGTTTCCACACCTTCGCAGATAGCTTTAATAGCCCCTCTCTCATGAGGGATAAATCTACACTCATGAAAACTCTACTTATCTCTTTATTATCTCTTTTCTCGTTTTATACTTTCGCTCAAACCTTTGACGGGGGCGGCGCGCATTCGATAATGCTATGTAAGGACAGTTCGGTTTGGACAGTAGGATTAAATATTACCGGGCAGTTGGGGGGCGGTACAGCATCAATTGAATTTATACCTATAGAGACTGGACTAACGGATGTTATCAGCGTTCAGGCAGGATTATTCCACACTTTGGCTTTAAAATCAGATGGGACTGTGTGGAGTTGGGGTAATAATGCAGAGGGGCAGCTAGGAAACAGCACAACTACGGAGAGTTATGTTCCGATTCAAGTACCGGGACTTTCTGATATTGTTAAAATAGTAGTTGGAGACCATCACAACATAGCCATAGAAAGCGACTCAAGCGCATGGATATGGGGAAGTAATCAATCAGATCAGATAGATAGCACAGGCATCGATAAACTTTTTCCTATATCTGCCGGGTCAAATATTGTCGATATAATAGCAGGAGGTAGGTATACGGCTAGATTATTTCAGGACAGTATTATAGAAATTCAAGGTGTTATGACAAAATTATTGATATTATCTGACATAGTTTCGTTGGGTTCAGGGGTTAATCATCTTTTCATGATTAAATCCGATAGCACCATATTGGCATGGGGAGATAATAACCGTGGACAACTAGGGGACGGAACAACAGTATCGCAGGATTCAAATATAGCGGTTCAGGTACTCGGGCTATCCAATGTTATATCCATCAAGGGAGGACAACGGCACTCAATAGCACTAAAAGACGACGGTACAGTATGGACATGGGGATGGAACGGAAAGGGACAGTTAGGAAATAACACTCTTATTGATGAGCTAACACCAATACAAGTACCTGGGCTTGATAGCGTTATTGAGATTTCAGCCGGAGTGCTTCATTGCATGGCACGCAGAGCCGACTCAACTATATGGGCATGGGGTCAAAATGCTCAGGGGCAATTGGGCAATGATACCTCGTTAAATACTACCATCCCTGTTCAAATGATGTTATCATGTATTCCCTTCCAATGCCCCGCCCCGCAGGTATATTCAAGTGATGTTAGTATATGCTCAGGTGATAGCACCATGATATTTGGAGCTTATGAACAAATTGACAACACCTATTATGATAGCCTATCTACTTCTGAGGGTTGCGATAGTGTTATTCAAATTCAATTAATGGTAGATCCACTACCCATAGTAAGTTTTACTGGCCTTGATAGCTTATATTGCCTGAATAGCGACATAGATACCTTAATAGGATTACCTGAAGGTGGTGTGTTCAGCGGTACGGGAGTTGTAGGAGGTCTATTTATTCCAATATCAGGCGTTGGAACATTCACTATAACCTATACTTATGTTGATTCAAATGGATGTGAGGACTCACAATCTAAAGAAACTACCCTTACTATCTGCACCTCAATAGATGAAATAGAATTCAGTGATTTTAAGATGTACCCCAATCCCTGTAGTGGCGTAGTTAACATTGAATCGAAACAAGACATTGAGATATTAAATGTTCTGGGGCAGGTGATTTACAACCACAAACCAGGGAATATACGGGTTAATCTAAATCAGGGGGTTTACTTTGTAAAGTCCGGAGCAATAAAGAAACTGGTAGTTAAATACTAAGTATAAATACCTAATGAATCAAAGGACTGTAATCCCTATCAGTAAAGAGTTGTAATTGCCCATCTTCTAAGATTGCACTGCAAACGATAAAGTGAAAGATGAAATTCTTTAATCGGTGCTTTGCCTTTACAAAATCCACTCTTTTAGAGAACTTACCGATTAAGTACTGGTAGAGCACAGATACAATTGCTGAGATAATCATAAATACCGTATTCTCGTTAAGGAATGAAAAGGGCAGGTTATGCCAGTTGAAGTTATTCTTTAGATCATCAAAGTTTCGCTCTATGGCCCCGCGCTGGTTGTAAAAGCTCAATACCTCCGATGCGCTCATGTTAAAATCATTGGTAATGATTGCCCGGTAATCAACCAGCCCCTTTCGATTGGTGTACTTGGTAACTACCATTCTGTACTGCTTTTTGAATCTGGTTGAGGTATAAGCACCTTCTCCTATCTCAATAGGTACGTTTTTAAGAGTGATATTACTCCATGACTTCACCTCTCTCTCTACCTTCTCTTTAAAGCTCTTATTTCTAACGAGCCTGATGTAAAACTTAACATCCCTTTGCTCCATCAAATCAATTACATTAAACTGAAACGCCGCTGCGTCACTTCTGAATCTATTTACCTTAATTCCTTTGTTGTCAAGTAGTTCAAATCCACGTTTTAGAGTCTCATACATGAATGTCTCAGCGTTAGAGTTGCCGTTTCTACCTTCAATATACACCGGGACTTTACCAATAAAAGATACTCCAGGCTGATATCCGTAGCTCCATTTAAACGTTTTGGTAACATCATACTTTTTGGCCTCAATAATTGTGTTGTCGTAATCCAAGATATAGGGTTTGTTCTTCTTCAGGAGCTTAAGACTTAAGGCCATATCCAGCATCAGAGAGTTAAGAGGCTTGTGAATGCTGAACTCATGAGCCTGTTTAGCTTTCTTGCCTCCTTTAAAGATCAGGGTTTTAGTAGCAAAGGATTTCATTACAGTACCCAGGGCATCGTGAGAGGGTAGTTTCATATCTAAAGAATCTCTGAGCTTTTCAATGTCTTCTAGACGTTCAGCCCCGCAGAGATTGCAGTATGCCCAATTTAGGATGATATCAGAGTAGGAGTACTTGGCTTGCTTCACTCGTTTACCAAGATGGGAGTCTATGAGCTTGGCAATTCCTTTGTTCTTGAGCTCATTGATTACGAAAAATATTCCTCCGAATGGGTTTATCTTATCGCTAGAATTTATTACCTTAGCTATCATAACGTTTGATTTATGGATCTCAGTCCTTGTTGAATGTTTTAGCGATATCCTGTTCAAGCAGGGTGTCGCTTTTTTAATATCAAATACGTAAAAACACGTAGAAAAGTTACGTAAATAACTGAGTATCAAATGGTTATGAATATTTAGCGAGTTGGAGACTACGTATAAAGACTTACGTATTTTACATTTGTCGCAAAGATTAATTGCTTTTCTCATTTTAATTATTTACATTCGTATAAGCGTCGAGCATGAATCACAAAAAATATATAACGCCCCCAATTACGGTATCTGGAGAAATCCACGTGTTCGACGCATGACTGTTTGAGGGGGCGACTCATTTAATACACTGGTATGAAAAAACTACTACTTATAATACTTCTGCTTCCATCATTTGCCTACTCACAACCAAACGGAGTATTCGAATCAATTAGGGTAAATAATATCCATGTACTTGATACCCTTTTTATCGAAGATAATGTAAGCACCCCAATATTTAGTGTCGGTAATGATGGTATTGTTCACATACAGGATACTTCAGAATTTCTACTGTTAGCCGGGATTTCGCAATTAGATAATAAGAATACGGAGGTAGAAATAGGAGATAACTTATTGAAAGCCATTGCAATTTTCTCAGTATCTATGCTCTGTATTGTTGGAATTATAGGACTAGTCAAGTATAAGTAACCAATACATATATAAGTGGATTATGGCAAATACAGAAGAAATTGAATGGATGGATTTAACAATTGATGAAAATACTCAAAGGATTATAGATTGTAGGCTCTGGGCGCAAAGTACTGGATACGGGAGATCATTGATTATGATACCGAAATCATATTTTGAAGATTAAATATAGATAATCACTAAATCAGAGAACAATGCACAAAGAAATAATAAAATCAATAGCAAGGGCTAATCCCTATACTGAAAAAGATGTAAGTACGGTGTTTGATATTGTAGATTCTTACGACGACACAATCAAGGTGATAAATGTTGCTCGAAAATCAAGGCTGCCTTTAAATGAAATAGCACACGCAATGACTTTAAACGATACCAATACGTTCATTAGGCGAAAAAAGGTAGTTGATTATCCTAATCTAGTCTGCGAGGAAGACTTTAAATACGCCGAAAATTTAAAACCGAATCTAGCGGCAATCACCAAAGTTAAAAGCTAATGACCCTCAACAACCTACTATACTGTGAGAACTGCAAGCACTATACAGAGCATATATTTGTCGTGGATGGGGCAATATGCACAAGCAAAGACTGTGAAGAAACCGATAATTGACTATTACATAAGAAGGGCAATGAGAGACAAGCCCGATAACAAGTACACTAAACGCTACTTAGCAGATATTGAACACTGGAGAGCTATGCGAGAATTTGACAGAGAGATTGAAAAGTTAGTAATGCCAGTAATCAAGTGGTTAGAAAATCTCGTAAAACGATTAACATCTAAGACATGAGCGAGATTAAATATTTAACAGAATTAACAGAATTGCTTAGAGATTTATTATATGAGTCTTGGATGGATGAGGATGATTATAGGGAAGTTGAGCAAGAAACGCTTAAACAACTCAATATCTCTTATGTCACATTAAGCGATGAACTACAGAAGGGTGTTGATAACGGTTACGGTATTGAATTTCAATTTGATCTGATAAGAAATAAAATTAAGGCATGAACATAGTAAAGTCCATAATCAACATATTTAAGTCTAACAAGGAGATCCCAAAACCAATGAGCAAAAAACAAATTAAACGAAGCTTTTCAGGCAACTTCAAGGACGGAGAGAAGATAACCAAGGACGAAATGGAACTAGATGAGAACGGCAACCCGATAATCCAAACCTTTCACTTTAGTTCGTTGAATAAGAAGGATGAGAAATAATAGCGCAATTAAGGAGATTATTCATAGGATTCGTAATCCTATATTAGTCCTGAGTCCTATGTCAAGAGCAGATCTGGATAGCCATATACTATTAAGCGAGATAGATACCTATTTTAACCCGGCAAAGGATGGATTTGACCATGTAGAATACGAACACAAGATGTTTGAACCAAACGGAATATACATTTTATTCTCCTATTCTAATAACTGATGGCAAAGAATAGCCAATGCAGAATAGATTCTAAAACTGGTAAGGTGACCGCTTTACTGGACAAGCACCCCGGAATAATGGTGATTGAGGATAATGTAGTTGTTTATCGGGTAACTATTTACCGTAATATTCTGGATAATTTCGTAACTTACTGTAACTGATTATGGCTTGGGGTAAAGAAGAAATAAAAGAGAGTAACACGGAGCTAGATTTAGAACTCTTAAAATTAAAAGAAGAGGCTAAACATCTAATGGAAGAGAAGGGTATAAAAAAGTTTAGGAAGAAAAATACTCATTTAATGCAGAAGAAAAAGAAGCGTAAATAATCATGGCACTAGAAATACACATAGAGGAAGAGTTTGGTATGTACACTAAAAAGGTGTGGGTAATGGATCGCAGAGGTAACGATATGGTTTACTTCAATATCGGCAAGGATGGCAATATGGTTGAAACTATCCGACACGATAATGAACCGTATAAGCTCAACGATGATAAGTACAAACCCTTTATGATAATCCCGATGCAGATGGCTCAATCCTTCCTGTTGGAGTTCACCAAGGCACTGTCAGGGATACACCTACGGCCCTAGACTTATGAGCAATATCCTTCGGCGTGATTCGCTTACCGCAATTACCACAGCATAGATTGAATGACATTACAACATTTACATTTGATACTGACATATCTAAATCCTCATCCCTTGTAAATATATGAATATCTATCTGAATAAAAACCCTTCAACACCTCACAATGTCAAAGGGTTTCCAAGACATCCCTCCGGTGCCTCTAATAGTATGAGAACTACTGAGACAAATATACTTACAATTAACATACAATCTCATCAAACAGATAGTAGGTCAAGACCATCAAAAGGTAACAGAATTTACTATTTGTTACTACACTGATAATCAGATTATTAGCTATTTATGTGGATAAATCGTAAGTCTCTGATACATAGAGCGT
>SDBT01001037.1_pt1 | contig 47321 bp, 43 predicted proteins | sample 2277101 | NCBI WGS metagenome assembly SDBT01 (sample SAMN10404973, study PRJNA504765) | marine sediment metagenome | isolation source: marine sediment core GS10_PC15, 103 cmbsf | place: Arctic Ocean: Southern Knipovich Ridge | collected 2010 | reverse complement strand
GTCATTCTACACTTTATGTTTGACATAGTCTGTGCCGCTGTTTCAATCTGCATTTTCTATTAGTCCTTGTGAGCTGCTAACTTCACAGTTCTTTTGTTGCATCTTATGTTTTCTCAGTATTAATAGCGGCTCCCGGTTGTAGTATGGTTCTATTTGATGTGTAATTATTTGTTTTTTAAACCAGTAAACAAGCTGAAGCAGGATTTGTAGAAGGGGAACAAAAACAGAATAGAACAACAAAAAATTTCAAGGTTCAAACATTAGTAGAGCATTGGGATGAACTAGATGTTAATATCAGAGGAAACATATCTCTTGAAAGTGGCTATATTATTATTGAGAAGAATACAAAGGAAACATTAGGACATAACCAACTGAGGTTAATTCTGAAGTTAGCACAAGCAAAAAAGACTAAAAATGCCTAAAAACTCACATAACTTACCTCTTTCACCCTAACTATCTTTAATTAATATAACCCCCCAAAAAAACTGAAAAAACAGTCAAAAAAGGCATATATCATACATTATACAACATAATGTATAATAAGAAAAATCTATAAAAGATATATAACTAATGAAATAACAAATGATAAGTTGATCCTACATTGTCTTGGGATGTAACACACATTAATGGTAATATTCAAGTTACTAGAAAGCACAGGATATTGGGTATTTATAAGACGCTAAAAGAACCTTTTTGCAAAATATGTTCGAATTCAGATTTTACAGAAACATGTCGCTGGCATGATGAATTGTATGGATTTCATAGAATTTATACGTTAGGTCAATACCAGACCTTAAGTGAAGGAGCAGATTCATTATCAGCTCATATTGTTTGGTTTAAAAAAAGAAGGTCTTGGGCAATTCCACTTGGAAAAGCAATGTCTATTGAATTATCAAAGAATTATCCAGAATTACAAGATTCTGATTTTCTTGTGCCTGTACCTCTACATCAAGATAAATTAAACAGTAGAGGATATAATCAAGCCCTAGAACTTGCGAATGTAATAAGTAGAGAACTATCAATCCAGGTAAAAGAACTTTTAGTAAAGAACATGAATATTGAGATGAGAGGTTTATCTCGAATTGAAAGATTAGAAGTTGTTAAAGGTATGTATTCTATATCCGATTTTTCTCCAGAATTAATTAAAAATAAATCAATTATATTAATAGATGATGTAGTTACTTCTGGATCAACTGCTTCTGAATGTTCAAAACTTATTATAAATGCAGGAGCAAATATTGTAAATGTTTATGCTGTGGGAAGACGCAAAGAAAAACAGTGGGACTAACTATTATGTTTCATTATGAAAATGAAGATGTATATTGGATTGCCTTTAATACTCTTAATACTATTCCACCACATGTTATTTTATCAGGGTATAGACAATTAGGTTCTCTTGAAAAGTTATGGTTCTCAAATGAGAAAGAGTTAGAAGCTCTAAATTATAGATCTACTATAATAGATCTTTTTTTAAAATCTAGAAAAAAAGTAAATATTGAGCATATCATTAAGCAAATAGAGATATTAGAAAAGAAGAATGTACAGATAATTCGATTTACGGATGAATTATATCCAAAATCCTTAAAAAAAATAGATAGTGTGGTAAATCCAGCACCTTTACTTCTCTATCAGAAAGGTGTTCTTTTAGATTTTACAAAGAATGTTGCAATTATTGGCACTAGACAGGCTTCATTAAATGCTCATTTGAAAGCAAGATCAATTGCTAAACAAATTGCTGATAGTGGATACACCATTGTTAGTGGATTAGCAAGGGGAACTGATACTGAAGCTCATTGTGGTGCACTTGATACTGCTGAAGGTAAGACAATTGCAGTGTTGTCTTGGTTTGATCCTATATATCCCCCCGAAAATAGTGAATTAGCTAAAGATATTGAAAGAAGAGGGACAATTATTGGTGAAACTTATTTTAGACCCTCTCGAGGTAAATATGGTTACTACAATAGAGGAAGATTTGTGAAGAGAAATAGAATTATCAGCGGAATATCAAAATGTCTAATAGCTGTCGAAACAGGTTTATCAGGGGGCACTATTCATCAGGTAAATTTTGCATTTGATCAGGGTTTAAAAGTATTCGTAGTAAAACCTGGTAGTAATAAAATGGCAATTGATGGATTTCAAAAGTTACGTAATATGGGTGCGATTCCAATCGACTCAGCGGAAACTGTATTAAAATATCTTCAAGAAGATAAAATAGATTCTGTGACAAACTTATCGTCATATCTAAAATAACCTTTCATTTATTGACTTTTCTGAGACCATTTCTTTTAATAATTTACAAAGTTCATCAGAAAAATATGATATATTAAAGTTCAATTTACATCATTTACATTATTTGACTTCTTTCACATATTATATTTTAGATTCATTTACAATATACTCAAATTAAAAAAATGACTTCACTCGATGAATAGAAAAAGAAATGATCACTAGAATAAAAAAAAAGGGGTTTGTGGGAGACATCTCCAGTGATTCAGAGAGAAATAGGGGAATATCTCTTGTTTTATTATTCTTTGGTTGATGTCACTTTAATTATCCCGTTAACTAGCCAAAAGACCCCTTATTAGGTATATAGACTGGTTCTTGAACCGATCAAGAGATTTATTAAAGATCTCTCAATAAACCGAATACCAAAGATAGATGTAACACCCCTCGGCCACGACATTATACTTTATGGTGCACTGGCTATGAATTTCATAGAAGAATAATATAGACGAGTTTAAAGACCTATAGCTGTTGATATTTATTTGACTAATTTACCAGACCTGAAGCAACAATTTTTCAAGAAGCATAATATCCAAGAGTAATCATTCCAAACAAAAATATAGAACAGTTAAATTAGGCTACATTTAAGTTCAATATGAAAATAATTGGACAATTCAAGATGAGACTAATGAATATAAATTTCGATGTGTTCCTACATCCTGAGAAGTATAGTAAACCTCTACCGATGGATAAGATTGTGGCTGATACTAAAGTTGATCTTGATGGAGTGAAGCGATACGAGGAAATGCTTGCAGGTGGTGAACAGCTACGACCCATCGTAGTGGTTAAGCATCCTGACAAGGACTTATATTCGGTTGTAGATGGACATCATCGTTTTTTTGCTCACTTAGAGCATGGAAAGAAAAACATTGACTGTGCAGTAATACATGACTTCACAGGGTTTATGTTTAATTTAACCAAGAACGGGTGGCTTCAACCGCCATCAACGGTCACCAAACATGTACACGCGCCTATATTGGAATTCAAGGAAAAACTTGACCAAAATAATCTAGAACTCCGTCAAAACATGAAACAATTTTTAGATGACTTCAACAGAAATCCTGAGAAGCTCATCGAAATCTTTAAAGAAAGATATGATGTAGCTGATGATAAAGTGAATAAACTTAGAATTAACTGGAAAAGGCGATTCAAACAACGTTGGAGGTTATGGTGAAATAATATTTTAATTCTTTATGAAAAATGTAAAGGATATAATGCATATGGATTACTATTAGACTAATATTTTTTAAGAATTAATAAAAAAAGGACAGCAGATACTTGATTTTTTTGTAGCGTGGACATTTAAATACTGTTAAACAAAATAAAAAAATTGAAAGTTTCAATATGACTTGAAATAAAGTCATAATTTCTAAAAATTTTTAAAAAACAGCTTAAATATAGATAACTAGTTAGTAGAAAGAGATGGTTATATTTGATCATAGCTGGAGCGGGTGTTTCAGGAACCTACTTTGCTAGGCTCATGAAACATGAGGGCGTAGAGTTCACCCTTTATGATGTAACCAGAAAGAGAGGACATCAATGTGCATGGGGGAGTAACTACTCCTTAATGAAGAAAAAACTGGATAAAGTATTTTTAAACGTTGATGATTATATTCTTTGTAGAATTAAGCAGTACTATATCAATGGAGTGAAAATTAAATTAAAAAACTTCATTGTAATTGATAAACCAAAACTCATCGAGGATTTGAGTAGAGGAATAAAAATTACTTATAGGAGCATTGTACTGTTAAAAACGCGAAAGAAGATAGTAGTGAACGCAACGGGGAAGCCTCTGGGAAAACATTACAAAATCGCTACAACACAACGGAAAATAAAAACGGGTAAATTAGAAGAAAAAACCGTATATATACACTTAAATTTTAGGAAAACAGGTTGTGCTTGGGCTTTTCCCTTAAGTGATGAAGGAAACTTGTTCCATCTTGGCGCTGGTGGTTACAAATGTTCTCCAACCCTACTGGAAAATGAGCTATGTAATAGATACGACATTGAATTAAAAGACACCTATTGTGCATGTAGAAAAAATATTAATATTTTTAAATCAATTATTCCAGTCGTTATTGAAAATGTTGTTTCCATTGGGGAAGCAGCTGGATGTGTTTATCCGATAACTGGAGAGGGAATTTTACCTGCAATGGAAACCGCAGAATGGCTGGCTCACTCACTTAAACATAGCACTTATCCTCAGAGCTACCTTGATAGAGTTGAAGAAATGCAAGAGTCTTACAATAAAGTCTGGAAAGCATGGAGTTTAATGAAAAAACATCCACATTTAGGGTGGATGTTGGGGCTGATGGATTCAATTAAAAGTTCAAAATTTAGAAGTGCTCCTCAAGTAACGAAGAGTTTTATGGCAGGTATTGTGTGGAACTGGCTGACTAGTTTAATTTAACCTCAACAAATAGGGGAAGGACAGGATATAGACGAAAAGAAGTGACGACTCATTTGCGCTATACCCATTTAAACATGAGGATAAATAATGAAAAAGATGAAGGTTACTGATTTGACAAAAAAAGATTTACGTTATGTTGCTATTACGCGTCTTATATGCTATAATATGATTTAGGGGGTATATTATAAAACCAAACCAGCTAGAGATAGTTAAATACTAGTATTAATTTTATCTTCTTTCTAACCGATAGCTCCAAAGGAAAAAAAGTTGATGATTATTTTATAAAAATGTAATTTGTATTTTGGCTAAGTCAAAGCTCTAACTAACTGATTGAACTTTTTATGATTTCCTTTAATATTGTTGCACTTCTTCTTGCATACCTATTTTTCGATTTCAGGTCAACTGAGAATAAACCAAATTTCATTTTGAAGCCTTCAGCCCATTCATAATTATCTGTCAGTGTCCAATGAAAATATCCACGAAGATCAATATTCTGCTTTTTTAATTCCCTTCCTAAGAGCTCTAGATGATCAGTTATAAATCGAGGTCTAAGTTTATCATGTTCATCAGCTACTCCATGTTCCGTTATATAAATGGATAACTGATATTTTTTCATAATATCTAAAACCTCAATTATGCCTTTCGGATAAATCTCCCAACCAAAGTCAGATGTGGGCATCCCATCTTTAGATAGACTATTAGGTTTACAATTCAAACCAAAACCATCAACTAATTTGGGTATTGCAGGTATTTTTAGAAAAAGCCTAGCTAAAACAGAATATTTGCCTTTGACGACATTTCTAGAATAATAATTTAAACCAATGAAATCTAAACGTTTTTTTAAATAGTTTTTTATTTCGCCAGTATCTTTCCTTCCATTTAGATTCTTATCTAACCAACCGTCAGTTATTGTTTTTATGAATAAATGGTTGTGAACATAGTTTATGAATTGAGCTACTTTTATATCAGATTCTTTTTGAGTGTCAAAAGGTTTAGTAGGGGTGGTATGTTGAATTAATCCTATTTCTGCAGATGACACATTATCTTCATCCGCTTTTATTGTATCCCATTTTTTTATTGCATCATAAGCATGAACATGGGCAACTGCCATATTAAAAACAGCGGATTTAGCAGCTTTAAAATTAAATAAACTTGGAGGAAAACCAGCTTTATCTGTTAGATATCCCATTTCCGCTACAACCATGGGTTCATTAATTGTAACCCATTTGTCAACAATATCACCTAATTTGTATGAGAGATAAGCTGCATATTTTGTAAATTCTATTATACTTCTTTCGTCTATCCATCCTTTAGGTCCATCTCGCAGATTTGTATTTCGAACCCTAATTGGATCATGAAGCCATATAGGTAAAGTAAAATGGTTAAGACAGATAAATACCATTAAACCTCTAGACCTAAGATCCTCAATAATCAGTCTATAATGGGCTAATGCATTATTATCAGCCAGTTCTTGGAGTTTTTCAATAACAGTATCATTTATTTCTATTTTTGAAATTGTTCTATCTTCATCTCTTTCAATGCCAACTTTAACATTATATGTGTTCTTTGGAAAGATTCTACTCCATTCTATCCCTATCCGAAAAGCGTTCAATCCTAGACTTTTAGCGGTTTCATGATCTTGCTTATATTTATTCCAATAATCAATACCGTTTTCAGGAAAGTCTCCGCTAACTACACCTTTTTTTATATTAATAGTGTCATGAACCCATTTATACCAATCAGTATTCACATCTATACTTCTTCCCAAAGGATCTCCCATCTCGAATTGAAATCCACTCTGAGAAACTCCCCATAGAAAATCTTTAGAAAAAAACATGCCTTAACCATTTAACAAACTCTGTAGTGTTTAAATATGCCGTCTCTCTTTTGTGGGGGGCATATCAATTCTTTAATTTCAAAGTAATATACGGGACTTCTATTGAATTCGCCAACGGTCACATTTTAAAAGCTTCTCCGACGCGTTATTAATAAACTTAAAACTTTTTTCATACCTATAGAAGAATCTTGAAGCTTTTTTGGTTTTTTACTTTAGCTGGAGTGCAGTAATCTATGTTTAGTTCTGATTGTGATGTAAGGTAAATATTTTGTTTAAGTGAATAATTAACGATTGAAATTAACAAGATCCAAGAATTTTTTTTAAAAAATTATTTCTCTTGATTAGTATCTATCTTCAGATATACTTGGTTATAGAAGGTTATATAATGGATGTTAAAGAAAAAATAAAATTAAAAAAATGATACAATTAAAAGAGATTTTTTTTGGAATTTGCTCCCAGTGTAAATGTTCGGTATTATTAAAACGTCTTTTAGTAATGGGCATCATTTGCATAGCAGAACTAGTAGACGAGAAAGGTTAAGTCATAATTTTTTACCGATTAAACAATAATATTGTTCCGTTATTGTTAAGTTGTCTTTTGTGTAATAACTATTATCGATTCGAAGGGTGTTAATTTTAAAATTATTAAATTCTTTTTTTAACAACTTTTTATTAAATAGATAATGTGTGACATCTTTTTGGTCGCCTTCTTTTAAAATAAAAGTTCTAGAATTAAACTTTTTAAAATTACCCATTTTTTTTCGGGGCATTCTCCATTTCGGTACTGTAATGAAGATTAGACCTTGAGGTTTTAATATTCTTTCAAGTTCTTTAATCATTTTACGTATGTCGTCTATTGTTGCATGATGTATTACTCGGAAACTTATCACAGCATCAAAGACATTATCTTCGTAAGGAAGTTTTTTATAGATAGAACCAAGTTTCAGATTTCCTTCATATCCTTCTTCTTTAAGCCAACTCTTTGATACCTCTATTGCTTCCATAGAAAAATCGAGGCCGTATACTTCAAACCCATTTTTAGCTAAAGAAACTATATATCCCCCAGAACCACAACCCAGATCCAGAATCTTCTTGACAGAATTTGTCTGAAATAAGATCAAGATCTCATTTAAATACTCTAATGAAGTTATATAGGTTCTCCCTTTTTTCTTATAAATAGCATCCCATCGTTTAACATTCCGCACAAATATCATTTCCACATATTTTTATGAAATTAAATGTGGAAATAATATATCTTATAAACGTGTTAAGCACATTAGGAAGAAAAGATAATACAAAGTTGTGAATTTATCCTTTCCTAAAGCAGACTCGTTCCTTCCATTCAGCGACCGAAAAAAAGATAAGTTCAGAGTCTGGTTCTAAATTTAAATGTTGTCTAATTTCTTTTGGAATAGTAATTCTAAATTTTTTATCAACCTTAGCTGAAGCTAAAATAACCATCTAATCAACTCAACAAAGTATACATATTCGCTATAAATATACATTTCCTTATAGAAGACAAGAAGTGAGTGATTATATAAAAATTAAAAAAAATATTATCAAATATTCGTACATAAAAGAGGAATTATGGCGTGCAAGTAAGATTGGAAACTAAAACACTCGGGATCTTCCCAATAAATGAGAGCCTGTTATCTGAACCAACCTCTAACTCCTTTAAGGCATTATAAACATTTCCAGCGATCATGATAGGATATAATGGATGAACCACTGTTTTATTTTTTAAATAAAATGCGTTAGATGCGACTACACTAAAATCACCCGAAATAAAGTTTGAGTGTCCAACACCCATAAGTGAATATCTTACGAGTATTCCCTCATCAATTGTCGAGATGAAATCATCAAGAGATTTACGACCGGGGATGATTAAGTAATTTATAGGTGATATTCCTGGGAGTTGAAGATAGTCTTCACCGCCTCTAGCAGCATTTCCAGTGCTGATTTTTCCTTCCTGAAGCGCAGTGTAACTGTTATGTAAGTAGTTTTTTAGGACGCCTTTCTTTATTACAGGTTTTACTGTCGTTGGAACTCCTTCTGCATCATATTTTACAGTGTTCAATCCATCACTCATCCATGAATCATCTATTACGGTGAGGTTTTTGCAAGCAATTTTCGTATCTAATTTATCACTTAAAGCACTTCTTTTCTCCTGGACAGCCCTCGCTGAGAGACCATACGAGAGTAATGAGAGAAAAAGTGATGAAGTATAGTTATCAAATAATACGGGAATTTTCTTTGTCGTTTTCAATTTTTTAGCTCCCAATGAATTAATAGCTCTTTTTGCTGCTATTTCACCTATGCCTGAAAAATCAAAGAGTTTTCTGCTTGATATTGATTCATAACCAGTCCGTTCTTCACTGCCCTTAACAGCTTTACAGTATATTCCACCGCCAATACCTGTTCCAAAGTCACCAATATTTATTCCTCTACTATTAACAACGGCAAATTGGTTAACACTAACACCAATCCCACCAGAGACAAAGGTTATCTGTTGACTTATATTCTCTGCCTCTTTTACTATAAGTGAAGTTTTGTTCATCAAGTCACTCCCAGTTAGAGTTAACAGTTCATCATCAAAATAACCGCTCTTACTAGGTCTCTTCACTGGATCAGGGAGATGGAGAAAGTTTGAATCCGCTGGTCTAATCCGTGCGATTTTAATAGCGTCTTTGGCAGCTTTGAAAACTTTATTTTCATCGATACTACTTACAGCAGCGAATCCAACGCGTTTTCCTATAACTATACGTATACCTAAACCTGCGGTTTCGCCTTCACTCAGTTTGATCAAACCACCTTGAATGGAGCTATTTATACTTCGCGTCCAAGAAAGGTAGGCTTCTGCTTCTTCCGCACCGTAAACTTCTGCTTTTTTCACGACTCTTTCAGCAAGGGATATTAAATCATCGAGTTCGATTATTACCATTCTATTCACCTCTTACTCTTGTTCACCACCAAAAGTGGCTTCTTTCAGAAGTAAGTGCGGTCCACCGATTCCAACGGGGAGAGGAGATTGACCCCCCTTCCCGCATCCGCCAAAATAACTAGAGTATAACTTAAAATCTTTACATCTACCTATAACATTTTTGAGGAAATCAAAAATATGGCCTCTAATAGCAACGTCTCTAAAAGTATATTTTACTTCTCCTCCTTCAACCCAATAACCACACATGGCTTTAAACAGGAAAGTTCCATCTAATGCCACTTGACCTCCAGATGTATTACAGACGTAAACACCATCCTTAAGAAGTTCTAAACCTTCCTCCACAGTGAGGTCTCCAGGGGTAAAATATGTATTTCGCATTCTACATATTGGTTCAAATCTAAAGTCTATAGCTCGTCCATTCCCTGTAGGTTCAACGTTTACAGCACCTGCAGTGCCTCTCATATGTAAGTAATTTTCAAGGATTCCTTGATTTAGTAACGTCACACGTCGAGTCTTAACACCTTCATCATCAAAGGGTAAAGTAAATCCTGGATACATGGAATTATTGATGACCCCTTCATCAATAATAGTTGCATATTCGCTTCCAAGTTTCTGGTTCAATTTTCCACGGAGTGGGCTTCCGCCAGTTATTATGAAATCGTACTCGGAAAGGTGACCAAAAGATTCGTGAGCCATAACGCCGCCTAATTTATTATCTATTAAGGTTCTAAATTTTCCCGTTGGAGGTTTCTTTCCAGACAGTTTCTCAGCAGCCCATTTTGCTGCATTCTGACCAAGTCTTTCAGGAGTATACTTGTTCCTAAAGGCTTCAAGGCCGAGTGATCCACCATGCCAATCTCTGGCATTAGTTAGTAGATCTCTTTTTTTTAAGACCACAGTCACACCCATACTTACAAGTAATACTTCACGGCTAATATCTGCAGATTCGGAGTTTAGAAAATATTTATGCCCATGTGCTTCTCCATATCTCGCTTGTGTAGTCATTACATTCAAACCTTTACCCATAGCAGATTGTTCTCCGCGGTGAAGCATCTCCTTTTTTTCTTCAAATTCAACGTTTATTGGATGCTTCTTAACGTTAAGGGAGTGTTTACACTGGATAGGATCGTACTTTGCAGGTTTTAACTTAATTTTAGCAAAAGAACTTGCTACCTTGGCTGCTTTAACAGCATTCTGAATCATCACTTTGATCGATTTCTTTGAAAGCCATGTCGTAAAAGAATATCCTGTTGCACCATTTTTATAGGCTCTAATCCCAATTCCAACTCTTCTGAAAACTTTAGTGTCCTTTAGATTCATCTTCTCAGAAAAAAGTGTAGTATGTTCAATATCTTCACCGCGCACTTCAATTAGATCAACATTAAATTGTTCACCAATCTTTAGTGCATAAGTCATAAAATCATATGTGCTTAAAGTCAAAAAACAGTCCTACCTTCAAATATAATTTATTCATCTTGAGTTTATTGAGATCATTAAGATAAATGTTCTATATACAAGTTATACTCAAAGTCTTTATGGATATAATTCGAATTCAAAAATTAATATTTTTTAGATAATCTACGTAAATATTTCTAAAAAATGCTCTTTACTCCTTGCATATATTATAATATTTATAAGTTCATTAAATACAGTTTTATCGTTCAGAGAATATAGTGCACTGGAAAAGGGAAAATATGAAAGCTTCAAAACTTTACACTACTAGTGTCATAATTCTTTCCATGTCAGCACTAGTTGAAAATTTAGCTTATGCTTTGCCTATGTCATATTTTCCACAATATATTCAATTTTTAGGGGGACCAATCGCATATATTGGTTTTTTCACAGCAGCTTTTACAACTGCAAATGCTTTACTATCCCAAAAGTTTGGCGCGATATCAGACAGAATTGGAAGAAAAAGACTCATCATCATGGGTTTAGTAATAGATATTTTTTTGGGTTCACTAACTGGAATTGTCTGGGATTGGTCACTCTTATTGATAATAAGAATGTTAAATGGTATAGCTACAGCTTTGGTAGTTGCTCCAGCTGAAGCGTCGTTGATAGATCAAGTTCCTAAAAAGAGAATAGGTGAAGCTATAGGATTTTATTTAACAATGAGTATGATTGGATTTAACTTAGGCCCTGTTTTTGGAGGTGCTATGCAATTTTTAGGTGAGAACATCCTAAATATTGGACTTGAGTGGAGTTATAGATTACCATTCTTCATAGACTCGCTCCTAGCTTTTGTAGCATTGTTGTTAGTGTGGTTTGGAGTAAAAGAGACTACAGGAGAACAATCTCGAAAAGTAATGATTAATAATCAACCTAAAATGGAATTAACTGAGAAGGTTAAGTCATCACTGAGGATTCTCAATATCACTTCTTTAACGACTGGATTCTCGGTCGGTTTCGTTATCCCGATTAGTGTACTTTATTTTGGGGATGTATTTAATGCGACTTCACCACAAATAGGTATTATTTTATCTCTATCAGGATTCGTTGGATTAACCTGTAACTTCTTTGCAGGAAAAATTTCGGATAGAATAGGTAGAAAACCGCTTATAGCCTTAGGAGCTCTACCGTCACGCATTGCAACAATAATCTTTCCTTTTGCACCTAGTCTCATCTCCTCCGCTGGTTTAATGATTTTTCGATCCTTGGGACATAATGTAGCCATGCCAGCATCTCGAGCATTAAATGCTGATCTCATACCCGAAAAGATAAGGGGAAAACTCTTTGGAAGAATTAGAGCCTTCTTTAGTCTTGGAGCAATTATAGGACCGATATTATCCACCTTGATATATGATAAGTATAGATTCCAAACATTTATAATTCCATGGATTGGAAACCTAAAAGTGAGAGGAGCCGGAATTCCTTTTATAATCAGCAGTATTGTAGGATTATTTTCTCTCTTTCTCTTGCTTAAATTTGTTGAAGAACCAAAAAGAGTACATAAACTCAGGTAGCTAAAAAATGAAGATGTAAATAGGTTTCCATAAAAAGGATATTTATAATTTATAAGATAGGTTTAATGAACTTTCCATATCCAGGCTTTCCCATTACTTCTCCTTCTTCCATGATTACTTGACCTCTGAGTATTGTGTGAGTTACTTTACCTTTCATTTTCCAATTGTGAAATGGATTAAGTTGACACTTAGTGTATATTTTATCACTAGTGATTGTCCATTCCCTTTCTAAATCGACAATAATGATATCTGCATCTGATCCAACTTGAAGAGTCCCCTTTTTTGGGTAGAACCCAAAAATCTTTGATGCATTCGTAGAAGTTATATCGACAAATTTTTCGAGTGTAAATGATCCTTTATTGACTTCATTTAGCATCATATGACCCCACCACTCGAGAAATGGAAACCCAAGATGTGAATTAAGAGGATCATCAGTCATCATCTCTTCTCTATTATGGGGGGCGTGGTCTGTACCTAAACAATCAATAGTTCCATCGTTAACCCCTCTCCAAATCTCGTTCAAGTTTAAAGGTGGCCAGTCAACATGGATATATTCCCCTCGTTTTACATCATAAATTTTATCGCTCATTGACCATAAAGTTTCAGCGGTAGCTATTACATCCAATTCTCCTGACGCTTTAATTTTTCTCACTAAGTCTAAGTAATCAGGAAAGATACAATGTAATGCATACCATTTCATTCCAGCTTTCTTTGCTAGATAATATAGTTGATAAACTGCAGAAGTCATTTCCAGTTCAGTAGAAATATATTTTACATAATTTGATAAGGTGAAGGGTATGCCTTTCTTTTTAATAATTTTTGGGGCTTCCTCAAAAAAATTCTTATCAAACGGGTGGATTGAACAACGAAGTCCAGTCTTCGCAATCTCCTTGAAGGCTTCATAGATATGAGATGTATTTGTGGTTGAGGCTGGACTTGAATATGGATAAGCAGCTACTTTCTGAAAAATTTTAAACCAAGCAGTTCCTTCTTTTGCAAGCTTGGGAACCCAACCATCCTCATATAGGAGAGGTGATGCAATGGGATTAAAATCCACGAGGGATTTCCTAGCACCAATTTCTACTTCTTTTTTAAAATTCTCAACAGTGTTAGGTACTGGATCTAAATTTGGTTGTGGAAAAACAAAAGTTACTCCTCCAGCTGCAGCTGCACGAGTCCCTGTTTCAAAATCCTCTTTATGTTCAAATCCTGGGTCTCTAAGATGGCAGTGAATGTCAATTATACCAGGTAAAATCATTTTACCTTCAGCATCGATTACCCGGTTAGTCTTAGGTTTTTTGTTAGTAATTGCTACGATAATTCCTTCATTAGTTACAAGATTACATTTCAAGCGCTGAGAAGACGTTACAATAGTCCCATTTTTTATTAAAAGTTCATACATAAAAAGGTCTTCTAAATATTTTCTTGAAATTCTAATTTATGAATACAAAATATTCACAATTACATTATAAAGATTTTACTTTTTTAACAATTCTTAAACAAATATTGTTAATACATAAAAATGATTGATATCTCAAATTACACAATAATATTTGCTTAAAAAGCATTTTTAATATACAGATGTTGATGAAGCTTTAATGTTATGGAGAATAATTGAGAAGAATATAAGATTCTAGCTATGAATTTATTAGAATGTGTCAAAGAGAATAATGGTGTAAAGACAACTGACTTCTGGAATAAGGGTGATCAATCACCTAAAACTATTGGTGAAATGCAATACACCTTTTCTAATTATCAGACAATTCTTATTCATTTAACGAATGCTGGGATGTTAGCTGGAAAAAAAGGTGGAGTGTATAAGATTAGTAGTAAGTTCTGTCATTTTCTTGATAATGCTTCAGATTGTTGGAGAAGATGGTATAGAGCAGAGAATAACAAAGATTCTTTATTCAATAGAGAATAAGAACATTACTTATCTTCTATACATAAAGAATTATTACACGAGACTACATTATTTGTTATTATGCAAAAATCTTTTCAACACCTTGTAGATCGATTTAGGGAGTCATTTGATACAGAGTCGAGATCGAATTATTGGAAGATTGTAGGAGATGCCTTTAGATCTTTTTTGAAGGATAAAATCTTCAATGAGAATATTACAAGTTTTGAAGGGCGAGAACTTGACGATTTGGATCCGATTATTAGGCTTTTAGATAGTAATAGTAAAAGAAGGTACGAATATTCAGATGATGAACCAAAAGATGAATTACGTCAACGTTTACTAAACTCTGGGAGCCAATATGGATTACACTACCAATTTGAAGAGAGTAGAAATAAGTTAATCATAACAAATGTTTATAGTGTAGCAAAAGCTATGATCCCTCAACCTAGATGGTATAAAATTTTTTATGATCTAAAAACAAATAGTAACCTCAGAAATAAATTATATGAAGTTTTTGAGAATTCTAATGACAAAGCTAATCTTATTGATGAACTTAAAACTATCAATGATAAATATACTAATTTTTTAACAAAACCTGCAGCCAACGCCATCAATTGTCTACTTGGTGTTTATGATTTCGAACACTTTGTTCATGTGGTTTCGCTAAATCATAGAAAACAGATTATTCAACATTTTGAATTAGGAGAAATCACTGAGAATGAAAGCTATGGAACCCAAATAATTGCGAGCAATACGTTTATTTTAAGATTTAATGATAAATATGGATTGGATTTAAGTGCCTTAGAACTTAGTCACTTCCTCTATAGGGATTACACACGAGGATTATGGGATGCAAGAGTATCGCCTGCTACTAACGAGCACTATTTTATGTTAAAGACTGGTGGTGGAGAATATGACGATCAACCAGAATCAAAATATAATTTTAGGAAGTCAATACCTGGGTCAGTTCAACTGTTAACATCAGAAAATAAGGGAAAATTTGTTTATTATGAGAAAGGAGAATTTTTTGGAACTGGGGAGATTGGTGACATTACAACCTATGAAAAAGATGGAATAACATATTATAATGCTCAAATTAAGAATTTTGAAAAAAAAGAGCCGATAAAATATGGAGATTTCCGTAATAAACTGTCAACCAGTTTAAGGAGAAGTGGTATTCAAAAAATATCGAAACAAGATTATGAGATCATTATTGATTTACTTAACGCAGAAAAAAAACATTCAATGATTACATACGAATTCTTGAAAAAAGATCTAGAACTAAGCTTTGACAAGATAAATTTCAATCCATTATTATTTGAAGATGAAACTATTTTAAAGGCTCAAATTTTCTCAGCCCTCATTGCAGGAAAAAATATTATGTTAGTTGGTCCTCCTGGAACTGGGAAGACTGAAATTGCATTATCTTTATGTAAAACTGCAATCGCTGAAGAGTATATTCATGGCTTTGTACTTACAACTGCTACTTCTGATTGGACAACCTTTGACACTATCGGTGGTTATGTTCCAAGTAGATCTGGAGATTTTCTAGAATTTATGCCTGGTCAATTTTTACGATGTTTCAAAGAAGGTGATAATCCGGCCAATAAATGGTTAATAATAGACGAGATTAATCGATCTGATATTGATAAAGCCTTTGGTCAATTATTTACTGTTCTCTCAGGTCAAAATGTAGAACTTCCATTTCAACAAGCATCTGAAAACGTAACGATTATTCCAGCTCAAAACTTTGTAAAAACTGAGATTCATTCAAGCGAATATGTTATACCAAAATCCTGGAGGTTGCTAGCAACTTTAAACACATATGATAAAGCATCATTATATCAAATGTCTTATGCATTTATGAGACGGTTTGCATTTATCTATGTTAATGTACCCAGCTCACAGTTTATTGATACTCATTGGAATCAATACCTTAATTATTGGAAAATTGAGGATACTGATCCGTTGAGGATATGTATTGATAATGTCAAAGAAATTTGGAAAACAATGAATGAAATAGGCAGTAAAAGACCTTTAGGTCCAGCAATTATTAAAGATATGTTGGACTATATTGCTGGTTTCAAGAGTATTTATGATTCATTTGCTGCTTCAGGAAATGAAGCGAATAATCAAATCATAACTAGTGCTGTGTCCTCCTATATATTACCGCAGTTTGAAGGTTTATCTAAAACTGACTTGGACGATTTAAAAAACCGTCTTGAAAAATATTGTATCCCATCTTTACTCAACACCCTCTTCATTGATTTATTTGAGGGATAGTTTCTGACTTTCACTAAATCTATGGCTATCAAAGAAGATACATTTGAACATTTAGTAATACCGATTATTGATTTTATGGTATCATATTTACTAAAGGGTACATTTGTAAATCCTAACATAACAAAAGGATTAAATATTTCAGGTTCAACCGCACTAAATTTTAATACAGCATTAAAAATCCGATTTTTATTGAATGATGACGTGCGCAAGTATCTCAAAAATCTTGAAGTTTTTCTTAGAAGAATACGAACAGAAGTATCACGGGAAAAAGATATTGTGAAGGGAGAGGTTCGAGGACACATAGATTGGAGACGTACCGTCCAAATATGGGCTTCAAAACAATTTAAGGATAAATCATTACTTGCTTTAAGTCGACCTTTTAAGAATTATGATATTCCAGAAAACATTATCTTAAAAAAAATGATAACCATTTTTCAAAATTTTATGAGTGATAGATACGTACGAAAAGAGTTAGAACGTGATTACTCTTGGAGCAAAGAGCTACAAAAAAGTCGAAAACATATTCATCAAATATTTAAAAATATCCATTTTAATCGAATTTCTGACGTCAACAAGATACGAATAACTTCGAGAATGATATCGCAAGTACATAATTCTCGTAAACAACTGTATAGAGATAGTTGCAACATTTTTGTGAAATATCAAACAGTTTTCATTAAACATGAGTTAGGTCTAATATTACGGGAGACATTCATCGATCCTCGTAATATAGAGCGGACATATGAACTCTTTTGCCTTTTCATGATAATTAAAACGCTAATAGACCAAATGGGTTGGACTCCTCAAAAATTACAAGTAATAACACAAAAAAGAGAAGAAACTGCAATATTGAAAAAAAATGATTGTACACTTACCATCTTTTATAATGTCGCGGATCCTGCAAAACTTGAATTTTATGATCGAACTGAACCAAAAGAAACAAAACAAGCTCTAAAAGAAATATCACAAGCATATTTTGGAAAAGCAAAATTAGTGACAACTCGACGTCCAGACATTATCATCGAGTTGAATGGTAAAGGCATCAAGGATTATCTTCTTTGTGAAGTGAAATACACACCACATGAAAACTATATCGTAGAAGGAATCTCACAAACGCTACACTACTTATATGATCTCAAAAGAGAAGCAGATAGAACATACTTTTTTCAAAATAGTTTAGGAAGAGGATATAACGCCATGGTAATCGCCCATTATCTTCCTCCAACAGTCAATACAAATAGACATATTGATAATTCAAATTTAAAAGTGAAACTGTTCGATTACAATGATCTCATTCTAACAATCAATGTAGTTAAATATCTAGAAAAATTCTTTGAGCCTTATAATTTAATATAAATGAAAAGTGTATACCTATTATCTTTTCTCTAATATTGAGGTTAATATTCGAGATATATTTTCTAAGGCATCATAGGTCTTTTCTAAAAGAATTCTTTGAATTTTAGGTATATCTTCTTTTTGTAAAATTTGTTTACCTATTAATTTATTGAAAGTGATACCTGCTTCATAGTATCCTTTTGCATCTGTTAAATGGCTATAATGGTTCCTTAATTTATTTAAATCTCTTAAAAATTCTCCAGAGTTCTCGAATTTTTCAGCATATTCAGAAGAAATCTCAATATTTAACCAATTTTCAAACTTCGATCTTTCTTTAATAATCAAAGGTTCTTTTCTAAATTTCAGGATATGTTCATAAGAAGATTCTTCAATAAACCAGTGCAGATCATCGATAAAATCCTTCAATCCTACTTCACCGGTCAAGGGATTTGTCAGTTTTACGATACATTTCTCAGTTTTAGGAGAACACTTAAAGAGTGTTTTTCCTTCAAATTGAGCTACTATACGATAAAGATCGAATTTCTTCAGGACCAATCGTTGTACTAGTTGAGAAAAATCTTCTTTCTTTTTCACGGGAAGAATTATTTCTTTTTTCTTTCGAGGAACCCAACCAAGTAATTTTTGTATCAAACCTTCTTTAATCTCTTCCTCTAAAATTGCTTGTATTTCCATTTTTTTCAATATTGAGAAATAACATGATCCACCAATCGCAAACACAGGTGTACTAATAACCTGTCGTTTTTTTAATCCTTCTAAAAGCGACTCAAGTTTTGGAAATAACATATCGATTGAACCTTGAAATCGTAGTTCATCTCCAGATACCGTTATCACATCATCTTTCTTTCTATACTTAATTTTTTCATTAAGAAGATAGTATAGTTTAGCATAATCTTTCTCATCTTCTGTCAAGCCTTCTTCAGGGCATAGTTCTAAAAGAAAGTTTCTTAGTTCCGAGGAGATCACATATTTCTCCTCTCTTAATTCTCCACCGCGAGTAGAAACGTAATAATGGGTTATAACACAAAGTTCTTTAGTCTGAATAATTTGAAATAAGTTCTCCCAAAATTCTAAGATATTTTCTGTTAGAAGAAATTCGTCTTTCCAATTTCCTACAAAATACTGAACTATATTAATTTTAAAATTAAGTCCTTTTGAAATATATTCTTGAATTAGAAAATTCAGTAATAAACGAGGATATTTATCTAGTTCTTTTTGGACCGTTATTTTGTTTCTATCAATATGCTCTTTTATTAATTCGCTAGCTAATGCTCGTGCTTCATTTGTCACCAAATATAAAAAATGATTATACCATTTATTTTCTTTAATAAATCTTAATTTGAGTAATTGATTAACAATTTTAAAAAAAGAAGGTTGTTGTAGGTATTTATCGCTCTGAAGAATGCCTTCCTCGCGTATATTTTGTCCAACATAAATATATTTAAGCACATTAAAGCAATTCGATATTAAGTCTTTTGAAAAGCCTTGACTCTTTAACATTTCTACTGTGCTCTTGATTAAACTCATAATTATCACAATCTATTAATTTATTAAGCCATACACATTTTTATTTTTTGTCACTACATTTGTTTCAATTTTTTTATAGAAAAAAGGTACAACCTTGCAATTTAGGATTGAAATAATTAGTTGGCCCCCATCTGTTAGAAGGGTTTTATCAATATAACATCTGTCTCTATAAATCTTAATAATCCCTAAAAGAAGCATTAATCTAATCAATTAAGGGTATTGTTAAGTTATTGATGATTAACCGAAACAATATGTTTCCGATACTCCTTGATTTGTTTTGGATAGTAAATTAGAGTCATAGGAGATTCTTTTATTAAAAAATTGAACGATAAAGATGAATCTCTGAACGATATTTTTTATGAAAGATATTCCTTCACTATTACTTTCTTATTGAATCTATTATTCTCTAATAATACCGATATTCTACACTATCCAGAAATCGGTTTCTACTATCAGAAATACGATTCTATCACCAAAAATAGACAATTTGAATGACATAAAACCCGTTTTTACTAGTATGTTTCTTCCAATATCATGCATAAACTACATTTTTCAATCGTTTTACACTATTTTGATGTCATTCTTTTTCTTATCTTCGATATTCTGTCACTATTACCTATCTTTTAACGTCCATTGAGATAAAGAATGAATAGAAAAATGCTGAAAAAATATTTTCAAAAGTGAATACATACATTGGATATAAAATTTGAATTATTTCGCGATAAAATACGTTAATTTTAATTGTGTTTCAAATATTTTTGTTATTACATATTATAATAGTTTATATTCGAAGAATAATGAAGAAAAATGATTAAAGAATATCTCAAAAACAAGTAAACATAACCCTAAAGATAAAAAAAAAAGAAATATTGAAGATAAATACAATATAATGTATTTGGACATTTCTGTATTATTCTTTTCTTTATTATTACAATATGATGATGTAGATCCTTTGTTTTTATGAATTTTATATTAAATTTCTAATAAAATTATTTCATTTGTAAAAATTATATTAAAAACTTAATAATTTTTCATATACGAATTTTTATTGATACTTTTATTATGTATTGTATATCTCTAGCTTTTAGTTTTAAGTGACGGTTTAACCATTATCAGCACACTTCGATATTATTTCTGATCATAAGTCTATTTGTATTATATATAAACAAAAAACATTGCATAAGTTAAGTTTGAATAATATTAGTAGGTGTAATATCTATGAATTTAAGTTAACTTAGTTAATAATTGTTAAATAGTATTTGTAAACAAATACGATATTCAATGCGATTAAAAAAAGTACATATTGAGAATTATAGAAGTTTATTAAACATTGATATTGATTTCTCGGAATGTACCGTTTTTGTTGGAAAAAATAATTCGGGTAAATCTAATGTATTAAAAGCAATAGATTTTGTCATTGGTGAAGGATATAATAGAGTATCAAAAAATGACTTTTATAATCGAGATGAAAGTTTAACAATTAAAATAGTTTTATTTTTTGGGAGTTTTACAATAGAAGAAAAGGCAGAGATAAAAAAAAATATACCATATGGCGTTAAAAATGAAGAAACATACTACTCTCTGGAAGATGTTAAACGAGAATTGGATATTTCTGGAGAAATTCGCATCGAAACAGAAATATTTTTAGGAAATACTAGTAAAAAGTTGTATATTGGCGATATATATTACAAATATCTTAGTACTGCGTTAAAAAACGCCATTGTTAATTCGGTATATATTCCAGGTGTTAGAGCTATAGATCAGATGACGGTAACTTATAGAAATACTATTTTAACTAAAGTATTGAAATTAGTTTATAACAGTTGTTCACAAACTCAAAAAGATGAATTATCGGATAGTATAGGAGCGTTTAGTGAAAAATTAAAAAATATTTTTGAAGATTGTGAATCTAGGCTTGATGAAATTAGTAAAGAAATAATTAATCATGATGGTTTGCGTGTTTCTATTGTTCCAAGTGATTTGGATGATCTATATAAAAAATTGCATATAGTATTAAATGATGGTATAGAAGCCGAATTAGATTATAAAGGTACAGGTATACAGAATATAATAATAATTGCATTATTCAAGTTATATTCTGAATTGAGGTTAGGATCTGCATTATTATTAATTGAAGAACCAGAATCATTTTTACATCCGCATGCTTGTAGACATATAGCAAAAATTTTAAAAGAAATAGGTGAATCTGAAAATATCCAATTAGTAATAACAACTCATTCACCACACAATATAATAAATATGAATTTAACTGACATTGTATTGTTTTCTAAGAAAAATAATCATACTGAGAAAAAACAGATAACTAGTGTACTCAATGAAACAAAATTGAAAAAGGAATTAAATATAGATAATTTAGAACTATTCTTTTCAGATAAAGTAGTTTTAGTTGAAGGAGGTACAGAAAAATTCATAATTCCAACAATAGCAAAAGAATTTAATTCAAATTTTGATTTTGATAAAAAAGATATATCCGTTATTGAAATGGGTAGCAAATCCAATCTTGATGTATTTATTTCATTATTGAATGGGTTTAATATTGATTGGGTTGCTTTATTAGATCGAGATTTTGCGTTTAAAAGTGAAAGTCTTGGTCTAATGAAGAAGATTAATACTTTATTTGGATATGGGTTCAATATTGATTCAGATTCAGAAACAGATTTGATTACTAATTTTAAAACAAAGGGTATTTATATACTACAGCATGGCGAGATAGAAAATTATTATTCGATCAGTTGGCTGTACAACATTCTTGACTCGTATATTGAAGATCTTTCTTTATCTTCATCGAATGAAGACTTTTTTAAAGAACAAATAGGTATGATAACTAATACAACCGATATCGCTTCATTTAAAAGACGATTATTTACTTCGATTACGCTTGGTGATTATGAACAAGATATACTAAACAAAATAATTAGCATAAAACATGAACTATTATCATTAGATATTGATCAACCTAAAGTTGGAAAAATCCTTGAAAAAATATTTCATGGCTTAGCTTTAACAAAACCAAGAATTGCAATAAGACTATGTCCTTATGTTAATATAAATGACTTGGATCAACCAAAAAAAGATGATCTTCAAGAATTCGTTGAAATAATATTTTAATTTTTTAATTCCTTTTATTCTCTAAATAGAGAATTTCGTATCGTTGCAAACCCTTATTTGTTGGTTCTAATATGCCTGCGCTGATGCTTTAAGATACATAGATCAAATAGATTAAGACAAAATATTTTCATTTTTATCCTTACTTGATAAATCTCTCCAACATAAATAATCTTCAATTATTGAAATAAAAAAATGTATGATTTACTATTTAAAAATGGAACACAATCATAATTTCATAACCTTAAGGAAGACTATCATTATCGTTTATAGGGTACAATGATAGAAGATTAAAATATAATGGGTAAGTGAAATATATTATTTTAATCTAATTCGCTATTAATTAGGCAATCTTCTTCTAATGATAGATAGATACTTATCTCTTTTTTTTAGATCCTTTTTACTTTATTATTAAAAATAATTACGTAATCATTAGCACAGGGAATATCACTAATTGAAAAATCTCTCCAACATAACTATTCTCCAATAATTTAAGAATAAAAGTTGATGTTGAATAATTGAATGGTAAAAAATAAAATATACGATTTGATGTTATATTGGATGATAAATCTTTTCCTCAAGTTTTAATGACCTCTAAACGAGGATCTTTTGCTCAGAAAACAATACTTCATCGAAAACCTCAAATCATCAACCAAGTGATAGCGGATAATGACTATTCCCTAGAGATTATTGATAAGTTGATTCTTTTCAAGGAGGAAATAGTCGGCAACTATAAGATTCAACACTTAACTGAAGACACCGCGGATGTACAACAATGGAATAACTTATGGATCAAGTATAAGAATAAAACGTGGTTGGAGTTACCATGGTACTTTGCTGAGACTTTTTTTTATCGACGGTTATTAGAAGTAACTAAATATTTTCAACCTGGAGTTTTTCTAAGTAAAGACCCCTTCCAAAAATTGAAGAGTGAAGAAATTAACAAAAGTATTGATAGTTTAAGTCATACAATAGATTTAATGGGAGAAATTAAAGATCTAAAAATAAGCTTTGAAAAGAGAATACATGCAAGTTTATGGGGTAATCGTTTAGATCTAAGCAACTTTACAGTGAAGAATGACTTTGAACTTAAACAAGAGATTATAGAAAGAGAGAATATTTTAATTAACGATTTCTCAAAGGTTTACGATGTAATCACTCAAGAGTCTCTCTCACACATCGCTTTTTTTATTGACAATATAGGGGTGGAGTTTGATTTCGACTTATTATTGACCGATTTTCTATTAAGAAATAATTGGGTAGATAAAATCACTTTTTATCTGAAACCATACCCTTTCTTTGTCTCAGACGTTATGATTAAAGATTTTCATGAGACAATACAAATTTTCCAGAATAGTTCATATTCGAATTTAAAATTATTAGAAAATCGAATCCAAACGGCACTTAACCTGGGAAAACTATCAATATCAACTGATCTGTTTTGGGCTTCATCATCTCATTTCTGCGAGATGTCGAAATCTCTTTCAGAAGAGCTTTCAATGTATGATCTGATAATTTTAAAAGGTGATGTGAATTATAGACGGTTATTAAGCGATCGGGACTGGCCATATACTGCCTCGATAGAAGAGATTATTAAGTATTTTCCAGCATCGACTTTAATCTTACGGACTTTAAAGAGTCAGATAATGGTAAATCTTAAAGAGATACAGGTTAAAAAAATTGAAGTTGAAGACCCGGAATGGTTGATTAATGGTAAACGAGGTATAATACAATATGTTAAACTTAACTAAATGTTTAATGCCTTAAAAATACCCTAAAAGACTAAAAAAGAGAGGAAATCCATCACCTATTTAACTTTAAAGTTAATATTTGCATTAATCATGAACCAACTCTTTTTCCAGGAGAACTTAATGTTTGAATTCTAGGCATAATAAATCTCTAAACCCCACTCTGGCGTTTTCTAAACAGCTTAACTCCATCCAACTCAAAAAGAATTCTTGTCATGAAAAACCAAGTTATCTAAAGGAAACGACCTAAGACAACTAAACAAAGAATTGTAAGTTAAAGCTGTTTTTGTTTCTTCTGCGTCTTATCGAAGTTTTAAGATAGTAGCTATGTTTGCAGTTGACTCGATTTTAGGGATTATTTTCCCTATGCTTGAAGTAAAAAGAGTTGTGACACCAGGACCGTGACCGGAGATTATACAGTCCGTATGTACAATGATACCTATGGAAATGGCGCCGCTTCTATAGATTCTACCATATGAGTGATCAGCATCCATAATTGCTACGAGATCTCCCAACCTGAGATCTTCTAATCCATACTCCTTCTTAGTTTCCTCATCAAAGAGCTGAATATCATAATCACCGGAGTAGACATTGTTCGCTCCAAGTCCGGAACCCATGACTTTTGCAGGCACTCTGTGAGTAACAGGAGTTTCCAGTATTCCCTCCTCGCCTTTTAGTCCTAATACTTCTAGGAAGTTGGGATCAAGGTTCATCAGTTTAACCTCAGGAAAGTCAAGGAGCTTGAGTCCAACTCCAAAAGCCTTTATCATGACTTTATCGCCTATGATCATTCTTTCCATAGTTTCAATAGGGAAATCAACGAGTACATGCTCGATGCCTCCATGCTTTCCTGTAACAACACCTTTATCACCTTTGGCGTCACCTGTTACAACTACAGCCTCATTACCAATACAAGATAGAACATTCAATGCATAGTTCGGGCCTTGGGGAGAGCGTACTTCAGTCTCCTTGTTTTCAAGACTCACTCCTGGCTCCACGTGATCAGCCATCCATCCCCCTGCTAAATCGCCCACGCGGACGTTGTAAGTGATACCTCCCACGCCAGGAAAGACCATGGGCTGCCCATCATGAGATATACGATAGGGCGATCTACGAAAAATAGGACTGGCCACCTCGCCGATGACAGAAATCTTTACCAACTTATCGATATTCGTCCTCAAACAAGTTCACCTTTTGATTAAACAAGGAAAAGAAACGGTATAACAATTTATAAGTATTTAACTAGCTAGCTTTTCTCTGCGATGGATATGCTGGCATCTATCATCCGTCGTGATTCATCTCCTGTGAGGACCATTTTGCCTAGAGGTTTGAAGGGATGCCCCATAACGAGGAGATGGGTTTTAAGAGCTAAGAGCTTCCTAAGAGAGGCTATGTAAATCTCTTTATCCATCCTGATTAAATTGGTTCTTTCTCCACAAATAACATCCCCACTTATCAAAACACCGTTCTTGCGATCATACAGGCAGATGGCTCCTTGTCTATGGCCTGGCGTGTGGATGACCTCGAATTTCCTATCACCTAACTCTACCGTATCGCCATCTTTGAGTCTGATGTCAACGTCCTGGATTGCTTCAACTTCAAGTTCATGAGCCCCTATCTTTGCATTCGTATTCTCCCTGATCGCCCTATTGCCCTGAATATGGTCTCCATCTCTGTGAGTGTTTACCACATAGTTGATTTCATCTAGACTGCGCCCTAATTCCCTGACTAATGGAAATATGTACTCGTAAGGCGTCTTCTCATAACCAGTGTCAACCAAACCTATCTTGGTTTTTCCTACAAAGACTAGTACTCCAACGTAATTGTCTTTACGCATGAACTGCGTTATCAGGTAAGCGTCATCGGCTATTCTTTCAACATCCTTCATCGTATTCACCTCGAAAGTTAGTTAAGCAAAAACGTCGTCTATTATATAACTGTGATTTCAAAACGTGGTGTTATAGATACGTTACTTCTTACCGCGCGCTGTCGAAATAGTTATACATAGAAGTGAACTTGGGCTTTACGCTCTCTTGAATGTTGTTGGTTTCATGTCTGTTACAAAGTTTTCTCCCCTTTTAAAAATGGAATTATCCACTCAAATTTAGATGAGTTAAAGTAATTAATAATTTTTTTCTATAAACTCTGACTAATGATCGTTTGCAAAAATTTAATGCTCAAGACCAACAATCAATATTTAACGTTCTATAATTTGATTTATCTTTTGAAAAAATCTTATTATAATAATATATAAGAAAAAAACGAAAGATAATCAATTCTAAGTTTCTAATTGTTAATTAAATACAAAAAATAGAAACAGTACTTTCTAACTTTATAATTTAATATATAGAAGAAAAAATTAGTTTATAAAATATTAATAGTTTAGAAAGTATAAAGTTAGAATGTTAATGGTTATCCTTTGATATAGAGTTTTATTATGTTACATTTAAAACATTTAAAGACGAGTATTCCTTTTCGATCTCCATCTTCTTTTGACATAGTTTCGTCGCATAAGAAACAGTCAGGGGTCCATTCTCTCTGCTTCTCTAATTGAAGAGTCATAATTAGACTATTCTCATAGCGGGAGATTAAGTGGGTTATGAACGTAAAATTTCGATTTCAAATCCATCTCCATTAAGGAGAACCCAGATGAATTTAGTTTACAGGTTTATGAAAATGCATTAGAGGATTGGAAAACAGAAGTTATTGAGTAGTTGGTTTTCCCCCCTTCTTTTTTTATATTGATTAAAGAATAAATTGGTATATGCTTCATTTTAAGACAATAAAAAAAAGAGAGGAGGCTTAGGGTCATATGATTATGTGGCTATTACGAAGCAGGTACGTAAGTGTGCATAACTACATTAGCGCTTGTAGGTGCTGTATCTATATTGCTTATACCAAAATGATATCCTAAGATATCTTCATATGTACCACTTGTAGGTGTACCCATAGGAATAGCATAATCCAACTCTATATGGAAGTGTCCAGAACCTTTCTTATTCAGTTTAAGTGATCCTAATACTACGGAAGGCGGTGCTTTTGGTGTCAAGTAATACACATAATATTCAGCTTCAGGGTCAATATCCATTCCACGAACTTGAACTTGAATAATTGTTTTGTCTTCTGTAACATTAATGACTACAAAACCACTTTCGGTACCTGAAGCAGCACCTTTCTGCATCAATTCAAATTTTGTGGCTCCTACTGCAAATGCTGGTATAACTAGTGTTGTGACCATCAAGAAACTTGCCAACATTAAAAGCATTTTTGATTTCATTGCTATTTTTCTCCATTTTTAATTCTATTTATCCTGAATATATACCCTAATTTTTAGTATTTAATATCTTACGAAACATAGTTACGAATGATCTATTTACCACATCAAAGCAGTTTACAGTCTTCAAAGACTTATTCTTAACTATTCTACAGTCTGGATCTTTGTTGAATACAACAACGATCTCTTGATTTATCTTTTGAAAAAATCTTATTATATTATTATATAAGAAAAAATCGAAAGAAAAATCAATTTATTTTTTTTGGATCAGGCTTTATTAATGAGAACGTAGCTTAATGAAACAGAGGGATTCTAGGACAGGAATGTAACACTACTTTCTACACACCATGTGTAGGAGTACTCTGTTATTTGGATCTCCTGTTTTTCTATCCCTCAATCTCAATTGCTCAACTCCTTTGTTCTTGTCTTATTATGAAATTTCTTCTGACAGAGAACCATTGATGAGATTCACTAGATCTTGACTTGCAGTGTTATCATCTTTAGGTTTGAATAATGATCCAATTTCATAGTATTGTCTCTTGAAATCTACTCCTTTATTTTCAGCATTAGTTACAACTGTATCCGTTAACTGATAAACGAATTTTAGGGCGTAATGTTCTATGGCTGTGAGATAAGCTTCTAGGTAAACTCTTTTCCTCATCTTTTATATTCGTTACAACTTCCCAGTTTTGTAATAGATTCTTAATAGTATGTATAACGAAATAGTATGTTTTATCTATCAATCTAAGCAAGTTAATTAATTCTTCTTCATTCTCAAATACTAATATTTCGAAATTAGAAGTTATGAGGTTAGTGCAGATTAATGTAAAAGATGAAGTGTCAGGGAAAATTATTAAAATAAACCTTGGGGTTTACGCTTTCCCACAGAAAAGAGGCTAAGAAATGAAATTTGCAGATTGTATGTATGAAACGAAACATCGCTACTGTTTAGATAGAGCCGATGAACACGGTGAATGTGTTGGCTGTAGTGGATACACGAAGGGAGATATTGAAGCCATCGAGGAAATGCATAAGAAAGCTAAGGAAGAAGCTAATAGTTACTAGGTGATGTGATGTATAATATTATTTATTGCTATAGGTGTGGCCAACTGCACATTGTGGAACGGGGACAGAAACGGAAGCGATGCGTGTACTGTAACGAGCACATGTACGTGGCTAAAGCGAAAGTTAAACTGAGAGGTATTCTTAATGTGCAGGATGCGGGTGTGCTGTTGAAAAATATGAAGATGGAAGCAGGGGATGAAAACATTTGATGGGAAAGTGAAGTCAATGGTTTGGATTGAAATAACTGTTTTTTTGATTATTGTGGGTGTTATCGCAACCTATATCAAAGAGCAAAACCAAAAAGCATAAAATAAATTTGACTCCGAAAATTGGAGTACTACTTTCGCAAGGGCTTATTACCCTCCTCGTTTCACTAGGCGTGAAACACTTTTCTGTTTATGTCATACTTGCAATCATAGTTGGTTCACCTATGGTTTGAATCCTCCAGCGAAATGTCCTAGTTGTGCAAGAACCAATTTTACTCATGGAAGGTGAGTCATGTCGATTAAACAAGTTGGAGATGCTAAAATGGAAACCCAAGAAACATTAACGGAGAAATTCCACGAACTGCATAATCTTAATTATTAGATAGAATACTTTAGAAAATAATAGTTGTAGATAGATAAAATACCATTTCTGCTAATTTAAGAATTAGTGTTCTCTTTTTTTATTCTTGAGCGTAGATCTCAAAATCTTCTTTAGTTACAGCTACTCCACTTGCTAAGGTAAGTGTACCTGATAAATCTTCTAGTTCTTCTTAACTCCAAGAGGTAACTTCACTGTGAAAGTGCTCCCTTTACCCACCTTAGATTTAACTAAAATCTCTCCATTGTGAGCATCTATGATTCGCTTACAGACAGGTAATCCGAATCCTTGACCCTTCGACTTCGTCGTGAATAATGGTTGAAAGAGCTTAGATCGATCTTCCTTACGTATACCAACGCCAGTATCCTTCACACTTATGAACACTTCTCCAGCTTTCTTGGAAGCTTTAATCGTCAGATTACCTCCATCTGCCATTGCTTGCACAGCATTCGTAATCAAATTAATGAAGACTCGCCTCATCAACACTGGATCAACCTTCAGCATCATCTTCTTCGGAACCACTACTGAGACCTCAATTGCTTCAGGAATATCCAACGATAAAAGCGTACCTTGAATCAGCTGGTGCATACTGGTTTCCATAATTTCAAGATGGATTGGTCTTGCGTAATCCAGGAGGTCGGAGACGATCTTATTCATGTACCCCACCTGCCTCTCCACAGTATCCAAATATGCCTTCACCTCACTCTTCTCCTCCAGCTCACTGGGTAATGATTCTAACTTCATATTCGCCAAATAAAGCGTATTAACTATAGCCTGCAATGGATTGCGAAGATCGTGACCGACCATCCCTGCTGTCTCACCGATTGTAGCTAAACGCTTTGCTTTAAGAAGTTGTTGCTCTATTTCTTTACGTTCAGTGATGTCTGTAGTGATTATTCCGAGATTATTTCCAACTTTAAACGCCCGTAAATTGTAGTATATCTTATCAAATATAGGATGAGGAATGTCTTCAATAAAGAAAGGCTTTCCCGTCTGTAAAACTTCTAGATACTTAAAGTATCTACCCGTCTCCTTAACATTAGGCAAAATGTCTAATATATTTTTACTGAGTAGATCCTCCTTCTTAATCCCTTCAGGAAACAGAGATAGTGCTCTAGTATTAATGTCAAGATAATTTAGTTTTGAATCAAAAATGGCAAAACCATCTGGCGATGAATTCATGAACTGGCTTAATCTCTCCTCAGTCACCTGCAGCTCTCCAGTCCTCTTCGTAACCAGTTGCTCCAAATTTTCAGAGTGCTCCTTAAGCTCCTCCTCCAACTGCTTTCGCTCGGTGATTTCTCTTACAATTCCTTGGACACCGATAATATTCCCATTTTTAATTATAGGTACAGAGGTAGCTTCGACAATGTGTGATTTTCCGTCTATACCGATCATAACGGTTTCAGCTTCAACATCCTTACCCTGACGAATTTGTTCGAATAATGCCATTGCTTGAGGTAAATCCTCCTTCCGAAGGAACTCAGAAATATTCTTACCAATGACCTTTTCAGGAACTAATCCAAGTAAATTTTTTGAAGCAAAATTGATAGTCATTATTTTTCCTTGCAAATCCAGAGAATATATGACATCCGGAGTTCTCTCGACAAGATTCCGATATTTATCCTCAGACGTTCGTAAAGATTCCTCAGAAATTTTACGTTCAGTGACATCTCTTCCATAAATGTTAACATAACCAGTCTCAGTTACTGGAATAAATATGAAACTGAATATTTTGATTCCATGTTTGAACTCGACCTCTTTGCTCTTACCAGAGTTCAGAACAGCCATAATATGTTTAGTCCACTGTTTTGGCACCGATTTACCGACTTTACTTTTCCATTTCTTGAGCCAAGATTCAGAGACATCATTAGCATAAAGAATTATGCCATCTTTCCTGATACGAAGTACGGGATTAGGGTTCTCGGAAGGAAACTTCGCCAAGTTTTCAATCTCCTTCTCAGCCCGCTTACGCTCAGTGACATCCATTATTATTCCTCTTAAACCAACAAGTTCACCGTCACTCATGATGACATCAGTCTGTGAGTAAACTTGGAATGTGCTACCATCCTTCCTCAAAGCAGTATACTCTAAACCAACCTTTTTTTCACCACGTAATATCTTTGGCCTAACCTTCAAAGCTCTTGGAAAATCTTCCGGAACCATAATATCAGAAGTCTTCAATCCATTCTCCAAGTCCTGTTGAGTGTAACCGTAAAGTTCAAGACCACGTCGATTCACATACGTAACTTTCTGTTCCAAATCAACCTCGTAAACACCAACAGGTAATAGATCAGCTAACTCCCTAAAACGTACTTCACTCTCATGCAATGCTTCCTCAGCTTTTTTACGCTCAGTGATATCGTGGACAATTCCCGTCAGTTTAATAACCTTGTTTTTTTCATCCAGAACTTGACGACCTTCTGTAGCAATATATTTGATTGTCTTGGAAGGTAAAAGCAAGCGATATTCGGCAATACGGGCTTCATTATCTTTGAATACTTTTGCTCCAACTTCCTGAACATACGCCAAATCATCTGGATGAACACGACTATAATACAAGTCAAATGATGGCTCTTGGTGCCGGCTTATTTCTAATATATCATACAATTGGTCTGACCATACTAACTTTTTTGTGATTGTATCCATTTCCCAACTGCCAATTTGCGCAATATTTTGTGCTTTTTTTAGGGATTCTTCACTTTCTTTCAAAGCATATTCTGTTTTCTTGCGTTTAGTAATGTCTAAAACGATTCCTCTCAAACCAACTACTTTACCTTCATGAATGATGGGTGCGGAGTGAACATAAGCATCAAAGACTGAACCATCTTTTCTCCGTGCTTTATATTCTAAACCAGACACTTTTTCTCTACGGAATATCTTCTGTCTATTCTCAAGAATTTTCTCGTACTCCTCGGGAATAATCGTCTGACTAGTATTCACACCCTTCTCAATATCCTCTCGTGTATATCCGAATAACTCAAAGCAACTACGATTCACAAAAGTAATGACCCCGTTTATATCCACTTCAAAGACTCCTGAAGGTAATAGGTCAGCTAACTCTCTGAATCTCTCCTCACTTTCACGCAATACTTTCTCAGTTTTCTTTCGTTCGGTGATGTCTCGAGCGGTCGCATACACAATCCCATTGATAGCAGGTGTTGCCTGCCACTCCAGTGTTTTATACGTACCATCTTTACATCGAAATCTATTGATATAATTTGCTACAGAATTGCCTTTCAATTGCTTCTTAACTTCATTGGTTGTATATTCTACATCGTCCGGGTGCACTAGCGCAGCCCAACCCAACTTCAGAAGCTCATCGTTCGTGTACCCCAAAACTTTTTCGCAGGCGAGATTAACTTTAATAAATTGTCCTTCAGGCGTGCAGACACACTGCATGTCTGGCGAGAGGTTAAATATGTTCTTTAATTCTTCTTCTGCTTTCTTCAGCTTAGACGTATTCGATCTCACTTATTCCTCAACTCCAATAATTTAAAATATAAAAAATCAAACTCTACCCGACCATTCCAAATTGGAAAATAAAATGGATACACTAAACAGTAAACTATGTCCAATCACACTTTTAAAACAATAGTACAATGTAAAGCTAATGTAACTGTGTTAACCATAAAACGGTGACAGTTAAGACCCATTTTATGAGAAAGAAATACACAATTAGAACAAGAATACTCGAAAAAATAATAAGAGGTACAAAAAAGATAACTTTACACTATAAATATCCTTGTAGGATAACAGGTAAAAAAAGTTTACTTTCTCGATTCAATCCAGAGTATCAGTAGAATTATCCTGAGAATGATGACTAAAATTTAATCTCCAAACCCCAAATAGACTATTTCCATACTTTTTCTATCTTTCTGCATTTAATACATTGACGAACAGTGTAATCCTTCCTAGTTAGTAGTGTTTCAAACTCATGCTTACAATCAAGTTTCTTGAATTCTTCAGAATTGTTTGGATCAATTCTTTCAACTATTTCTGAGATTTTTCTATTTCAGCGATGATATCTGCACCATAGTCTGCTGAAAATGATGAAATAACTGTTAAAACCTTTTTCAATTTGGGATTAGACATAGCAACAAAATATTATAATTAATATGTTTATACCAAATCATTACAATGAAACAGGTATTTTCAACGTTAATGCTAAAGAGAATAAAACAAGTCTAACATCGGTAGGAAAAGAACTCGCAGCTCTTTTCAACGATGACCATGAAAATCTTACAAATATAGAAAAACTACTTTGCAGAGGACTACAGCAACAATCAGCAGGTTATACTTACTTGCACATAGTTGGACAGAATCCTAGAATACTCCGCGAAGAACTACAAAAAAAACTTGTTGAACTATATGGAGGTAAGGGACGATACTATACGGGATATTATACTCGATTATTCAGCCAATTAGAACTACTATTAAAGAAACGAAAAGGCAGAAAAATGATGTACTACCTCGCTGTACCAGAAGCATGGTGGCAAGAACCACCTGATCTCGAAAAAGAATAATTTAACTCAAGTATAACCCGTGATGGATGTATAAAAACTTCGGATAAGTACTATTGAAAGGTGTAAAGATTTTGCCAGTTCCTTTTGGAAAACTTTATTCTAAACAGAAACAAGTAGTGACACATTTTGGAAAACCATTGCTCGTACTTGCTGGACCGGGAACTGGTAAAACTGAAGTACTAACACATCGCATCTCTTATTTAATAAACCATAAGAACATTCCCCAAGAGGAAATACTAGCGATAACATTCAGTAAGAAAGCAGCAATTGAAATGGCAGATCGTTTGAAGAATTTTAATGGATTGGAGAATCAACAACTCCGAGTATCAACTCTGCACGCTGAATCATTACGCCTTATCAATAAAATCGAAGACACTAGTAGATTTCTTATTGCTGACGATGAATCACAATTATTACTAAAAGACACAATTGAAGATCTAAATTTGAATATTGATAACAAAGATTTAAAAAAAAATGAAAATAAAAGGATTATTTGCAAAGTATTCTCAAGCATTAAGGGAATTAAACCGAAAATGGAAAGAAACTACATTAGAATACCCTTAAAACATGCTGATCAATTTATTAAAAAAAGAATGTCAGCAGAATTCAAAAGAAGAGATTGGTATCTATTTAATTCAAACTATATTCAATCAAAAATTATGTTTAGCTAACAAATAATAGTTAAGTCTAATTTAAGGGCGCAATCTAAGAACCTTGTCAACCAATCTTTTTAGATGTAATTTCCCTTATCTAATTATTATTTATTTTTTTAGCCTATTTTATCACCAAGTGGAGTAGATCTTGGTCTATTCAATGGCAACTAATTTTAAGATCCTAAAAGTATGATGCAGAGGTACACAATGAGAACTGACACACCCCAAATCTTCCCCACAGTGAACTGTTCTCTCAACATTTCCCTCAGAAATATATCACTTTTTAAAACCTTTTAAACAGTTATGAATTCGTACTCCCTATTACGAATTGAGATTCAATACTTATGAATGAAACAATAAGAAGAATCTTTTGAATCATATATCTATAGATGAACTTCACAATTATTATATTACTTAGGGTTCAACAAGTAAGCTAATGGCTGTACTGACTGTAGAAAAATTGGACGACACGTATCGAAATTTAGTTGAATTGTCACCGGATGGTATCGCCACGCTGAACCGATGGGGCACGGTAACTTCCGTCAACCGCGCCTTCGAGAAGCTCACAGGGTATTCTGCGGATGAAATCGTTGGCAAACACTTCACAAAGATCGGCACAGTACAAGCTAGAGACATCCCACGATACCTCAAACATTTCAGTGAAGTAGTGAGAGGAAAAGATGTCTCATTTATTGAATTTACGTATAAGAAAAAAGATGGAACCTCTCGATGGGCTGAAGCCAATGTCGGGATACTGAGAAAGGATAGTAAACTTACGGGGGTCCAAGCGGTGTTACGAGATATCACTGACCGTAAAGAATCAGAATTAGCCTTGAAGGAGAGCCAGAAGAAGCTTCAAGAGTACTCTGACCACTTGGAGGAGTTAGTTGAGAAGAAGACAAAAGCGTTAAAGGAGGCTGAACGGATGGTTGCGATCGGAGAGATAGCCTCCATGGTAGGACATGACCTGCGCAATCCATTGACAGGCATAGCTGGCGCGGTCTACTACCTGAAAAAGACGCTTGAGCCCACACTGAATCCAACCCAGATGAAGATGCTTGACCTTGCTGAGAGAAATATCGCATATTCTGACAAAATTATCAACGATCTGTTGGATTACTCACGAAAGATACACCTCGAAACAACAGAAACAACACCACAAGCCCTCATAAGGGAAACCTTAGAGTCCATTCAAATTCCCAAGAACATTCATGTAACAGAGAAGACTCAACGTAAACCCATACTTACAGTTGATACACAGAAAATGAAGCGGGTCTTCACCAATATCATCACAAATGCGATTGATGCTATGCCTGAAGGGGGGAACCTTAAAATTACCAGTGGGAAACTTAACGAGAAGGTCGTCTTTAGGTTCACCGATACTGGAAAGGGGATTCCTGAGGAGATTCAGGATAAAATATGGACGCCTCTGTTTACAACGAAAGCGAAGGGGATGGGGTTGGGTCTTGCCATTTGTAAACGGATGGTGGAAGCGCATGGAGGATTGATTTCTGTGATAAGCACTGTTAGAAAAGGATCAACCTTTATCATTAAGATACCGCTCAAGAGAGAGTAAACCTCAAATGGAAGAGAAAAGAGAATAGAGATTTAAATCAATTATTTTTTTAAAAAAGGAAGAAAAACCTTTGTAAATCTACATTCAAAAGAAATAGTTCTATTTGTTTTGAGCTGCAGCTGCAAGTTTCTTTAAGGTTTCATAGTGTTGAGGAAAGGGAATGACTGGTGTAACTTCAAAGGCGTTGTTTCTAACTTATCACAGTCAAAGGAGAATCCCAGCGATAAGACATGCTTGGAGGACGAGCCCTAAAGGCGCAATCTTTTTGTGCAATGTCTTATCGACAAATGATGGATCATTCCAACGTCGCAACAGAGGATATAGAGAGTAGATCCACCCTGCAAAACCACAGGACGCCAAGATGATGAAGGCGAGGTTCAAACCCAACTGAAAGAAGACGATCATTATTGCGATTCCAGTCAAACCCATTAACGCCATGGCCAGTCGAACGGTAACGATCGGACTCCAGACAATTGCAGGGTTCTTAACGCCACCTTTCTTATCCCCTTCAAGATCACGAAGATCAATCCACATACTCGAAGTGAACCCACCCATGAAGCCATACGCGGCTATGAGAAAAACTGGGAACGGGATCGACCCAGCAACTGTACCCCCCATCAAGTATGTGAGGACAACACCAGTCGCCACTGTTAACTTATTGATGAGAAACATGCGCTTCAACCGAATGGGAGGAAAAGAATAGATAAAAAATAGTAGCGTGTATGCTAGCGCAAAGAGAAAGAATCCCAAGTCAATCGCGAAAGCGAGGGCGAGTCCGAAAATCCCAAGAACGGTGACGAGGCGAATCGCTTGCTGTCTCGAAAGATCACCTCTAGCTAAGGGCCGATCTAACTTGTTGATTCTATCAATCTCTATATCAGTGATGTCATTATAGATGTAGACGCTGAGAACAATGGCACAAGTCGAGAGGAGAGACAGAAAGAGATCTCTTCCAAAAGTGATCATGTCGCTCCCATTGATCTTCGATGAGGCGACCAATGCAAGTACAAGACATAACGAATAATAAACCAGCATATTACTCTTGGATTTTATCAACGAAAGATAGGAGTTTAACTTTAACACCTACACTAGCTTCTTTTTTACAGCACATTGAACGTGTAATATGTACTCCTGATATAGAATTTAAATCTATGTGACTGTAATACTACAGTAACAGTTTGTTTACAGGAGGTGGGTGGAATAGAAATGATGTCTTTAGAAGAGTATGCTGATATTTTATCAGATTTTGAATTAACACATAATCAAGCAAAGGTGTATATAGCCACAGTCCAATTAGGTGTGGCTTCAATTCGTCAATTGTCAAAAGTTTCAAAAGTGCGTCGAGAAGACGTCTACAGGATGTTGCCAAAGTTGAATGAATTGGGGTTGATAGATAAAATACTTGACAAACCACTCAAAATTAAAGCTACACCAGTAGAAGAAGCACTTTCCATCCTGATCAAACGCGAAAAAAGCATTGCTGAGAAAAGATTGACTGCACTAGAGACTAAAAAGAATTTTTTTTTGTTTACCCACGATGTATTTAAATGTGCGGTACAAAAAAGGGTTAACAGTTTTCTTCTAACACGCCCCAACCTAAAATAAAAAATGAAAAAACAGTAACTCTAATCTCTGTATTATTATCGATTTCTATTGTAAAGTCGTAACTTTCTTGATTATTCATTTAACTTCACGGTCATGGGTGACTTAAAATATTTGGAGTTATAAATAACATAAGTTTACAATATCAATCCATAAAGATTGTGTAATCGGAAAAAAAATACTTTCTCGACTCAATCCAGAGCATTAGCAAAAAGCTCCTGAGAATGAAGACTAAATTTTAGTCCCAAACTCAAACATAATGAACTAGCTAGTTGTTAGTAATTCACTGAATAGTATCTCTTCAATTTGTTGTATTGATTTCACAGTCCAATCTGGTTTAATTGGAATATGAGCATAGTCCTTTCTTTTCATCCATATACATTTTAAACCGATGTTTTTCGCCCCACTTATATCATGTATTGGTTTGTCACCAATGAAAATAGCTTCAGATGGTTTGATGCGTAACTCCTCAAGGCATTTGAGAAACATCGTTTTGCGGGGTTTTCTTATTCCTAACTTGTAGGATACGATGATTGAATCGAAAAATTGTTCTAAATCATATTGTTGCATTAAACCATTATGGAAAAATTCACTCTCATTGTCCGTCACTAAACCCAACTTGAGTCCAGTATCGTGTAATTTGAAAAGAAGCTTTGATGCACCTTTGAGAAGATAACTTCCCGCAATTATTGGATAATAGAACTTTTTAATCGTTTCTTCGATTAAATCAATATTTGCGAAGTCATCGATATGTAATTGATAAAGAATTGATTGCATTAATCTTTGAAAGTTCACTTCAATCATTGTCTTATCGGCGAAGAGAGTATATGTCTCCCAAACCTCTTTAGAAATCTGAACCACTCTATCGAGATTAACATCATACTTCTTTTGAACTAGAAAATCATATAATGCTTTACGACCTGACTGTAAACCATCCTCGTCAAAATCGAGCAACGTTCCTCCTAAATCAAAAAGAACAGCCTTCAGACTCATACAATTCTCCTCATGTCTCTAACTCTTGTGTCATTATCACTTGATCTATATATTTCCCATTTCTCTTTATTCCCTTTGGAATTCGACCAGTCTCCTGAAAACCCATTTTCTCATACACATGAATCGCTCGCTTATTTGTAGCGTATACCTCTAAAGTAAGAATCTTAAGCCCCATTACCTTAGCTTGGGAAACTAAAACGTTCATCAGTTGAGTGCCTATTCCAATATCCCTATAGTTCTTCTTAATACCAATAGCCAGTCCTCCCACATGACTTGAGTACCCCTTCTTTTTCCGTAATTCTGCAAGGGCTATTGCTTTCCCATCAATTTCGGCGACTACATCAAACACTTCTTCCTTCTCCAAGAGCGCCAGCTTTCTCCCCAGCCAATCCGCTTCTTGATTCCTGGTAACCTTTTTATTGCGAACAATGTTTGCCCCCTCATCAACAAGCGAATTAATATACTCCATAAAGTCATCCAAATCTTCCCATTTCGGCGTTCTGAGAATGACCTCTCTGCCATCTTTCGCAGTAAAACAGTGAATAATCATACCAGTTTTCATACTATTTCACCTAGTTTATTTTCTCAATTATTGTGTAATATGTTGGATTTTCAGAACCTATAAACTCCTTAACCTTCCATCCTGTTCCTTCAAGTATTTCTTCTAACTCTTCAGGTGATACAAACAAGTAATCAAACCATGGAGACACATATTTTCCAAATCGGATTCTAATTCTTGTTTGCCCACTCATTCTCCCTCTTTTCTTATTAAATTCATGATACTCAAAATGTTCAGGATTCTTTGTCTTATAGGGGTCACGATTGTGAGCTATAATGAGTGCCTGTTTAGAGGTTATAATATGAAATTCTTTGAGTAATTTCTTTGCTTTTTTGAAACTTCCAAACAATCCAAAATTCGCACCCATCATGAGAATCGTATCAAAAGAACCCACATTAGAACTCAATTCATCAATAGACATAACCTCTGCATTCTTCACCCCTCTTAGGTTACAGACCTTTATTGCAAGAGGTGAATTATCAATCCCGAGGACATCAAATCCCTTTTCTTGTAAATATAACGAGTGTCTCCCAGCTCCACATCCAATATCCACCACTTGTCCATGAACGTATTCTAATGCCTTCTTCTCCTCAGGAGACCATGTATCATAACTTGAAAAATATGTTTTCACACCTGAAGATATAGAAAAATAGCCATCATCTCTCTCCACTATTTCAAAACTAACTCTTCCATTGTAATGTGCCCATATTTGTTGTCCATAGGCATCTTCTTCAGGTTTCATTGTGTTTTCCCCCATTATTTGAGAAAATCTTGTTCTAGCATGCTCATCATGATTACGTTATGCCATTTATCATCTACTATACGGGCTTCTCTTTGTATTCCTTCTTCTATGAAACCTAGTTTTCGATACATGTTTAATGCTCTTTCATTGAAGTCTAAAACAAGTAATTCAATCCGATGGAGTTGCAATTGATTGAACCCATATTCTAGGATAAGCTTTGTCGCTTCACTACCGTAGCCAAGCCCCCACACATATTTCTGACCAATAATGATACCAAATTCTCGTGCAATTCTATGCTTCTTCAATATACGAGCAAGAAACACATAGCCGATGATTTTTTCATCACCTTTTTTGATGATGCCAAAATATGTTCCATTTGGGTCGGTCAATAAATAGTTAAAAAGAGCATTTGCCCTATCTTGAGATAAAGGGTTCATCCCAACAAATCGTGTAACTTGCTCATCTCTATACCATTCAGAAAAATCTTCTACATCTTTCTTCTGAAGAAGTCGAAGGAAAATTATTTCACCTTCTATAATCAATTAAAACACCTTACTTTTGACAGTCATCAACGGAATAATCATTTTTTACTTTTTAATTATTATAATCTAGGAAGAATTAAAGACTAATGGAAAAAGAAATTTATATGTTTTATTTTGAGCAAAAGAGGATTTATTAAAATATTTTTAAGAAATATCGTAAAGCCTTTTCAGTTGATTAGACTTACATATTTGAGTTAAGTCCATCATAAAAGTAGATGGGTTCTCTTAATTCTAACATTTTTCTAAGTTTTATAACATTCACTTTATTAATTTTCTCGTCCGGATTGGCAATTTCTAAGGTAATGTTTCCAGAATAGTTAATTTCTTTTAATTTATCTAAAATCGGCTCAAACTTTATGTTTCCAGCACCTAAAGGAAGGTGTAAGTCATGTTTTTCAGCATAACCACCATAGTTATCGCTTATATGAACGTGTTTTAGAATGGCTTTAAAATTATTAATTAAATTGATAGAACGATTTTCTTTTGTAAATAAATTGGCGTGTCCTATATCCAAACAAAAATATAATTTTGGAATTTTATCAAAAACTTTCTTCAAGAGTATGTAATTCTCTTCGGTATTTTCTAATAATAATTCACAATCATGTTCTTCAGCGGATTTAATTAATTCTTTTAATCCGTCTATCTTTAATAAGAGGTTATTTTTCGTTGGTAATTTTTTGTTAAATAAATGGATGACAAAAAGTTTTACATTTATCCCCGATAAAATTTCTATAAATTTTTTGCAGCTTTCGATTTCATCATTTTTAAACGCAATATCTGGTAAATGGCCTACTAAAATGGGAAGAATTTTTTTTAACTGATCCAATTTATTTTGAAATTCTTTATCGAGCAGTAATGATGATCCCAAAAAAATATCTACAAAATCATAACCAATTACTTTTAAAAGTTCTATCTCTGATCTTAAATCTTGTTTCCTATAAGTTGAACCACCAATTTTGTATTTCATTTCATCCACCAAAGGATTATTTAGTTCCGATAGTGACGAAACTGCATTTCATTTGGATGCTATGATCGTTAAGAATCTTGCCAGCTTTCATTTTGTTTCACTCATTCCGTATTAATCTTTATTCTTTTTTCAAAAGGATCTTAGTATAGAGTATATCATTTGTCTTTATGTTCTTAATTTGTAATATTCTATGAAATGGAATAATCGTTGTTCCATCTACAGATTCATATTGAAAATAATTTGGACTTAACGTCTTTATTTCGCTACACATTAAACTTCTCTTGTTATCTAGAGCACCATCATGTCTATAAGAAATCTCGTTGTCAATAGGATTCTCCTTTTTATCCCATTTAATCTTGTTTAAGATACCGAATATTGTTAATTTACTCATCTTTACTACCCACTTTTTTTTTATCTTCTACTTATAATTGGATTATTTCTTTAGGTTGATTCCTTTTCGTCTCATCAGTCTGAAGTAGAATCCGCATAATTACTCTAATTTTATTTGCTTCAAAATTTCTATTCGATTATTGTTGTAATAGAATTAGCTCAGAAATTCTTAACAAATAATCATAGACAGTCATTTGATTGCAACTAACTGTTAATGGTACATGTACCTAATAATTAGGGGGTATTAATACTCTTCAGAATATTCTTTCTTACTATTTTATATAGGCATAATCATGATATTGTAGTTTATGATGAAAATGAAAAAAATGTCTGTTATCTTGCTTTCGTTTGTAATCTCGTTATCTATTCTCGTTGGTGCAGTACCAGTGTTCGCTGCGAAACCTGTAATGACGGGTCCAGCGGAAAAGGCAACTGGAGAATTTTGGGCTCAGAGTACTGGTTCGTTAGTGTATTTAGATTTCAACGCACATGAAGCAAAAGGTACTCGTCCAGCAAAGGGTGAAATCTATTGGTATCGTGATCACCCCGTTCATGGAACGAGAGACCTGTACATGGATGTTAAATATGTGAATGTCTCTGGAGAATATGCTTACATCGCAGGGTATTGTGGAGAAGATTCCGCAGGAACTCAAACTGGTAAATGGCTTTATATATATGTGAAAGATGGTGGAACACCTGGAAGAAAAGGCGATGAATTGTGGGCTCGATGGTATGATGATGAAGCCTCCGCTAGAACTGCAGTTGAAACTAAATCAACTAGTTATTGGGTGCAATATGATTTAGTAGAAGGTAATTTAGTTGTTCACACATCAAAACGTAGTTGGGACCTTACTGGATCATGGATCTTAGATTTCTACTCGACTAACTGGCCAAGTGGTAACCCATATCGACATGATATGTTCGTATCCGAAGATACTGCTACAGGTGGATGGCCTACTGGGGGTCCTTACACGAATTCATGGACTGCTACGGTTGGAATAACCAGCAGCAATTCTGTGGATATTGTTGCAATATATCTCCCAACAAGTGGCGTCTATCCTTATACGTTATTGGCTTCAGGCACTATAGCACCAGATGGAACCTTAAGCGGAACATGGACTGACACGTTAGGTGACTCCGGTACTTGGATAAGTACTTCTGGAGTTGCAACGTGGGAATAGAATAGAGGATGTAGAACTTCCTCTCCCTTTTTTATTTTTTAAACTTTCAGCAATACCGTAAGATCGCTTTATTGATTCCCTATCTTAAATGACATGTTTTGACCCTATCTTTAAATAACTAATCTCTATCTAGAAGAATTCTTTTAAATATCATTTCTAAAAATAGCAAAAAAGTATCTTTTCAACTCACACAAAAGAATACAATGAAGTATATGAAATGGAGAAATATAATGAGCTGTTATGGGAAATGCACTTAAAGACCTGTACCCATCCAAGCATTTTTGGCACAAGTATCCATATGATGATAATTTGTAAGAAATAGTCTATAATTTGTTAACTATCATTAATCTAAAAATTTGCTATAAATGATGACGTCTAATCCATGGGCTTCTCTTCTTAGCAATCCTTCGGGAATGAAGCCTTGGTTAATGTAGAGTCGAATGGCAGGTTTTAATATGGATGTCGTATTCAAACTGACTTTATGAATCCCCTTTTGTTTCAATATCTCTAAATAGTTGAGAAGCAGATTTCTTCCAATACCTCTTCGACGATGTGATGGTTCAACTCCCATGAAATTCAGATGGTTGACGTTCCAAACACCTGTCCGCCCCAATATAACCCCAACGATGTTATCGTCTACTTGAGCTACCAACGAAATTCTGTTTGAATCATCTGTTTGTTGTAAATAGGTCAGTTCATCTGTTTGTAAATGGTGCAGTTCATGATTAATCCACGATTCAGGTAGATACTCACCTAGACTCTTCCAAACACTGATGAGACAATCTCGGATTTTCGGAAGATCTTCAAGGTTATTTTTACGAATTGATACTTGTTTTCTTTTCATTGGATGATCATTATTTACCATTGCCTTCTTTTCTCTCCATATTTCATTGTGATCTTTCAAGTTAATAATAGTGATCTGAGAAGAATTAAAGACTAATGGAAAAAGAAATTAATGATACTAGAGTGAAGAATCGAGAAGTGTCCAGGGAGAAGTTGTTATCTAATTGCTTACAGAGAAGAGTGAAGCTTGTTAGCATTAATCCTTGTATTATATTCCTTCGCCTTTTTTCGTGGGTTCTTTGAATAAATGATGTCTCTGCCTACATTGAGTAGAGTGTTTTTTCCAGATACTTTCAATGTCTTTCTTATACTACCTTTCTGAGCACCTATCCCTGGCATTAGAAAGACTTTCTCTGGACCAGTGATTCTTCTGATAAGTTTAATATCGTTTCCAGTTATATGATCTGTAGCTCCCACAACACATCCATCAGCATTACAATACTTTACCTGTTCTGCGATAAGTTGGAATAAAGGTATCTTTCCAACCCTTGTTTTTTTCATAAAAAGCATGGATTCTGGATTGGACATTAAGGTTAATACGATAATTCCTAATTCAGCGCCTCTTAATTGCTTTGCATGATGTGCTAACAGAACAGTTTCTTCTAGGTTTCCTGGGAGAGGATTAAAAGTGATTGCATCATACCCTGTCTCTGCGATGTGAAAGATGGCGGATTTAATCGATTCACCAATATCATTTAACTTATAATCAAGAATCGAGAGCATACCAGCCTTCCTGATTGAATCAGTCAATTGTTGATGTTGATCTTTCGTAAATCCGAAAATGTATTGCTGATTTGGTTTCATAGCAACACTATAGTCCTTAACCGCATCTATAATGTCGAGACAAAAATTGAGTCTTGCTTCATTTTCATCATCGCATTCCATATATTTTCTTGGTATTGTTTTAGATTTTCTTTGATTAGGTACAGCTGGATCTAATCCAACGCAAAGAATAGAGTTCTTTTCCTCATGTAATCTAAGAAACTTTTCTAGAAAACTCATGATTACACCTTTTTGCATAATTAGGGAATTAGAATTACTGTAACCCTATTATCTTAAAAAGAACTCTATATCCTACAATTATACAAGCGATGTTATCATGAAGGATATATCTATCGAAAAAGCAGATTACAGTAAGATTGCGAAGGTCTACGATGATGCACGACCCCTTTCAGAGAAAAATATCGATATTTGGCTAAAATTAATCGCAGAGAAAATTAACGTTCAAGGGGATGTAACTCTTCTCGATTTGGGATGTGGAACAGGACGTTTCACTATTCCTATTGCAACTCAACTCGGATACTCCGTTACTGGAGCTGACGCTTCCGAAGATATGGTAATCAAGGCAAGCGTTAAAAAAGATGCGGAGCGTGCAATGTGGGATGTACAAGACGCATCATCCCTTACCTATTCTGATGATTCTTTTGATGCCGTCTTCATGTCTCATCTTCTCCACCATGTTGATGGACCATTAAAAGTTCTAGGTGAGTGTTCCCGTGTCTTAAAGCCTGGAGGTGTGCTTCTGAATCGTTATGGGACTCTAGAAGATCTTAATGATCCTGAACATGTCTTCTTTCCCGAAGTAATCGAGATAGATAAAGAACGGTGTGCAACGAAGAGTCAGATGGAGAACTGGTTTAAGATGTCTGGTTTCAATAGAGTTTCATCCAAAACGATTACACAACAGACCTATCAGAAAGCTGAGGAACGTTTAGAAGCTGTGAAACTCAAATCTACTTCAGTTCTTACCCTAATCAGTAAGACAGCTTATGAGAAGGGATTAGAAGCGTTTCACTGCTACATCACGCAACATCAAGATGAAAAGTGGCTCTTAATGGATAAAATCACGTTAACAGTTGGATACAAAGAATAAAATCGAAAAACTCTTTATGGTAAATTAAACATTATTGATTGCTATGCTTATATTAAAAGAAAAACCTACTTTTAGTGATTTTCAACAGTATGTTAAGGAACTGGAAAAAGAGCGAGGATTCCACGAGGATACGGTTTTAGAAAAATGTCTTTTACTTGGAGAGGAGATCGGAGAATTGTTTCGAGCTGTTCGGAAACAAGAAGGGATCAAAATTGATCCTAATTCTGAATATGGCAAAATTGGTGAAGAATTAGTAGATATGATAATTTACATTTGTGCAATAGCGAACCGATTCAATGTAAACTTGGAAAAAGCATTTAGAGAGAAGGAAGAAATCAATAAAAAACGTCAATGGCTATAATCAATTGAAATTCATCAATTCTAAATCAAAAAATTTGCTTTCAAATTCAAGTGTGTTTTTCTCCAGTCACTTTTTTTCTAATTTCATTAATTATATCAAACCAATAGTCTCCATGAGGAAAATATTTTTCATAATGATTTTCCAAGTCTTCTTCGACCGTTGATATGGAAAGAAATTGTATTGCTTCAACTTCTTCTTTTTGAAGTTTTAGAGAATTAACCTCTCCATTAAATTTTAGAAAGTAAACATAATAAAATTCATTGACTATTTTACCAACATTACTCTCTTTTTTTCTAATTTGAATAAATTCCAAATCATCTTCTGTAACTGATACTCCTAGTTCTTCTTCAAGTTCTCTTAATGCAGAAATAATCGGTTCTTCATTAGCACTAATGTGACCTGAAGCAGATATGTCCCACTTACCAGGATAAAGTTTTTTATCTTTAGCTCGTAATTGAAGAAGAATCTCTCCTTTGGAATTATAAATCCAGATATGAGCTGTCCTATGCCATAAATCCTTTTTATGAACATCACTTTTCATTTTTTGTAAATTAAGTGAGTCATTATTTTCATCAACAATATCAATCAATTCATCAGCCATAGAATCAATCCATACCGTGTAGATATAATAGTATTAGAGATGTAAGATACCTTCTCTTTGACATGAGATTTGTTATTTTCGTATATTTCTTTGGTAGAGGAGATTAATTAATTCTTGTATATCAAGTTTCCAGAAAAGATTTCTGAACTTAAACACTCTTAAAAGAATCTTTGAATCTCGAAAAACTCTGAGACATCTTATCCCTCTCAGTTTTAGATCTGATTTGGGGAATATTTTTATGTTTATTTCCTATGTAGGTTAGTTGATAATTTATGGGATATGTTTTCTATAAGATTGATTTTTAATCCCCTGTTCCGTAATATTTGGACAATATAGATCGCTGAAAAGAACGTATAGACGTATCTGATAATCCAATCAACGTTTTGAGATAGAACTTTACTAAATGGTAGTATATTCCTAAACCAATCCCCCCATAACACCCACACAGGATCACCAAATAAGGAATGGGATCCTCCAAGGACTACGAGGGGAAGAAGCCACCAAGTACCCAGTTTAGTTCCATTAACAACAATATCAATTAATACAAAGGCCATAACCCAAAGGATCGCTGTCTCTTGGACATATCTATGAGTCACATAAATGACCATAAAG
>SDBT01001036.1_pt1 | contig 47322 bp, 40 predicted proteins | sample 2277101 | NCBI WGS metagenome assembly SDBT01 (sample SAMN10404973, study PRJNA504765) | marine sediment metagenome | isolation source: marine sediment core GS10_PC15, 103 cmbsf | place: Arctic Ocean: Southern Knipovich Ridge | collected 2010 | reverse complement strand
ATTGTATAGGTAACTATCAGGATACTTTTTATAGCCATATCCCGATTTATTCCTTCGCTTTCTCATAAACTTCCTTACCTTCTTTGCTGCATACAATCTAATTTTACCGAATTTCTTCGAGGAATTAGCTATTCTGAAGTAATCTTTTCGGTAAACCTTGTCATATAGAGCATAGAAGCGGAAGTCTGACTGTGACTTTGCCTTAAGGTATAGTTTCCTCTGAAGTTCCTGAACCTTATCTGTATTTATTAGGTTATAATCCAATCTACCGTCCATCCCTTCATTAGAAACATCAGTTAAAGCAGAGCCCCTTCGCTCCGATAGGGTTATGTTGTCCCTATCCTCCTTGCTACTATGAGCTCCTCCGACTGCCTATAGAACACCTTACCACTTCGGAAATTTCCTTATAGGTAAGGCTCTGCGCCCTATAGGCTCTCCCAAGTTCCCTCTGAATTCTTTCCCAGCATACCGCCCCTGATACCCCGGAGAAAATCTATCCTGCCTATGTCTATCTCTTCCGATAGATTGCTGGCTTCGCCCCATTACGAAAGGCTCGCCTTTCTCAATTTATTTTGTCACGAGGCTACATATAGGTTCACTTTCGTTACGGTCTGCTCGTTCGTCTCTCCCACCCATAGTGGAATTTGTCAGGCAGCTCCGATACTACAGATTACTCTGTAACATCGCACCTCAGACTACATCGCCGATAGATATTTACGATGAGAAACACTTCTCAGTTCCTAAGAATTCAAAGAGCTTAACTTGGCACGCCACAATGTCAAAAGTTTTTTAGTGATTTTGTTGTAAACTCTTTATTATCAAGTATTTTGGTGAAAGTGACTTGCCCCCCTACCTCTTACAGTAGGATTTGGGAATCCATCCAAAAAAAGGAGGCAAGATGAGTGAAAAAACTGCTCGTTTTGTTATCTGGATCTCTTCTAAGTGAATCCCGTTAGATAGTAAACATCTAACGGGATTCACTCGTGAAGAAATAGAAGAAATTATTCAAGGTCTTTTAGATGTTTTAGCCAACCGTAATCCTGAGGTTAAACCTAAAGATGACTTCAAAGAAAAGCATCCTAATTACCGCAACTTCTTTGTTGACCCAAACCCACCCCTTAAAGCTCCGCTGGGTCCTCAGGGATACCTAAAGATAGTATCTATACCGGTCGACGCACGCGTTTCGACGGCCGCCGCGGTCCGCGTTCTGCATTTTTTGACCATACATCACCTCTTAAAGCTAGCGGGCATCTCGCCTTTTGCCGGGTGTTCTCCAGTGAGGACATTGACTACAGCATTGATCGAGACCTCGCAATCACTGAATGCGCACAGACACCCCTTGAGTCCTAAAACCTCAGCCATGGGATACGGGTTCCCGAACGAAAGAACAAATGTCCTCCGGCCTCTTCTCAGGAGGTCTTGCAAGACAACCTTCAGTGCAGCCGGGAGTATACCTCCCTCCTGTTCAAATGCTAGGAGACGAACAAAAACGCCCACCAAGAAGGTATCGAACGCGTTAGGATCGATCTGAGGTCGCGAGGCTTGAGTTACGTGGAATACTTCAGCAACGGAGAATTTCTTACGAAGGTCTTGCTCGAATTGACGCCACTCTGCAGGATTCTCCCTTCTACTTTCGTAATTGGAAACAGTTACAACAGCGACCTTGCCGGATCTGCCAGAAGTTAGGGGCAGTAGCTGATCTGGATCGGCCAGACAGGCGATTGAAGCCTCAGCGATCCGTCGAGCCAGAATCTGATGCTCCGGGTTCTGAGCAATCCGCTCAGCTTCCGCGGGATCGACTATAGAGCCCGGCAGACCAAGTTCCTCCTTTGCGACCAGGATACGCTGTACCGACTCTGCCACACGCGCCTCGCTGAGTCTACCATCCGTATAAGCTTTTTTTAGGGCTTCGAGGGTACGAACCGGCTCGCTAAGTATAATAGCATCGCAGCCGGCTTCAACTGCCATCGCAACAGCCTGGTCGAACTCGTAGTTGTGAGCGATGGCATGCATTTGTAAGGCATCGCTCAGGATAATCCCCTGGAAACCCATCCGACTTCTTAATAAATCTGTTAGAATTGGATGGGAAAGTGTGGCCGGATATTCGGCGTCGAGCGCTGAGAAGATTATGTGGGTGGTCATGATGCTCTTCACACCGGCTGCGATGCCTGCCCGAAAAGGAACCAACTCAATACGCTCCATCCTTTCCATGCCATACGGGAGCACCGGCAGAAGCCGATGCGTGTCGACCTCCATATCTCCACTGCCTGGGAAATGCTTGAGACAGGCGAACACCCCTTCACTTTGCACCCCCTCCAGATAGGCCACTGCCATCCGGCTTGCTAGGCTGGGATCTTCACCGTAGGAACGGATGTTGATGATCGGATTCCGGGGGTTGTTGTTGATATCTACCACTGGCGCGCCCATCACCCCAAAGCCCATCGCTTTCACCTCGCGTGCGGTGATTTGACCCGCCTTTCGGGCTAACTCCGGGTTGCCGGTTGCGCCGATAGCCATGTTTGAGGGCAGACGAGTTCCGCCAGCAAAGGTATTGCCTGCCTCGAAATCAGAGCATATAAGGAGGGGGATCTGAGCTTCTGTCTGGATCTCGGCCACCCACTCGGCCACTTCTCGAACCGTCTCTCCATGTACACTGAAGAGCCCGCCAAGAGCGCCCTTACGAACCAAGTCCTTGATGTCCTGCTCATTATCCAGATACGAAATCATCAGTTGACCCAGTTTCTGATCAATGGTCATAGATTCAAAAGTCCTCTGTGCCCAGTTTTTCATGATTATCTCCTCGTCTATTTTTTTGTAATGTCAAAAGTTTTTTAGTGATGTTCTCTTAAACCCTTTATTATCAAGCGTTCTAGTGAAAGTGGCTTGCCTCCCCTTACTTCTTACAGTAGGATTTGGGAATCCATCCAAAAAAAGGAGGCAAGAAAGTATCACCAGGTGCTTTCTAAGAAAGCTAAGACCGATAAGGTTGATGCCCTGGTGATAGCGGGCCTGCTTCGCTCCAAAGAAGCCCTGGCTTCCTATGTTCCTGAAGAAGAAGTTCAAGCTCTCAGAGAGCTAGTAAGACTGCGTCATCACCTTCAAAAAGATAAGAAGAACTATCTCAGAAAGGCCTATAGCTTTTTGAATTTAGTATTTCCTGAGTATACTAATTTGATTAAGAGTCCCTTTAAGAAAGTCTCCTCGATGATTCTTAAAAGATACCCTACAGCAATTCATATGGCCAGAGCAAGGAGAACTGACCTGGTAAAGATGGCGAGGAGAATCAAGGGTAACAACTACTCCTCTGAACTGGCTGAAAAACTCATCCAAATAGCTAAAGAGTCCATATATTCTGGTAAAGCTTGAAGTGCGAGGAATGGCCTTAAGAATCCTCATTCACATTCAGATTGAGCTTTTTTAGTTCCAGTACCGCCTTTTGGAAGAGAGAAGGTGCCTCCTCTCTTCCCTCCTCACGAGGATGACAGAACATAAAAAAACCTACTTTTGGTTTTAACATCCTACCTCCCGCATAACTCTATACATCGCATATTTGATGACTTCAGGGAAAAGGCCTGAAAAGACTTTGAAGGAAGAATCTTCCTTTTCAACGCAATAATATCACCTTTCCTCAACCGTAAATGTTTTCTCCCGCAGTCTTCTCCTTCCCAGCGGAATCCTGTTGTCTTACTCTCCCTTATCCCATCGTTTCTGGGAAAGTTTTAATGATTAGTTAATTTTTAAATCTTCTTGAACCTCAATTATTGAATCTCTTATAATTTTTACCATTGTTTCCATAATAACCTCATCTATGATAAATGGGGGTGTAATTTGAATATGATCTCCCAGAACTCCGTCAACATTTCCAGGGACACCCGGTACTATGATTAATCCTTTTTGGAAGGCATGCTGCACAATGGTCTCAGCTACTTTGAGTTTTCGCTCAAAGGGTGATTTTGTTTCCTTATCCAACACAAACTCCACTCCCAGCAAAAGACCTTTTCCTCGAATATCTCCCACAATGGGTAAATCACTAAGAGTGGAGAGTTTTCTCATAAAAAGAGAGCCGGCAGTAGCTACCCTTTCTACTAAATTATTCTTCTGTATGTATTCTTGTACCGCCAGTCCCACTGCACAGGAAAGAGGATTACCAGCGTAGGTGTGGCCATGAGTAAAACTGCCAGATCCCTTTCTAAAAGCATGGAAGATTTTGTCATGAGCAATGACAGCAGCAAGTGGAGCATAGCCGCTACTTATTCCTTTGCCAGTGGCGATAATATCTGGAACAATATTCCAGTGATCAATTGCGAGATTCTTTCCCGTTCTACCAAAGCCAGTAATTACCTCGTCTATAATCATGAGCACATTGTATTTATTACAGATGGAGCGAATGATTTGATAGTATTCTGGAGGAGGTGTAACGCCTGCAGCGCTAGTACCAATGATTGGTTCAGCGATAAAAGCGGCGATACTGTCGGCCCCTTCCAGCTTTATCACTCTCTCTAAATCATAGGCACAGTCAATACCACATTGAGGATAGCTCTTATCAAAAGGACAGCGATAACAATAGGAAGGCACAATATGAGGAAAATTCAATAGATAGGGAGTGAAGAGCTTGCGCCATTGGGTACGTCCCGACATTGATAATGCCCCGACAGTATTCCCATGATAGCTCATCCATCTGGCTACAACTCTGTATTTAGAGGAATGGTTGGTTTCTACATGATACTGTCTGGCCATTTTCAGGGCTGTCTCAGTTGCTTCTGCACCTCCGGAGACAAAGAAAACTTTTGATAGACCCAGGAGGCGACAGTTGAACAAGATTTTCTGCCAGATTCAGTTGAGCTTCGGTAGTAAACTGACCTGCAAAAATAAAACATGCTTTCTTTGCCTGCCGATACATAGCATCAATAACCTCTTTGACACCATGTCCAATATTGACTACGGCAATCCCAGCTACTCCGTCTATATATTTTCTACCCTCCGAGTCATACAGGTATAACCCCTCAGCTCTCTCCATCAAAGGATAGTCCTTCCTCATATCTCGATAGAAAATATTTATATTCTCTTGTTTCATTTTTTTCCTCGTCTATTGGTTTAGTAATAGTGTTTAGTGCAATTCCCCCAAAGCCTCTTGTTGAGATGTTTTTGCGATTCGGTCAATTTCTGCCTCCTTCTCTTTAGAAAGATATATTGGACGGTGTTCCTGTAAAATTTGTTTTATCTTCTCCCTGGCTCTTTCTCTCATATCTTTGCTACCTTTTGTCTCCCAGACATCCCAGCTTTCCCTGTTGGTTAATAGGGGATCCCATCTATCTTTTCTCAAATGACCTAGAGTATGAGGATGAGTAAGGAAATTTCCTTGAGGTCCAACCTCCTCAATTACCCGAAGAGCCAAGCTATCACGGTCGAATTTAATACCTTTACCAATTCGAAAAACTGCCTCCAGAATTTCATTATCAATCAGGCATTGTTCATAGCTTGTAAGACGAGATTGCTCTAAATTGCCTGTAGCCGCATGAATAATATTGCATCCACCTAAAAAGAGAGACAGAAAGTGCAAAGCTCTCTCATAACCTGCCTGAGCATCGGGAAGCTTTGAATCAGAAGGATTTCCACCCTGGAAGGGAAGATGATAATAATGAGATAACTGGATACTGGCTAGATGAATAAGAGTTGACTCTGGAGCTGCTCCAGCATAGTTGCCCGTTCTCATATCCATTATCGCCCCGGCTGTTCCATAGATGCAAGGAGTTCCAGGAGAAATCATCTGGATCAAAGCGATAGCACAGAGTATATTAGCGTTTTGTTCAACCAGAATTCCGGGAATGGTAAAAGGAGCCGTTGCCCCTGCCATAGAATCCACTTCAATAATCACAGGAACTCGTAATTTAGCTATTTCTATTAGCTCTTCCACCATCTCACAAGGATGGAATAGAGGACTTTGAGGGCAAATGTTTTCCACAAAAAAAGGCCTTTTTATCGCCTCTTCGGTGCTTCCCCTGAATACCGCTGCCATTTCAAGTCGATCTCTAAGTCCTTGTGGTCCCCCGGAAGCAGTATGTTGAGGTTTTAGAGTATTCTTTAGCATGGTAGCAAAAATTATTCGATCGGCACCTATCTGAGGAATGTCTTGAGGAAGTGCCTGGAGATGAGCTATATGAGGATGGGGTAGGACATCCAAAAGACGGGTTAGATTCACCAGATCTTGAAGACTGGCTGAACGTCTTTGACCTTCTAAATCCAAGACAAAAGAAGCTCCGGCTCCTCCCAAGGTATGGACAGTATTAGTATCATCCAGAACCACGTCAAATTTAGGATCCTTCCCGTAGATGGTAATCCTGGACGGGCAAGTTTCCAGAGCTTTTTTCAAAACATACTCAGGAATTTTCACTATTTTCTTATCCAGATCAATCTTGCATCCATTATCTCCCATTATCCTAAGAGCCGAAGAATGATCTACTCGGACTCCCACACGATCTAGTACCTCAAGGGTTGCTAAATGAATCTCATATACCTGTTCTTGGCTCAATATCTTCAATTTACCTCCCTTTCCTCTGTCTGAAGTCATATCACTTTCTCCTCCTCTATTTCACCCTATCAAGATCCTTGAATCCGTATTGTCGTAATACCGAAAGCTTTAATAGATACTGTTACCTCGTGTTTCTGTGCTGAAAGGAGCCTCTCATTTTCCTCAACCAAATTCGTCTGATAGACCCTTGTAATATTAATGAACGGAAGCCTCACCGTAACCTCAGTATTCTTACCTTCCGTCTCCATGAGACGCACAATTAATCCATCCCCGTCTTCTGCCTGTTTCAACGCTAAAAGAAGGACGTTCGGCTGGTCTATCTGACAAAAACTATAAGAGGCAGGAAGCGTCCCTTTCTTTTTGCCGTTAATGCATACGGGAATAAACGGATTTTGAAAAACCCAGCCAAAGTTATAGACTCTTTTCTTCTTCCAGTCTCCTTTGTGTGTAGTAATCGAATAGCGAAAGAGTCTTTCACCTACCTGAACAGGCTGAAAGTTAGTGCGGAAGTTGTTAGCCATCACGTATAAGTACATATAACCTTTCTTCAGGTCTCCTGGTTTGAGAAAAGCGTGCCCAAATCCGGGTGGGGTAACGCCGTGATGTGCCTGTGAGACATAGCCAGGCCATAGTCCGCCAAGCTCAATGACGGGCGCCTCAATGCTTGATAGAGTTACCCCAATTTCTCCATTAGAGACACTGGCCCAATGCTGCATCGTATGATAATCGGAATTTGAGCCAGGGAATTGGTCTTTAAGTGGCTCAATGACCGAGTTACATCCTTCAAAATGGAAGGTAGGATTCTTTATCTTAAAGGGAAAAGCAAAATAAATCTCCAGAAAGGGTGTAGAATCCTTTAGGATTCGGCTAGCTATATCTATCCGTTTTATCTTATCATAGAGAATAATCTCCTGGGTTATTTGAGGGCAGCCAAGAGCTTTACCCGAGACTATAAGACTTCCATAAATGGGGCATTCTTGTCCCTTGTAAATTGTGGATATAGTAGATTTTTCCTCTTTGCCAGTCTTTGCCGAGCGCACAATGAGCTGATTGAACTTATGGGGTGCTTCCTCATCAATAATATCTCTTCCCAATTCTTTATCGTAAATGCTCTTTATCGCACCTGTTTGTGGGTCCAGGGTAACCTTAAAGAAGCGATTTTCCATACTCGCCTTTCCCACTTCAACACTACCTGCAAAATCCACAGCTTCCTTAGAGGGAATAAGTCGATATATCTTGTACCCCATAGGAGGAACATCTTTTGCCAGGAAGGCCATCTCAAAAAGTTCAGCAGAATCGACCTCTCCCAGAGCGTATCGATATGAGGCATAAGGAACAGGTGCTTGAGGGCTATCAAGCTTAACGATTTGGTAAGGTATCCTGTCGCCCGTCTCTATATCGATAAGCTCAAAGCACCTTTCCACAATATCTATAGGAGGATTCATAATATTTCTTCCTATGGCTGAACCTGAGATAAGCATAGGTGAAACCTCATTTTCTGGATATTCTAAGTGCATAGGCCTGCCGCAGGGAGATTGTGCTTTAAGAGGTGTATGCACCACATCTGTTCTCTTCCAGGAAAGAGAATTAAATACGAGGATGTGGTAGCCATCATAGGAAAGTTTTATCTCATCGGCAATCTTATTAAGGCTCTTGGAGAGGATATCCTGAGATAGAGCAGCCGCTCGATAAGCAAAGCTGCTTTTCTCGCTCCAGTGAGCCTCTTGGGCCGGACCAATGGGATGAGTCATTCCCCAGGTATGCTCATCGTAAAGCAGCATATTTTTATATGCCTCGCTGATGCTCGAGTTAGGGTAGGGATAGCTAGCAACAGATGCTGCTATGGCAGCGAATTTCTCCGCTGAAGGCAATTCCTCGTGGGTAATTCGATTGATGCCTGTCTCCTTAGCTGTAGATATGGCCCCAACTGTGTAGTCTGTATTGGGTAGCTCTCCCCGGAAAAGAGGAAGGTTACTGCCATATTTTTTCTCCAGATGCTCAAAGAAATCAAAATTAGTAGCTACAATGAGTTTTGGGTAAGCCCAATGCTCGTTCCATTCTCTGACAATATAGCTTAAACGAAGAGCAGGAGGAGCATTATCACGGCCTCCACCCATGAATCTATAGCGAACAATATCAAGGGGATAATCTCGCTCTTCCAGCTTATCGAGCATATCAGGAAGCTGATGAAGAGCGTTATGATAATCCCACCAGGATAAGCCGCCTGCCGAAAGTATCCCATACCAGAATAATACTTTAGCTTTATCTGGTCCCTGCCAGAGAAATGCCCCTGGCATGTCACGTGGCAATACGGCCGATTCGTCCCAAAAGATGTGCACTTTATTCTTGCCCCAGCTAAAGTAGTCGGGCAGGGCTGGTGCGAAATATCTCACCCCTGCTCCAGCTAACACTTTCGCCAGCCCCCAGCTTAAGCCAGGTATATCATCCAACTCGGCAGAGTGAATTGGTATGCCGTACTTGTGTTTTAAGCTAAAGGATGGATAGAGCAAACGGATTAACTCCTCATGGCTGCATAGCTCACTAGTCTGGTTACCGAAAAAGGCAGTGACTTCAATTTGGCCTTTCTTAATAAAGTGAATAAGCTTATCGACAGTCTCCTTTGGTCGATTCTCAATGAAATGCATAACCGACCAGGATTGTTCAACTGTATATTTGAACTTTGACTCAAGAGGCCAGTTTTCCGTCTCTTCACAAAAACGCAAGATATCGTCCATAAAGCCATCGTGTTCATGCAGGACATTTGTAGGTAGATCTGTATATCCAAGGTCGTGGTGAGAGAGGTGAACCAGATATACATTCCAGTGTCTTTTTGGCTCCAGCTTTACACTTTTTTTATCCTGAACATTGCCCTTAGCAGAGAGAACAAATTCTACATCCATCTTCTCTTGAATTTCGGGAAGGTAAATGCGATATGATTTCCGTCCCTTTTCTACCCTTTCTATATCAACGTCTTCCTTTTTTAAGCCAAATTTAATCTCTATATTTGCCCTGGTGGGATCTTTCTTATTTTCAATCAAGATATCCATGCCCTGTCTTAAATTTCCCTTCTCTTCAATAAAGAAAACAGTAGGCCTAACCTTCTCAATAACTAAGAATTCCTCTGTCATTTTTCCAATTCTCCTAATCTGCCCTTATTGCTGATACTAATAAAAATCTTTATTGCGAATCGACCGTGCCTCTTCTACCATAGCCTGATAATTTTCTGGCTTTATGGGAGGATTTATCTCACTGGATGTACCCAAAAAGAGCCCTCCGGTGTTTAGAGCATTTGTCTCCTCAATTTGTCTTCTTACCTCTTTACGAACATCATTGGGATATCCCCTCTCCATTAAATCAACTCCATCAAGCCCACCAGCCCAAATTACCTTTGGATATTTTTTCTTCAATTCAATTATATCCATACCAACGGCTGGTTCAAGACAGTAAAATCCATCTACACCGCATTTTATAAAATCAGGAATAAGCTTCTTCCAATTTCCATCACTATGGTAAATCACCTTAATGCCGTGACTATGCCAGGCCTGCACCAAGCGAGTCAACCCTGGAAAGTGTTCTTTCCTTAAAAACTCAGGACTAAATATTGGACCCTGTTTAGTAGCTATGTCAGCAGCAACAAGGATAACCGGAGAAAGTTCTTTATCGGCTGTGGTATGAGCTCTCTTAATTTCGGTTTCGTTAAACACTTGAATCCATTGTGAAATAACCTTTGGCTCTTCATAATAGAGGAAAGTGAATAACTCTATTCCGGCGCGCGTCCAGCAGGGGTCTAGTCCAACCCTGTTCACATCCATTATTACCGTATCACCCACCAATTTCTGTATCACAAGAAACTTCTTGCGATAGTCCTCCCTCTCTTTCTGAGGATTAAACTTTGCAGTTTCCATTTTTTCAATACTTCTGAGATAATACTCTCTTAAACTCTTAACATCATTAAAAGGACGTTTAACAAACCATTCTGTCCAATTGTCCATTTGCATAATGAAACCATCTTCCATTACTACTCTATCTGTGCCCCGAGGAATACTAGGGAAACGACACATATCCATGGTCTTCCTTGTAGCTTCAGATGCATCATCAAGTGAATAGTTAAAGTCGGTTATTTTTTTGCCTGTATAAAAAGATACAACACCAGGATTTAAAATATGGTCATGGATTGCTATTCTGTCCACGGGTAGAAAATCCAAGGTTCTCTCAACTCTTTCTCGCCTGGAAAGAACATCCTTCTTTCTCATCTATCATCAGCCTCCTAAAAATTAAACAGTGGCCTTATCTAAAACTATCATCGTGCGCTTAACGGTTCCACGCAAACTTCTATCTTACCATCCTCTATTTGTATTTTCTTTTCTAAAAAATCCCTTACTTTGAAGAACTCACCAGCATCACAATATCCAGCTAAAGTCTCCTCCTTCAACATAACCGCTCAACTTCCAGCTATTTCTTTAAAACCAGTACTCTCACATCCAGACTCTTCACCGTTAGCTTTGCATAACCATCTTCCCGCTCTAATTTATCACCCAGAAGATCTTCCACCCTATTCCAACCTCTGACATCAATTTTTTCAGTCACATCTTTTTCAGTGGGATTAGTGAAAATCCAGGCTTCCTTATCTTTTACGATACGTTTACGTAACAATAAATCCCCATTATATTCCGGGACCACACCGCATTGTTGAAGTAGAGCTCGTATGAATACCCTGCTTTCCTTATCACGGTAAGCCATTCCACTATGACCAGCAAATGTTCCCAGTAACCATGCCCTACCTTTATTAATATTCCTCACTGTACCAGCCACAGCCTCGCCATATTGTAGACAAGGCTCACTGTTTAAGCATTCAAAGGTTTCTATATAGACATTAGCTCTTATCTTCATATCTCCTAAGAGGCCAACCCCTTCTAGTATTGCCTCATCGAGATACTCTCCCCAGGTTCGTTCTGGGAATGACCATCGTGTACCATTTTCTGGCTCCCTCACCATAGTAAGACTTTTTTGTCGAACGCCAAACAATTCTCGCGCAGTGGGGGAGAGTTCTCCCCGATTGCAAAAAGCATACTCATTCAACCTGCCCGGGCATGCTTCACTGATAAGATTTCCACCTTCTTTGACATACCGGACAAATTTAGCTGATATACTTTCTGATAATGAGATGGGGAAAGGCAAAATTATGGCTTTGTAGCTTTTTATGTATTCCTCCTCAAGCTCTGAAGTCTCAACAAAGTCCACTGGAATTCCGGCTTCCCAAAGGAGCCTGTGCCATCCGCGAATGCTATAGACCAGGTGTTCGCTTCCCTGAGGTATGAACTCGCAAACCTGGTAATTCGACTCGTTGATAAGTATCGCTACTTGAGCTCCAGGCCACGAGGGATGAGCAAAAATATTGGGATGCTTTTGAAGTGCCTTTCCAACACGAGAGGCCTCCTCAAATCGCTCTGTGCTGTCACCCTCGCTGTCTAAGAGACTGAAACCATTCATTTCATCTGCCATAATTTCTGCCCTAGTCACCCAAAATGAAATTGCGGTTACACCTGATCCTATCCCCGTAAGCATCCATCTTCTTATATCCTCAGCAGAAGGGACCCGCCCCTTATGAAACCCTGTACTTACAGGTCCACCCTGAAACTCTGCTGCCCAGACAGGATTACCTTGTTTGTTGCAAGAACGAATGTGGTCAAATCGAAGTGCTAGATTACTCCACATCTCATCCAATAGCGCTGTGTGCCGACCGAAAGGTTTTCCGGCATCAGGATGAGTATCATCCCAATCACGGGTGGCGCCCCATGCTGGATAGACTGAGGAGCCCAAAAAATCCTGACACCGGGAATAGGTCCAATCTACTCCCGAGCCAATGGTAGGCGATCCTACGTGAGCAAATACGGGCCTTTTCAAGGAATCCACCTCCCGTATGGCTTTAGCTCGTTTTCTAAGCACCCTGCCAATCTGGATATTATTCATAAAATATTGCCAATCGATATTTTGAGCAATACAACTCTTTCCTACAGATCGCCGATCAGGGGATATATAGCTCCAATCTAAGTAGCGGCTGTTCCACGCTCGGTTCAACTCGTCCAAATCCCCATACTTCTCCTTAAGCCATTGCCGGAAAAAATTAAGGGTGCTTTCACAATAACAAACTGGTTGTCCAACGTATTCTTCACTCCAATAGGCAATCTCCTGCCAGGTATTCCAGACAACAATGTTCTCATAAACCCCAAGTGTCTGAACAAGCTTCTTAATAAAACGTATCTGATCAGCCATGGCTCCTGGATGATCATAACAGGGCCCTGGTTTACCATCTGCAGGTAGAGTGGTCTGAGCCTCATAGTATATGGGAAGCCCATTACGTCCCACCATTCTGCAATCAGGGTACTTACGCCAAAGCCAGGCCGGTGCCTGCTCACAAGTAAGGCCTAAATAAATGCCCATATCCAGCCTTGCGGCATACTCGATCAATTCCTCGTAACGGGAAAAATTATAATGTTCTTCCAGAGGTTCATCAATGGCCCAATGTTCTTGAAGCTTTACCAGATTGAAACCATGTTTTTTAAGATTTTCCATATCTTTTTTTAATTCAGACATCGGTGGCATTGGCTCACGACAAAGATGAGAGCCCAAGGGGAAAATTTTCTCAAATTTTTTTGTGTTCACATAATCCTCCTTCTATATTGATTTATAACTATCTCTTCTTCGGTGGCTCTTAGCCTATTCACAACTTATGGCCCATCTCAATTAACTCACGAATGCGCGAAATAGGTGTCTCCGGAGTTAATGGACTTCCAGTGCCGGTTGCAAAACGCCCATATTTTTTTCCATTTTTATGTATGCCAAAGTCCTGGATTTTTTAAGATTAGAAGATGGGCAGCAAATCTCCTGCTTGTCGGAGCACAACAATACTTGCATCTTTTCCCTGAATTTCCAATGCTCTATTTAGAGCTTCTTTTGGCGTAGAAGCATACATAAATTTCAATCGTTCTGCATCTCCTTTGCTGATATTCGGGCAGACAAGAATCCCTTTTCCTTTGTCGGTAATCACATCACTGGCCTGAACCATATGTACGGCAACGGTCTTGTTGATCTTATCCTGGCGTTCAAGCTCTATTACCTCCTTTTCCGGCACATACCCATACTTTAGTACCAGTGGATGAGACTGCGATACTCCCCCTGAACATTCACACACGTGAATGACGACACCGCCTTCTTTCACTACCAAACCTCCTGGAGTCACAGCTTTTATTGCCTGCCAGTAATCGATGTCCGTGCCAAAGGAATCGATAATGACGATATCTGCTTTCTGGGAAATTTTCACTCCGTGTATTGACCTACAAAGTTCGCAACCTATCTCATGAGCCTCCACTACATCGCCCACGACGAGATGTACAATTTCTCCATAATTGTTTACAATTGCATTACAGATTAAGTTAAGGGAAATTTCCCTTGCTACCTCGTTGATGATCTGTCTAACTGGATTATCATAAACGCCAAAAATTTCCTCTGGGAGAATTTTCATCATGGCCCAGTGCATCTGACCATTAGTGGCCTCCCCACATACACCAGGTAGAGTAGAACACTGGCACAGTGGCTACAGGTTGAAGTTTGTCTTCCCCGTTTCTCCCTGTTTCCAGCATCCCCCCCCCCTAAGATTCCGTACGTCGAGTTTTTCCCAGTATCGCTTCAAGCAACAGGGATAGCGGGATCAGCTGTCAAACTTGAGTTTCAAAGTAGCGGGTAACTTTTCAACTGTCCCTATTCATGGGCTTACATTCGGGTCGCCACATTCGTTCCTCAGATAAACCGAGTCTTTCTGTCACTTTCCAGGTATCCTGGATGACGGTAAGGTCACTGAAAGTGTGAGCATCTGATCCCAAAGACAAGATGGTTCCTTCCTCCGCAAGAATTGACAAGAAATCGAAATATTCTTTTACATAGACTTTACTGAAGCTTGGATTTTTCAGATTGGCTTTCCCATTTATCTCAATGGCCGTGCCTGTTTCTCTTGAGACCTCTCCAAGCTCACGCACATAAGCTTCAGGAACAACTCTCATTGAATTGAACCATGGCCATCCGTTTCTGTCAAACTCGCTCTTACCAAACCAATATGGATGCACCAGGACTTGAATGAGCGGATCCTGACAGGTCTTTATATGATGTTTATGCTGAATGTCAATTAATTTCTTCAAGTTATATTCTTCTAAGTACGCGGCGTGTATCCCGCCTATAGCAAACTGAAATCCGTACTTCTCTTTAATTTCCCGGCTAAAAGCAAATCCCTGGTCATATCCAGTGAAATTCAATTCCACACCAAAATAGACCTCTATTCCTGTATTTAGTTTTTCAATGTCTTTTCGGATAGGGATATGAAGCTCCAATTGATCAAGGGAATTCAGATGATCTGTGATCGCCAGGGATGTAACTCCCAACCGCTCACATTCGTTCACAATAGAGGGAATTTCCATAGTAGCATCTGCACAACCTAAATACTTTGTATGAATGTGAAAGTCATATTTTCCAAATTTCATCAGATTCATCCTTCTTTCTGGAGTAATTTTGGCTATCATATACAAGAATAGTATGATTTCCTTGCTTGTGCTATGTTCTTCATGTTTGACTATTATTTGCTGTACGACGTTTTGCACGCAGACGCAGAAGATTCTGAACCCCTTGTTTGCATTCTAAAAGGGCTGTTTCCAAATTATGTTTTCCGGAGACTACTTCCAGTAATAAAGGGCCTCCATACTCAGCGGCGCACAGATCATCAATAACCTTTTTCCAGTCAATAGATCCTGTGCCCGGTATTCTATGGAGGTCTCTTAGACCATCGTTGTCGTGAAGGTGAACGTTTAGTAATCTTCTTCCCGCTAACTGCGACATACCGTAAAGGTCGTGGGCAATGCAGGAATGGCCAGTGTCAATCACTACACCAAAGGTAGACTGAGTGCCCATCTTAGCGTAGTCTAATAATTCACGGCTCGCGATCTCGTTCTCGGCTCCCGACAGAGTTTCAAGGCACAAGGTGATCGGAGTTGTACAAGCATATTCTGCCAGGTCTTCCAGGGAACGGCGCAACCGTTCCAGAGAGGCTGACCGTGAGGAAATGGCATGCATTTCGTGCCCGGCGTGAAACGACACCACGGCTGCACCGAGTTCAAGTGCAATGTCCACAAAATGCCGAATTACGCCAATCTGGGTTACACGACTAGCCCTTTTTTCCGACGCAAGGTTTCCGCGGTCCGGGGGATGAACAGCCCAGATTTTAACTCCCAGATCATTCGCCACCGCTCCTAGGTTGCGGACCGCCATAGGTTCCTCCCAAGGAAAATCTGCCCGATCTCTATAACAGCATAGCTCGATTATACTAAAGCCGGTCTTGATGAATGTTGACAGATGCTTTTTGGGTTTAAAACATTCAGGACGCGTAATTATAGTAGAAATAGCAGGTTGCCAAGTGATTTCACTTGTCCGCGTCATGGAACTCAGTATTGATAGTAGTCCTGGCAGACGGTTCGCTATCTCTTCCTGTGTGAGACGGAAGGCTCCTTCAGAATCAGCAGTACTGTCTGCATCGGCTGGGTCACTCAAGTCCCAGTAGATGCGACGCACACCACTCTTGAAGTCTGGGCATTCCGCTTCGGCTCGATCTCCAATTGTAACAACTAAATCAATATTGGTATTGACAAATTTCCTAACATGCTGCGGACGGTGTCCGCAAATATCTATCTCTTGTTCCGCCATCAGCTTGCACGCCATCGGGTGAACATCCTTCCATGGTTCAACGCCTGCACTCATCACGTCGACGCTGCGCCCAGCAAGCGAGCGGAACATTACTTCTGCCATCACACTTCGTCCGGCGTTACCGGTACAAACAAAAAGTACTTTAGGCGGATTCATGCTGAGAATAATTCTCCTTCCTTAATCTTGTTTTTAAATCTATCTCTTCCAACGTTATTTAAAGCTTCGATAAACTTATCTTTTTCTATTCCCTGCCATTTTTCTTTAAGATAGCGGAAAACATATATATGATAAGCTCTCTGGGTTACGCGGGGAACCTTTCCCTTGAGGATGGATAACATGGGCAGAAGCTCAACTCCGCAATTTTCGTTGTTATAGAGCATTGTCCAGAAAGACGAAGTTGGTCGTAACGTTCTAGCTCTTTATCCATAAGAGTTTGAGCTCATTTTCAGGCCAATTTTTTCCAAAGTCTTGAATATTTCGGTATCCACACAATATGATACTCAGTGCCATATGCACTGTGCCCCGATAATCTAATCTGCATACTCAGGAAAAATCTTTCTCCATTTTTCAAATAGAGATGTTTTCTTTTCCTCTGAAAGCTTTTTCAGGAAAGGTGCTCTACAGTAGCCAGCATCTATACCCTTCAGTTGTAAGATAGCCTTCCAGGCTTGGGGCCATCCAGTTGATTGTAGGAGAGTAACCGCTTTAGTAATTTTACTTTGAAGCTCCATTGCTTTTTTATTTTCCTTTTGATGGAAATAATTATAAACTTTAACAAAAACATCTGGTAAAATATTTTGAGTAGTTCCAATGCTACCCACTACTCCCATAGATAGAGCAGGTAAAAACAGCTGGTCAAGTCCAGAAAAGGCAATCCACTTTTCCTCTACTTTCTGCAGTAGGTCTTGAAGCAAGTAAAAGTCAGACGCAGTATATTTAAGGCCAACAATATTTTTGATCTCTTTGAGCTTAGAGAGTTCTTCATTAGGAAGAGAAACCCCTGTGGTAGCGGGGATATGATATATGAAAAACGGTAGCGAAGTAGCGCTAGCTAAACTCGCATAATAATTGTAAATTTCCGAAAAAGTAAAACGATAATATAAAGGAGGCACAGAAGAAACAGCATCCAACCCTATTTTTTCTGCGTGTTTAGCAAGTTCTATGGCATTACGAGCGTTATGACTCCCTACTTGAGCTACAATTTTAACTTTCTGTTTTGCTTCATCTTTAACGACTTCTGCCACTAACTTTCTCTCGGTGACGGTCATAAGGAAACCTTCCCCTGAACTTCCACAAATATACAACCCGTTGATCTTTTTGGATATGAGAAAGTTTACTAGCTTTCTTAATTTTTCTATGTCAACCCTATCCTTCTCATCGAAAGATGTAAGTAGTGCCGCATAAACTCCCTGAAATTTCTTTTCCATTTTTCCATCCCTTTTTAATCTTTGTTTTTGCTAGCTTTCTTGCAGTACGTGCCATAACTGGATGCTCTCCTCAGGAGAAGGCCAACTTTCTTTTTCCTCTACCGGATGGGATAAGTCTAAATCTCCCTCTCCCCCCGGTTGAAATATAAGACACCGTTTTTCCCCTTTCAGCGAAGCAAGAATACGGGAAAAATACTCTTTTACTGACTCATCTTTTCTTTTCGGCCAACAGGCTCCGAAGTAAACTTTACCAGCAGCTAAAAACCTTTTCATAGTCGCCTTATAATCATACAATTCAGGTTGACCAAGATTGACTCCTCTAACCTCCGAAATAGAAAGTTCATTATCCAATAAAGATTCAGACTTGCCGCAGAAATGTACTGTTCCCCCTCCGAAAGGCTTCAAGGCTTCTTTAGTAAAAGACCTAGCAAATTTATTCCACATTGCTAGAGAAAGTAAAATGGAAGTGTCCTCAATAATACGCACACCGCCGCTGGTCATATATACACTATCGTACATTGCTGTAGTAAGTGGTTCATCAATTAGCCCTTTGAAGAGGAGATGGATATCAAGGCAACGGTAGCTCATCCTTTGAAAAGCAGAGCTATTGCCGAACTAGATAAGCTCTAAGTCCCGGAGCCTCTCCTTATCTCCGAGGGGGACCTGATAGTTATGGTAGAGCAGCCTTTGAAGCTCCCTCACATCCAGCTCCCGTGGCATTATACCCTTTTTGGCTGCCAAGGATGCTGCGACGCCTGCCGTCTGGCCCATCAGAAAGACCATCCAACGAGCCCTTGTCTCAGGTGGTTGGATAATTGCAGAACGACCAGCTGCGAGAAGACCCTCGATTTTTTTTGGCAACAGCTGTCGATAAGGGAAATCGAAAGTTTTCTCAGGGGTATAGCCGTAGACCTCATCCGCGGTTACTACCCTTTCGAATCCTCGAGCAAAGTTCGGCACACAGGCGAGAAAAACAACATCATCGTGTCGCCGCTCCTTTTCCACGTCTTTAGTTGTCAGAGAGTATTCACTGACTATGCTCCGGCCACCACGGGCATGAAAATAAGGTGCGACAAAATGTAGATAGGATTCCTCAAATCCGGGCACGTACTTGCGCAAAAATTGAGCTGTTTCAAAAATGTAGACACGAGAGCTAACCTCAAGCTTATTCATAACTGATGCGCTGCCGGATGTTTCAACATTTTGCTTATCTCTCGGACCCCCTACCCCCGCCATTGCCCCCAGAATGCCATATCTGCCCCTGCGAAGTGGATCGGGCACATACTGTACTCCTGATATATTCCTAAAGATACCATGGTCACAGAGGATGCTCCACTGATTGTCAATCTTTTGGATGAATCTGTATTCCCCAGAATTCCAGGCTCTCCTGTAATATGGAATCAGTGGCTTCAAATGCTCCAAGCGTCTGCCAACAATATTCTCCGCCCAGCGCAGGTCCTCTATTTTAAGTTCTTTTTGAACAGCCTGCTTCTCATACTTCTCTATGTTAACGTTACCCATAGCAAAATAGACACCTGCGTGAAACAAACTGCTCCCATTATCAACAGGAGCACCAGCTCTGAAAGCTACATCGGCATCGCCTGTGGCATCGATAATAATCTTTGCTTTGATGGCTTGGGTGCCAGATTTATTCTCCACCAAAAGCCCTATTACTTTATTCTCCTCCATGATGGGGCCTGCCGCATAGGTGTTAAACATAAGTTCAATCCCGCTTTCCTGCATCATCTTAAGCCACACATAGGAGATAACTTGAGAGTCGCGGAAATAATGGCTAAGCAGTCGGGCATTGCAATATTTTTCACATCTTCTTACGAACTCTCCTGGAATTCCTGGAAGACCAGTTTTGGCCATAGACTCAGGTAACTCTAGGTTGGGCGCTCCACCAATTAAGCCCGGTCCCATATTCCCCCCAGGACGACCAAAGCGATCTACCACCATCGTCCTGGCACCGTTCCTTGCGGCTGTTATCACCGCAGTTGATCCAGCAATCCCGCTTCCAACGACGAGAACATCCACCTCGGAAACGACAGGCACTGACTTCCTAAACTCAACACTTTCTCGAGTTGCCATCAATAACCTCCTCTTAGTTGACGTAGTTTAAGAACTTCTCTTCTTGTATTTTCGTAATAGTTTAGCTTTCCTAAAAGACTACGTGTAATCTATCACACACACCAAAGACTTTCAATCTGGTTTTTATTGGAGTCACATGCACAAATATTTTTTACACCAAGGGAGTAAGTACGCTTGCGTGCCGTTTACCAATTAAACCATAACCAACAAGCAAGATGCTTAGGTTTTTCCAATTCTTCTTTACCATATTCTTTCCTTACATACCATCCATGCCAGAAAAGTTATTGATAAAAATTCTCAATACTTAACAGAAAGAAACCCTTCTTCTGCAGCCTTCATTTTATCTGCTCCGGCTACAGCTATTTCATGGCTCCCAAGTTCAGGCACGCCGATAAAACCCCCAACACTACTGCCAAAAGTTTTTGCAAGTCTTATAGCCATATTACGGACATCTTCTATTGATCCTTCCATCAATGTTCGCTGTATGTCCACGGGCAACAAAAAACACGTCTTTCCAGTATACTCGTCTGCTATTTCTTGCATACCTAACAGTTCTATCTGGTTAGAATTAAAAACATCAAAACCTATTTCCACAATCGGGCCAATAATTGCATTAACCTTTCCGCAAGAATGAAACATTGCTTTCATTCCAAGTCTATGTATTAAATCAACCTGCTTTTTATATCTTGGCATAAACAATTCTTTCCACATTTTAGGTGATACAATTAGATTCTCCTGCGTGCCCCAATCATCCTTGAAAATAATACCTGAAGCACCAGCATAATGCCATCCCTTTATCAACTCTTCTTCCACAAAAAACACAATATCACCTATTTTATTAAATAGTTCTCTGTCAGTGTAAATATCACACAGTAACGAGTCAAAACCTCTGAGGAAAGTCATACGGTTAAAACCACTTGTTTGCATATCCCCCACAACAAATCTATTCTGCGTTAAAGATATTTTTTCTTTTATTTCCTTAAACCTTTTCTCAATATCCAAAATGGGTAATTTGTATTTTGATAAATCCTCAATACACGATATGGGATATTGAATTACCTGCCCTATATCCTCCCCCATTTTTTTCCATAGACATCCCCATTCATCAAGCCCAGGGTCACCTGGACTAAAATCAGGGTGCTCAGGAGTTGGTAATATAACTAGATCTCCTTTTTCGATATTCGTACAGTACCTTAAGGGAATACGCTCTGGATAGTCAAATTCTATCGCCCTCCTCACCAGTTCCTTGCTATTCATAAATAAAAGCTCTTGTTATTCATTTTGAAAATCTATTGCGGTTTTTACCATTGCCAAATAATTTTCAACCGGCACATAATCAGGTATTGAATTACTTGAACCTAAGCAGTATCCTCCACCCACTCCGAGAGTAGATATCTTTTTCTCCACTTCATTTATTATAATTTCAGGTGTCCCGCGTGTTAGTATTGCATCTAAATCAATATTTCCCAGTAAACAAAGCTTGCCACGATATCTCTTTTTGACTTCTCCAATATCCATGGCTTTTGGCTCAATAGGATGCAAACCGTTTATTCCAATCACGATTAAATCATCAATAACATCCCATAATTTTCCATCGGAATGAAAAACGCATGGCATTCTGTATTCTTTACAAATACCTGTCACTTCCTCTATCCATGGGAAAACATATTTTTTCAACATTTCCCTTGAAACTAATAGACCTTCTGTATAAGCCATATCACAAGTTATCCAAACCGCTCCTACCTTTGATTTCGATACAGCCTTTCTAACCGTCTCCAATACAATATTACCAACCTTCTCAAACAACGAAGCAACTAATTCAGGTTGATCCACAATGTTATAACAAAATGACTCAAACCCCATAAGATACATTGGTCGTGACAAGAAACCACCTCCAATTATCACACTCTTCATTCCTTCAGGGAGCAACTTTGCTGTTTCATCAAGAAAATCCAGTTCTATGGTTTGACTATCTGGCCATGGATAATTTTCAAAATCTTCCCAATTTTGAATTGGCCCATATTCTTCCTGAGTCCATGTCGTTACTTTGCCGCTTCCCTCAACTTCAGTGTGGATATTCCCTATTTTGAAATCTACTGGTAATTCTAACGGAACATAATCATAACCTGTCTGATGCCAAAAATCAATTTCATCCTTTATTGTCTTTATCTTCCTGCCAAGAACCGTTTCCTTTACTGTTAAGTCTATGCCAATCTCAGCTATAGGGACCCTACCAGGTTCTTCGCATTTTAATGCTGCCTCAAACCCTGAAAAATCATTTCTTGAATTTTTCATAAAAATTTACCGTTTTCCTAATAATAGTTTGAGGTAGTTTAAGAACGAACTCCTCTCTCTGTATTTTAAGGCTACTTCAACCCGCCAATATTTCAAACAACCCTAACAACGTGATTTCGTAACTACTTAGGCACTCCGTATCAACTAAATACACAGCTTGATCCCACCCTGGAAATGATCGATTCCTTTCCCAGGGTTATCACTGGACTCCTTTTTCTTTCTATAATATGATTGGGCCATGGAAAAAATCACGATCATCCGGGGACGAGAAATAACTCCTAAAGATATCGAATTTATTCGAGAAATGATCAAGGCCCCTCCCTCTCGGGGTCGTACCCAACTTTCTAAAGAACTAGCGATTCTCTGGAACTGGCGGGCAGCCAATGGTCAACTTAAGGATATGGCCTGCCTTCTCTTTGGCTCGGCCGCCTTAAAAGATTGCTCCCCGGGATAACTTTATTGGTTTGAATGAGGCAAGAAGAAAAGCAAAGCTCTACCTTCTCACTAACAACATGCGATTTTTGATTTTGCCCTGGGTTAAAGTACCTCATCTAACCAGTCACATCTTAGGAAGAGTGGCCCGATAAATCAGCTCCAACTGGAGGAAAAGATACAGCCATCCCTTCTATATGCTGGAGACCTTTGTTAAGAAGGAGTGCTTCCGGGGTACTTGTTATCAAGCCGCTAACTGGATCCAGTAAGGGACGCAGCCGCAACGACCGCTACAGCAACCTCAAGGTACCGATCAAGGATATTTACCTTTACCCTTTGTTAAAGAGATTTCGGGATGCCTTAGGCTATAAAAGATAAAGTTCTTCCAGTGGTTTATAGGGCTAGTCCCCAGGCCGCTGTTGGTCAACAGTATGGGTACAATTATTAGCGAACTCAGAGAGCGGATAAAGCTTCCTAAGGAGCCTCAAGGGACCATCAAAGAAAAGTAGCTATCCCGAGGGCAAGTCTTATTATTATACCACCGATCCAACGGTCCGAATGAATTGGAGTAGCTTAGAGTGATTTGAGTTAATACAGGGTATCCACATGGTCAGAAGCAATCCTTTGCCCCCGGAGTCGAGAATTGCCTGTCTCCACTTCAAGGCCTTCTCAATATTTGGACCAGGGGCACCCCATACCTCAAACCCTTCCTGAACAAGGCGATGGATGATCTCTGGTTGCACGTCATAATAGTCCCAAAGGACATGCACAATATCTTTAGGAATCTTTTTTTCGGCAGCAAGAGACTTTTCTGCATGTACCAACATTCCCCCCCCCCATGATGAATCGTTCCATATTACGGTACGTAGCCCTCGTTCCTTAAGTCCGCTCTGGAGTTTCAAGATAGCTTCGATGTATTGTGAATGTGCCCTGTCATGATCCTCATCCATACCAATGTGGAAGTAACGTCGGGGATGACAGGTCTGGATAATCTCATCGATTATCTCAAAGGCAATTCTCCAATACTCGTCATTATCAAAGAGGTTCTTATGTGGTCTGAACCAGTCATTGTGCCGATGATATCTACTCTGGGAGAAATTCAATTTGGGTACTATCTCGATACCCCTTTCTTCCGCCCGATTCACTAACTTTTCAAGATGACTCATAGGCACAGTATATTTTCGTGCCAATTCTGGATGTGATTTGTATCTTACTCCATCAGCGCAGTCTATGACTAACAAATTTAGTCCCACCTCCGACATCGTGTCTACAATCTCTAGCCCCACGTCAAGATCAAATGGCTTTTCTCTCGATTTCCGTTTGTACCATGGGGGGTCATAATGAGTGATATGAATCAAGAAACCGCGAACAGGGATTACACCTTCCTTTGTCACTTTAAACCTCCTTTTCCTTCCTCAAATATTTCAATTACTCGTTTTACATATTCTTCGACTTCTTCTGAGAATCATATATCTCCTAATAATTGGTATCTTTGTAAGGATCTTATCTCTTTTATGCGAAGCAAAGGAAAAGATTGTATCTCCACTTTAAAGAGCTAGGTCGAATCACCTTATTTCGCTTATACTCGCCGACCGCTCTTTTGCCCCAACGAGTCTTGCGCAGGCCAGGTTCTGGTTTCCTCCCGCATCACGCTTTATTCTCACCTCGTTCCTTCAAAATAAGTAATCACTTTGGCAAGTGCATCCATCTGGCGCATAGCTAATGTCCTATTATTGCGACCTTTGTAGTGGGTTTTAAAGCATAATAAATTTGGCTGCACTCTTTCACAGGCAGGACAGAGGCCTTTTTCATACTTCTGAGATGTTCCTTCATAAAGTGGGCAATGGTTTGGACAACCTTTGCCATAAAACTTTTCTTTCCGAAAAACCGGCTCTAGATAGACGGGTTTACAGGCACCATAAATTGGCTCGCCTCCAAATTCGACATATTTGTCACGGAAGGTGCTCCAAGGCAAGTCCTTCTTTTCCGTCTTCAGCAAAACGGGATACGAGTAATAGGTGTGAGTCACGTTCCGGGGAACCTTTTGAGGTACAAGCCAGGAACAGCCATCTATGACCTCAGCATACATCCTTGCTATATCCTGGCGCCATCTAACCAACTCTTCCAGACGTTCTAACTGTGCTAGCCCTATCGCTGCGGAAAGCTCAGGTAGACGATAATTCCAGCCTAATATGTCGTGCCGTTCGAAATTCGGATTCTGCCTAATTTCTCTAGGAATACTTGTTGAACCTGCTTTGGCTCCAAGAGTAGAATAACCAACAACACAAACTTTTCGCACCAAGCGGGCATATTCTTTTTTGTCAGTGATTACCATTCCCCCGTCACCCCCAGAAGTCATATGTTTTGAACCCTGAAAACTAAAACTAGCCATATCTCCAATCGTTCCCACCAATCTATCTTTATAGCGACCAAGGAAACACTGGGCATCGTCCTCAATAACAACAAGATTATGCTGTAGAGCAATTTTCATAATTGTATCCATCTCTGGAGACATGCCATAGAGAGAAACCGGTATAATAGCTTTCGTATAAGAAGTAATACGTCTCCGAATATCATTGGGGTCAATTTCAAAAGTTTCGGCATCAATATCTGCGAATACGGGCACAGCATTATGATGGACCACAACCAAAGCTGTGCTGGCCATGGTCAGGGCTGGAACAATGACTTCATCACCGGGCCCAATTCCAGCAGCTGCCAAGCAGGTATGCATGGTACTGGTTCCGGAATTATGTGAAATTGCATATTTGACACCAAAAATCTCGGCAAACTTTTCTTCTAGCCTAGTAACGAACCCGGCACTTCTCGTATTGTGCCATCCGAAGTCAAGCACTTCTCGCACATACTGATACTCTTTCTCTCGTTTCTTTTCAAACTCTTCTTTGTCAAAAAACATCCCACTTGTCTCCTTTTCGCGTATTTTAAGCATCTCTTTCTTCTCCAACTACCTTACCATTGGGTTAGTCCACCGTCCACAACTAGATTATGAGCGGTGATAAAACTGGAGGCCTCAGAGGCCAGAAAGACTACGGCACCTTTTAGTTCTTTCCCTTCCTCTCCCTGACGGCCCATCATAAATGTCTTTCTATAAGCCTCGCAGAACTTTTCTGGAAGGCCCTCACGATAAAAGCCGCCGGGGCTTATACAGTTCACGCGAATATGATAAGGAGCTAAGTAGGCCGCCATGTCCTTAGTCATTGCAATAACGGCTCCCTTCGCCGCGCTGTAATCCACAGTTGCTCCCCCCATTTCAGTTCCTTGGTAAACGCGACGGTCTTTGCCAATAATCCCCGCTGTTGAGCCTATATTAATAATCACGCCTTGCCTATTAGGAATCATTGATTTGGCTATAACGTGCTTGGTACAGAGAAATGAACCGGTCACATTGACGTCCATGGTATACTTCCAGTCTTTCAGAGCACGTACTTCAAGGGCAGCGGTCTCTTTAGCGCTTTTCACATTTCCAGCGTTATTGACCAAGATATCGATTTTCTCAAATTGTTTTAGTACCGAGTCAACCACTCGAATAACCTCATTTTCTTTGGTAATCTCAAGAGTTAAGGGTAAGATTTTTCTTCCTGTCTCTTTACTAATTCTTTCAGCAGCTCTCTGGGCCTTCATTAAATCTCGGCTGGTGATAACCACATCAGCCCCTGCCTCAGCAAGAGCCAGGGCCATATCATAACCTAAACCGCTGGCGCCTCCGGTGATCAAGGCTATTCGGTTCCTTAAACTAAACAGCTCCCATACGTTCTTCTTTTCCATTATTTCCTTTCCTCTTTATTTTGATGAACATCTACTAAGTTTGATCTCAAGAAAATGTTCTTTCATAGCCTCTCTTGCTCTAATAAGGTCATGTTCTCTAATGGCATTTACAATCCGTTTATGATTTCTAGCTGTAATACCGGGATCGGCTCTTTATTCTCATTTTCTTGAAACCATATCCTGAACCTGAACAGGTAATGTTGTCATTCTTTCTGTCTCACCTTGATGATTAATACAGAAAGGGTCCTCCAGCCTAAATCCCATCTGCTTTGCACTTATTCCTCGGTATCTCTTTCTAAAGATACCTATATCAAGCTGAAGAGCTATGCCTTTAGGGAAATTGTATTCTGAGTATTGGGTAGCTGCCCCTATACCTTCCATAGCTTCGGTCCATCCTATATTGTGCACAACACTATACATTGGTTCTAGGTCTAGTTTTTTCAGATAATTCCTGGCTGCCCGATCCACTTCTCTGGCAGGCTTGCCATAACTTAATTTATCAACGCACAGATCATACGCCCGAGCTGTATACTCCAAAAACTCTTTTTGGTCATGGTTAGGATACCCGGCAACTACGGTTCTACCTGAGGCTGAAGTTAATCCTTCATAGCGGGCGCTATTGCTAAGCAGAACTAATTCACCCTCTTTTATTACTTTGTTAGAAGCTCTTCCTAGAACAGTAGATGCTCTTTCACCAGAGGCAACAATAGTATCTACTCCATAGCTGTCTGCGCCCATATATTTTAAGACATAGTCACCACAGGCAGCCACTTCCAGCTCCCTTATGCCCGGCTCAATAACTCTTATCATAGCCTCCATGGCATAGATAGTTATCTGGGCAGCTATTCTCATAACTTTTAATTCATTCTCGCTCTTGTGGTATCTAGCTTTAAGTAGCCAGTCACTCATATCCACTATTTCTGCACCTGTATCATCCAGCATGTTCATTATGTCATGAGGTAAATTCTCTTCAGTAGTCAAAAGACCTACTCTCCTTACTTCGCTACCATAGGCTTCCTTAGAAACATCCTTTAGAGTAGTGAATTCGAATCCAGGGTAGTCCTCTTCTGGAATTTTGTATTCACCAAGGTTTCTGTATTCACCAACCCTCATCATCTCTTCAGCATAATACTGGCCTTCTGGCCCACCCAAGAGGAGTACTTTTTTGGGACCTACCACCACTGCAGTACTTTCTATCTGAGGATCATAGCCGGTTAACCAGCCTGTATCACCAGGTCTGTGTTCGTCTCCATAGGCGAAAGCTATATCTATTCCTTTCTTTGTCAGTTCTTGTTTTACTCTGTCTATCCTTTCGGAAAACTCCTCCGAGGGAATCTTCACCAACAAGTCTAAGCTGGGTAAAGCTTCTACAAATGTCTGTGGGTTGAATCTCATCATCTATCTCCTAGTGGAAAAAATGGTCTTCTCAAATTGCCTCGTTTACTTCAAATATTTTCCAAAGTTTTTCAATGGTAGTAATCCTCTAAAAAAATTACCAAAAATTAGAGATTCCCGTTAATCTTAGTTTTTTACACCGATAATATTCAGTGGGTTCTACTTCCTAATCAGAGCTCCACGAGAGATTCGGGTCAAGGGGAAAGATCGGACGAGGTACCTTTTTGTAGTCCTCAGGGCATAGTTGTCGCTTGCACCATCCGGGAGTATCAACCAATAACACATTCTCTGCAACTTCTCTGTATCTGGTCAATGGACCGATGGACTGTTTCAACACTATGAACTTTTTTTTCTTAGGATCGATGCCTAACTTCTCGAGAAAAATTGGTCCTCCTGTCTTCCCCGGTTTCTCTGCCAAAACTACTTCTATTCCTTGTCCCTCAACTACGGCCATTTTCCCCATAGCTGTCTCATAACCAGCTGACATGGAGTCATATTCGACAACATTTTCCGTAATTAACTTTACTTTTCCTTCAAAGGGAAGTGGTGGATTATTTGTCTTGAATAATTTGCCACCTATTCTCATACGTACGGTAGCCCCAACTCCTGCCTCTGCTGCCTGATTAGCCGCCTCTGGATCAACAATAACAGCAACTGCTACCTCCTTTATCCCATGTTCAATAAGATACCTGACTGTAGTGACAACATCTCCTGAAGAGCCTCCCATGAGACTCTCTCCCATTTCACATATTACAGTAGGTCCTTCCGAAGACTCCATACCTATTCTCACCGCTTCTTCCACAGAATAAAGATCCAAAGGAAATTGATGTCTCAAGCACCAAAACTTATCAGCTAAAGCCCGAGCATACTTTTCAGCCAAAACCTGGTCATCATTAGTCACTACTAAGACACTGTTTCCTGCGATGCTTATATCATCCCATGGGTATCCCAAAAAGAAAGAACCGGTCATAACACGACAATCCGCATCCATCTTCTCAAGTTCAGCTACCAGTTCATTTCTTGGCCCATCATTTGTCTCTCCAGGTCCCAACATGGGAAGTTTGATAAAAGCCTTGGTCAACCTAGGTTTATCCTTAATAATCTCTAACATAAGTGCTGCTGCTTTACATCCAACTTCGAACTGATCAAAGTGAGGGTGAGTTCTATATCCTGTCAGGAAATCCACATTTTCAATCATTGTTTCCGAAAGGAGAGCATGCATATCAAGGGTAGCTGCCAAAGGTACATTATCCGGTAGGACTTCCCTAATTTCTCTCAAAAGGTCACCTTCCGCATCTTCCAAGCCATCTATCACCATAGCCCCGTGTAAAGCTAACAAGACTCCATCAAGTTTGTCTCTGTTCCTCTGGATACTTCCGACGACCCGGTCCTTTAAATCAGAATAAGTTTGCCTGGTCACTACTCCTGAGGGCATCGCTACAGCTGAAATGGTAGGCAAGATATATACTTTGTTTTTTTTAAGAACTTTCAACATACCCCCAAGTTCGGTTTTTTTACCAGAATGATATTTCAGCAGATCTTCCCCAACAAGGTACTGTGTCCTTTTAAAAGCCTCTATGTTAGTCGGAACACTCGAAAATGTATTAGATTCATGCATAATCGATCCGACAGCTATATTCATAGCTTTGCTCCTAATTAATAAAATTTTCCTTTTGCTTGAGGCAGTTAAGAACTCCTCTTCTTGTGTTTTCAATCTGCTTCAGCACCCTAAAATTCTAATTCCCAGCGAACCGGGCAGATTCTACCACCTGCTGCAGTTTCCTCTCGTCCTTAGTAAGGTTTCTGCTACAGGCTCGTAGGCTAGGTATGCCTAAATGATCAAGTCCTCCGGCAGCGGCCATGCCTCCAGCCATTCCAACCTGTTCAGGATCAAGATTCGTGAGAACAAGGATAGGGGTGGTCGTATTCTCTTTCTTGTTTCTCCATATAAGTTCCTGAGCAGCCATACGGGACAACCTTGCTGATCCCCAGACACCATAGTGAAAGATAGTTCCGTCCACACCCTATTCAGATAGAACTCTTGTCTGTTGTAGAGCTAGGTTTGGTTTCCAGATCATCTTGTCAAAGTCTCGAAGAAAGTTACTAGGATCCACAATCTGTACTGTTCCCGTGGCTTGAAGAACATTTATTACGTTCTTCTTCCTTTTTTGTGCATTTTTGAAGGTTTCCTTCACAATGTGCAATCTCTCATCACTAAAATCCAGGATTCCCAATCTCGCCTTTGTCTCCATTTGTAGCTCCCCATCTTTTGAGAAAAGCGGGTCACTTGATCACTTAAACATGTTGTCTAAGCTCAGTCTTTTGCAGCTCTTGAGTTCTTGCGTAAATTAAGCATGATTTCTATAAAAACGGAACGTCCCCTGTAGCATCACCCATTGCTCCTACAAGTCCTAGACTTCCTTCTGTCAAAGCAATATTTGGTTATTTCTTTTTCCAAATTTCTATAGCTTCATCTGCACAAAGTCCTTCATGAACAACTTTTTTGAGCAACCAGACCATTTTTGTCGGATTTTCACACTGCCAGATATTCCTTCCGTAGGCTATCCCTTTTGCACCAGCATCAAGGGCATCTCGTGTTGTTTGAAAGATCTCCAGAACATTAGTTAATCTCGCTCCTCCAGAAACAATCACCCTTCCAGGTGCCGCGGCCTCTATGACCTTTGCAAATGATTCTAGAGAACCAGTATACCAGGTTTTGATAATTTCAACACCCATTTCAGTCGCTACTCTTGCAGCGTAAGCAACGGTCTTTGCTTCATATTTTTCGCTTGCCTTGATCTGACTACCTCTGGGATAAACATGGGCTACAATCGGCATTCCTGCTAATTCCGCATCTCTGGTGAACTCAGCCAGTTGTGTCAAAATATCAGCTTGCTTCTTACTGCCAATAGTTACTCCAATGGAGACAGCATCTGCTCCCAACCGGACGGCTTCGTCAATTTTTCCTAATTTAATCTCAAAATCCGGTTGAAATGGAGTCCAGGAATCCAATTTTATGACCAAGGGAACTCGACCCGCATGCTTAGAAAAGCAGTTTCGAGCTATTCCCTTAGAGAGAATTATTGCGTCTGGCTGTGCCTGAGCAACCGTGTTGATTGTCTCATCAATCCTTTCGATGCCAGGGAGAACCCCCCAGGCAATAGCGTGATCTATGGCAACGATCAAGGTTCTTTCTGAAGCGGTGTTGAACAAGCGTCTCATACGAATTGCCTTGCCTAATTCTGTCATCTTTACACTCCTAATGTGAAGAACTTTTTTTGTCTCCGTTTTTTCTTGCTATGCAGAGAATCTTCTCCGCAGGCAGCTCCCTTCATTAAGGAATTGTGTTTACTATATCCTCTTCACTGGGAATATAGAACGGTCCCGGTGTAGGATTCTGTTATTCTAATCACTTGCAAACCAAGGCTGCTTAGATTGTACTTTAGGTTTTGCTGCCAATGAGGTATCCCTCCCAAATTGCATCATGAATTTTGCGTGGTTCTGTGGCATCGCCAATTACGTATAAGTCCAAGGCTCCTTCCATTGAGAGTAAATATCTGTACAGTTCTTGTTCTGACTGCAAGCCGGCAGCAAGAACCACTGTGTTGCATTCTATATGACCTTCTTTGGTAGCGCTGTCACTGGTAATCACATGCCCATCCTCTATCTCCTTGATTGTCGTATTTGGAATCAGCTTGACCCGGCACGCAGCCACTCCTTTTTAATAGAGAGGGTAATAGAGGAAATTTAATCTGGTTAAGTGTTTTTCCAATTCTGCGCTCTCTATGCTCCGTCCTTCTGTGTGCGGTACCTCTCAGGAGGTTCTATAACTACTCCCTTCGTTTTTACGAACTCGCGTTCAGGGCCAGAAGGAGCATAGATGGCTAAAAGACGCATAACTTCGCTTCCGGTATTTACTGTTGAATGATATATTCCGGGAGGGATGTGAATCAGAACACCAGGTCCAATATCGGCCTCGACGCGCCCTCCCTTCAGATCGACAGTCTGGTGCCCTTTGCCCGAGATAACATACAGAACCTCCTCACAGCCAAGGTGATTATGTCTGGTGTGTCCTTTGCCCTGATTTAGTGCAACCACACCTGCGCTGAATTTCTCAGCCTCTGTAACCCGTGGCTCGGAAAGCCAAGTGAGCCTTCCCCAGTCAAACACTTGGGTCTCGACGTCGACTTCTTCTACAAATGTCAGTTTTTTTTCTTTGCCGCCCATAATCATACCTCGCCTTCTTCTGATGTTAGTTCAAACACACCTCCACTGTGTCTACCTTCCTCGGATGAACCTAGAGAATCCCGTTCCCTGATTATGTTTATGGTCCAGTGCGGGAGCACACAGAGGACGCACGCTTAGAAAAAATAATTCCTTGCCCCCTGAAATGCCAGAGCAAATAGCCTCTCTTCAAGACCTATCTTGGAACTGGAACCTTGATTCTTTCTCCACCCTTCATAGCCGACTCATGTGCACATATACCGGCCATTGTCCAGTTAGCGGCTCGATTTGCGTCAACGTAAGAGTCCCTCTCTTCCAGTATGGCCCGCATGAACTCGTGTGTCAGATGAGGGTGGGAGCCACCGTGGCCCGCACCCTGGACGAATGAGGTGTGTTCGTGCTCTTCATCGTATACCCCTCTTATCGTATAGGGTGCAATTTCCTTGGGCAAAAGGTGTCCGTAGTCCGGAGCCTCCATTCTTTTTGCATCCTCATATCCTGAATAGATGACAGGCCTTTCACCTGCAACCTGCTCCCACTCAAAGGAAAGCTTTGTGCCATACACATCAAAGCTTTCTCTGTACTGTCTAATTGTATCAAACAGTGACCTTGTCACCTCACATACAAGATCAGAGTTGCGCAGTTTCAATAGAGCCGTCTCAATTGCAAAAGGTGAGTCGTACTTCTCGATATACTCTTCTCTAATTCTTCCTGATCCTTGACAAACCACAGATTCAACTTCGGCTTTGGCAAGTGCAAGTAAGGGGCTTACGGCGTGTGTGGCATAAAGCATGGGAGGAAGGCCGTACCAGTAATCCGGCCAGCCAGGCAGACTCATATTCTGTTGATGCGATCCCCTCAGAAACTGGATCCTGCCAAGCTTTCTGGACTCAACAAGTTCTTTTACATGCAAGAACTCTCTTGTATATACAGCTGTCTCCATCATCATATACACTTTACCCGATTTCTTCCTTGCCTTCAATATCTTAAGACATTCTTCTTTTGTGGTAGCCATGGGAACGGTGCAGGCAGTATGCTTTCCCGCATTGAGTGACGCTAGCGTCATCGGAGCATGAGCAGCTATTGGAGTGACAATATGGATTGCATCCAGTTCTTTTATGCCCAGCAGGTCCTCGAAGCGTGTAAAACGTCTTTTTACACCAAGTTGTTCGCCTACCTCGTTTAGATGGTCTTTGCTCCTCTGGCAGATCGCATAACACTCAGCATCGGGATGTTTCTGGTAGAGTGGGACAAACTCCGCACCGAAACCAAGCCCCACTACTGCAACTTTTACTTTTTTGTCCATTTCATTTTTCCTTCCAGAGGTAGCTCAAGAACTCCTCTTCCTGTATTCTTGGGCTACTTCAACCCATCGAAATTCCAAACAACCCTCTGGCAAAGTAGTTTTGTGACCATTTAGCCACTCCCGCATTAGCTCAAGTACACAGCTTAACCCAATCCTGAAAAAAGTGATCACTTTTGAATTAGCTGAATTCTTTTTTGTTTTTATGCTACCCTTGAGCCATGGGAAAAACCATGATTATTCAAAGACGAAAAGTGAATTCTAAAAATATCGAATTTATTCGAGAGGCAACGAAGGCCCACCCTTCCTGGGCTCGCACCCGGCTTTCTAAAGAGCTAGTGTTCCTCTGGAACTGGCGGGCAGCCAATGGTCAACATTGGTTAGCCCCTTTCTTAGGCCGGTTAGGGGATCCAAGAAAGATCCACCTAGAGAAATTGGATAACGGCACGCCATGCATCCTCGAAGGCGTGGTAGATGTTGCGGGCTTCAACACAGTCTCCTATGATATATACCTCACGAGCGAGGTCTTTGAATTTTTCTGCAAGATCCTTTCTCGCTCTTAAACCCATGGCCAAAACGACGGTGTCTGTTTTCATCTCGCGTCTTTGCCAATTCTTGTCGGTACAGACTATCCCTGTATCTGTGATTTTTTCCAGGTGCCATCCAGTATGTATATCGACATCCGCTTTTTGAAGTCTTTCCCTCAGAGCCATTTTACAGAGAAGTTCGATTCCTTCCAGCACCTCATTGAGCATCTCAATAACAGTAACCTTCTTTTTCAATGCCTCCGTTAAATAAAGTGCTGTTTCGCATCCCACAAGACCGCCACCAATTACAACGACGTTGTCCCCAACGGTTTTTCCGTCTAAAAGTATATCGTCAGCTTTCACAACGAATGATTTGTCAACACCGCGTACTGAAGGCATTATGTAGTCCGAGCCAACAGCAATTATCAATGCATCTGGCTTTAGACCGCGCACTAAATCGGGTGTTGCTTCGGTGTTCAACTCTATTGTGACATCACTCTCATTGAGCTGAGTCACGGCCCAGGTGAGCAATCGCTTGACGGGAGCTTTAAACTCGGGCGCTGAAGCCTCAATCAAGTGACCACCCAGCTTTTCTTCTTTTTCAACTAATGTGACTGTATGATCTCGTAGTAGTGCAACTCTTGCGGCCTCCATACCGGCTATACCACCACCGATAACCAAGACCTTCTTCCTGACTGAGGCTGGGGTTATCCTAAACTTTCTTTCTCTACCACAGGCAGGATTTACCTCGCATCTAATCCTTTGACCAAGCAACGCTCTAGAATAACAACCTTCATTATTCCTGATACAGGGTCTTATGTCCTCTATTCTACCAGAGGCTAGTTTGCTAGGCAGCTCAGGATCTGCTAACAGTGCTCTACCGAATGCTACTAGATCGGCCTTGTCCTCTCGCAATGCCTTTTCACCAGTCTCAATAGTATGAGAGCCCACAGTAATCACCGGAACACCAACAGCTTTCTTAATACTCTCGGCTAGATGAACAATATATCCGTCCTTGAGGTATATCGGTTGAATCATGTGAGGAAATGATTCATATATGGCGCAAGAAACGTGAATATAGTCAATACCAGCATCCTCCAGTATCTTAGCGAATTTACTAGTCTCTTCAACGGTTAGCCCTCCGGCTACAAATTCATCGGCGCTCATCCTGTAGCCCACAATGAAGTCATTACCTACCATTTCCCTCACTTTGTCCAGGATTTCCAAGGGGAATACAGCTCTGTTTTCAAGTGAGCCCCCGTATTTATCGCTTCGGTGGTTTGTGTAGGGTGAAAGAAACTGGTTTATTAGGTATCCGTGAGCCCCATGAAGCTCTACTCCATCAAAGCCAGCCGTCTTGACTCGTCTAGCCGCCTGAGCATATGAGTTTTGTATCTCCTTAATCTCAGCAATTGTTAGCTCCTTCACCGTTTCTTTAACGAATTTACAGGGAATGGCGGAAGGACCAACTGATTCAAATGGATTTGCTGCTGGATTGGCTTGTCGACCTCCATGAGATATTTGCAGGAGAGCCGCTACGCCATAAGACTTAATAGTCTCAGCTAAATCACCTATTCCAGCTATCAAGTGGTCACTGTAAACACCTAAATGCACTAAGGCAGACCTGCTCGCTTTCTCGTCTATATAACTATTTTGAACTATGATCGTACCAACCCCACCTCTGGCGGCTTCCTCATAGTAATCTATGATTGCCTGATTCACAGAACCGTCGGCTCCATTGAGAAGGCATTCCATCGGTGGCATTACTATTCTATTTTTTAGGCAGAGCGTACCAATTCTGAACGGTTCTAGAAGCTTCCATTTACTTTCGCTCATAATGGAAGACCCCCCCTCTCTTCTTCTACCCCTATTCATTTATATTCACCGGCTCGGCTATACCTATCCCATCCCTTTTGACTTTCACATTCATAATTAGTCAGCGACTTCATTGCTTCACTAAAAGGGGTAAATTTGTTTTTCAATTTCACCTAGTGTAATGTCGCAAATCAGTATATAACAAACATTGCAAGTTTTTAGAACGTTGCATTTTTGCTCTCTCCGAGCTTTCTTACCAGTAGCCAAAGTTACCTTAGTATAAATATCGTTTATCAACTATTCAACTTTGAGAGGTCTGAAAAACTCTGATTGAGTCTTAGGGGTGGAGGGAATCACCCCCGAAAAGGTTACCTTTGAAGCCGGTGTCCCTAAGAAGAGCCCGAAATAGACACAAAGTGGGGGAAGTTTCTTGGCAGGTGGAAACATTCTGCCCTTTTTCAGAGCTCTCAACTTTCATAATTTATTTGAGGACATCCTTATCGAATCATCGATTCTTTAAATCATCTTTCAAAGTACAAAGCGAAAAGTTTAGCTTGATTCATCCTGAACTGAACAACTACGGGCTTTCCTTCGGAAATAGAAATCTCTGTTTTTCCTCGCCAGGTCAGAGGATATTTAAATTCATCTCCGCGAATTGGACTACAATCGGAAAAAGTATAGCCAGAAATGGGCTTTCCTTTTTCTGATATCTGAACTCTTATCTCTCCAGCTGGCTTAGTAGTAAAATTGAGATAAAGCTTAGTTAGCTGATGGATAGTAATAATCGGCATGGAGAAAGATCCTTCTTCATCTGCCTCTATAGCTATCAATCTATCCTTTTTCCAGGTTGCCCAGAAATAGCCTCCCAAGTAATCTTTCGCCCCCGGAAGGTAGTAATTATGGGTAGTGGATAAGCCACAGCAAGGCAAGGCTAAGTTCTCCTCGCCCAAGGGAACAAGACCGCAGCCAGCGTAAATTTGCCCCTCTTGACCACTACCTTTTTCCTCTAAAGCTACCACAGGATTCTTCCCAAAGTACTCCCACCTTACTCCATCTCTGCTGGTAGCAAGATAGACCTCTAAGCTATCCTTCTCTCTGTCATACTGAGCCGGAAAAAATAAATGAAGGTCATCTCGGCCGGGATAGAGGGCATGGGCATTGGTGTAAAGACCGTGTGAAGGATGATAATTTACACCAAGAGATAGAATTGTTTTGGGAGGTGGCCATTTTCTGAAATCTTTTGTTTCCGCCCTGGCTATTACCCGTTTTCCACTTCCGGCAACTCCTATCCAATCCCGAAAATATCCTACATAAGAACCAATCTTCCTATCATAATAAGCAACATTTTGAGTATCGCTCATATAATTATCCATAATTGGCTCTGGTATCGGCTTCCAAAACACACCATCTTTAGAAACTGCTCCTCTAACCTGGTATAAATCCCGTTCCCAATTCCAGGAGCCAAGTTTTTTATTACCACATGTATAAATTAGCTTGTAACGCTCAGAAGAAGAAGCCGCAGGGTCTAAGAAAACGGTGCCGCCAACGTAGCCAAGACCTCCATTTGAATTCTTATCAAAGACGATATTAGTTCTTTTGTCACCTTCATATTCTATTAGATTCAAGATTGGCTTTTTCCAATTAAAACCATCGGTGGATTCTGCATAGCATAATTTTATACTAAAATCATTACTATAATCGGATCCCATAGATTCATACCAGGTTCGATAAATCCCACCTTCATACATTACCGTTAGGTAAATATTAATGCGCATCGCCTCCCAGGGTTTTTCTGCTTTGAGCCAAAAGGCTGTCTTTTTCGCTCTTTGCGAGTTAATGCTAATCCCATAAGGGATGTTCTGACGTTGAGGAGACGCTAATGGCTGTCTCTTTTTGAAGTCCATAAACTCAATCCTACCGGCCTGAACCAGAGACCAATCCAGGAAAGGCCACACTTCTACTTTTTTATCTTCATTCACTTCGTTTCCCTCCCAACTTTCCCGGTTTTCTAAATTAGACCTTCGATCGTCAAAATAAGGTTGAGGGAGGAAGAAATGCTCTTCCTCCCTCAATTTTGGCTATTCCTTACTCTTTGATGAAGAATTGTGCTGGTACCGCATATATCCATTCGTAACACATATTATCAGGCACATTTCCCATCCTGTTGGTAACCACCATGAATTTTTCTCTCGAAGACTCGTTCAGCCCACCAACGGTCCAGAGATTATCTTCGTGGATTCCAAATATCTCCACTGTTAAGGCAATTCTTTCTTCGTCATCAGCTGCGCCTAAAGCTTTTTCTCGAAGTTCTATCATTCGGTATACGTCCTGGGGTGGCTCCTCGCCAAGCTCGCCTTCAGTGGCAAACCAAGCGTCCCATTGTGGCGCTATGAGGCCGTAAAGGCCTTGATTCCCCATTCTGTAAAGCGGGTTCATCGGACGTCCTCCAAAACTTCCACCCGCTGTGATTAAATCATAGTCTGCCGTGAACCACATCCCTACTAACGTAGAATGCTCCATGGGCTTAACCACTGTTTCTACACCTATTTCTTTCCAGTAGCCTCTATACAATTCTGCCATCTCTACAAAATTCGCATAGTGTAAAGTAACTTTATTTACCATCCTTAGTCGCTCACCATCGGGTCGCAGTCGATAGCCTTCTTCATCGCGTTCACTAAGTCCCATCTCATCTAAAAGTTGGTTAGCCAAGTTAGGATCGTATTGGAGGTAGTTTTTGCCAAGTCGCTCACCAAAGTAGGGAGCACCTGAAGCAACGGATACATGAGAGGGAGTAGACAGTCCTTTATAGAAAATTTGGTTTGCCTCGTCTCTATTCATGGCTACTGACATAGCAATACGGAAACGCTTATCGTTAAGAATCTCTTTCAATACGGGGTCTTCGTGAGAGAAATTGAAGTAGATAGCAGCCAAGGCGCTTTGTGGCCACCAAGTTTCAACCACTCGATAATCACCCTTTTCCCTGTTCTGCATTATAAGTGAGTAGTTTTGTATGCCACCAAAATAGATTGTGCCTTGGAGATCTACTTCGCCAGCTATAGTTTTCAATAGCATAGCCTCCTTATCCATTACCAGCAACCGGGTGACTTTGTCGATATAAGGAAGTTGATTGCCCTCGGTATCGACCTTCCAGTAATATGGATTCCTGACCATAATATGCAGAGGCTCGGTCGGCAGGTTTTGAGCTACCCAGGGACCTAATACTGGACGTTCCGGCAGTGCATACCATGTTAGCCAATTCCCCATTTTGCTCATAAAGAGGTCTAACCAAGTATCATAGCCCCCCTTTTTCATCACCTCCTCTATCTCACTCATCGGCGTATACGTGGGGTGAAATTGCTTCAAATAGTGTTTTGGGAGGTATGGGTCAGGTCTCCATCTAGCAAAATTCTCGATGAATACACCATAAGATTCTGAAAAGGAAATTTCAATAGTGTAATCATCTATTTTCTCCATCACTCCTACCTCTCCACCAATCACCAACCGAGCAGGTGGAGTCAGGGTAATATCTTTGTTCAAAGCTACATCCTCATACCAGAACATAATGTCATCAGCAGTAAACGGATATCCATCGCTCCAGCGCATTCCCTCTCGTAGGTATAGGGTAAACTTCTTAGCATCCTCACTGACCTTCCAGCCTTTGAGAACATTTGGATAAACCTCCTCCATATCCAGGGGATAGGCAGCCAGCCACTCAAGACCAAAGTTCATCCGATAGTTGGAAGCTCCTAACTCGTTTAATCTCCTTAATGTGCCCCCATATTGGCCAATTTCGTCTGTTGGCTTCACCACCAACGGATCTTGGGGAAGTCTTTCTTTTAAAGGAGGAAGCTCTCCAGCAGCTACCATTGTCCTGAGCATAGGAGCCTCTTGATATTCTAATTTCTTTCCCGTGAGCTGCTCATATTCTGAGGCATTATAGACTTCTACTTGAGCCAAGACTGAGGTTACTGCCAAAAGACATATCGCTCCGCTTAAAAGCACCAGCATTAATTTTCGGAACATTTTTATCTCCTTGTTAATCTTTGTTCTTATACTTACCATCCCTTAAATTAGGATGGTTTTTCCCGATAAGACAAATCACTACTTTTTCACCTCCTTTCCCTGCCTTAACTTTTTGTTTATTAGCTTCAGCTTTGATTCTATTCCTATAAGCTTTAGCTTATCTTTGAAATGGCAGGCTACATAATGGGCATTCTCATCATCACTATTATTCATAAGGGGAGGCTCTTTACTTTTACAAATCTCTTTAGCATATCTACAGCGGGGATGAAAATAGCACCCAGAAGGAGGATTAGCCGGATCAGCTATATCACCTGCTAGGAGTACCTTCTCTTTCTTGTATCGGGGATCTGCTTTAGGCACAGCAGAGAGTAGAGCCTCAGTATAAGGATGTTTGGGATTAGCAAATAGCTCTTCTGTAGGAGCTAATTCTACCATTTTTCCTACATACATTATGGCTACCCGGTCACTTACATATTTAACTACCGCTAAATTATGGGCAATAAAAAGATAGGTTAAATGAAGCTCCTCTTGTAGTTCTATCAAAAGGTTTAATACCTGTGCCTGCATAGAGACATCTAAGGCCGAGACAGGTTCATCCGCCACAATGAATTTCGGCCTTAAGCATAAAGCTCTGGCAATAGCTACCCTTTGTCTTTGACCACCACTAAAGGCATGCGGGTATCTATCCATATACTCAGGATCAAGCCTGGCCATTTTTAGAAGAGTGGAGACTTTTTCTCTCAGTTCTCCTCTTCTAGCTGCCTTATGAATTATGAAGGGCTCAGCTACTATATCCAGGATAGTCATACGGGGATTAAGGGAAGAATAGGGATCCTGAAAGATCATGGCCATATTCTTTCTTATCTTTTTAAGCTCATTTTTATCAAGACTGGCCATATTAATTGGCTCACTATTATTATTCATCTTAAAAATAATCTCACCTGAGGTAGGTTCAATCGCTCTTAAGATACATCTACCAGTAGTAGTCTTACCGCAGCCACTCTCTCCTACCAGGCCTAAGGTCTCTCCTTCTCTGATAAAGAAATTAATTTTATCTACAGCTTTAACTATCCCCACTACTTTCTTTCTCAGGGCACCCTTGGTGCGAAGGTAGTCTTTTCTTAGGTCCTTTACCTCAAGTAAGATATTATCATTCATAAAGCTTCCTTATCTTTGCATCATTTGGTATATAAGAAGCAAGCTACTTTATGATCTTTCTTCACTTCTATGAAAGGAGGCTCCTTCTTGTCGCATACCCCGGGCATGAATTCAGAACAGCGGCGATGAAACATACATCCTTCGGGTAGATCATAAGGTGAGGGTAAAGAGCCCGTCATAGGAATTATTTTTTCATCAGGGCCTGCCGTCACCTTAGGAATAGAATGTAGGAGTCCCTTGGTATAAGGATGCAGGGGATTATAAAATATCTCATCTGCTGAAGTATATTCAACATCTTTACCTAAATAGAGCATTATCAGCACCTTATCAGCGAGCTCAGCAATAACTGCTAAATCATGGGTAATAATAATGAGGGCCATATTTAACTCTTTTTGTAGTTCCTTGATTAATCCCAGGACTTGAGCCTGGATGGTAACATCAACTGCTGTGGTAGGTTCATCAGCAATTAATAAACTGGGCCGACAGGATAGGGCCATGGCAATCATTGCTCTTTGCCTCATTCCTCCACTTAAGTTAAAGGAATAGGCATCTATTATCTGGGCCGGTTTAGGCATCCCTACTTTCTTCAGCAGTTCTACTGCTTTACTCCTGGCATCTTTGGAAGAGAGCTTCTGATGAAGCCTGATTACTTCCATTATTTGGTTACCTATGGTATGAACCGGGGAAAAAGAAGTCATTGGCTCTTGAAAGATCATGGAGATCTCCTTTCCCCGGATACTCCTTATCTCTTTTCCCTCCTTATCAAGTTTTACCAAATCGATAAATCCTTTATCATTTAAGTTAAAGAGGATCTTTCCTCCTACTATTTTCCCCCCCTGGGGGACAAGTCTTAAAATAGATTGAGCAGTAATGCTTTTTCCACAGCCACTATCTCCGGCTATTCCTAGGGTCTCACCCCTCTTAAGCTCAAAACTGGAGTTATCAACAACCTTGAGGGTTCCTTCCTTCAAGAAAAAGTAAGTCTTTAAACCTTCAACTTTTAGTAAAAGATTACTATCTTGCAATCATTTCTCCTTAAACGGTAGAATAAGGATCAGCCGCATCTCTTAAGCCATCGCCTACAAAGTTAAATGCCAGTATGGTAATAACGACGAATATACCAGGTATTAACATCCAGGATGCATTTGCCAATACCCTTATATGCTGGGATTCTACTAAAAGAACACCCCAGCTAATGGCGGGAGTCTGAAGCCCCAGGCCTATAAAGCTCAAAGCGGTCTCTCCCAAAATCATCCCTGGCACAGATAAAGTTAAGGAGGCAATGATATAGCTATAAAAGGAAGGAAGAAGATGTTTAAAGATGATGCGAGGCTTACTTGCTCCGTGCAGGGTGGCCGCCATGACAAACTCTTCTTCCTTTACTGACATAAATTTTCCTCTAACTACCCGAGCAAGACCTATCCAACCCATCATTGAAAGTATTATTACAATTCCAAAATAGACCTTTACTACTGACCAATATGGCGGCAGAGCAATGCTCAAGGCCATATACAAGGGAAGGGATGGAACGGAACGAATAGTCTCTATTACTCTTTGGATGATGGTGTCAGTTCTACCTCCGAAATATCCTGAGATGCCACCAATAGTAATACCAAGGATAAAGCTAATGGCAATACCTACAAGACCTATAGACAAAGATAATCGTCCCCCATATATTATCCGAGAGAGCATATCTCGACCCATTTTGTCAGTACCGAAAAGAAACATCACCTCCTCTCTTACCCCAAAGAGATGAATACGACTGGGAAATAGTCCCCATAACTTATAAGGATCTGCTTTTACTAAGAGATATAAGGGATAGACATATCTTTTATCTTCCTCATAACTTGTATGTAAAGTCTCCATGTCTAACTCTGATTTAAGTCCATATACAAAGGGACGCAGATGAAAGTAGCCCTCCTCGTCAAAAAAATGAATGCGCTGGGGTGGTGCATAGAGATAACGGACATTATGATTGATAGCATCGTAAGGGGAGACAAACTCGGCAAAGATAGCACAGAAATAAAATATGACCAGTACAACTAAAGCACCTATAGCTACTTTATGTCTAAGAAATTTCCAGCGAATAAGCTGCCATTGGGAGGCTACAAGTTTTTTCCCTTCTATTTTGTCCTCATTTTTTTGTTTTGTCATATCACCTTCCTAAAGTTAAACAGATCCTCTTATACGCGGATCTACCCAGGCCAATAATATATCTGATATTAGCGTTCCTATTACAGTGAGCGTACTAAGGATGAAGACAATGCTTCCCGCTAAAAACATATCCTGGCTCATAAGTGCACTCAAAAATAGAGGAGCAAGTGTGGGTATGTTCAAAACTAAGGAGACAAGGAGCTCGCCGCTTACCAGAGCAGGCAGGGTCCAGCCTATAGTGCTTACCACTGGGTTAATGGCAATTCGAAAAGGATACTTATAGAGCACTTTTCTTTCTGTCAAGCCCTTTGCTCGAGCAACCATTACATAAGGCTTCTGTAACTCATCCAAAAGGTTAGCCCTCATTATTCTAATTAGGCCAGCCGTTCCAGCAGTACCTATGATAATAGCTGGCATCCATATATGCTTGAGTAAATCCAAAACTCTAGCAAAACTCCAGGGTGCGATTATAAATTGGGTAGAAAATAAACCTACGGCAACATTTCCCGTATAAACAAAGTAAAACCATAACATTACCAGGGCAAGTAAGAAGTTAGGGATGGCCAATCCTATAAATCCTATAAAAGTAAATACATAATCTCTAATTGAATACTGGCGAGTGGCAGAAAGTGTACCTATGGGAATGGCAATTAAATAAACAAGTATGAAAGAAGTAAGGGAGATAGTAAGGCTCCAGGGCAATCTCATAGCTATGAGCTCACTTACCGGTCTATTCCACTGCAATGAACGACCAAGATCGCCCTGAAGTATATTCCGCATCCATTTCAAGTACTGGATATATATTGGTTGATCCAGACCATAGCGCATTCTTAAAGCCTCGATTGTCGATGCTTCTACTAGTTCGCCTTGAGCCATCAATGTAGCGACATAAGTATTCAAAAAATCACCGGGTGGTGCTTGAATAACGACAAAGGCTATAATAGATATAGCTAATAAGGTGGGAATCATCAATAAAAATCTGCGCAGAATGAACCGCAGCATATTAGCTCTCCCCCACCAGTGTTTTACCTTTGGCACCAGTGAACTTTATCGTAAAATTATCCTTTCTAAATTTCTCAATACGGGCATTAAGATCAGCATTATCTAGTTGTGTCATCTTCATATTCCCTTCGTTTCTCTCTTTCAATATGAGAAGTATCACAATGTATTTAACATATATTTTTTAGCTGCCTTGTGAAACTCTTCCACAATACGGTCGCAGACCTCATCGGTTAGCGTTGGGGATATGGACAAAAGACTACTACGAGCAATGAGATCATCGGTAAAGGGACAGGTGCCTTTATCATAAGAATAATCCTTGGCAAATTCGTTAAGTGGGTCTGTCCAGGGACGGCCGGTGGAATTAAGACCCTTTTTCCTGACCAAGCTAGGAATTTGATAATAAATATGCTGGTGCCACTCAGGCATAGTGATGTTATTGAGTCCCTTGGGGCCGGTAACAATTCCCGCCTTACGTGTTTCCTTTACCACTTTATCCCGTATTTCCTCGCCAGGCCAGGTCATAAGTAAGAAAAGACCACTATCGCCATCAGGGTCTATGATACGACGCAGACTAAGTCCTCTTATCTCCTCAAGTCCTTTTCGTATACGATATTTAGCGTGATGCATATGAGCGGTGATGGAATCTAACTTGTCAAATTGTACAAATGCCAAAGCAGCAGTAAGCTCGGGAGAGCGTGAGCCCTGTCCCCACATCTGTATCTCTGGGTCACCAATAGCAAGACGACCGCCTCTTCGAGGATATCCCAGGTCATGGACGGCTACTGCTCGGTCATAGAGTTTATCATCATCACAAACTATTATTCCACCTTCACCAGATGACAAAATTTTATTATATTGATGTGAAGCAATGGCCATATCTCCAAAAGAGCCAACATATCTATCTTTGAATTTACCGCCATTTGCCTGTGAGAAATCCTCCAGCATATAGATATTATGTTTTTTGCAAATAGCCTCCACACCTTTAAGGTCTCCCGGTGCACCCGACATATCCACCATGATAACACATTTAGTTCTTGAGCTAATCTTTTTCTCAAGATCCCTCGCATCTATACACCAGGTATCATCAATATCAACCAAACGAGGAATTGCTCCTACTAATATAACTGCCATAGGACAGGAAACCCACATATAGCTTTGCACAAGTACCTCATCCCCTGGTCCAATATCCATTGCTCTTAAGGCAATGGTAAGGGCGGCGGTTCCGCTATTTACAGCTAAAGCATATTTTCGGCCAAGCTTCTGGCAATAGGCCTTCTCCAGACGCTCTGAATAAGATTCTTTGTTTGTATGGCCATAAAAGCGAAATGGAGTACGTCTTTTCAATACACTGACCACCGCTTCAATTTCTTCCTCATCAATAAAATAACTGCCTGGCCATTCATAGGGAAGAAGGGTACCGTTATCGATCGGTGTAGGCTTGTAGAGTTTGGAAGACTCTCCTCTATCCATATTCAATCTCCCGAAATTTATTGCTTAAGATTTTGCTTGATTAGTTGTTGCTATTTTGAGAGAGACGATGTTTCTAAATCCTTGCGCTCACATAGGGCTTGAAGACATCTTTTAAAACAAGAATAGCCGTTCCTTGGGCAGCGGTGGTATCGCCTAATTCGGAGAGCTTAATATCAACTGAAGTTGAGGCTGTATGCAAAGCACGTGCCTTTACAGTGCGCTCAACTGTGTCCAGGAAAAGATCTCCTGCTCGAGATATGCCGCCGCCAATTATCACCAGCTCGGGATTAAATAAGTTAACAGCGTTGGCGATTCCTGTACCTAAATATTCCCCAGTCTTCTCCATAATATTGAAGGCCAATTTATCTCCCTTTCTGGCCGCCTGGGCAACTATTTCGGGAGTAACTTTGGCAAGATCGCCGGCGCTCATTCTTTCAATCAGAGAGACCACCCCTTCCTCTAATCTTTCCTTAGCTCTTCTAATAATACCCGGACCAGAAACCAAAATTTCCAGGCAACCACGGTTGCCACATTGACATCTTGGGCCATTCTCATCTATAGTGGTATGCCCTAACTCACCGGCGGTGCCCCTGCTCCCTCGATAAAGCTGGCCATTGGTGAAAATACCAGAGCCTAACCCAACTCCCACCTTAATAAAGATAAAGTTCTCCACTTTCCGAGCAAAACCACACCAATGCTCTGCTAAAGCGGCCATTCTTGAGCTATCATCTACAGATACCTCCATGCCAAATTCCTCTTCCAGGAGCCTCTTTACGGGAACATTTTCCCATCCCTTTATATTAGGACAGAATAGACAAATGCCCTTTTGGTGATCTATTATTCCTGAAATGCCTACGCCTATTCCTTTGATTTTCTCCCTTTCTACTCCTGAGGTATCGATTACCTGATGAATAATTTCAATGATTCTCTTAAGAATCCTCTCTTTTCCCTCATCTGCCTTAGTCTTTTTGGCTATTTTTGCAATTATCTTTGCCTCCAGGTCTATCACTACCGCTCTCAGGTTAGCGGCACCCAAGTCAACTCCGACGGCAAAGCCAGCCTCGGGCACCAATTTTAATAAGGTTGGTCTTCTTCCGCCCCTAGAGTCGTCATACCCATCTTCTCTTACAAAACCTGTCTGGATTAAGTTGTCAATAAACTTGGTCACTGTAGCTCCACTCAGTTCGGTCATCCTGGCAATATCAGTTCTCGATATTGGACTATGCCTTCTTATTGCATTCAATATGAGAGTCTCGTTAAGTTGTTTATTGTTAAATTTATTCCTCATTTAGCTATTTTCTCCATATTTAGCATATACCCCGTAAGCTCCTCTACTATCCCCCCTCACTCCTTCCCTCTCCCCTTGGGGAGGGTACTTTTCCCCTTATTGTTTTTGTCGATAAACTATTCAACTACCTCACCCGATGACAATTCAAAAAAAATTCTTGAAATCCCGGTACTTCAAAAATACCGAACTTACTTTATTCTATACTCTATCCATGCTTCATAATAGAAGATTTTCTCCGAGATTTTTTGATAGTCTAAATATATCGTATACTATTATGAAAATTTGTCAAGTCTTTCTTTATGCTTCAAAGAAAGTCCCTATCAAATCAGCTCACTAATTTGCCCCACAATAAAAATACTGTTTATTGAAAAATTTGTAGTTTGACAAAAGAGGCAGCAGATTTTATAATACTGCTACAGAACTGCGCATTTGAAATCTATCTGTCATTTTAGAAAAGAAAATTGGTTAGAGCTGGAATAATGGAAAAGAAAAACAAGAGAATAGAAAGAATACTCACTCTTTCCTCCTCTCCTCATATTAGAGATAAAATCACGGTAGGGCGAATAATGTGGGCGGTAATAATAGCCCTAATTCCTGCCATGGCCGCCAGTATCTATTTCTTTCGCTTAAGAGCCATAGAGCTTATTGCTGTATGCGGTCTA
>SDBT01001035.1_pt1 | contig 47327 bp, 47 predicted proteins | sample 2277101 | NCBI WGS metagenome assembly SDBT01 (sample SAMN10404973, study PRJNA504765) | marine sediment metagenome | isolation source: marine sediment core GS10_PC15, 103 cmbsf | place: Arctic Ocean: Southern Knipovich Ridge | collected 2010 | reverse complement strand
CGGGTCTTGACAGTATCAAGGCGGCAGTGTATCCTGAAGAAAGTGATTATTGGTATTATCTTTCCAGTTTAGAAGGTGAAACGATTTTCAGTAAAACCTTGGAAGAGCATAATATCGCCAAAGCAAAATATTTATAGATCTAGATTATCCGTAGACAGCAGGCAAGATAAGTCCTGCCGAGGAACTTGTAGGTGTTTAACATCTACACTTTGTCTGCGGTAAGCAGACATTTTTTTATGGCATTTACAAAAGAACAAAAACAAAAAATAATTGAGGACTTGAAAGAAAAAATTACTTTACAGAAAGCAATGATTTTTATTAATTTTGCAGGCCTGCAAGTAAAGGATATCCTTGAACTGAAAGAAAAGTTGAGAGCCATTGATTCAGTTTTCAAGGTCTGCAAAAAAACTTTATTAGGCCTTGTTTTAAAAGAAAAAAAACTGGCAGTTGACACTGAAACATTAGAGGGCCAGTTGGCTGTTGTTTTTGCTTTTGATAAGGAAATGCCGGCCTTAAAAACAGTTTATGAGTTTTCGAAAACAAACGAAAACCTTGAAATTTTAGGCGGATTTCTGGAAAATCAGTTTCAGGAAAAAGAATATTTGATTGAATTGGCTCAACTTCCTTCAAAAGAAGAACTTTTGGCAAGATTGGTTGGCAGTATCAGAGCGCCATTATCAAACTTTGCCAATGTTTTACAAGCAAACATTAAAGGTCTAATTTTTGCGCTATGCGCAATAAAAGAAAACAAATAACTATGACTGAAGAAAAAAAAGAACCCACTTCACCCGCCGAAGCTCCATCAGGAGCGAAGGAGGGCGCTAAAGCTTCGGCGGGCAAGGAAAAAAAAGTAAAAGTCCCTGAAAAATTCAAGGACTTAGTGGAGACAATAGAAGAATTGCCTGTTAAGGATTTAGCCGAACTGGTTAAAGTTTTAGAGGAAAAGTTTGGTGTGTCTGCGTCTGCTCCGGTTGTTGCAGCGCCTGCTGGCGCCACGACTGCAGAAGCAGCGTCGGCTGAAGAAAAGAGTGTCTTTAATATTGAGTTAACCAAAGTTGGCGATAAAAAGATTGAAGTTATAAAGGCAGTGCGAGATATCACTGCTAAGGGCCTGAAAGAATCTAAAGACGTGGTTGATGCGGCCGCTTCAAGCCCTCAAGTTCTGAAAGAGAATGTTAAAAAAGAAGAAGCAGAGGAACTCAAAAAGAAACTGGAAGCCGCTGGCGCTACGGTTGAATTAAAGTAAGTTGTTTAAGTATTTCGCCGTTTTTACCTAAAACGATTATTCGGTTCTGGCTGGGTTCTAAGACATAAACCTCTTGATGTTCATCGGAGGTCCAAATTCTCGTGGGATTTTCTAATGCAGGCCAGACATTTATCTCTATAGTTTCTTGATAGGTACCTTGATAGAAACGGAGAATTTGGTTATCTTTATCAAGCACCCAAACAGAACCGTCAACAGTGATTGATTTGGCTCCGGATATTTCCGGAGCCTTTTCCTTTAACCAAAACTCTGACTCTCCTCTGCCAGAAGTTAAACTATAAGGATATTTTATAATTTGTCCTGTATTGGCGTCTAACAAATAGATTGCAAAATTGTTTTGAGAAAACCCAAACACAGATATATAAGGCGAAATATCAGGAAAGATTTCCAGGTCTTCAATTTCCTCTATTTTGTTTATTTGAGCAAGCTCTTTTTCAATAGATTCTTGGAGTTGCTGCGCTTTCTCTTGGAGTGGAGCGCCTGCGCTTGCCAATAATCCAACCTCGTTTAAGGCCTCTTGAAACAAAAGGTTGGCTTTTTGCGTTTCTTTTAGAAGGAGAAAGCTTTGCGCCTGTATAGTTTTTGCCTCTACTTGTTGCAATGTCCCTTGGTTTAACTGGAGAGCTTTATCTTTTTCTCTGCTAAAAATTAGAAAGCCCAGCAAAAGGAACACTGCTAAAACAGGAATTAGGGCAAACTTTCTGTTCAATCTTATCTTTGTCAATTTTATCTTGGGAATTTTAATTTTGGCAAGAACTGTTCTCGGTAATGGCATCTTCGGCAAAGATATTCTTGGAAGCGGAATTTTTCCAAAGAAAGTTTTTGATGCTTGCCATATTCTTTTAAGCCAAAAATATTTTTCCGCCTCCTGTCTGAAAGTTAAAGCCATTGGATTGACACTTTCTTTAATTAGATTAGTTAAAAAACAGATGCCAGAGAGGTTTTTCGGTTCTTTTTTGTTCTTTTTGAAAATCTCTTTCAATGTCTTTTCGTCAAGAGTTTGCGAACGACCCAGCTGTTGAATTAAATCCTCGTTTTCTTGAAAAAGGTCTCTGGTAACAACAATGAGCCGGTCATCTTCTTCTAATTTTCCAGAAGCAGTATTGAAAAAAAATTTTGGAGGATAGGGATCTATATCTTGGGCTTCCAATTCTTTGCCGATTTCTAAAATTTGGCCCTGTCTTGCCAAAAAGATTTTGATTTTTCCTACTTTGGTAAAGTTGAGAGTGAAGCAAGTTTTTTTAGCGCGCACAGATTTCTTAAGCGCAAGAACAGCGAAATTGAAATTGCCAAGCCAGTCAACATTACCTTTTTTAATTAAATCAGCTAAAAAACTATTGCCTGCCTTTAGCCCTTGTTTTAAAGAAGCAGCAGGGGAACGGCTGCTAAGACCATAATATTTTGTTTTAATGCTTGAGGAAAGATTATCTAAAAAAGAAACATGCCTACCGCTTAAACGAGAAACCTGGCCAATAATATACAAACTACCTAGCCGTTTTTCATACACGTTTTCCGGCTCATAACAAAAACTATCAAAGATTTTATCTTTCCGCGCTTTTGGATTAAAATGTAGCTCTAAAACTTGCATAAGCCCTTATTTTCTATTATTATAATAACAGTTTTACACATTTTACACAAATGGGCGTATAGCTCAGTTTGGCAGAGCGCACGGTTCACATCCGTGAGGTCTCTGGTTCAAGTCCAGATACGCCCACACAAAAATTTTGGGTGCTGAAAAAGAGGTAGATTAAAATAGAGATTGATTGAACTGACATATAGCCTAAAGCCAACCCTTAAGTATTAAGAAAGTAGCAGATTAAACATTGAAAAACTAAATATGAGTCAATCTTACATACAACATAATCATATAAAAACATTCGCGGAAGAAAAAGTTAATTTACCAAACGATATTGTTTCTGAATATAGAGAACATATAAAAAATTTACGGGAAAAATTAACTGATTATATCAAGGATAACCCTGATTACGACCTTGTTAAAATGTTTCATTCAGGAAGTGTCGCCAAGGGGACAGCTTTAAAAACTGTCAACGATTTAGATGTTGTTGTTTATATTAGAAAATCAGATTCATTGGCAGAGGGAACAAAACTTTTAGAGTGGTTAAAAGAAAGATTACAGGAAGTTTATCCGAACCTAAAAAAAGACCAATTTGAAATTCCAAGCGGTAGTCATTGTGTTGTTATAAATTTTAAAAGTCTTCCAATAGTAGAAGTTGTGCCAGTAATATACGAAGGAGATAAAAAGGATTTTGGTTATTTAACAACAAAAACCACAGGGGAAAGAATATTAACAAGTATCCCGCTACATTTAGAATTTATAAGAAAACGCAAGGAAAACAATAAAGACCATTATGCGCAAATTGTTAGATTATTAAAATGGTGGATAAAGAATATTGAGGCAAGTGATGATTCTTTTAAGTTTAAATCTTTTATGGCCGAATTATTATGTGCTAAATTAGTTGATGATGGGTTTGATTTATCAGATTATGTAACCGCATTAGAGAAGATATTTACATACATTGTTCAAGGTCAATTAAATGAAAGAATATTTTTTACGGATTATTATGAGGAAAAGGATTTGTCAACAGAAAAAATCAATGAAATAGAATTTTTTGATCCTGTTAATCCAGAAAATAATGTTGCGGAAAAATATACTAAAGAAAATAAAAATAAAATAATTGAATATGCGTGGATTGCCCTTAATTCAATAAATTATGCCCACTACGCGATAACGCAAGAGAGGGCGGTTGATATGTGGCAAAAAGTTTTTGGACCAACATTTAATATCAATTTATGACTCATTCCTACACTCGTTCATTAACATTCACCAGAACAAATGCAGAATATCTTGCTTCAAAGTTAGCAGCTGATTTAAGGCAAATGCAGTTGTTTTATGGTCATCCACCTGACGCAGAAATAAATCAATATATCCAAGAGGCAATTATTCTCTTGCTTGGTGGATGGCTTAAATCAGTTAGCTACGGATATAAACGCAACGGAAATTGGGTGATAGCTCTCAAATATGAAACGCGGTTTGGCGTTATAAAGCCTACTGATGATGATTCCGGCATGGTCACACCGGGTATAGATATTTCTGGAGCTTTCTGGCATTCATTCTTATCAAAAAATCATGCGTATTCATTGTTGCCACAGAGTAAAAAAAATGAAATAGAACAATTACTCCCAATAAAAAGAACTTATGGAATTGAACCAAGATTAAACTCGGGTGGCTGGCGAAATGATAAATATTATTCATCCAGCGGTGGCGCATTGCAAAGGCAAATTTACCACCAATAATTATTTTATATGCAAAACAACGATTTATTTGAAGATATTATTGAGTATCCAAACCCCGAAGCACGGGAGCGTTTTTTAGCTTTGGTTGGTTTGAATGATGTTAAGGAAATATTAACGAAAGAGGCTTCTCTTTTATTGAATCCTGACTTAATCAAAAAATGGAGCAAAAAATTTTATAAAAAGGAAATAGAGTTATTAAAAATTTTTAATAATAGATTCCCATTTTTTATATTTGCTGGTGATGTAGGGACGGGCAAAACAACATTGGCGGAAAGTTTTGGAGATGTTATCGCAAGAACCGAAAACATAACAATTTATTTGTATAGACTTAGTCTAAAATCTCGTGGGGCTGGGGCTGTGGGCGAAATGACCAGACTCATTTCTGAGGCATTTGAGAAAGTCAAAGAGCAAGCTCAAAAAGGTTTTAAAAAAAACAAAAAGCCATCGTCGGCTGTTATCTTGCTTATTGACGAAGCAGATGCCTTGGCTCAATCGCGCGAAATTTCTCAAATGCACCACGAAGATAGAGCAGGCGTTAATGCGCTTATTAGGGGAATTGATACTTTGGCGAATTCGAACTTGCCAGCGATAGTCTTAATGTGTACAAATAGATTTGGTGCGATTGATCCAGCTGTAAAGCGCAGAGCAGTTGAGATATTTAAGTTTCAAAGACCTGATGATAAACAAAGGAAGTATGTACTAGAAAATAGTTTATCTGATGTTGGATTTAAGACTGGACAAATTGATGAAATGGTAAAATTAACAGGACCTAACAAAACCAAAAAAAGAAAATACAGTTATACTTACTCTGACTTAATAACAAGGCTTCTGCCGAGAATAATAATCGGCGCTTATCCAGATAAAGACATCCAATTTAAAGATATAATAAAAATTATTAACTTAACTCCTCCGACAAAACCTTTTCAGGAGGAAAATTAAAAAATATGCCTAACAAAATTACATATGTTGCCTCAACATCAATCGCAGTTATCGCTGATATAATCGCTGGCGTGGCTTTATTTTATGAGTACTATTCAACAGTGGCCATAATTCTGTTGATTATAACTAATATTATATTATTGATATCATTCCTTAAATTCTTTTTATCTAAAGAATTTAGACTGTTTCAAAATGTCAAAAGACCGATTAAAATTATCCGTACTAAAAAAAATTTAATGGAAAATGAAATAGAAACATTAAAAAGAGTTGGCTTTTTTAATTTATCAGAAGATCCCTTTTTTGACCACAAGAATTTGGATATGATAGATGGACACAGCTTAGTCATACTTGGTTATTCTCGGGATATGAACAATTTTAATGATGTGATTGATAAATTGGAAAACAAAAAAATACCCCTAATTGTATATTCAATAGACCAATTAAAGACGGAAGACTTGGCATATTTAAGAAATAAATATTCTTGGTATTCTCTTTGTAATTTTCCGCTCAAATTATTAAATGATGTATTCACTATCTTATCAACATTCCCATTTAAAAAATAGACATTTTTTTAATTAAGTGCTAAAGCATAAGTTTAAAAAAATTGAGAGGAGCGAAGCTCCGCCTAAATTTAAGATTGGCGAGAGCGAACTCAAAATCCTTTAGCACTTTGAAACAAGCACGAGTCCCGAGGATACAATAAGTCGGGGCAAATTTTAGCTTCGTTTTAGGTTCTTTTTCCTTGATTTATGTATCAAATTTGGTAAAATAATAAAGAAAGTTTGAAACTCATTATTTCTCCCACACAAAAATTTATAGGCTCTGAAATAAAAAAGGACGATTATCAAATCGCCCTTTTTGAATCCTCAAATTTCCCTCCTTTTCACAGCAAGACATTGATTTTTTCATTGTTAATCAATGCGTCCAAACAGCTTGCTGTTTTCGGAAACTTATTCTCACAATAAACTATTACCGAGCCCAGCCACTGTTCAATGCTCGTTTTATGATAACGAAGGAAAAGTAGAAAATAAGCTGAAGCAAGCTCAATTTTTTCATCTTTGCCTTCATCAGTATGTTCAATCTGCCAATAAAACTGCTTTGCAAGATTTGGGGTAATATAGGACTTTCCCAATACTATTAACAGTTTCCAACTGATTTTGAAAACTTCCCGGAAATTCGGACTCATGACCGCCCCTATTTCTTCCAAGTTATTTGTTGGCATGTTTTGAACATCTGATTTAGGGTCTCCCACAGCCACGCTAAGATTTAGTGCTTGCCAGAATGCCATATAGAGACATGCGGCACCAAAATCAGTGGTTGAAACACCATCTTTCTCAAGTTGGTCTTTTACCACACGAACCAATACTGAAAAGTCATTGTTATCCACTTCACTCGCCCTCCTTAATTCCTACTTTGATTGTTTCCTTCTGGCTATAAATGAGATAGGCAGTCAGGACACAAAACCCGGCCTTCCTCCAGTGCTTCTTCGGCAGTGCCTATTCCGATGTTTGCCGAAGGAGGAAAAAAACCATATTGCGTTATACAGAATCCGCACCAAGATGTCACTGTAAATGTTAACCACCTACAAGAATATTCCTTTCTAATCAAGTGAGCCTTATCCCAATTCTTGAATCCGTCTAAGAGATGCTTCTTATTCCAAAACCATTTCATATCTATCACTCCTTTCTTTCCTTATTTCTATTTTCCTCGTATTGTTCTACAATTCTTCCTATCTTAATTTCAGCATCCCCGTCGTCCGTCACTGTTACGTCAATATATTCTGGCACAGTAGATGGTGGGCTACAACTCACCAGAATAACGAAAATTTGCGGGTTAATCTTCCTTACTGCGTGGGCAAACTTTAACCCATTGTTCTCCACTGATGGAAAGTTATCCAAGAAGTAATCTGTGATAAAGATATCTGCAGTGATTTTGTCCCTTGCCAGCACTGATTTGGCTTTATAATCGTTTTTGACAGTTTCAACTCTATGGCCTTTATTCTTTAGCGCCAATTCAATTGCTCCACGAATCAACTCATCATCATGGGCCAATAGTATTTTCATTACTTTGTCCTCTCTCTTTCTTTATGGTAGATACTTCCAAAGAATATCAAAAATCACTCTCTGGTTGTCAGTATTGTTTTTGTCTTCGGTAATGACCAAAAACATGCTATCCCAAGAAACAGTCATCACCCTATCACCATAAATGATGGTGTTGGCTTTAAAGCTAATACCCTTGGGTAGAAACTTCACTTCTCGCATCTCGTTTTTAGCGTGTTTTGCCTCCTTTAACCCAGAAGCAGAACGTTCAACAATGATGCGAGATTTTATGCCTTTAGCCAATCTCTCTTGGGTGAATTTCTTGAATCCTTCAGGGAAGGTTTCAAGAAGAAGCTCTGAAGAACCATAAACAAGATTTTCCTTCAATTCTGGTTTATGGAGGATACGATCTTGATAGGCCTCCCATACTTCATCTCTCCCTTCAAAATACATTACTTTTGGCCTTGCTTTCCCTTTACTCTGCAAGGCCTTCAGTTCAGGCAATAAACTATTAAAAACAGTTTCCTTGGCTTTTAATGAGTCCATTATCTTTTCGGGCCCTATAGCCACAAAAAGACGTTTTTTGCCTTTGAGAATATCGCGAATAAATCCTTTCCGCGTCAGCGCCTCAAGAATATCATAGGCGCTAACTCGGTGTATGCCGGACTTCTTAGCAATATTTTGTGCTGTATCTGCGCCCAACCCTAAAGCAGCCAAGTATATTCTTGCTTCTTTCTCGCTAAGTCCAAATTCCTCCAACTGTTTGTATGAGATCATAAAAAGAATAAATTAGTATAAATTTGTAGATAATCTACTACATTTATATTCTATTCTTTCCAAATCTGTTTGTCAAGGGGCTTTCCCCTCCTGAAAAGCACATTACGCTATCTCAAAAGTTTTGTCAAGGTTTCTCTACATTTTTTCTTTGATACCAACAAAAGATTGACGTATTTCCTCCCTTATGTTATTCTCGACAGCAAGGAGGATTTTGTTCTTTGGCATTAACATAAACCCTATACGAGGAAGATGAGGTAAAGGAAGATGAGAAAAATTAGAATTATCGTGGTGGTAGTGACGATTTTCTTGGCAGCAAATTCGCTGATGGCTCAATCACTGCAAAAGATGAAAGAATTGGACCAGTCCGGATGGTGTCGAATCTTTGATGTCGCCATTGATAAGGATCCAACAAATTTCAATGAGGCAGATTTTAAGACAGACGTCAAAGGCATAACAAATCTTAATGCAGAGGCGTTTCAATACATAGAAAAAACAAATCCGCTCTCTCAAAAATATGCTAAGGTAGCGAGATTTCATCCACGAGAGACAATCGTGTTCAAAACTTGGCTACCCGAAGCATTTGATGCGCTTTTTACTTGTGATTGTCTCGACAAGGATGAACTAAGAGTAATTATCGAAGAGATAATAAAGGAGATCCTTGCTGAAGCTAAGAGAAATCTCGAAAATGCCCAAGAAGCGCTAAACCAGGTGAAAAAGATAGCTGAAGATGGGACTCAAGATGCCTTGACAAAATTAGCTGAAGCTCAGCAAGCATTAAACGATGCTAAAGCCGCGCTTGAAGATGCTCAAGAATTCACAGAAAGAGCTGAAGCGGCTGCCAACAGAGCTGAAGCGGCTGCCAACAGAGCTGAAGCGGCTGCAAGGAGAGCTGAGGCAACGCGATTCACAGCACCTACAGTGTTTTTTGATGATAAAAAGATCATGCAGGCCATCCAGAGCCAAATAGAGGCAATTCGCGATGGAATATATGAGCTTCAACGTCAGGGAACAACTAGGGTCAGAGCCAATGAAAAAGAACTAATGTTTATGGTCAGGTTTGGCGTGGGCGTAGGCCCGGCAGACATGGACTATGGCGCCATGGACGGTTGGTTGGGCGATGACAATGGCACAACCACTGGTATTGGCGCTGGCTCTGGATATGGCGGCGGAAGAACGCGAACCGCTTGGCATGATCCAGAGATTACTTTTCCAAAGATTAATTTTCGGATCTGTTCCCTTCAAAAAGTGGAACAGCAAAGAAAGAAGGAAACAGACATTGGGTATCAAGGGTTTGCCGGCTGGGCCGCAGATATTGAATTCTCGCAGACCTATCAGAAAGGTTTGGCCGCTGGATTTTTATTCCATGAATTCTCATCTACCAACTTTATATTTACGCCTGGAGTTCAAATATTTTCTTCGGGCAAGAAAGCAGGACTTTTTATTGGAATAGCGGGCATTGGCTATTCTGACAATAAATTCAAGAAAGGCGCCAACTATTTTCTGCTAGAGGATTTAGCCGAAGCAGGTCTTGAATGGGCAGCGCGAGAATTTGAGGAATTGCCGCAAGGGCAATTCAATGTCAGATTTGAAACTAAAATCTGGCCAGTTACAATCAAAGTTCTGCCTGTTGAAGCCAGTTTCTGGCTTATGGATAATTTTGGCATATACATAGGTCTGTCCGGCTTGCGCCTTTGGGGAGGGGAAAGCCAACTGCATATCAGTTGGCTGGATGAAGACGGGAATGAAATCCTCGTTGAAGATATGGGCGAGGAATTCCCTTGGCTCAAGTATCTTCAAGAAGGCCGTCTGATAGATACCGGCTTTTGTCTCATAAAAAGCATAGAGTTAGAGGTCGGTATCACAACAAGATGGTAGAGAAGTAACGCTTGTGGACTAAAAAAGGAGGTAAATAGTCCACAAGCGCATTTTTTTACACAAAATTTGCTTGTAAAATCAACTGGGCATTGATATACTATAATAATGCCTACGATTAATGAATTGCGTAAAATTCGGTTGAAGAAAACAAGGCAATATCCAGCCAAGACAAAAAGGACTCATACAATCAAGGAGGCCTTAGAGAATTTTGCCAAATTCAGTAAAACGAAGAAAAAAATAATTCTGGCTGGCCGAATCAGAACAATCCGCGCGCACGGCGGCTCAACTTTTCTGCATTTTGAAGATGGCACAGAAAAAATTCAAGCATACATCAAACGCGACAGAGTAGGGGAGAGGCAATACCAGTTTTTCTTGGATAATTTTGATATCGGCGATATCATTGAAGCGACAGGCATTTTGTTCAAAACAAAAAAAGGAGAAAAAACCTTAGAAGCAAAGTCCCTTCAAATGCTGGCTAAATCTTTCTTACCTTTGCCAGAAAAATGGCATGGACTTCAGGATGTTGAAGAAAGATACAGAAAAAGATATCTTGATTTACTGATGAATCCTGAAGTAAAAGAGGTTTTCAAAAAACGAAGCGAGATTATTAAAAAAATCAGGGAATTCTTAGACAAAAATGACTTTATTGAAGTAGAAACGCCTATTTTGCAGCCCATTCCTGGAGGAGCAACAGCCAGGCCCTTCAAAACTCATCTCAATGCCTTAAAACTTGACCTTTATCTGCGCGTGGCGCCCGAACTCTATTTGAAACGGCTTTTAGTAGGCGGGTTTGAAAAAGTTTATGAAATCGGCAAGTGCTTTCGCAATGAAGGCATAGACAGCAATCACAATCCTGACTTTACTATGTTAGAATGGTATGCCGCATACTGGGACTGGGAGGATTTAATGAAATTCACCGAGCAATTGATGTCTCAATTTGGAATCCCAAAAAATTGGGATCGCGTTGAATACAAAAATATTGTTAAGAATGGCGATGAAAAAGCATCATTCCAAAAACTCAAAAAACCCACGTTTGTTTTGCACTTGCCTAATATGCCGCTTGCTAAAAATGGGCAAGCATTGCAAGGAGTAGTTGATGGCGTGGAATTAATTAAGGCCTTCACAGAACAAAATGATCCTATTGAACAGAAAAAAGCGTTTGAAGAACAGGAAAAGTTGAGAAAGAAAGGCGATAAAGAAGCGCAGAGAATGGATAAGGATTTTATTGAAGCGCTTGAATATGGTATGCCGCCTGCCGCAGGATTCGGAATGGGCATTGACAGGTTGGTTAAACTACTTACAAGTTCCAAGAGTTTGCGGGAAGTAATTTTATTCCCAACAATGAAACCAAAAAAGTGATATGCCACTCACGCCATTTCATTTAGGACCAGGATTATTTTTTGGAATGTTATTGCTAAGAGTTTTTAATCTCTTTGCTTTTCTCGCTGGTAGCGTGATAATGGATATAGAGCCAATAGTGCTGATTTTTGTTAAAAAATGCTATCTTTCCTGCCCTCATCATTCATTTTTCCATTCAATTTTGGGGGCATTGGTGGGAAGTATCGCAGTAGCCCTAATCTTAAAGATTTTTGCTAGGCCTTTAGAAAAATTTTCCTTAAAATTGAAAATTAAACAGTCATTTTCTTTTCCTATTCTTTTTCTTTCCAGTTTTTCTGCCTGGTTCCTGCATATATTCTTTGACTCCTTAACGCATTTTGATGTTTTTCCATTTTGGCCGTCAAAATACAACCCTTTTTTAATCGGCCGGCAAATTTATTGGCAGTTATGCGCAATTTTAGTTCTTATAGGAATTTTAGGTCTAATTTTATTCTATAAACATTATGTTAGACATAAATTACATTCGTCAGAACCCACAAAAGATTAAACAGGGATGTGAAAACAAGCAAGTCAAGGTTGACATTGACAAACTTTTGGATTTGGATAAAAAAAGAAGAGAACTTTTACAACAAGTTGAAGTTTTAAGACGTGAAAGAAAATCCATCAGAGAGGCCTCTGAAAAAGCAAAGCAGATGAAAGAAAAAATAAAATCTCTGGAACAGGACTTGAAAGAAGTAAAGCAAGATTTTGATGACTTAATGTTAAAAATCCCGAACCCGCCGCTTGATGATGTGCCGATTGGCAAAGATGAACAGAGCAACAAAGTTATAAAACAAAATGGTAAAATCCCTAAGTTTAGTTTCAAACCCAAGGATCATTTAGAAATAGGGGAGCGCCTCAATCTTATTGACGTTGAGAGAGCAGCAAAGGTTGTTGGCGCAAGATTCAGTTATTTGAAAAACGAATTGGTTTTACTTGAATTTGCTTTAATAAACTTTGTTTTTAATGTGTTAAAGAAAAAAGGATTTATTCCAATTATTCCTCCGGTGATGATAAAACCTGAAATGGCATCAGGCATGGGTTTTGTGGAACAAACAAACAATGAAGAGGCCTACCACCTCCCAAAAGACAACTTGTATCTGATTGGCACGTCTGAACAAACAATAGGAGCAATGCATGCTAACGAGGTCTTTGAAGAAAATGACTTACCCAGAAGATATGTTGGTTTTTCAACCTGCTTTAGACGAGAAGCCGGGTCTTATGGTAAGGATACCAAAGGAATTTTAAGAGTACATCAGTTTGATAAGGTGGAGATGTTTAGTTTTTGTAAACCAGAAGAATCAATAAGAGAACATAAAATGTTATTAGCAATAGAAGAAGAACTAATGCAGGCATTAAAACTGCCTTATCAAGTAGTTCATCTTTGCACTGGAGACACAGGAAAACCATCAGTCAGCACTTTTGATATTGAAACTTGGATGCCAGGACAAAACAAATACCGGGAAACACATTCAACCTCAAACTGTACTGATTTTCAGGCAAGGCGGCTCAAGATTCGCTATCGTGATAAGTATAACAAATCAAACCTTGTTCATACACTGAACGGCACTGCCTTTGCCATTGGCAGAATACTCATTGCTATTTTGGAAAATTATCAAAAAAAAGACAACAGTATTGAGGTGCCCAAAGTTCTGCGAAAATACTTAAATTTCAAAACTATCGGGAAGTTATCCCGATAGTAATAAAATGCGGACAGTACTAATTCTTCATGGCTGGGGGTCAAGCGCCCAAAACTGGCAAGAGATTAAGCAAAAATTAGAAAGTGATGATTTCAGGGTTCTTGCTCCTGACTTGCCAGGGTTTGGAAAGAGTTCTCCGCCAAAATATGCCTGGTCTGTTGACGATTATGTTGACTGGCTCAATGGCTTTTGCGAAAAACAGAATATTTCGCAGTTTTTTTTATTCGGTCATTCGTTTGGCGGCCGAATAGCCATAAAATTCGCTGTTAAATATCCTGAAAAACTGAAAGGACTGATTTTGACTTCAGCTGCTGGCATTAAAAATAAATCGATCTCAGTAGAGCTAACCAAGAAAGGAGTTAAGCTTTTTCCTAAAGGAGTTCGGCGGCTTTTAGGAAAGTTTTTTTATCGCTCCAAAGGTATAGGAATAATGAAAGAGGTTTTCAAAAAGGTTGTTGATGAGGACTTAACTCCTTACTTGGCGCAAATAAAAACTCCCTGTCTAATCCTATGGGGCAGAAAAGACAAGTTAACACCGCTAAGCCACGGTTATTTAATGAAAGAAAAAATTCCGAACTCGCAGATTAAGGTAATTGAGGAAATCGGCCATTCTTTACGTCGCGAAGCCCCTCAATTTTTAATCCAAAAAATTAAAGAATTTACAAGATGAAAATAGTAGCTGTTATTCTTGGGTTTTTAATTTTTAACAAGTTGTTTTTGTTTTGGCTTTGGCTTTGGCAGTTAAAGGAATACCATTGGGGTAGATTCAGAGCACATTTTGAAACACAAGCAGTTAAAAAAGCCGTTTCGAGCCTTTGGCGTCCTAAAGTGCCTAAGTTTACCATAAAAACCCTTGCTATTATTTTCTATACCTTACTGTTTGAATTTGTGATTTTTGTTCGGCTTTCTTATCTTTCCATTTTACTCTTAATTATTTTAGCGCCAGTGATTACCGCTCTGATGGTTTTGCTTTTTCAGGGTGTGACAATTGCATGGCAAAACAAAATCTTGAAAAAAGCCAAAGAAAAAAGGGAGAAATTCAAGGACTTAATTGTCATAGGCATTACTGGCTCTTATGGTAAGACATCAACCAAAGAATTCCTGGCAACAATTTTGTCTGAAAAATTCAAAGTGCTAAAAACAAGAAAAAATATCAACAGTGAAGTCGGTATTGCCCAAACAATCCTCAAAGAACTAACTCCAGAACACGAGATATTTATCGCTGAAGTCGGGGCCTACAACAAGGGCAAAATACGAGAGGTTTGCGCTATGTTACAGCCCAAAATAGGCATCTTAACCGGCATCAATGAACAGCATATGTCAACTTTTGGCACGCAGGAAAATATTGTCAAAGCAAAATACGAACTTATTGAAGCCCTGCCAGAAAACGGATTAGCCATTTTTAACGGCAACAACAAATACTGCCAAAAACTTTATGAGAAAACATTTGTTGTTAAAAAACTTGTGCAAGCACCTTCTGATAAATTTATGGCTGAAAATGTTGCTATGGCTCAAGCAGCAGCTGAAGCGCTTGATGTAACTTCTTTTGCTCAAATTAAAACTCACTTACCAGTTCAAAAAGGCATCAACGGGCTTAATATTATTGACAGTACTTATTCTGCTAATCCAGATGGGGTGATTGCCCACCTTGAATATATTAAAACTCTGCCTGGGAAGAAAGTTATTGTTATGCCCTGCCTGATTGAACTCGGCAAAGCAGCAAAACAAGTCCACCAACGAATAGGGGAGAGGATAGCGCAAATTTGCGACTTAGGCATTATCATGACACAAGATTATTTTGAAGACCTCAAACAAGGAGAAAATATTATATTCCTGAAAAATCCTAAACAAATTTTAGAAAAAATAAAAAACTTCAGCCAACCCGGAGATATAATTCTATTAGAAGGCAGAGATGCTAAAAAATTATGGGAATTAAAGAAATAAGTTTTTTGCAGTCATGGAATTGGGGCGAATTCCAGAAAATGATGGGGCGTAAGATTTGGCGATTGCCTGTTTTAGTAATTAAAATTGCTGCCAAGCGAGGGAAATTTTTGTTTATTCCTCATGGAACAATAACAAAACCTTTATTAGGCAAATTAAAAAAAATCGCCAAGCAAGAAAAGTGCAGCTTCATCAGAATAGCGCCGATTTGCGAGAATAATGAAGAGAATAAAACGATATTTAGGAATTTAGGATTTAGAGATGCGCCGATTCATATGCACCCGGAACTAACCTGGCAATTGGATTTGGAACCCTCGGAAGATGAGTTATTAATGAATATGCGGAAAACAACACGTTATTTAATAAAGCAAGGGATAAAGAACAGAGATTTAGAAATTTTGCAATCTCAAAATATTAAAGATATTGAAATTTTTGATAAAATATACAAAGAAACGGCCAAGCGGCATCAATTTGCGCCTTTTTCGCTGAAGTATTTGAAAAATGAGTTCCTGGCTTTTTCGCAAGACAAAAAAGCGCTTATATTTTTAGCAAAATACAAAGGGGAAATCTTGGCTGCAGCCATGATTATATTCTGGCAGGGGATTGGTTTTTACCATCAAGGCGCTTCATCGCAAAAATATGCTAAAATTCCTGCGTCTTATCTTCTGCAATGGGAAGCAATTAAAGAGGCAAAAAACCGCGGCTGTAAAACATATAATTTCTGGGGTATTGCGTCAGAAACAAACCATCCCTGGAAGGGATTAACTTTATTCAAGAAAGGATTTGGCGGCTATGAAAAGGCATATGTCAAAACCCAGGATTTACCGCTTTCCTGGAGATATCGGCTAACCCATATCTTTGAAAAAATAAGAAAACTCAAACGGTATGGCTAAATTTAAAAGAAAACCTCATAGAATCAGAAAAAAGAACACAATTTGGAAAAACAGATTTTTTCGGCTTTCCATTTTATTGTTTATCTTAACAGGCACGGTTTTCTATTGTCTTGTTTTCTTCCCTTTCTTCCATATAAAAGAAAAAGAAATTACAATTTTGGATAATGAGAAAGTTTTAGCCCAAGATTTAAAAGATATTATTAAGCAAAAAACAAAAAGCATTTTTTTGGCTGATTTAAGCAGTATAGAGCAAACGCTTTTAGAGAAATTTATTTATCTTGAAGAAATAAACATAAAACGTGAATGGCCGGATGGTTTGACGGCAAGAATTAAAGAAAGAATAGCGATTGGTCTATGGTGCGGGAAAGAATGTTATCTAGTTGATAAAGAGGGCATGGAATTGGGCGAGATATCTTTGGCCTCAACGACCTTAAACCTAGTTATTCATTCTGAACAAGGAGCTGAAAAAGACAAAATGACCACTATTTTGGAAATTGATAAAAAAATAGATATTGAAGAATTTATTATCTTGGCTGATCGTTTAACAGCCAAAACTACTGAGGGCTGGGAGATTTATTTTGACTTAGAAGAGAATATCTCTCAGCAACTTTTTAATTTAGAGGCGCTTTTAGAAGAACAAATTTCTTTTAATAAATATATTGATTTAAGATTCGGCAACAGGGTGTATTATAAATAACCGACTATTGACTATTATTATTTGGTGTGCCATACTAAAAAGCAATGAAACAAGACAAAGAAAAAGAAGAGTATTTAGCTGGTTGGCAAAGAGCCAAGGCGGATTTTTTGAATTACAAGAAAGAAGAAACAGAAAGGGTTGAAGAAATGTTGAAATACGTTAAACAAGACTTGTGTTTGAAAATTCTGCCTATCTTAGATAGTTTTGAGTTGTTTGAAAAAAATATTAAAAAGCAACTACAGGATTTTTTGAAAAACCAAGAAGTAGAAGAAATTAAGGGAGTAGGGGAGAGGTTTAACCCGAATTTGCATGAAGCAGTAAAAGAAGTTAAGATAAAAAATAAAGAATCAGGTACAATTGTTGAAATTGTGCAAAAAGGTTATAAACTACACGACAAGGTCATCCGACCTGCTAAAGTTAAAATTAATAAATAATTAATAATTATTATTATGTCAAAGATATTAGGTATTGACTTAGGCACTACTTTTTCTGCTATGGCAGTAGTAGAAGCCGGAGAACCAAAAATCATTGAGAATAAAGAAGGGGCAAGAACTACGCCTTCAACTGTTACAGTAACCAAAACAGGAGAACGGCTGGTTGGTGTTGCAGCCAGACGTCAGCAAATCACCAACCCGCAAAACACAATCTTTTCTGTAAAACGACTGATTGGTCGCAGGTTTTCTGACCCGGAAGTTCAGAAAGACATAAAAACTCTACCATATGAGCTGCGTGAAGCAGGTCAAGGCATAGAGGTAAAAATGGGAGATAAATGGTATAAACCCACAGAGATTTCTGCTATGATTTTGCAAAAATTAAAGCAGGACGCAGAGGAAAAATTGGGGGAAAAAATTGATGAAGCAATCATCACCTGCCCTGCCTACTTTGACGATTCTCAAAGAAAGGCAACTAAGGTGGCTGGAGAAATTGCTGGTTTTAAGGTAAGAAGGGTTATCAATGAACCCACAGCAGCTGCGCTCAGCTACGGCCTAACTAAAAAGAAAGAGCAACAAATAGTTGTTTATGATTTTGGCGGGGGGACTTTTGATATCTCAATTCTTGATGTGGGAGAAAATATAGTAGAAGTCAAAGCCACTGGCGGCGACAGCCATTTAGGCGGCGACGACTTTGACCAAAAAATAATGAATTGGGTCGTGGGTGAGTTTAAAAAAGAACAGGGAATTGACTTATCAAGCGATACTTTGGCTTTGCAAAGGATTAAAGAAGCGGCTGAAAAAGCAAAAATAGAATTATCAACCCGTCTGGAAACAGAAATTAACCTTCCTTTTGTCACCTCTGACGCAGCAGGACCTAAACATTTACTTTTGAAGTTAAGCAGAGCCCGGCTTGAGAATATGGTTTCAGAGTATATTGATAAATCTTTAGATTTACTTAAACAAACTTTAAAAGAAGCCAAATTAGAGCCAAAAGATATTGAAGAAGTTGTCTTGGTTGGCGGACAGACCAGAATGCCCAAAATTCAGGAAGAACTGAAGAATGTCTTTGAAAAAGAAGCCCATAAAGGCATTAATCCAGATGAAGTCGTGGCTATGGGAGCGGCTGCTCAGGCCGGGATTCTACAAGGAGACATTAAAGATGTTTTACTTTTGGATGTTACTCCTCTTTCTTTGGGTATTGAAACCTTTGGCAAAATCAATACCATTCTCATTGCCAAAAATACAACTATCCCTACTTCCAAGACACAGGCCTTCTCTACGGCTGCTGACAATCAGCCCTCTGTTGAGATTCATGTCTTACAGGGAGAAAGGTCAATGGCTGATGACAATAAAACCCTGGGTAGATTTATCTTAGACGGCATTCCTCCGGCTCCACGCGGTCTGCCCCAGATTGAAGTTGCTTTTGATATTGACGCTAATGGAATTTTGAATGTTTCAGCCAAAGACAAAGCAACGGGTAAGTCACAGTCCATTAGGATTGAGGGTTCTTCTGGGCTGAAAGAAGAAGAAGTAGAAAGGATGAAAAAAGAAGCCGAGGTCCATCAGGCCGAAGACCAAAAAAAGCGGGAATTGATTGAAGTAAAAAACATGGCTGATAGCTTGGTCTATACTTCAGAAAAAACCTTAAAAGAAGTAGGGGATAAAATTGACCAACAGACAAAAAAGGGTATTGAGGAAAAAATTGAGGAATTGAAAAAAGTAAAAGACGGTGACAATACAGAAGAAATAAAAGCAAAAACCCAGGAACTCTCTCAGGCAATTCAAAAAGTGGGAAAGGAAATGTATAAAGCCCCTCAGCAACAACAGCAAAATAAAGAAGATAAAGAAAATAAAGAAGATAAAGAAAAAGGGGAATACAAAGAAAAAGATAACCAACTATGAGTGACTACTACCAAATTTTAGGTATTTCAAAAGGGGCCACCCAAGACGAAATCAAAAAGGCCTATCGCAAACTGGCCCACAAACATCACCCTGACAAGGGCGGCGACGAAAAAAAATTCAAAGAGATAAACGAGGCCTACCAAGTGCTCTCCAACGAAGAAAAGAAAGCGCAATACGATAGATTTGGCCATATTTTTGAAGGAGCAGGCCCGGCGCCTGGTTTTGATTTCGGCTCTGATTTCGGCTTTGGAAACATAGGCGATATTGGAGAGATGATGAAAGAGATGTTCGGCTTCTCAAGAGAAACAAGAAAACAAGACCTAAAACGAGGCAAAGATATTGAGATAGACATAGAGATTCCCTTGGAAGAAACCCTCAGGGGCAAGGAAAAACAAATAACCCTTTATAAAATGTTAGTTTGTTCAAGATGTCAGGGTAGAGGAGCAGAGCCAGGCACAAGAGTTAATGAATGCTTTGCCTGTCGCGGCACAGGTGAGGTGCAACAAATAGAAAGAACGATGTTTGGCACAATGACAGGATGGACGCCCTGCCCAGAGTGCCACGGCGAGGGCCAGAAACCCCAAAAACCCTGCAATGTTTGCGGAGGCGAAGGAAGAATCAAAGGAGAGGAAGAAATTCAACTCTTTATCCCGGCCGGAATTGATACGAATCAAATAATAAAAATCAAAGGCAAGGGAGACGCCGGCAAAAAAGGTGGTAAGCCAGGAGATTTGTATGCGAGAATTTTTGTCCAGAAGCACCCTGTTTTTGAGAGAAGGGGTGATGACCTTTATGTTCAAACACCAATTTCCTTTTCCCAGGCCGTCTTGAGCGATAAAGTTGAAGTGCAAACACTTGATGGTAACAAGATTCTGCTCAAAATTCCTTCAGGCACTGAGTCAGGCAAGATTTTGCGCATTCCAGGCAAAGGAGTTCCTCGCTTCTCCGGCTACGGCATAGGCAATTTGTATGTTGAACTGGTTATCCGAACTCCGAAAACGTTGACAAAAGCCCAAAAAGAGTTGTTAAAGAAATTAAAAGAACAAGGGTTGTAAGTTCGGCAACGCCCCCGTAGCTCAATGGTAGAGCAGCGGCCTTTTAAGCCGTTGACGAGGGTTCGATTCCTTCTGGGGGCACAGAGTAAAACTAACCTGCTGAAAGTAGGTTCGTTTTACTCTGATATCTTCAGGGTGGCGAGAACCCTCCCCCCGAATTGCGCCGAGCCAGTAGGCGAGGCGGCAATGCCTTCGGGCAACTCCTCGATTCCTTCTGGGGGCACTTTTTTATACTGGACTTTTTTTTAGAATTTGCTACTATAGAAGTTAATGTTTAGGAAAAAAGTATTTTTTGGGTTTTTGGTTTTTGTGATTCTAATTACGTTTAGTTTAGGTCTTTGGATTGGCAAAAATCAAATTGTTTGCGAGGTGTGTCCGGCGGAGGATGTTAACTTTTCTCTTTTCTGGGAAGCATATAATAGGTTAAAAGAAAAGTTTGTTGAGCCGGAAAAACTTGGCGGTCAGGAAATGATTTACGGAGCTATTTCTGGAATGGTTAAGTCCCTGGGAGATCCATATACTGTTTTCATGCCTCCTCAAGAAGCCAAGAAATTTTTAGAAGACGTCAGCGGCCGCTTTGAAGGAGTGGGAATGGAGATTGGCATTAGAAATGGCAATCTCCAGGTAATTGCGCCCTTGGAGGGCACTCCGGCTTTTCGGGCCGGACTACGCGCAGGCGACAAAATTATTAAGGTTGATGACACGCTTACTACTGATATAACTATTGATGAAGCAGTTAATCTTATTCGCGGACCAAAAGGAATGCCAGTAACTCTAAGTATCCTTCGCAAGGACTGGGATAGCACTAAAGATTTTGAAATTATCAGAGATGTCATTAAGGTGCCCTCGCTGAGATGGGAAGTGCTGGAAGAAGATATTGCGTATATAAAAATTTACCACTTTACAGAAAGCGCTACTTCTGATTTTAATAAAATAGCGCTTGAAGTTTTGAAAAGCCCAACGAAAAAATTAATCCTGGACTTAAGAAGTAATCCCGGCGGCTATTTAGAAGTAGCCCAGAACATAGCCGGCTGGTTTTTGGAAAAAGGCCAAGTTGTAGCTATTGAAGATTTTGGGGGAACAAAAGAACCAAAAGAATACAAATCATTCGGCAATGCCAATCTCTTAGTTTATCCCACAGTTGTTTTAATCAATCAGGGCACTGCTTCAGGAGCAGAAATTTTGGCCGGCGCCTTAAGAGACAATAGGGGAGTGAAAATAATCGGTGAGACATCATTTGGTAAAGGTTCTGTTCAGCAAATGGAAAAACTAATAGAGGGTTCGCTGAAAATCACCATCGCTCGATGGCTCACGCCCAACGGCGAGTTCATCACTGACAAAGGCCTAGAGCCAGACATTGTAATTGAAATGACAGATGAGGATTACGAAGAAGACCGCGACCCACAATTGGACAAGGCCCTTGAAATAGTCAAAGAAATAGATTAAAATAAGAACAATGCGAGTAATTCTTCTTCAAGATATTGAAAATTTGGGAAAAAAATACGACCTCAAACAAGTAGCTGACGGTTATGCCAGGAATTTTCTAATTCCCAAGGGGTTAGCCAAAATAGTTACCAAACAGGCCTTAAAATGGTTAGAAGTTCAAAGAGAAATTGAAGATAATAAAGATGAAGAGGCATTAAAAAAGGTTCAGGCAGTGGCAAATAAGATTGAAGGCATAGAGATAGTTATGTCCGCTAAGGTAGGGGACAAGGGTGAACTTTTTGAAGGGATAACTGCTCAAAAACTTTCTGAAAAATTAAAAGGAATGAACTTTGACATTAAAAAAAGCCAGATCAATCTGGCTGAACCCATTAAAGAATTGGGAGAATTTCCCATAAAAATTAACTTTGAGCACAAATTAGAGGCAGAGGTAACTTTGATAGTCAACGAGTTGATAGTTAACGAACAGAAACAATCTTAACAATTCGTTGGGAATTATCAAAGCCCTTTTTTCTTTTGGTTTCAAATTTAATCATGCCTTGTTTTAAGGCATATAGGGTATCGTCGCTACCGCGTCTAACGTTTTTTCCAGGCAATAATTTGCTGCCTCGCTGGCGAACAATAACCATACCAGGTCTAACTTTCTGGCCTTGATTGAGTTTGACACCAAGATATTTTGGCTGCGAATCCCTGCCTAATTTTGTTGCTCCTTTGGCCTTTGTTTTCGCCATGCTTTTATGCTATCAAAACTTATCCACTTTGTCAAAGAGCATCAAAATGATATAATACTTTTGATTGGCGTTGTCTTAATCTCTTTACTTTCTTTTACTATGGGCTATATTTTTGCCAAGCAACAAGAAAAACAACCCATTAAATTTGAATACCAATATGAAAACCCCACACCACTTAGGCATAATTCTTGACGGCAATCGGCGATGGGCCGAAGCAAAGGGTTTGTCGGCAATAGAAGGCCACAAGATTGGCTTGGAAAAAGTTAAACAAACAATAAAATGGTGCAAACAAAGAGGTATCAAGGTTTTAAGTTTATTTGTTTTCTCCACTGAAAATTGGCAAAGGCCAAAAAGAGAAGTTAATTATCTAATGGCTTTATCCAAAAACGCTATTGTCGAGAATTTAAAAGAAATTTCCGAGGCAGGCATTAAAGTAAAAATAATTGGGCAAAGAACTAAATTATCTAAACTTTTGCAAAAAGCCGTTGCTAAATCAGAACGATTGACTGCAAATAATAGCGAAATGACTCTGAATTTTGCTTTAAGTTACGGGGGCAGACAAGAAATTACTGAAGCAGTGAAAAAAATAGTTGAAAAAAAAATCCCCTCTGAAAATATCACTGAAAAAATGATTTCTGACAATCTCTGGGCTTCTGAACTGGACCTAATTATTAGAACAGGCGAAGAACAACGGCTTTCTAATTTTTTAATCTGGCAGGCGGCTTATTCTGAACTCTATTTTTTGAAAAAATACTGGCCCGATTTCAGTGAACAGGATTTAGACACAGCCCTGGCCGAATACGATGTCCGCCAACGTCGCTTCGGAAAATAGAGCAAACCTAATTATTAGAGGGTTTGCTTTTTTATTTTATTTTTGCTATATTTAAAATAAGATTTGTAGTTTGCGATAACATATTTTCTGGTTTGGAGGTGGCATTATGGGACTACAACAAATAAAAACAGATATGGAGCTTGTTCCACTTGCACAACAGGGAGATCGTGATGCGTTTAATGAATTGACGGAGATTTATTTTGACAAGACCTACAGGAGGGTTCGGAAGCTTGTACCCATTGACGATGCGGAGGATGTTACCCAGGACATATTCCTGAATCTGATGTGTTCTATTAATAATTTCCAGGGCAGATCAGCTTTTGCCACATGGTTCAACAAGATAGTGGTAAACAAGGTGGCCGATTATCACAGGAAGAGATTTCGCCGTAGGAGTAGATTCATTTTTGAGGAAGACGTAATAAAGCGCGAGCCAGCCCCGGAAATAGAAAACGAAGTGGAAATGAACGACCTGCTGATGAAGCTGCCCAAGCCATATCGCGAAGTGATTTTCCTGCGGCTTTGTCATGATCTGCCTTTCGGGGAGATCGCATCAATACTGGGGATAGCCTATGAAGCGGCCCGCTCCAGGTATCGCCGCGGGATCGTATGCGCAGCAAGAAAAATAGAACCTAGTTGCAACATAGGTCGCAACTAGCTCATTATCGCAGGAAGGAAAAAGGCGTCGTTACAATTTGTTAATGACGCCGATTTTATTCATTATCAATCCAGAGCAGGGGAGTGTCCCTGTTTTTTATTTTGGGACATAAAGAGTTTGACGTGACTTGATATTAGTGTTATAATACAAAGGTTGGCGGCTCTTTAAAATAGAAAAGCATCAGAATTTCTAACTGGTACGTCAGATTGGCGTACCAAGAAAGGAAAATAAGATGAAAGTTTATACTTTTGTTCCGGCTGGACCAAGAATAATAGAAGAAATGGGAAAATAAGCGAAGGTTTCTTTAATCTTCGCAAGAGCAGCCACAACACAGCTGCTCTTTCTTTTTATCAATTCCTAAACTCAGAGTAGGGGAGAGGGGATAATTTTTTATTCTTTCAAGGGATGATATTTTCGGTGGACCTTTTCTGCATAACGCGCAGAGGCGCTGACATAGCGAGTAGTGGTGTCGAGTGACTCATGACCTAATAGTATTTGAAGCGCTGCTACACTTGCGCCGTTCTCGGCCATAAAGGTTGCAAATGCCCTGCGAAGGCCGTGAGCGGAAATAGGGATATTTATACCAAGCAAATCTCGGTATTTTTTAATTTTCTCCTGTAAGTAATTGGGAGAAATTTTTTTATTTTGATTGTGAACATTTTTACCACGATAGGGCACAAAGAGATAAGAAGAATTTATCTCTCCGCGAACTTCTAGATAATTTTTAATATGTTTCTGAGCTCTGGAAGTTAAATAGACAAATCTTTCTTTTTTGCCTTTGCCTTTGACAAAAATCCGACCGGTTTTATCAATGTCTGTTTTTTTAACATTGATTAATTCTGAAATTCTCATGCCCGTAGAAAAAAACATTTCAAGCATTGCCCGATTTCTTAGGGCAACCTTCTTATCCTTCTCAAATAGGGTAGGGGACTCAATCAATTTTTTAATTTCTTCAAATTCTCCTATTCGCGGTTGCTTTCTTTCCTTTTTTACCAACTTCACCATGTCAGGAGAAATTGGAGTTTCGTAGTCCATATCAATTAAAAACTTTAGATATGAGCGCAGGGAAGAGAGCATCCTGTTTATAGAAAAACTACTAAGTTTTTTCTTTCCCATATCATCGCTCGCTGTCTTCCGATCTCGAGAAGAGAGGTAGGCCTTATAATTTAAGATGGTTTTTTTATCTACTTCACTAAATTCTGTATTTATATCCCTCAGAAAATTTTGGAGAACCTCTAAATCTCTCTCATAGTTATAAGTTGTCTCTTGTGAGAAATTATTTGCCTGTAAATTAAGAAGGAAATCATCTAGGTAGGGGAGTTGTATCTTTTTATTTGACATAATTATTGTTCGTTGTTTGAACGAGTGTAAGAGTTATTATACTCACTACTTTATTCTATAATAAAACAGGTCAAGAGGGCCTGTCAATAGGAAAATGGGGTCTCCCCTGTTATTAATTATCAATCATTAATCAATAATCAATAATTATTGATTATCTTTTTCCAAAAGAATCCGACTAAAGCAAAACAATCCTCTTTCATTTCGTCTATTTCTTTTTTAAACTCTTGTTTGACAATGTCTTTTCTTTTTTCCGCTATTTCGCCCACATATGCTAAAAATGGCCCTGTTTTATTTAATACAATCTGCCAAATGCGAAAAAACGCATTTTGGAGTTTTTTGAACCCAGGGGCGACCAAACCCCCGACTTTTGCTTTGAGGGCCCTAAAATCGCCATTTTCGGCCTCCTGCGCCCCTGCAAACCCAAAACAACCCAGAAAAAGTCCAGAAATAAGGAAAATACAACATATTTTTATTTGCCAAGACATTTTTTCGCTTGTTTTAATCTTTTTAGGGTTTCTTCTTTGCCCAAGATATCAGCAACCTCAAAAGGCCCAGCAGATGCCTTCTTGCCTGTAAGAGCAACGCGCAAAGGCCAAAGCAAACATCCCCTATCCCCTACTTTGCTGAATTTCTCTGCTTCGGGCATAAGAACTTTTTCTAAATTTTCCTTGTCAAAATCCTCTAATTTTATCTTTGATAAAACTTTCAATAGCCTATCAATGGCTTTTTTAAGTTCTTTGTTAGGCATGTCTTTCCATTTTAAAAGTTCTTTGGAATAATCTATTTCTTTAAACAAAAACTTAGTCAACTGGTCAATCTCAGAAAGATTCTTAAGCCGTCCTGAATAAGCAGCTACTATCTTTTTGGCTTTGTTAAAATCAACTGCCTGGGGCAAATAATCAAGACAAAGCTCTGTTAATTTCTCAATGGGCTTTTGGCGGATATAAAAAGAATTAAACCAGTCCAGTTTTTTAAGATTAAAAATGGCTCCGCCTTTCTGAACTTGTTTTAGAGAAAATTCCTTAATCAAAGAATTTAAAGAGAAAACTTCTCTTTCTGTGCCCGAATTCCAACCTAGAAGAGCCATAAAGTTAACCAAGGACTCTGCTAAATAACCCAGTTTTTTGTACCCATTAACAGCCACCGCGCCATGTCTCTTGCTCAACTTGCTTCTATCCGGGCCCAAAATCAAAGGCACATGAGCATATTTGGGCTGGGCAAATTCAAGCGCTTCCTGAATTAAAATCTGCTTGGGAGTATTAGAAAGATGGTCCTCACCCCGAATAACATGACTAATCTCCATTTCAAAATCATCTACTACCACAGCAAAATTATATAAAGGATTAAAAACGCCATCAGAATATTTGGCAATAGAGATATCGCCCAGCAGTTTAGCGTCAAACTCTACTCCACCCCGAATTATATCATCAAACTTAACAATTTTCCCAGGAACTTTAAACCTAATAACCGAGCGCGAGCGCTTTTCTAAATTCTGCTTTACCTGGTCCTCGCCCAAGTCCCTGCATTTTCCATTATAGCGGGGCGGCTGGCCAATTGACATTTGGTATTGCCTCTGCGCTTCCAATTCTTCTTTAGAACAAAAACAATGATAGGCCTTGCCTTCTTTCAAAAGTTTCTCCAAATATTTTTTATAGATATCCAGTCGCTCGCTCTGCCTGTATGGCCCTTCATCCCATTGAAGACCCAACCATTTTAAGTTATCAAGTATGTCTTTTTCAAATTTCTTGTCTGACCTCTCAATATCAGTATCCTCAATCCTTAAAATAAATCTGCCCTGTTGTTTTTTGGCAAAAAGATAATTAAAAAGCGCGGTGCGGGCTGTACCAATATGAAAAAAACCAGTTGGCGAGGGCGCCAAGCGAACTCGGGTCTCCCCTAATCTCTTAAGTTTGAAGTTGTTGCTAATCATTTTATAGATTCTATAAGCGCGCGGCTAATTTTGCGGCCTGCTTCAGGCCGAGCAAATTTCTTGGCTCCCTCCTTCATTTTTTCTAATTCTTCGCGATGAGAAAGCAAAAATTTCACTTTCTCTAAAAAGAAATGGGGTGTTAGGTTGGCTTCTTCCAGCACCAATGCAGCTCCTGATTTGGCATAAGCATAAGCATTCTTAACTTGGTGATCTCGAGCTGCCTCGGGCAAAGGTACTAAAATGCTTGGTTTGCCAAGAGCGGCAATTTCGAAAATAGTTATTGCACCAGCTCGACTAACAATTAAATCAGCTGCCTTGTAGGCCTGTTTAAGTTCTTGTTCTTTGAGAAATGGAAAAATATGATAATATTTTTTAAGATCTTCTTTAAGCAAAGAGTCCGCCTCTCTCTGAACTTGCTCAAAGTTCTTCTCCCCTACTTGATGAATCAATTCAAAACTATTTAAAATGTCTGGAAGAATAGCCAACAACATATCATTAAGCCGCTGAGCCCCTTGCGAACCGCCTAAAACTAAAACAACTGGTTTTTCGTCTTTCAGTCCAAATCTTTTTTTTGCCTCTCCTCTATCCCCTGATAAAATCTCTCTTCTGATAGGATTGCCCAATAGAATTGTTTGCTCTTCAGGAATACCGTCTGTTTTGTCAAAAGAAGTAAAAACTCTCACAGAGAACTTGCTCAAAAAGCTATTAGACAGCCCTGCTACGCTATCTGACTCATGCAAAAAGATTGGTATCTGCAAAATCCAGCCAGACAGGGTAGCAGAAAACGAGCCGTAACCGCCTGTACTAAAGACGATATCCGGACTTAAGACAAAGATATGACTAAAAGATTGAACAAATCCTAATGGAATCTTAAAAAAAATGTCAACAATATTTTTCAGAATTGCCTGCCAGCTAAAATATCGCCTCAGTTTCCCAGCCAGTACAGTTTTGACCTTTATCCCTTCCTGAGAAAGCAAAATGGAAGCAAAAATATCCCTGGGACCAACGTAAAAGAACTGAAGGGCTCTTTCTGGATACATCCGCCTCATTTCCCTGACAATAGCAATGATTGGAAAGATATGGCCGCCAGTGCCACCACCAGTAAATAAAATTTTCATGAATTTTTTGCAATATTAAGTAATATACCCACTCCTATTAGCTCGGCAATCAGTGCAGAGCCGCCGTAACTAATAAAGGGCAATGGAATGCCTGTTAAAGGTAGGATTCCTATCATTGCTCCGATATTAACAAAGGCCTGCACAGCAATCCAGGAGGTGATGCCTAAGGCAGTCAAGCAGGAAAATTTATCTTGAGCGTGTTTCGCAATCTTAAACCCCTGCCAGGCAAACACCAGGAAAAGAGCTATTAAAACTAAACTGCCTGCAAACCCTGTTTCCTCAGCTAAAATAACAAACACAGAATCAGACATAGGAAAAGGCAAAAAACCAAATTTTTGTTGACCCATACCTAATCCAAGACCAAGGATACCTCCCGAGCCAATACCTATTAAGGCCTGCTGTATTTGATAGCCGATACCCATAGGATCTGTCTCCGGCTTGAGAAAAACCAGCAATCGCTCCATACGATAAGGAGCAATTTTTATTAAAAGCCAAAATCCTAAACCTGCCAAGCCGGTTAACGAAAAAGTATGCCATAAGGGAGTGTCGGCCGAAAAATAGGTTAGAGCAGCTATACAAATAATTATTGCCAAGGTGCTGATGTCAGGTTGCAAAACTAACAGCAAACTAATAATGGCAATGGCTGTTAAGAAGGCAAAAAAGGTCTGACTGAATTGTTTCTCTTGTTTTTGAAGGATTTGTTTTTTTTGTTTGGTTTTGGAAGCCAACCAAGCAGCCAAGTAAAGAATAAAAGTTAATTTTAAGAACTCAGTTGGCTGAATAGTTATAGGTCCCAAATTTATCCAGCGAGCCGCGCCTCCAAACCCAGAACCGATCCCGGGAAGAAAAACCATGCTCAACACCACAAGATTTATAGAAAGCAAGATTAGGCCCCATCTTTTAAAAAAGCTCAAAGGAATTCTAAAGGCCAGGAAGCCCAAAAGTATGCCCGGGATCATACCCAAACCCAGGTGGTGAATCAAGAAATAAAAAGAATTGCCGAATCTTTGCTGGGAAAAAGCAGGGGAAATACTTGCCAGCATTAAAATTCCCCAGATTATTAAACCGCTTACCACACCAACCAACCAATAATTAATTTTACCTTTTTTTCTTGGCATAGAGTTTAATATACTTCTTGAATTCTCTGCCTTGTTCTTCAAAATTTTTCCACAAGGAATAACTTGGAGAAGCAGTTGAAAGAAGGCATACTTTTCCCTTCGCAGTGTTTTTATAAGCAAACTTAACTGCCTTCTCCATTTCAGATGTTTCCAAAATATTCAGTCCCCTCCTTGTTTTAAATATTCTCTTCCCACTATTTGGAAACAACACAATGTTTTTTATTTTATATTTTTTAATTATCCGTTCCAAATTAGAAAAATCATATCCCCTATCTTCTCCTCCCAAAAAAATGGTTCCTATCTTTGGAATAGATTTAATAGCCATTATAGTGGACTCGGGTGTAGTTGAGATGGCGTCATCATAAAACTTAATGTCTTTAAACTCTCCAATAAGCTCTAATCGGTGTGGCAAGGGTTTAAATTGTTTTATTGCTCTTTTAATGGCTTGCTCTGAAACCTTAAAAAGTTTGGCAACAGTTATTGCTACTTTTATGTTGTCCTTATTATGTTGTCCGAGCAAAGGTATCTCTGATTGCTTTAATGGAATCTGTTGAACAAAAGGAACTAACTTTGAATTTGTGTTTTCTGTCCAGGACTTAATTCTTGCCACTTTAGGATTGTAGACAAAGAAATCGTTTTTACTTTGGAATTTGATAATATTTTTTTTAGCTTCAAAATATTTTCCAACTCCTCCATGATAATCCATATGTTCAGGAAATAAGTTTGTTATCACTGCTATATTAGGAGAAAATTCAATATCATCAAGTTGATAACTTGAAAGCTCTAAAACAAATATCTCGTCTTTATTCACCGGCCCCATCAAGGCCTTAAGCATTGGAACACCTATGTTCCCCAGCAAACGTACTTTCTTGCCGCCTTGTTTCAGAATTTCATATATTAATGAGGTGGTTGTGCTTTTACCTTTGCTGCCAGTGATACCTATAATCGTATTTTTAATGCGCGAAAAGAAAATATTAGTTGCTGTAGTATATTGAACTGTAACATTCTTTTTGGAAAGACCTGGTGTCTTTATAACAAGATCATATTCTTTTTGTTTTTCTAAATAGTTTGGGCTCTGACTTTGGTCTGCAATCCCAGTTTTCTTTTCCGGAAAATACTCTTTCAAGTACTTTTGTGTCGTCTGCCCCTCTTTCCCATAACCTAAAATTAAAACACTTTTCATACCAACAAGACGAAAAGCTGTTGGTATATTTAAAGCAGGATTAGTTAAGAAAACCTTTCTGATTAAACTTTTCGGCTTTTTTATTTTTGGTAATAATTTCTTAATAACAACACTCTGTTTAAACTTGTTTTTTGCTAAATACAAAGCGGCTTGAACCTCTTCAAAAGTGCCAACACAGTCAAATGGTTTTATTTTGCCAAAACCTGAAAGGTCAGTAAACATTGGCAGAAGTTTTTTGTCTTCGTACAGATTTTTTTTGAAAATCTTCAAAAGTTCACGTTTTGATATAAAAGCTGAAAGAAAAATAAAAAGGGAAACACACTTAGGGCACTCTCCACACCATAAAGGACTATCCCCTGCTCTATAAATTGTGAAATTCCGATTACAACTTGAAAAATGCGGAAAATATCTTTTGCATTTAGAAAACATTTCTACAATACGAATTTCATAAAAAGGCCGGAGAACAGAAAAATATCGTATGTCGGGAGTAACAAAATTATTTATATAATCCTGGAAAAGTTGTTCAAATTCTGCTGATTTGCTCCATTGGTGGTTTATTATTTCTCCCTTATATCTGATATTGCCAAAATTACTACTATACTCGTTTGCCACTGTTACATATGAATAGTCATACAGAACCGCGGTCAAAAGACCGAGGAAAGCATAGATTGCTGATATTGGCACATGTCCATTGTAGCTTTGCGGATACTGCTCAAAAAGTTTATTATCTAAAACTCGTTGGGTTTTCAATGACAATATGCCGCTCTCTTTTAAAACCGCGTCAATAACATCTGATTTTTTTTGTGTCTCCACCACAAAACCAGTTATCTTATGTTTGCCTTTTTTGAAAAGTTCAATGGCAACGATTGAGTCCTTGCCGCCGCCTATTCCTAACAATACCCTATCATTTCTTTTAAAATCGTAGTTCTTTGCTCTTGTCTCTTTCCTGCATGGAAAATCAATGATTTTAGGGTCAATGTCATTGCGGTAAAAAAATTCTCCCAATCCTTTTTTATAGACATTGTTCCAGAAATTTGCCTGTTCCTTTGATAGAGGCCTATTGAGTTTTATCCTGGGGGGACAATAAAGTTTATAGTAACTTACACCCAATATTATATGAATACCTTGCAAAAGATTGTTTAAAAGTCCTTTTGGAACTTGTTTTATGCGTGGAATTTTGGGCAAGATTATATTCTCAACGAAAACAATAGGCCTTCTGGACGCAAAACCTATTTTATACTTGAAAGTGATTTTCTTCTTCCTCGGGCTGAAACTATATGAACTAAACTCAAAAAACTTTGGTCTAACCATCATTTTTAGAATAGCATAGTATTGAGTAGAAAAAAAGTTGGCCTGCGGGGTGCAGGCCTATCATAAATATCTAAAAAAAACGAACTACATCCATCGTAACTACTCCTTTCTTAACCAAGCAGGCGGATGGTGATGCCGATTATGGCCATTACGATTCCGATTACCCAAAAACGCATTGTGATTTTAAAATGCGGCCAGCCCTTGGCTTCAAAATGGTAATGAAGCGGGGCGGCCAAAAACACTTTTTTACCTTTGCGAAACTTCTTGGAAACAAGTTGAATTATTACTGAACCGGCGTCCACGACAAGAAGAAAGCCAATGATAGGCAATACTAACACAGAGTTAGTGAGAAAAGCGATAACTGTGAGCACAGCGCACAGGCCTAAAACCCCGGTCTCGCCCATATAGAAACGTGCGGGTGGAATGTTAAACCATAAAAATGCTAAAATAGCGCCCAAAATTACAGCGCAGAAAGCGGCCAAGTCAACCTGCCCCAAGAAAAAAGCAATAACAGCAAAAGCCGCAAAGATAGAAGCAAACACGCCGCCGGCTAAACCGTCCAAGCCGTCAATCACCCCACCCGCATAAGTAGCCAGCATAACAAGAATGAACAAAGGGATATACCAAATACCGATGACAAAATCTCCAATACCGGGAATGTGAAAAGTATCCCAACCCAATTTGACAAAAAGCCACCAGCCGCCAATCAAACCAATTAAAGCAACGACAATTAATCTTTTCTTCAAGCCTAATCCTCCGCCAACATATTTTCCTAAGCCAACGACCTGAAGCAGGTCATCTACCAAACCCAAAAGAGATGCCGAAATCAAGGCAAAAAGAGGCAGCCAGGTTTGCGACCGACTTAAGAAATTCATTTTCTGAAACCACCAGATGTCGGTTTTGGAAAGGAGCAAAAAAACAAGAGTTAAAACCAAAGTGGTGCCCCAGATTAAAATACCGCCAAAACGAGGAGTGCTCTCCTCTCCCCTGCTCCGGTATTTCTTGAAGATTGGCATGTCCTTGCCATCAATGGATTTAGTGCGCACTGTCTTACGCCAGAGTTTACGTTTGTAAAGAAAAAGAGTCAGGCCGGGCGTTAATAAAAAAGCCAATAAAAAACTGGCGGCTCCTAAAAAGAAAATTTTAATGACATTGATGGCTATTTCTTCCATAGGTATGCTTTGTTGAGCCAGTCAATTAAATGGCGCATTTCGCTGAACTTGGCAGAAGAGCCCAGAATAACGTTTATAATATAGCCGCGAGAGTCCGGGCTTGGCAGGGCTAAAATAAAACAGCCGCCCGCTTCATCAGTATAGCCGGTCTTGCCTCCTATTATGTTTAGCGCTTCTTCCAAAAGTTTATTAGTACTTTTCGCTGTGTGATGAAAAGCGCCATTCGCCTGAGACACTGTAAATTCAGAAAGGCCTAATATCTGCTGAATCAAGGGCTGGGAATTTGATAAATGAATAAATAAATTCGCCAAATCCCGGCTGGTTGAATAGTTTTGCGGGTCTGTTATGTCCTCTGGGTCAAGGCCGGTAGGGTTTATAAAGCGAGTACGCTCAAGGCCCAATTCTTGGGCTTTCTGGTTCATTAAATCTACAAAATTATCAATCTCGCGCGCCTGACCCAAGGCATAGGCGGCATCATTGCTGCTCTCCAGCAAGGCAGAATAAACTAGGTCTTTCACTCTAAACCTCTCCCCTACCATGAACTCGCCAATGTTTTCATCTTGAGCAACTGCTTCCTGGCTAATGGAAATTTCTTGGGCCAGGTCATAGTTTTCTAAAACAACCAAAGCAGTCATTAGTTTGGTTAAGCTAGCTATCGGGAGTTCGACTTCAGAGTTTTTTTCAAAAAGAACTTTTGGGTTTACACCAGGCTCAAGAACCCGTATGGATAGAACGGATTTGGCGCTCAATTCCAAGTCCTCAATATCAGGGTTGCGAAAGGGCTTGGCTTGTCTTAGCTGCTGGACAAGCTGGTCTTGGCCGACCTGGGCAGCGAGTATTTGAGGATTGGTGGCCATTTCATGCCAAAAGAAAAAACTTTGGCTCTTCTGGCCTAAAACATTTATGCCCCACCAAAGGGGGCTGCTAATTATAAACGAGATGAGAAAAAACTTTAAGGGCTTGTTCATTTAATCACTTTTATATGCAGTTCTTTTAACTGCTCTTTGCTTACCTTGGAAGGCGCTTCCATCATCAAGGAGCGGCCGTCGCCTGTCTTGGGGAAGGCCATTACTTCGCGGATGCTTTTTTCATTTGCTAAAAGCATCAGAAATCTATCTAATCCCCAGGCAATACCACCATGGGGAGGCACTCCATACTTGAATGCTCCAAGTAAATGCCCAAACTTTTCGTTTATTTCTTTCTTCGAATGACCGAGTAGAGAAAAGACCTTCTCTAATATTTCTGGTTCATGCGTTCTAATACTTCCGCCAGCTACTTCATTGCCATTGAGAGCAACATCATACTGGAAGGCAATGGTTTTTTCCATATCTTTTTCAGTAAGTTCCTTAGCTGACTGTACTTGCGGTCTAGTAAAAGGATGATGCATGGCTATCCATTTGCCTTTACCTTCTGACTTGTCAAACATTGGGAAATCAAGCACCCAGCAAAACGCAAGTTCATTAGGGTTATTTTTGTTTTTTCTTAAATCCGGTCGGTCAGTCTTGTACTTTTTCATTGCTTCTTTATATGTAAAGCGCGGAAAAGGTTTTTGTTGTATTTTTTTCTCTGGGAAAAGCTTTTCAACTATTCCCACAAAAAGTTCTTCAGTGAGTTTTAAAATATCTTCCTGGCTGGCAAATGACATTTCAACATCAAGTTGGGTAAATTCTGCTTGACGGTCACCTCTACTGTCTTCATCTCTCAAACACCGCGCAATCTGGAAATACTTTTCTATGCCAGCTACCATTAAAAGTTGTTTGTACTGTTGAGGGCTTTGAGGCAGAGCATAGAAATCACCGGCGTGGAGGCGTGAAGGGACAATGAAGTCGCGCGCGCCCTCGGGCGTACTCTTGGTTAAGAGAGGAGTTTCTATTTCCACAAAATCCTGCTCATCCATAAAATCGCGTATAAACTTAATTGCCTTGTGCCTCAACACAAGATTGTTTCTCATTCTTTGTGTGCGCAAATCCAAATAACGGTATTTGAGGCGCTTCTCTTCGTTGATTCTCCGAGAATCGCCAACAATCTCAAAAGGCGGGGTTTTAGATTCGCTAAGAACCTTGAAGTCCTGCACTGCCAGCTCCACTTTGCCGGTTTCAAGTTCAGGATTTTGCATTCCTTTGGGCCGACTCTTTACTGCACCAATAAACTCAACTACCCATTCGGGCCGCAGGACTCCAGCTTCCTGTCCCAGAACTGCCTGAAGCAAGCCGCTCCTATCGCGAAGGTCTGCAAAAACAAGTTTACCATGCGACCTAACTGCCTGAACCCAGCCGCATACTTTTACTTTCTCGCCAACCTTCTTGGAAGTTTCATTATTGAGAATTCTTTTCATTTTAGATATGTGTTAACTTTTTTGATTATTTGCTGGGGCGTATAATCTGTTTTGATAAGATATTCCTTAACGCCAAGCTTTATGGCTTTCTTGGCTGTCTCCGGGTCGTCATAGTTAGAAAAAGCAACCACTGGAGTTAAACCGACTTTACTGTCCTTTCTTAATTTCTCCAAAAAGAAAAGTCCGTTTTCCTTAGGAAGTAAAATATCAAGGATGACCAAATCCGGCTTTTTTTCTTTAACTTTTTTTAAACCCTGTTTGGCGTTAAACGCCAAAATCACTTCAAACCCTGCTTCAATAAATTTCTCCTCATACATTTTAGCCAAAATCTGTTCGTCTTCAACCAGTAAAATCTTTGGTTTATTTTTAATCATATAGTTAATGATATAAAATTTCAAGACCTTGGTCAAATGTCTATCTGTTAATAAAACAAAGCAAAAACAGAATTTCTATTCTCAAAGCTTGACAAGCTCTCACGCAACAGTATATAATACTAAGAGAATAACGGATAGTTCTTTGGAAAGTGAATATTGAGCTGTTGTGGATTAAACTCAGAACCGAACGAGCGCGCTCGCGCTCAAGACACAAATAGGAGGAACTGAAAATGAAACGAAAGATTTTGCGGATTTTGTTGTTGGGAATAACGTTTGCCTTATTGTCGTCAACTACTCAAGGCAATTGGTCAGAACCTATTACAGTTTATAATACCTATGCGGAAGAGAGCATTCGTCTTTCTCCCAAGGTGGTTGAAGACGATGATGAGACTCTTCATCTTGTCTGGAACGCAGTCATAGATGGAGAAAGCAGAGTTTTCTATGCTTGCAAAGAAAAAGAGGATCTTTGGGAAGAACCACTCGAATTGTCAATAGAGATAACTGGCAACTTCTATCTGACATTGGATAGGAGCGGCAGAATCTATCTCGTATGGCAAGAACAAAATGATTTCTTCTTTTCTACAAAAAGGAGGAACTTTAATTGGTCTACCCCTCAACCTCTTATTCCAGAAACAGCCAGAAAGTGGTTGGAAACAGAAAATTGGAGATCCGAAGACTGTTTAGCCTGGAATGTTGCCTTTGATATGGAAAATACTCTTCATATGATTTTTCATTTTACTGAGAAAGACGACAAAGGCCATACTGTTCGAACCTTAGATTGGTGGGTCGCTAAAAAAGAAAATAACGATATAGCAGCTTCCCCGCTTCCTTTCATAATGAAAGGATTTCTAAGAGAACCGGTACAGATGTCTGCATTTTTAGCTGCAGACAGCGCCAATACTCTCCACTATGTCTATGGCTGGCTTAGTTTTGGATCGCATTGGGCGTATATGACCAAGCCAGAGGATGGCGGTTGGTCTAAACCAGTCGAAATCCTAAACAAGTATGAAATTGACTTGTTTAGAGCTGTATTAGATAGTGCAGATAATATGCACTGTATCTTGATGGAGCCGGTCAAACGTTTCGACAGCGGTGCTGTAATTGTTGATTGCTTTTACGCTGTGAAATCGCCAGAAGAGGGTTTTGAAATATCTGAACCAGTTCCCCTGCCGAGGTCAACTCTTGAAAATATGAAGTCAAGGCTTTTTCAAGATGTTGAGATTGATAAAGATAATGGTTTACACGTTGTCTGGTCAGAACTCAGTAGCCCATCGACCTTTGGCTATGCCTACAAAGCAGAAAATGACGATTGGTCTGAACCAATATCTTTTCGCAGAAAAGGCATGGGGCCGCTTCTTGGAGCATCCATTGCTCCTGGAAAGGAAAAAACCCATCTGGTTTATGCTGCAGCTATGTTCAGCCAAGAGAGTGTGCACGAAATCTATCTCTCTTATACAACGTTAAGAGAAGAACCACTTGTGGAAGAGCCGCCCGATGAAGAAATACCCGAAGTCGTAACGCCCCCCAAACCTCCGGAGATTCCTTTGAATACCGAGGAATGCCTTCCAATTGGGGAATGCTTTTTCATAATAGTGATGCCTTCGATGGGAGGAACTATCTCTCCATCGGGATGGATTATAGTTCCCCGTGGAGAAAGTAAAAAATTTACCATCGCCTCTGACTCAGGATACGAGATAAAAGATGTTATCGTGAATGGAAAGTCCTTGGGGCCAGTTGAAACTTACACCTTTACTAATGTAAGGGCGAAAAATGATATAACGGCAATCTTTGAGCGTGAGCGTGAGTATGACATACCGTCGCTCGACGACATAATTGCTCAAATAGGAGCTAGGACTACTAAGACCTACACCATAACAGCCACGGCAGGCCAAAACGGAAGAATCCAGCCGTCTGGGGAAATGGAAATGTCACCTTGGGGATTATTGTTTATCATAACTCCAAATAACGGTTACCAAGTGGCAAATTTCACCATTGATGGAGTGTCCAAATTGGATGAAATCGTAAAACATCCTTTTGGTTCATCATGGATGTATGCCTTTCCAGAGGCAACAGCTGACCACAAAATCCACGCAAGTTTTGGGTTAAAAGCCGATATAGATGAAGATGGAGTGGTTGGTTTTAGCGACTTGATGGTGATAATCCAGAAGTTCGGAGATTTAATCACTGCCGAGCATAATAGTCCTAATCCGTCTAATCCGGACGTAAATGGGGATGGAGTTGTTAATCTTCTTGATGTAGTTCTCGTGGCTAAGCATTTCGGTGAAACCTACGAGAATGCGGCGCCGGCAAAGGATGGATTGCAGGTATCTCCAGAAAAACTGGCAGTTTTGCAAGAAATCCGGCAGATACTGAAAGCGTTGCCGCAACAGGATGAGGATATTCGGAAAGCCGTAGGTCTCATCAACCAAATCATTACTTTGACTGAAACAAGAAGCACCGCCCACACGGCTATCCTCCAGAACTATCCCAATCCGTTTAATCCGGAGACCTGGATACCGTATCAGTTGGCAGAACCTGCTAACGTGGTAGTCCAAATTTATGATGCAGCTGGCCGAATAGCCCGAACTTTGGACCTCGGTCCAAAACCAGCTGGCTTATATAGTTCAAAACAAATGGCCGCCCATTGGGACGGCCGCAATAGCAACGGTGAATTTGTCACTTCAGGAGTGTATTTCTACACACTGCAGGCTAACGATTTCACCACTACCAAAAAGATGATACTTGCAAAATAATGAGCATTGAAGCAGCCATTAGAGCAATATCATCTAGCGGTATGAAAGGATTTCAACTTTCATGCCGCTTTTTAATTTGGAAACTTGACAGATATACATAAATCGCTTTACATGATAAGAACCTGCCGAGCTTTAGCGAGGCAGGTTCTTAGACAATGGCTTGCCGAAGGCAAACATTCAAGGTTCTTGAGGAGCGAAGCGACGAAAGGTTCTTATTTCAAGATTATATATTTATTCCTTAGCGAATCAAGGTTCTGCCGAGCGTTAGCGAGGCAGGTTCTTAGACAATGGCTTGCCGAAGGCAAACATTCAAGGTTCTTGAGGAGCGAAGCGACGAAAGGTTCTTATCGTGTCACTTTATAGGCAACTCAATATAGAATGAACTGCCTTTGCTCTTGCCTTTGCTCTCTGCCCAGATTTTGCCATTGTGCAGTTCAACGAATTTCTTGGCTACATAAAGACCTAAGCCCGCGCCCTCGGTCCAAAGCCGCGCCCCTGCTTTGCCCCGGGAAAAACTCTCAAAAAGATAAGAAATTTCCTCTTTGGTCATGCCTGCACCTGTGTCGGAAATTTTAATCAACAAAGTTTTTTGTAGACAATTGGCCTCTATGCTGACTGCGCCTTTATTGGTATATCTTATGGCGTTGTCAACGACATTAAGAATCACTTGCCGTATTTGGTCTCTATCAATTAAAATCTTGGGCAATGCCTTGCTCGGCTTGCGCCACTTCAAAGCAAGGCCTTTCTTTTCTGCTTCATTTTTTAATTCTTGCACTGCGATTAAAATTATACTTTCTAAACTTGTTTTCTCAGGTTTCAATTGTATGCGGCCTGACTCAATCCGAGAAACGCTTAACAAGTCGTTGACCAATTTTATAAGACGCTCATTGGATTTATAGACATTTTCCATTGGTCTTTTTATCTTTTCAGCCACCTTGCCATAAGTGCCTTCAATAATCATTGACATATAGCCCTTGATAGCAGTTAAGGGTGTCCTCAACTGATGCGAGGCAATGGAAATAAATTCTGTTTTGGCTTTGGATAATCGTTCAACCTCTTCCCTTCTCTGAATTTCTGATATAACACTTTTAATCATCAGATAACCAAAATACAAAAAAATAACTAAAATAGCGCCTTTCAAAATCTGCAAACTCATTTGCGAAGTAAAAACAAAAGTATCCAAAGTCAACAAAATGGCAATGAGAGCAACAAATAAACCTGTCAAAACAACTTTAATCTCAAACAACTCACGTTTAACAATGGCATAGGCCGTAAACCCGAATAAAAAAATAGCGGAGTAATCGCCAAATTGATAGTATTGAACAGTTCCTCGAACAGCAGGCAAAATGATATTAAATATAATATTGCATATCGCAAAAAGACTGATTCCGACCAAAAAATATTGTATTCTTAATTTATCTTGTTTTGAAAGAATAAAGTATTTTTTGAAAAGTTTCAAAAGGATTAAAAATGTCAACAAAGTGATGACAATATAAAAAATATTTCCTACTTTTCCCATTATAATATTATTACCCCATTCTCTAATTTCGATATTTTTAATTATTAAATTAGTAAATACTGAAAGAAAAAAGAAGACTACACCCAGAAAAATTATAAATTTATCTAAAAATGAGTGTCTTTTTTCTTCTCGGGGAAAAAATACTGAAAAGAGGTAAGCCGCGATAAAAAAAAGAGCAACTGCTCCAAAATTTAATTTATAAAAGAATAGAGAAAGGGTTCCCTGAGAAGTAGCGCCCAAGTACCTAAAATCTATCCAGAGAAGAGTAAAAACAGTCATACAGAGAAATATCTTATTAGGCTTTTGCTTAGGATTAGAAAAATAAACCCAAATAGCTAACCATATCCCAATGGCGTTAATGAAAAAAATGATAATCTTATTTATATTTATTAAATAATCTACCATGAAAATTTTATCTAAAAACTTCTATTCTCTAAAACTCTTTTAAATTCAATTTATATGTTTCTTTCTATTATAAATTGGATAGCTTCTAATATTTTTTCTTTCGGAGAATTGTTATTATTTTTTATACTTCTCAAATACTTTTTTACTTTTTCAGTAATTCTCTGAGATGTCTCTTTAGCATAGGAAACAGATTTTGTTTTTTCTAAAATTTCTCTAAATTTTACTATTTTGTGCTCGTATGTTTCTCCTGTAGAATTTTTCTTACCAAATATTTCCTGGATGAATTTTCTTTCATTTGGTGAAGCGTTTTGAAAAGCATGAATTATTACAATATTCTGCTTTCCATTCTTAATATCATTAAATACAGGTTTCCCGAGGGTACCTTCTTTGCCAATTATGTCTAATAAATCATCGTATACTTGAAAAGCTAAACCAATATTTTCACCTACTTTATACATTATATTAATTTCTTTTGTCGTCCCACTTCCAACGACAGCCCCGCATGCCATAGGACTGGCAAAAAGTTTACCAGTTTTTAACTTAATTATTGAAAAATATTCTTTTGTTGAAACAATAAACTTCCCAGTAAATTTTTCATCCAAAGATTCACCCATAGCAGTTTCCTGTCCGCATTTACCCACTATTTTAAGAATCGAGCATATCTGTTTTTTACTTAGATTATATTTCTGATATTTAGCGATCTCATTAAAAATTTGAAATATAAAAATATCTGAAACTAATATAGCAGTGTTTGTACCATACTTAAAATTAATAGTGGCCTCACCTCTTCGAAGGGGCGAATTATCAATAATATCATCTTGAATTAAAGAAGCATTATGAGCTAACTCATAAGCTAAAGCTAACGGAATAGCTAGTTTATAGTTTCCACAAATTATTTCACAAGATAATAATGATAGCAAAGATCTTAATTTTTTACCTTCACTTTTAATATAAGACCTGCTAATTTTGTATATCTTTTCTTGTCTCGCTTTAGGAAATAAGTTTTTCAATTCTAAATCAAGAGATTCGAGATATTTCTTATTTTTTTGAAAAAAATTATAAGTTTTTATTTTCATTTTATTCAAATAATATTCGCTATTCACAGCTCCATGGGAGTTTGATTTTCTGAATTGCTTCAATACTATATTATATAATTCTTTTATTTTGAAAACAAGCGATCTTTCTTGAACTATTATTTTATAATTAGGAGCGAGGAAAAAATACAAAAATTTATTCTTGTATTTCAACCGAGCGAGTAATTAGAAGGTTCTCCGAGCGAAGCGAGGAGGTTCTTACGCCTTTTCCAAATTCAAAACAACAACCCCGCGGCGTCGCCGCGGGGTTGATTATAAATCCAAGTAAATGTATATTGAAAGTGATAAAAAAAATGGACAACAAGAAAAAAGCTGCTTTTTTAAATGACTAAAAACGAGACAATTAAAAATTTCCTAAAACCAAACAAAATAAAGATAGGGTTGACTTTTTTAATTTTTGCAGGGTCGCTTTTTTTGAGACACACTTTCATTAATCAACCCTTGCTTGAATGGATTCTTATTCCTGATCTCAGAATTGAACGAATATGCGATGCTAAAACATCAGGAAAATGCTTTTACGGACCATACTTTTCTCCAAACCTGCCCGTGCCATCGTTTGACTATCCAGAATTAGCTGAACTTTCTAACGAGTGTTTAGAATCATTGTGCCCGCATCAGAAACTTACTCTCTATTTATTCTACAACCCTTCCTCTCCTGGACGCGGCTATGATGATTTAGCTATCCAAGCCCATCTTTTATTTACCCTGCCCGGAGGAATAGTTTATTATTACTTTCTTGGTTGTTTCATTCTTTTTTTTGTTGCAAAAATAAATAAGGGAGAAAAACGAAATCTCCCTTAATTTTTGTGAGTTGAATATCATATAAAATGAGGGATAAACAACCCTTGTGATTTAGTATTTTTCTATTTCCTTGCTTAATTCGGTCAATTGAGGTCTATATTCATTGGGTTTGCCCGTGGGTCGCCGAGGAAATATCCAACTGTATGTTGATATATCTCCCAAGCAACTTCATCTACCGACACTGTTACGTCTATTCCATATATATAGGCCGAGTAAATCACTGCCCAAGTCGCTTCATAGGGATTACACCAAATGGTGTAAGCATCCCACCAATTTTCTATATAAAGCTCAACGCCGTCTCTACCAGGGACCGGCTCAATTATATATGCTGACGCAGATGTCGTTGCTACCACTGTTGTCACTGCCAATACAATCATTACCAAGCAGTACTTCTTCAAACTCACGATTTTTCACCTCCTTCCTTTTATTTTTACAATGAACTAACAAAAAAGAACAAATCCTTCCACTTTCTATTTTATACAAAACAAAAACTCCTGTCAAGTTTTTAATTAACCGTCCCCTACTTTGTTGTATTCAATGACCCATTTTTGGATTGTAAAACAACAACCCCGCGGCGTCGCCGCGGGGTTGACTATACGTTTATCCTAATGATATATTAAAAGTAATGAGAGAGAAAATAAAAAATTGGTTTATTTTTTCTATAACTCTTGTAATGTCGCTCATTTTCTTGATTTGGTGGTTTCCAGTTTTCTGGGAAGAGTTAATATATTACTTAACTTTCAAAAAGCTCATCCCTCGTTTCTCTTTGTTTATTGCCTTTCCTTATTTTTTGGGATTGTTTTTAGGGCTAATCTTACCAATAAAATTTCTTCAAAGATGGCTATTTAAATTTTTTTCTATTACATTATTATTAGTTTGTTTATTACTTTTCAACTTATTAGCTTATCTGCGCTCTTGGCAACCACTTGGAAGTGAACCCTATTTCTGGCATCATGTCTTTGGTGATATTTTTGTTGTTGTTGCATTTATTTATCTAATTGGATTAGGCCTGTGTTTGATGGGTTTCATTAAAATATTTAAATTTCGAAAAAAATAGGCTGAGGAAATTTCTCCCTTTGTTTCTTCCTATAACAGCTTTCTATGGAATACTCAGGCTTCCTTGGTGGTTAATAAATATACAAAAAGCAAGCAATACTCATTCGAATATGATAGTTAAACAAATTTTCCTTAGGTTAAAAAGTAAAAAAACTTATGAAGAAAAATATTGAAATCGAAATACGTGGGCCTTTATCAAAAGAAAAGTTTAAAGATTTGGTAAACTTATTTGAAACGAAGGGTAGAAAAATAACAGAAAAAAAAAGGGTTTTAATTGATTATTCCACGTTTTTAGAAGGTGGGGTTAAAAACAGACAAAAAGATATACGTCTTCGGGTAACCAACGGTATTCCTGAAATTATAGTAAAAATTGGCGAGTGGGGTGGCATCGACCAACGAAAGGAACTCTCGGTTTTTACGAAGCAGGGCGAGTTTGATACACTGGTTGAGATTTTTGGCGCACTCGGATTTTGTAAGGGAATGTTGTGCGTACGGAAAAGCAAAGTATATGAATATAAGGGAATCGAATTTGCGTTAGTAGAAGTACCTGGACATAGTCATTACTATGAGGCAGAGAAGATGGCCCATGAAAATGAAAACTATAATAAAATAATCGAAAAGATTAAGGAAGTTTGCGCGGATCTTGGACTAAAGATATTTGATAAAAAGCAGTTTTTTAAATACATTGAACAATTAAATAAGGAAGCGAATGAAATTTTTGACTTCACTGCATACACTTCTAATTATTTTAAAAACAGATTCAAATTATAAGATAAAAAGAAAAACGAACGACGAGTGTTGAACCTGTCGTTCGTGTATTGTGATGTACAATGCAATGAGCTATTGAGTAACTATTATTATCCATGATGACCCTTGACAATGACTTTCCCTTGGATAATCTTGTGTGCTGGTCTGTTATGGATTACGGCGCACCTAGCGAATTCCTGACCACACTTGGGGCACTTAAAATCACCTTCAGTATAATCTTTAGTTATCATGTTGACGTAGCACTTTATGAGTCTCCCGGCGCCCTCCTTTTTATAACGGTAGAGTGAAGTTTTACATTTAGAACATTGTACTACAATTGTGTATGTCTTTGGCATAATTACCTCTTAGAATGATTCTTCGATAGCATTAAATTTCGGAGGACATACTCCGACACAAGCGTTACACGAATTGCAGTTATCGGTAATAACCGCCAGCGCATTTTTGCCTGGACGATGAATCAACTCCAGAGCGTCAAATGCACAAGCATAAGTACAAACTCCGCAGCCAGTACACTTCTCCTCGATAACAACAGGCAATGGCGACGAAAACACATGTTCCCTTGCTTTGTTTGCTATCAACCCGATCAAGTCTGTTACTGAAGCATATTCGGTCTGTTTTGCAAAAAAGTTTTGCAAACTATTTGTAATCCGTTTAAAAACCACTGGGCCCTTAAGCGCAGGCGCAGTGTAGAGCTGAACCGCCGAAGCTCCAGCCATAAGCATCTGGATTACATGGTCAGCAGTAGAGATTCCGCCGCATCCAACAATCGGTATGGTCAACGCTTGGGATAGTTGATGTACACACCACAGAGCAATTGGAAAAATTGCTCTTCCGGTAACTCCGCCTCCGCCGCCTTTGATTCCGAGTTTTGGCTTAGCAGTTTTAGTGTCTATCAACATTCCAGGACCAATACTGTTTGTGCATACTATAGCATCGGCACCAAGATTCTCTGCTTCCCTTGCCATCTGGACCAGTAAATTAGAATACGACAGCTTAATCCAGATCGGCGTTGTGGTAACACCATGAACTTTCTTCATTAACTGTTGCAGATGAAACGCATCGACATTAAGGTTGCCGTGCAACACTCCCGAGTGCGAACAAAAAATATTAATCTCGTAGGCATCAATGCCGAGCTTGTCGAATGATCTGATCAAGTTACAGCAACTATCCAGGTCACGACCGCTTAGCGAAATGACGATTGAACAACCAGTATTCTTGACTTGACTTACACCATGGTCTTGCCATTCTCTCCATGGCGTTTCGTTACCCCATTCGCAATTAAGCATGCTGTCCTGGTCAAAAACCGAAGATTCTGAAGCTTCGGAAACTTCGATTACTGATGCAAAAAGCGATCTCTGTCGCAAGATGGTTTCAATCTCTATCTTTGCTACTGCAATTCGTTGTTCTATCTCTGCCACGCTTTCTGTATTCCGAAGAATCGAAAGCCTTTTATGTAGCAGTGCAAAATCAAAAGTTACAAAACCAATGGCGAGAATTGTCGGATTAATTTTAAACGCTTTCTCCAAGTTATCCGGATGTAATTCTGTTAGCCTGACGCGTGAGCTTGGAAGCAAATCCTCCTTAAGTCCGTAATGATGACCATAAATCTTTTGCGTCAAGACGAGTTCACCGGATTCGACACATTGATTGAATATAGGCAGTGAAACATGAATTCTGTTGCTATGTTGTTCATTTGGTCTGAACGGACGGGTCGTAAGCCAAATCAACTCCTCAATGAATGGATAAACTTGCAACAATTGTTCCTTAATAAAGCCCTTGCCGATTCCAGAAGGACCACTAAGAGCAATAATCATTATGTCCTCCTTTTTTTTGGTTATCAAAGATCTTTCTCAATATTCCTTGAGACCATCCCAAAAAATATGCTATTATATTTTACCTCTTTTTGGATTTGAAAACAACAATGCCCTATCCCCTACCCCAAAACAAAAAATCCCCAAGGGGATTTTTTGTTTTGTAAAAGTGAGTAAGGGTTGATAAGGATTAATAACTACGGGAGATGAGGAATTGCATTAAATCTTGGATGGTGCGCCGGTTTTTGCGGCCGTGTAAAAGCAAATCAATTTCTTTTTGCGCCTGCTCCATAAACTCTTGGGCTTTGTTCTGCGCGTAGACAATGGCCTTATATTTTTTCAAAATTTCAATGGCTACTGTGGCTTCATTAAAATCGTTAGTATGCTTTGCTAAAATTCTCAGCAACTTTTTTTTGTCTTTTTGGCTAGCTTTGCGCAGAGTATAGATAACCATCAGGGTTTTTTTGCCTTCTTTGATGTCATTGCCAAAACTTTTGCCGAATTTTGCGCGACTGCGGCCAGTAAGCTTGACATCTAAAATATCATCCTGAATCTGAAACCCCACAGCCATTTTTTCTGAAACTTGGGCTAATTTTTTGATGGTTCTGTTTGGTAAACCAGCGAAAATGGCTGCTAATTCCATTGAGAGCCGAATCATAGAGCCGGATTTTTGACGGCACATCTCAAAATATTCCTGTTCGCTACGAGGTAGAGCCAGGTTCTTGTGCCAACCAATATCTATCGCCTGGCCGATACTTACGTTTATCATCTCCTGAATATATGTCTGATACGCCTTGCGCATTATTTCTGGCTTGAACTTGTCTTGTTTTTTGAAAAGAACTTTGAGGGGCAGGAAATACATTAGGTTGCCGGCATTAAGTGCTATATCCCGACCAAAAAGATGATGAAGACAGCGCTCGCCCCGACGTAGTTCTGAAGAATCCTCTATGTCATCGACAATAAGAGTCCCGTTGTGTATGAGTTCCGGGATAATCAAGAAATCCTTGGCGTTTCTTGTGTCGCCCTCAAATGCTTCAAGAAGTAGAAGGAATAAAACTGGGCGCCAGCGCTTGCCTCCGCGGTCTAAGAAATTCCAGAGCGGGTCAGAAATGGTCTTTTGAAGCAACATGGGATTGCAGGAACGAGAAGACCTCTCCCCTACCAGAAATTGTAGGTATTTTTTGGTTATCTTTCTCGGCAGGTATTTTTCTATAGTTTGGTCTATGACTTTGCGTTTCTGGACTAATAGTTTTTCAATGTCTGAAGGACGCATATTATTTCATTATAACACAATAACACAAAAACGACTCAACTAAAAACCGCGGTTTTTAGCGGTTTTTAGCGTTGATTTATGCAACAGGAGGCGAAG
>SDBT01001034.1_pt1 | contig 47347 bp, 67 predicted proteins | sample 2277101 | NCBI WGS metagenome assembly SDBT01 (sample SAMN10404973, study PRJNA504765) | marine sediment metagenome | isolation source: marine sediment core GS10_PC15, 103 cmbsf | place: Arctic Ocean: Southern Knipovich Ridge | collected 2010 | reverse complement strand
TTTTCAGCAAAATTTATTAAAGAGGACTCTGTGTTAAGTCCTGCAATAAAATTATTAAATTCTGCACTAGTTTTTGCTTGTGCCATCTAATTTAGGTTTTCTATTTTTATGATAAGGTCGTTTATCCTTTAATATAGCATCTTTACTAACGTAATAAGATTTTATAGCATCTTCAGCATACGTAGTAGAAGTATAAAAACCTTCTAAACTATCAGGAATTCTTCCACCAATATTATAAGAGATAGTAAACATACCAGTACTATTTCGTACAGCTATTAAGCTTTTAATTTTTTTCAAATAACTTACTCCCTGCTTGACCGTGTTTAGCGCCTCGTCTACCATAATCCGCAGTCTTAATCGTTTTACGAGTGCTGCCACCCTTTTGAGCAAACCAAGTTTTTTGTCTCTGCGCTTTTTGTTCTGATTTAGCGCTAACAGTTTGTTTTACAATTTCAAAAGATGTACTCTTTGCTTCAGCTAGCAACAGAGGAAATGCTGAATTAGGTAAATCTGGTATAAAAGAATCTTCATGTGTCCAAACAGGGTCTTTAAAACCAAAAGACTGAACCTTAGATGACTGTACAGTAGTATCTACAACAGAATCAAAACTATCTAAAACGATTAAGCTATCATCAAATGATGTCCAAAATATAGGTGAAGTATCATTACGAATATAATAAGTAACACCAGAATCATCTGTAATTAAAACAGTATTTGCTGCCGCAGAATTGTTACCGTTAACTTTATCTAAAAATATAGAAGGTTCTAAAAATTTTAAATTACTCCACTTATCCCTAGTGTCAGTTGTTTTTCTTGTATTGTATTTTACCTCTGAAATATCTCTAATAGTAAGAGGAATCCTTAGATAGTTCGGTCTAGTAGTATCTGAAACATTTTCTAAAGGAGTAAGAACCCTCAAATGAGGCCAGTTCCTATTAGCCATTAGTTCAAAATAAGTAGACCTAACAATACCTGCTACTTGTAAAGATTCCACAGTATCATCTATAGAATTTACTTCATCACTAGATAAATCACTAAGGATATCTTGTACCATAGTTAAAAGAGACATTGTAAAAGACATTAGTTAACTTTCATTACTGTTTAAGTAATATAGTAAACACACCAGCAGTCGCTCCTGTACCACCACCATCTGTAGATAACTCTATAGCATCTCCAATACTAACTGCGTTGTTAGCTGTTGGTGTTGCTGAATCTACAACTCCGGCAGCACTGCCTGAATTTGCTATAGTAATAGCGCCGTTAGTTATATTAACAGCATTAATTTTTCCTGTTACAATAGTATCAGCAACCGTAAATACTCCATCAATAACTGAATATATTTTAGTAATAGTACCAGCCACAGGTGATACTACCCAAACACTGCCTGCTGTATTAATATCAATAATTTTTACATTTAGAATTAATTCTTGATTAATTAAATCAGTATAATCATATTTGCCCCATGCACCAGAACTAGCGCCATCTGCTACGTAGACATCACCTGATGCCGCAGCAGCTACATCTTTTGGTTCGTGTATCTGAGGGTCTAATAACCCACTATGTTGTACATCTGCCATAAGCATCTCCAAGAGAGTTGGGGCTGCACGGCTGCACAGCCCCGATAGTTATATTTACTGTGTATTGACAAATCTAATAGTAATACGTGCGGCACCGCCAGCAGCGATAGTAGGACTGGAACCACCTAAAGCGAAACCAATCTGCGTATCAGCAGCAAGACGAGCAGCCCAAGTACCAGCAAACGTAGTAATGACTACTGTACCTGCGGCTTCCGCTTGTGCTTCAGAAATCTCAAAATTATTAGTAGCTTCTGAGCCTTCAGTACCAACTTCAATAGTTGGTGTAGTGCCTCCTAGTGTAAATACCGAGGTTACATTAACAATAGCCTCAATAATTAATGCACCAGCAGGAATAACAACTGTACTAAGTCCTTTAGAAGTACCATTTGTGATTACATCAGAAATAAAAGAACCAGTAACATCAAAAGAAAGTTCATTGAGAACCCCCTCAGTTTTGAAAATACCGATATCTTCTACATTTGTTTCACGAATACCGTAATGATTAAAATTGCCAAGACCAGCACTATTTTCGTAACCCATAATACTACTCCTATGTCAATGCTGTTGCGTCGGTGAGGATAACACCAAGGGTATCCACACGTTGCACACCAACACCCCAACGGGAAGTTGTGACAAACTCATCACGCTGACGATCTTTATTTCGTTCAGACTCAACTTTAGGCTGTTGACGCCACGCAACCATACTAGGTTTTGTATTGTCGTCTAGAACTGATATAAAGATATTAGCAATACCTGTAGTCACAGTGTCGGCTCCAATTGTCTCGCTAGCAATAAGCGGAAGTCTGTTCGTAGTCCAAATATCGAAACCAAACAAGTTGATAACGAATTTGTGTTCGCGAGTGAAGCCTTCCTCTAAAAGCTTTTGAAACATTGGATTTCTATCAATTGCAAAAGTACTCTGAAACTTAGAGTTTAGTGATGCTTCGACAACAGGATCAATAAGAGCAATACGCCCTGCTTGAGGCACATTAGCTTTGTCAAATGCTAACTTCATTAGATTGAAATCGGTCAACTCAATCGTTTCGTTAGTGCCTTGTGCTACCAATCTATGCGCAAAACCATTAATAGTATTAGCATCAGCAGCAGTCTGTCCAGCATTTAGAACAGTGAGAAAACGTGTTTCAAACCGTTCTTGGATAGCACGAGTTGCTTCGATACCATTCATAGCAAGTAACGCATCAATCTGAGCACCATCTTGTCTGAGAATATCAGTTACAGCCCACGCATCACCAATATAATCAGTGATACTAAGCGTAACATTTCCAGTATCAATTGGATTGTAAATTAAAGGCGTATCTTCTGACACATCTTGTAATGTACGAGTACCAATTGTTTTAATATTTAGTGTAGTACCACTACCAAAATCTGACACATCACGATAAAAATTTGTAGGTAACAAACCATCATGTAGATTCTCTAAAATGAACTGAGAATACTGTTGTGCTTCGATAAAGTTAGTAGTATTGGTAGTATTCTGTACCATTTACTTCTATCCTTTCAAAGCTTCCTCTGCTCTTTCACCAGCAGCACGCCAAGCAGCTAATATTTCAGCACTTGATGCGCCACCCATAACAGAAGAAGTAGGTTTTTGATTTTCAACAGGTTTTAGTTTATCCGAATCAACAGAACCTTGTATATCACTAGGTTGCTGAACTGTGTTAATATTAAGAAGTTCCAAAACAGCAGTTGGTGAAACACCAGCAGTATCGTTTAAAAATCCGACACTAACTCCTAGTTCTTGAGCTTTCTTAACAAAATACTGATCAGCTTTATCGACATCACCAAACTTTTCTAGTAATTTGTTAACAACAATATCTTGATTTTGCTGCACAGTGTTGGCTCTGTCGTGTTCTGTGATCGTTTTTGAAACAATATTCTCCACTTCCTGCGATGTAAGACCTGTATCAGATGGTCTATCTTCACTTTTCTTACCAGCAGTTAATTCGCCAAGTAATCTTTCCATCGTTTCAGTTCGTTTAGCTACTTCATTGAGTGAGGATAAATCTGTTTTAATAGTTCTATTCTCATTCTCAAGATTAGAAATATGTTCTTGAGATTTTTTTAAAGCTTCTAAAGCCGCTTCAACGCTTTTGTATTTTTGGCTACCATCTTCACGTTTAATAGTACCTAGAAGGTTATCTACAGTGCTATCATCTTGTGACGTGGGTGTTTCCTTATTAGGCACCGAGGGTATCTCAGCATCCTTTACGATTGAATCTTGGTCAGACATCAATTTTCCTTTAATTTTTCTAATGTTTTAATTAAATCCTTATAGGCCGTTTTTTGACCTAAAACAAATGCAAGTTTATCCTTCCATTTTATAGTTTTAAATAATTCTACAGATAAAATTTGGTCATTAAATGCTTCTTCTTTTTCGCTTAGATATACAATAAGATGTTTTATAAACAAATTACCAGCTATTGTGGATTGTTCTGTATCTTTCTTTTCTTGTTCAGAAGAAAATTTCCATTTAGAACTAAACATTATCAGGAACTTCCTCAGATATTTCGCCTTCAAGTTCTACATCTTGTTGAATTTGTTGAGCTAATCTAGCTGTTTCTCCTTGTTCAGCGATGTTTATATTCTCTTTAAATAAATCAAGTCTATCTAATCCTAATGTATCCTCTATTACTTTAGCTAATTGCTTACCACTCAAATGCGGGCGTATTTCATCCCAAATACGCGTGTTAGCTAAGTTAGTCAGATTTTGTACTATTTGTGCTTGTGCTATAAAATGCTTAGCACCAGTTGCTCTCAATTTACCTTTAGCTACTATATCCTCTTTAGAGATAGATATAAAATCTTCAATACCTATATCTGGATCGAGAACTCTAATAACATCAGAAACATCTAAATTTCGTCTAGACAATTCTAACATAGCATTTAATACAGGTTCTATAATATCTTCTTCAAACTGAGTAATCTTTTCTTGAAAGATACGCCCGGCCGCAGTTATAAGAGACTGCACTTCAAACGCAGTTTTCTCCCCCGGTGTACGAAAACCCATAGTTTCTCTAGGACTACCAGCAAATTCTTCCATCTGTTGTTCAAGACGAGCTATTTGTAAATCAGCATTCAGCGCTGTAGTATCAGGCACAAGCATTTCAACATTGCCACCCTCATCAATAAATATTTTTTCTAAAGGTTTCCATTCAAATTCTTCTACTTCACCTGTAATTTTTAAAGGTGGAAAAGCTATTAAATCAAATACATCTGCTTTTAGATTTTCTAAATGGTCTATTCTGTATTGTAATCCTACTAAATTGTCAAGTGGACCCATAGCATAAATATTATCAGGACGCAATCTCCAACCGCTGTGGTACATATAACCACTACCTAACCAACTAGGATTTTTTTGCTTTCTTACAACATGTGTTCTATCAACAATTGTTATAATATGATCTTTTAATAAATTTCCTGTAAAAGGATCGTGGATATCACCACGGAATTCTAATATCTCTACTAAATTACTACCGTAATATTCAAATAAGCTACCAAAACCATCAATACTATAACTAACCGCTTTATCAAAATCGTCAGAATTAATACCAGTAAGACCTTTTCTAATATTAATTATTTTAGAAAGAGCTTCTTTAATCCATGTTTTATCAGTAGGATTCTTTTGTATATTACTTTTTAATTCGCCTATACTAACAAGTTTACGTACAATTTTAGGACTTGAAGCAAAACTTACAGCAGTTGGATTAAAAACTATATCATTTGTAGATATTCTTTCTAATACAGGGCCAATATAATTAACAGTTTGCTCGCCCTCATCATTTTCTACAGTATCATTAACCCATTTTACATTACAGAAACAATTACCGCTATCTATATAATCATAAAGTAATTGAGATATAGTACGTTTAAAAGAACTTAACCTTATTTTATTAGAAATATAAGCTTGTATAGCTTCTCTTTTTTCCTTTGCAGCGGAACCTTCATCAAATGCTTCCCACTTCATCCAATCATCATTAGGAAATAATGCTGACATATAATTAGCATGTAGATTATCTCTAATCTGTGTTAATTTTGGCAACGTTGTCTTATTTTTCCAATCTGTAATCGCGTTAGATGTAGTAGAAGTATCTGTAGCAAACAAATAAGCACGCTTTTCTCGTTGTTCAGCTTGCCATACTGATCTTTGTGTTCTCCATGTATCATATAATTCAACTAAAGCTTTAGCAAAAGATTCAGGTTCTATAATTGCTCTAAGTTCTGCAACAGTGTTAGACATTATAAACTAACTCCACCAAAACGTGAGTTAAAAACTATACCTTCATGGCCCATATTACCAGTAGTCCTTCTCTCTTTAGGAGCAATAGCTATATCTACTGCTGAAGCTAAAGCATCTTTAACATCATCATGTGGCGGGAATCTTACCAACAGTTCATCTTCTAATGTTTGGCAGTTACCGCCTCTATAATGGTATATTTGTAAATTAGTATATCTTGGTTCTAACAAACCTGCTATGCGTTCTTCTTTAGTTCCTAAATTACGTGTAGGAGTAAACTCATCTATCTTTATTGTGTAGCCTTCTTGTCTAAGCCTATCCTTTAAACTTCTAACAATAACCTTTTGACCAGCAGTACATTCAGCACGCAATTTTCTAAAATCCCATTTCAAATATGATTTGAGTATACTAGTATAATAATCTTCAATCCTACTAGTTTTAAATCTATCTATATCTAAAACATAAAAATTATAATTACTATCAACACCTATTATAACTAAAGCAGTATAGTCAGCACGCTTATTTAAACTAAAAGCAAAATCCATAGAAGAATATACATTTAATTTTTTATCTTTAAAGTACCAATTACCATATTCTTGTCTAAGATATTTACGATCATAATATTGAAAGTAATCTGAAGATATAGCAGAAGTTTCGCGGTCATTAGGATCGTTATAATACTGTGCAAAAAATTGGCTTTTATCTAAATATTGTGCTTTTTTAATAGACAATATCGAAGAATTAAAACCAAAATATTGTCCATCGTCTCTACGTTGTCTAGGCCACAGGAACTCACCAGTGCCATCACCTTTGTTTTCTACTTTACGTTCAAAAACTTCGTATACTTTTGTACTATCACAAACATTACCATCCTCATCAATATCTTGTTTTTCCATATCAGCTAAAGCACCGTAAAGATCACGTGGATGGTAACGTGTTCCAACTGTAATTTCTATTGCTTCAGGATTTTCAATAGACGCTAACAAAGAATACTGCATCTCTACTTTGCGCCTACCTTCTTCTGTGTAAGCATTCTCTTGTACAACTACATCATCCAAAACACATAGATCACAGTGCATTCCTGTAATTCCTGTAGTTAAACCTGCTGTAAAAACAGTAGGATCACGAACCCCTTCTGTTACTCGGTCAGGGTGATCTACTGCTATCTCATTTACTGACCACTTTTCACGTTTGCCTTCTTCAGGATTAATCATATCTGGCCAATAACGAGTGTATACCTTAGAAGTTAAAATCTTCTTAATAAAGCTTAACTGCTTTTCTGCCAGATTTGCTGTAGAACTTATATACAAAATTGTTATAACAGGATTCTTAGTTATATGCCAAGCGGCCCTGAATGCTGCAAGAACAGATTTCTGGTGTCCTCTAGGAATTAACAAAAGTTGATGATTATGTGCTTCTTCTCTACACCACCAACGTATAATTTCTTCGTGCACATGTCCTAATACACGATTAGGTGCAATAAGTTTAATAAATGTGTAGAGATCATCTTCAGCAGCTTCACGTATCTTACTGTGGTCCACTTATACGTTTCCAATCTGCGTTTGTTTCTAAAACTTCTTTAGCAACTTCATCTTCAAAAACTTTACGTTCTTCTTTAGAAGGTGCTCCTGCTTTTCTACGAGGTTGCCAACCTTTATCAGCAAGCCATTTAGCTATACTAATACCGCCTTCATTAGATTTCTCAATAAGCGTTCGGACACCTTGACTAACTAATTTAATCTCTAATTCTTCTCGCCACTTATTAATATATGGTCTTAAATATTTATTCTTTTGTAAACGCTTCCAATGTTCCCACCCACCAAAACATTTTTGTGCAAACTCATATTCAGTAGGATCGCAAATATCTAAGTATAGCTTTTTAATAGATGGGTAAAGAGTGCCTTTATATTCTTTATCTTCTTCAGATAGAGTATACACAGCATATATTTCTTTATACTGGTATTCTAGAAATAGCGATTGCGTTATCCAATTTCCACTAGCATCTTTAAATTTTGTCATGGATAAGGTTTACGTAAAACTGTTCTTAAAACTTTTTTCATAACAGTGCGTAAAATTCCTAATATACCTATGGCACCATCTACAATAATACTTTGTCCTGTGTATAATAGTGTAGAAGCTAAAACAGATATACTTGTAGAGAGAGAAATATTCTGTCCAGTAAATGCTAAAGTAGATGCTGTGTTAGATACAGTGGTTTCAGAATTAACTGTTATTGCTTGTCCTGCAAAACTCATAACTGATGCTACTACTGCTATAGTGGTAGAAGCATCACCTGTTGCTAAAAAATATCTAGCAGTCCAGAAACGGGCAGTAAAGAATCGTGATCCCCACATTAACCAGTCTCATCAATTGTAACCGCTGATCTGTTACCAACAGCATCTACTGTGGCAGTAATTCTATCTTTGCTATCGTCAGCAGCCCGAATTATATTGGTTGCTGTTGCAGCACCTGATAGTTTACCAGCCACAGCAGCCAAAATAACCTTCTGTGATTCTTCTAAAGTATAACCATCAATATCACCTGCCGCTAATACAGCAGCAGGCAACGTTGTACCCGTGTCAACAAGAATACTTGCGACATCGGATGCCTTTACAGCACCGGCTATATTAAGAACGGGGCTGCCTGTCCGATTATCAGTAATGGATTCATATGTTCCTTGAATATTTACAGTTCCGACAGCGCCATTAAGTGTTATTGTACCTAATATACCACTAATTGTAAAAGTATCACCAGACTCAACGCCTGATATTGTTATATCACCAGACCATCGTGTCAAATTCACTGTTATAACTTGCCCCACCGTTTTAGTAAATGTTGGCCCACCAGCTACACCGGAGTTGCAGTTAATGTAAGAATAATCACCAGCAAGAGTTTGTGTTACTGTACCACTGAACGAGGAGTTTTTACAAATTGCATTCTGGAACGATACTGTGCCAATATCAAAGTCATCAAAACTCATTTCATCCGCAGCAGTTCCAATACCCGATACAGAACCATGCTGAAAATGCATATTGTTGATATCCTGCCCGCCCAAGGCTATAGTGTATCCAATACCAAGAAATTCTCGATTATTAATAGTTGCAGCTAAGGTAACTGACGATCCGGGCAGAAGATGAAACTGAATCAACTCTTTTTCATCTGCTATGATTATCGCATTTGCAAATGATCCGTCATCTATAGGCTTGGCGATAGTGCCGTCAACACCTACTTGTGCAGTTGTTGATCCAGACGCACTAATATAAACTTGTCCATTTTCATATCCCCCTTCGTTGGTTTGCGCGTGGCCACTTCCGGGAGTAATATCAAAATCTGTGGTTGCATCAGGTGTTGTCACCCAATCCGGCGTTATAGTTGCAGTTCTGGTAGCTCCAACATAATCCGTTATTATTCTCTCCTGCTCGACGCCTGTGCCGCCAGTTGTAAGTATTCTTGCGTGGTTATAAAAATCATCAATAGACGAGGCTCCGGTGTCGAAAACCGCCGTGCTAGCTGTTGAGCCAGCCTGCATAGTTCCTTCGTGGAGAACAAAGCCAGCCAAGGATCGCACGCGCCTACCACTAGAATTAACGACATTATGGGTAGCTCCGGTGAGAACCTCATCCCAAATCGCGTCTGCAACGGCCAAAGTATAAGTCGAGTTCTCTAATACCAGATCAAGTCCAGTAGCCTTAACCGCTAAACCAATCGTACCGCTTAAATCATTGGCAGTAGTTGGGCTTTCAAGATTAGCCCAATCTATCCCCGCTGTACCACCGGCTGTAATATCTAATGTTCTGCCAGCAGTTGTAGGTGCTAATCTAGTGGTAATAGCAGCATCTAGATTAGTTATACCACCACTGGTTGCGTTACGTAAATCAACATCTGTAATATCAACCTCAACAGGGCTAGCAACAGCGTTCTTTGCTGAGGCTACCACTATTTGACATGTTACTTGATCAACACCAGTTACAAAAGCTGCATCGGGAAAATCACATCTGTAATGTCCCGGCATATTTGTATCATCGACAAGGATAAACCCGCCATCTGCATGAACAGCGGAAGCACTTGCCAGTGTAATCAATGTGAGATCAACTCTAGCAGCCCCTAAGCGGGCATATGAAGCCGAACCACCTGTTTCTATATCTGAGAATAGAAGTCCTGTTACAGGCTCACCCGGACTTGTGCCAGAGGCGTCTTGCACAACATAAAAAGACACCGAAACATTGGTTTTTCCTGCTGTTACTATCATTTTTTAAAACTCTGTTGCATTAATAGTAAAGACCCGCCAGCCGGAGCAGAAGGTACAGGTTGCTCTTGCAAAATCCCCAAAGAAATAATTGGTTCAAACCCCAATTCCCTGTCGGAATAAATACCATCGGAGTTAATGCGTTCGATATCAGCCATCAGGTTAAATCCACATGAGGATCAACATAAACCGTAACAGAAGGTTTGCAAAGGTAAACCCAGATATCGACCGTGCCTTTCTGGTTTAGCCCCGTAAGATCAATACTCAATTTTTGTTTAATTTCACCTGTCAGCACTTCCGTCCACGCTTCGGTTGAATTGGCTATATCCGCAGGCGTTGTAAGAACTGTAGCCGGAAGGGTGGTCGCCACCTGCCCAAAAGCACCGTCAGCGAGCTTAGAATAGTGGGCTTCGATGAAAAACTCATCGTCTTGCAAATCACCGCCCGTGCCGCTTCCGACTCCCTCGTGAATAAACTCGACCGTTATCGTTTTGTCGATCTCAACCCAAACAGAACAAAGCTTAAATCTGTGCGGGCGGGTATATTCTTTCGCATTGGCATTGGTTACTATCTTGGCGGAATATCCATTTGTCCCGTCATAGGTCGCTGTTCTGAAATTGGAGGTGTCCTCAATGGTTTTCCCCCATAAATCATCAACGGCAAATTTGTTAATAGTATCCCCGGAATCTATGTTGAACGCTTCAATGCGGGTTGCTGCATCCGCAATGGTCTGAGTGATAATGGAAAGATTGGCATTTAATTTGCAATTGCTTACCCTTGCATACATTCCACCGCCATCGCTCATCCCGGAAGGTAGGGAAATCAACCGTGAGCTTGCGTTAGACATCGCTGAAAAATCTGAATCTTCGATAATAACGCTCATGGCACGAGTACTCACATTTTCAATCAGATTCGTCGGCTTTGTGGCTCCTGCAATAGAAAAGTCTTTTAGTCTTAAAAGCCCGCCTGCTTCAAGCTGCCACCCCTGCCCCGTGTTAGCAACCTCAAAGGTGCAGCCATTTTCAAAGATGAAACAAGAGTTGTCTTTGCCCATGAAGAAAGCATCTGAAGCGGAATTAACAGTAAGTTCAAACGTGGTGTCATTGAAGTAGCCATAAAAATTATCCCCTGTTCGCAGACTATCTCCACAGACGAAATCCATGCCGTAAGTCTGTACCTGGCCTGTGAGTGTCAGATCGCCGCCGCCTGTCGTTGTCTCCCTTCCGCCCCTTGTGTAAGTCGACGGGGGTTCGCCGGTAGTTGCGTCCGCTGAAATCACCGTTACATGGTTAACGTCGCTAACGAACGCAAATGTTACGCCAGTGGCGCGCGTTCCCCTGTGAAGGTGAGAGACATAAACCGTATCACCCGCAACATCTATAACCAGTGCGGTATCCAGCAGGATCGCCGCCTTTGCCCATGTGTCATAAGGGGAGGTGTTTGAGCCTCCAACTGAATCAACGTAAATATCAGCCATATAACATCTAACTTGCTTGAAGAACGCCGGTTGCTGCGTTTGTATCTAGTGTTAACGTGCCAGCAATATTTCCAAAATTAGAAGTATTATCTAGCCTCTGGATAATCTTTGAAGTAGCTGGTGTTCCTGTATCATGATACCAAATAAAGAATCTACCGTTAGAAAAACCACTACCTGATTGCGCCCAAACTACATCATTGTGGGCAAACTCTGCTACAGTACCATCTAAAGCTAAAGTAACACCAGCAACAGTAGTGCCACCAGCAATATAGTTAGTACCTGAAACTTCATTGGCATCAGCATCATCAATAAAATCATCAGCATCAGCAGGTGTATAAGCACTTGTTACTATCATAACTTTAATAGTATCAGTATCTAAATCAATACCATTACCATTTAGTTGTTTCAATTTAAACTGAGGATAAATAACAGGTGTCGGCATTAATTCTCATCCTTTATTGGTACAGGAGCACATGCTACATATCTATAATATATCAACCAAGATTTTAGCTCTTTTATTTTTTTGGGATCAGTAGCTTGTTTCAAAGCAAGTTCAAATCTAGCTACTTGTTCTTTAGCTGTAAAAATAGCATTTTCATTAATGACTGTAACAGGAGCAGGTGTCTTGGGTGGTTTCGATTTAAAAAAAGAGAACATTAATGTATCCCACCTTTCATAAGAGTCACAGTTGGTGTATTACTAGCACCAACTACATCTACACCTAAACGAACATCAAAATTACCGTACAACTCTGCTATACGTACACCCGGTGTAGCATCGTCAAAAGCGACATCAGTTAATGATATAGCTGCTCCGCCCGGAAATCTTACTTGGACTACCCCTTTACCTGTAAACGTTCCTTCTACTATAGCTTGAAATCTGTGAAAATAAGTACCACGGAATGAAACCCAAGGAGTAAATTGGCCATCCGCGTCTAACGTCCACCTTTGTATAGCACTAGTCTCAACAAGAGCAACAGCAGCCATTTTTAAACCTTATAGTTCATATTTATGAGAGTTCATAAGTAAATTCACAGGCTAACAAGCCCTTAGAGTTCGATGCAGTAAATGCCCCGGTTCCAGCGAGATCGGTGCTTAAAGTAATGACCCCGCTTGTCTCCACCGTCGCTGTGAAAAGTCCTATAACTGAATTATCCTGTATTCTCAGAACAACTTTCTTAGCGGTATCCGGATGTAATTCAGACGGCAAACCCGTTAGCGTGCAAGTCCCTGTGTTACTGGCCCCGATAAGGTTTGTCGGTAGAGAAATTGTGACAACCCGATTGGTTTTCTTGAATGTAAAACTTGCTGTTTTCGGCTCATCAGATATGTCATCAGGATCAATAGTAAATGTACCCGCTAGATTACCAGAAAGATTAATGTTAGTGCGGACACCGTTATCCGTAAGTGGTCCTGTGATAGGAACCAAAGCAGCATGAGCTAATATATCACCATTAGTGACGTTTAATTGTGTAACATCTGAACCAATATTCCATGCGCCAATTGAACGACCACCTGATACTACATTCGCTATAATCCGATCTGTGCCAACAGAATCTCCAAATGTATAAGCAGCACTAGTTCCTTCCAACATGATATTATCAAACATATTATAGTGCGCTGTTTGGGTAGCTCCGGGATTAACGATAACATGTACACCAGCACCAGTAAGTTCTAATCTTGTTGCGCTAAATACAGCACTTTGACAATCAAATAATTCTATAAGAGCGGTAGCTGAACCAGAGGATTCAAGTTCTCCACCTATCCAACTAGAACCAGTAGAGGCTGCACCTGTCTCTCCCCAAAGTATCGTTCTTAGGTTAGCTCTACCAACACAACCTATATAAGAGTTTCCATTATGAGAGTTTGTTCCTACCCATCCTTGTAAACACCAACTAGATTCTGAATCTAAAGCAGTACCATAAAAAGCCTTCTCTACACGAATGCCTCCGGTTGCGTACCCTGTTGGAGTAGTTGCGCCAGAGGTAGTGCTGAATATAGGAGTATCCCCGTATACCATAACTCTGCTAATTCTCCACCAGTGAGCAAATCTAGTTTCACCAGAGTCAGGCTGTACATGTAATCCTTGTGCACCTACAGTAGACCATAAGAAGAAATCTTCTGTAGAGCAATACCCATAACCATCCCAATCAATACCAGAACTAGTTCCAGTTTGATGTACTACTGTAAACATACCAGAGCCACGTAGTCTTTGTTGTGTTTTCTGGAATTTTACTACAGTATTAAGCCTATAAGCAATATCAGGCGATCTTAGGTATACATCTCTAAATAATTTCAAAGCAGCATTAAAAGCAGGAGCATCGTCTGTAGAGTCGTCTCCTTTAGCATCAAACCATTCAATTAAACCTACGTTATTATGAATACGTCTTAGTACCCCACTAGCACCAGTACTATCTGAATCAGGAGCTACATAAATAGCTTTAGTAGTATCTAGTGTTACGTTAGCAGACTGATCTGTTGAATCCCAACGAAACAACCCTTCGTAACCATCACCAGTAGTAGTTCTACCAGAAATATAGACTTGAGTGGTTACAGTAAAATCAGTAACAGATAACGCAGCAGCTTCAGTTAAAGTATCAACAACAATTACTGCTTTTCTAAAAAACAGACTAGCGCCATCAGTGCCGAGCAATTTATCTTCATTACCGCTAAAAGTAGGCAGCACTACAGTAGAAGTAACTGTAACACCGTTCTTAACATCTAGCCATCTAGCAGCATCCGCATCAGAGCTAGGAGCAGGAAGATTAATAATCCTATTAGCGTTCATATCTAATAGATTGAGCATATTATTTGGTTCTACAGAAGGATTATCTCTGTATAAAACTTTAGAGTTAAACTCATTCGCAATCTTACTAAAATTGGAGTTTAACTCTGCTATTGATAAAAAACCAGAAGATATGTCGTTTAAAGCTAGCTTGGCCATTTTAACCTATGTTAAATTTGAAATATAGTTAATCTTTGCTCGATAGGCAGTTCTTATGTCAGATTTGACAATATTGCTATCCTAATTCATTAAGTAGTTCTACTTATCTACAAACTAATAACTACTTAATCAACTTAGTTTATACTATATTATAACATATTTTGAACTAAAAGTCAAGAGGTTTTTTACAGGTGGAAGAAAGATAGTAGGGTTATGATGTTAGAGTTGATTGTAGAATTAAAGTTAGTAAGCTATTTTATCGAGTTCATGCGAATTAAAGAATTTTATCGAGAAAATTTTAGCATCGCCTTCAGAAAGAAATGAAGCCCCTGACCCCCTTGCCTACCCTGTTCATACTAATCTTTAAAGCCTAAAAAAAATATTTTTGTCAGACTAGTCTTATCTGTCATACATACTACATCTGGTATGGTTTACGTTAACGTCAACATAGATATAGAGATTGTATGCGTTTGCATATAGGTTGTTAACTTAAATGTGGTTAATTGTGGGATACTCCACTAACTCCCTAGTCAAACCTATCTAACCTGTCTAACATGTTACTACTACACACTTCTACAATCATAGCTCGATGACCACCTATATCAAACCGATATATAGCATCTCGATATATGTTAACAGGGTCATCATTAGTTGTTTGTTAACCTGTGTCGTGCTACACCAGATCGCTACTCAAAACGGAGAGATGATATGAAAATGAGCAAAGTAGAAGAATGGCTACTAGTGGGTATGTTGATCGCACTTGTGGCGGCCTTGCCTACCGCAGGTTACCAAGCTTGCGTGTACGCCTATAGCACCACTGAAACAACAACTTCAAAATAGGGTCTTGACCCATTAACCAAAACAACCTATGTACCCGTTAGGTCGAACGCAAACGGCCTTGCGGGTGCTCTACCGAGCCTAAAGCATACAACGCGGTAGCGGACATGCGAGCGGTCACGCCGTATCAAGGGCGAAAGCTACAGAAACCTATTGGTGGTAGCGCAGTAACTCCCTGTAAATCGGTTCACTCCGCCACTATCTAGTCCTAATAGACTAGTCTATCTGACCATGCTCTGATAGTGATATGAGACTAACATCCTTGTATTGCTTAGGCGGGGTAGGCATAGCTGTATACCAAGTCAAGACACAATGCGATAAGCGGGTTACTTGGCTACTTGATCCAATTGAGGTTGGCATTTACACGGTTTTAAACGGTTAACTACCGTTGTCTATGCTCTTATGCGTAGCGCTCTAGAAAGGGGTTAGCTATGCGTGGTAATCTAGCACAAAATTTAATCGACAAATTCAATCAAGAAAGCGAAAACAGTAGTAGGTTTACACCTGCTGAAAGAGTTAGAATTGAGTATCTAGTGCTTGAATTAATTGACTCAATGGATTCTGAAAACGCTGCTAAAATAGTGTTGAACAACGCACAAAGGCGGTCGCATGTACTGCGTAACGAACTAGCAGACATTGATGAAATGTTACAGTTCCTTGCATAATATAATAGCGCTACGTATTAGAGTGTAGTCAATGGTGGCTATGCTATATAACTTGAAAGGGCTATATATTATGTCTATTAAAATCACTACCAAGAAACAGTTTGATGCATTGTGCAAAACTATCACTGATGCTACGCACAAGCTTACTGATTCAATTCAAGCTTGTATTGTATACGCGTTTGATCAGGCTAGAACGCATGACAATTACGACGCCATGCAACGCTTGCTACAAGCGCTATATACCGGCAGAGTGTACAGTGAGACAGCCGCAGTCAGCAAATACGTTGCGGCGCACGGACCTTTCGCTATCCGTAGGGAAAAGGGTGAGGCCGGCACGATCATATCTGTTAAAAAGGATAAGACACCATCGCGCATGGCGTGGGCAGATTTAATTGTAACTTACTACAATTGGTCACAGCCAATGGCGGACAAGGCACTTGATTTAATCACAGCATCGAAGCGTGTAATATCGCTTGTTGAACATGCGAAGGCTGATCTTCCGCCGAAGGAATATGACGTTTTCCGTGACAAGACAATCGAAGCACTCGGTGACACAACAGAAGTTGTTGAAGATTCTCTCTCCGCCGCCGTAGCAGCGTAACGGTTACCCTAGCAGCTTTTCCCCTAAGCTGCATTAACTTGCAGGTAGTATCCTATTATGGTGCTACCTGTCTTTTTGTGCAACTCAAAGGGGTACTATCATGAAAGGCGCGTGTGCTTCTTGCGTTGTGTTCCTATGTAGGAGCACAGCCATATAAAAAAAATTAGTAGATTATTAAAGTGCATTAATCCACCAATACCTTAGCTATTCTTGCTATTCTAATATTCCCACCAACTGAAAGGCAACAGCCATGAATAATTTAAGCTGATTTCTATACGTTGTTGATGTAATAAGCTCTGTTAACTTCTTTGTGGAGTTTATAGCTGTTATATCTTCAATCACATTAGCTGCTATTTTTATAATAGCTTGTATCAATAAACAAATGTCTCAAGAATACCCAGATTCCCCAGAATCAAAGAAAGAATTAAATCTTGCAAAAAGATTATTCTCTATTTTACCTAAACTTTTTATAACAGTTGTAATCTTTATGTCTTTGACAATTATTGTCCCTTCAACTAAGACCATGTACCTCATTGCCGGGTCTGAAATAGGTGAAGGAATTGTAGTTTCTGAAACAGGTAAGCGAGTTCAAGAAGCTATCAATAAAAAACTGGATGAATATTTAACTGAACCTGAATAGTGCGCCAAGCACGGGTAATCGTGTAATCATCGTCAGAGCGTATCGGTTATATAGGGCCGTTTGACTATATAACATTAAAACACAATTCAGGACTGATCCTGATGATGTGTGATGCTGACATCTTAACGATAGATAAAATATTGTGGTAATAACGGGCACAATTAGCTAGCTTATGAAAAGTCTAGCCGCACTATTCAATTTAATTGGAGCAAATTTAATGATGGTATGTGATGTATGTTTCAGCCATGTTGAGGAATTGTTTAAAGTACTACCACTGTATAAAAGCAAGGGTATACATGATATATGCAAAAAGAGCTAGTCGTTTTCTAATGCAAAAGCAAGCACATTATGAACACGTACGTTCTAATTTGTATCGTGAAAAGGATCAATCATGTTAACAACATTAAGAGAAATACGCGCCGTCTTTAATAGCCTACCAAAATCAGTCATACCAGAAGATACATTAGTGGAATTTAATGCGCGTTATCTAGCACAGACAAGAGGACCAATGCGTTTTGCTGAATTAAAATTTTACGATAGCCAGCGTCGCCGCCTTTTAAATCCTAGTGCAGATGTTGCAGTAATACGTGTCTATTTAGTCGGAGATATGACATGAAAGACTTAGTTCAAGTCCTCAATCCTAAAACAAACAGGTATGTTCTAATAGACAAGGCTATCGGAGTAATACTTAAATCCAAGAGAACTATTGGGCCATACAAGAATATTCTTATAGCTAAGTGAGGATACCTATGATGATACACACTGTTATAACTTGGCTTCCGCTTGAAGAACTACCTCCACCAGCAGGATCCTCAAACGGGAATCAAATTTTATTCTATGGTAAACAAAACAACCATGAATACGCGCTATTAAGATACGAGGAACTTTACGATGAGGCAGAAGATACTTGGAGGGACGCTTGGTTAGATTTAAGTCAATCCGAATATGATCTTAAAGGATTGTTTATATATTTTTCTCATTGGGCCTTGCCAGAGCCACCAATAATTAAAGGAGATTAGCATGAAAAAATTATATGTCTTACCTTTTCTGTTCTTGTTAATAGCGTGTGGCAAAACTAATGAAGAGGTTAGATCATACTACTTGTATGTGCAACAAAGCATATCACATGTAGAGGAAAATAGCGCGCATCATATAACATCAGGAGTTTATAGTTATAAAAAACTTGATGGTTGCTTGTCTGATTTGAAAAAAATAACACAAGCTGCTACAATAATAGATGACGCTGCTAATTTTATTGCATTTTGTAGACCTAGCTAAAGGATACCCATCATGGTTAAAGAACTAGTATTAAATAAATGCAACCCTTTGCAAACAGAAATCATAACACGCAATGGTCGTGAAGCTTTTATACTTAAAATTCTACCAAATGGTATAATCAAAGCTAGAATATCTAACACTATATATCATTATACACCTGATGGCAGGTATTCATCTTTTTTCGTGAGTGAATTTGATTTAATAAATGCCCCAAAAAAAGAAGAAATAAATACAGTTTGGGTTAATATTCACGAAGAAAATGTATACGTTAATTACGAAATAGCTGGAAAGAAAGTTTATGTAGGCTACGCGTATACATCTGAACAATTAGCTGATCAGGCGTGTATTAACACTAGAATAATGGGTGATAGAGTAGCTTGTGTAGAAATAACATACAAAAAAGGAGATGGAATATGACACTGGTGTTAGATAAGAACAAACCTTTGAAGACAAAAATCATGACATGTAGTGGTTGTAAAGCTGAGCTAGTTAAAATTTATCCAAGTGGTATAATTATGGTTAGTATTGGCCAACCATACATACGTAAGGTATACTGTTGCCTTCCTAATGGCAGATATTTAAAAGAAAAATCTAGTGGGTTTGATATAATAAACGCACCAAAAAAAGAAAATAGAGTTTGGGTTAACATGCCTGTATCACATTTGTTTAAGCTTCCATCGTTAGAAGATGTTACTATAATCGGCATATAGGAAATTAAACATGTTCAAAGAAATATTTTTTACACAAGGCGCGGCTGCTGAACGTTGGCTAACCATACTACTTGAACAAGGTTGCCAGCGTTTGGTTTTCATTCTAGAAAAATGTAATATATTCGACACTGAAGGCATGATCTACGCTGTACTCCCATCACACTATAAACTAACTAACAAAAATTTTGAACGAGGTTATGAAAAATGGGACAACTATCATATAAGTTATTGTTTTGATTATAATATGCGCTTTATTCGTATTGCTTATTATGAACCACTAGTGGAAAGATTGTTAATAGAGTCTAGTAATAGAGAGAAATAGGAGAAATAGAATGAATGATCTTAAACCATGCCCGTTATGTGCAAATGCCACGGCTAAAGAAAAGTTGAGGATGGTAGAGGAAATAACGCTACTACTTGGTGTTTATTCTAACCATCACAATGCTGTTATAGCTTTGCAATCTTGTTTGGAAGCAATTAATGATGATTAAGGGCGTGTTCATCTATTTGGTAAAGACTGGTCTAAATTGAGAGGCGAGAAAGCGGACTCGAAACCCGCACACGCCCGCTAATCGAACTCGAACCTCAAACTTATAGAGGGATAAAATAATGTGGTCAATATACCTAGTACCTAAGAAAAAAAGAAAAACAAAACCAGTATCAACTAGGCGACAAAAAAATTTTGCGCTAAAACTATTGCCTAAAAAGATAGTGCCTTTATATGGAGAACGATTTAAACAATGGAGTACTAAATGAAATCACATATAACATTTTATGGGTCACTTCGTCGCTCACACCCAATGTTTTATAGATTAAAATTGGATGAACATTTACGTTTTGTTAGTAGATGCAAAATTCATGGAAGATTATATGATCTTGGTAGCTACCCTGGTTTAACTATAGGTGGAGGTAAAGTTGCAGGTGAACTATACGAAGTAATTAATGAAGATTGTATAAAAAGATTAGATACGTATGAAGGGTTTTCAACAGCAAGTAAACACAGTCTTTATATTCGCAGACATATAAGGCTTATAGCACCACAAGTATATTCTTGGGTGTACATTTATAATCACAATGTTTTGTCCACCCAATTAATTAGTTGCGGTGATTGGAATAAATATTTGAACGCAAAACAGAAGGTGAAAACATGCCTGTAATTGGATACACAAACTACAGTTGGGGTTACAAAGGAGACTACCCTGCGCAGACACAAAGGATGATGGATATTGCTGTAGCTATAGCTAAAGAAGCCAATAGTATACAGCCTACCACACCTAGACAAGGCGCTGTTTTAAGACTATCATCAGGTGTTTACTACCAAAGCAGTAATATACTAAATAAAAAACATATGATACAAACAGGTTTTAAACACGACGCGCATTATTTACATGCTGAAATGGCAGTATTATTAAAAGCTTTAAAAGAAGTAGACGATGTTAGCTACGCCACATTATATGTTGCCAAGATGTTTTATAATAAAAATATTGGCAATGGTAAACCTTGTATAGGTTGCGAGAAAGTATTAAAAAAACGGGGTATTACTAGATTCTTTTATACAAAATTAAATTTTGATTAGGATAATATTATGCTTAATTGTTATGTTGAAGGGACAGATAAGTCTGTTGAAAGAATGTTTAAGACAATGGGTTTTGAAATAACAGACTATATCAACAACAGTAATTTAGTTTGTTTAACAGGAGGTTCTGATATCAGCCCACAATTGTATATGCAACAGAATATGTCATCTTATCCTAATGAACAAAGAGATTTACGTGAAATAGGTGTGTATAATTATTCATTAATACATAAAATACCTATTATTGGTATTTGTAGAGGCGCTCAACTTATTAATGTAATGGCTGGTGGTTGTATGGTGCAAGATATAAGTGGTCATTTTATGGATCATGAGTTAGTGTATAAAAATAGAAGTTACTGGTGTTCATCTGTTCACCACCAAGAAATGGTGCCAACAAAAGATTGTAATTTTATATTAAGGGCAGATGATGGGATAGCAGAAGTTGTTTACTATAATCATATTAATGCACTAGGTTTTCAAGGTCACCCTGAATACCAATCCTACGGTGAAACTACAGAACTTTTTGAAAAACTAATGAATGAATTTTTATTAGGATAAAACTATGAAACAAAAATATATAGATATAATAGTTAATTCTAAAGACCATCGTAATCTAAATCATTCACAATACGCTGCTGTAGAAAATACAGAACTTATACTTTGTCAACCAGGTCCAGGTTGTTATGCTCATATGTTGGATATCTGTGATAATAAAAGAGAATTTTATACTTTTATTTATATTAACGGAAAACAAAAAAGAGATTTGTTTGTTAAATATCTAAATCTTTTGAAAAAAACTGTTTACTTTAAAGCAGTTAAAGAATATGTTATAGTTAACTTAAGTAAAGTTATATGTAAAAGTTTATTTATATTTTCGTTTGATACTGATGCACCAGCCGTACTAGTTTACAGTAATATGAACGCCACACGTTTATACATACACTATCCTAATGTATCTAGTTCTTTTTTAAAATTATGTAGCTATAAAGTTGAACCAATACTAGCTTTATGGTTATCGCATTTATTTAATGAAGATTTTGTACCTATTTCAACTTGTGGTGAAGAAGCAGTTTTTAATTATGATGATGTTATAAATATAAAAAGATTATTATCACAAGATTACAATCTTTGTAGCAATACAAAATTTAAAAAAGCAGAACACTACAGAGGATGCAATAATATGTTTAGATCAAAAAGTCAGAGAAAGATAGGACAATTTTATGAATTAATAAATTTACGTGGAGGCTCTTCAAAATTTAAAAAGTATTCCTATGAAGATAATTTAGAATTTGTTTTAAATGAAATTAGAAAATTTTGATAGCAAATTAAAACATTTAGTAACTTATATGAAGGAAAACCAATGTGTGGACTTATTGGAATTGCCGGTGATATAACATATAAAACTATGAAAGCATTTGACAACCTATTAAAAGTAGGTTCGTTACGTGGCGAGCATTCAGCAGGTGTAGGTGTTATTCATGATGACAATACGTATACTCTAGTAAAGGATATCGGGACTGGTTTTGATTTAGCAAATAATCCTTTGTATACTTCTGCTATTAAAAACATACACGATATTCAATGTATCATCGGTCATAATAGAGCTGCTACTATTGGTCGTATTAATAAATTCAACGCCCACCCTTTTGTAAGTGGTATGATTCTTGGCGCGCATAACGGAACTTTAAAAAACAAGGGTTCTTTAACAGATAATTCTAAATTTGAAACTGATAGCGAAACTATAATCAATCATATTAATATTAATAAAAATCCTATAAAAACATTAGAACTTTTACGTGGAGCTTACGCTTTAACTTGGTTTGATTTTAATGAACAAACTATAAATTTTGCACGTAATTATGAGCGTGATCTTTATTTCTGTTATATAGAAAAAACAACTATTATGTGGTGTAGTGAAAAAGACATGCTAGAATTTGTATTATTAAGAAATAGTGTAGAATATGATGACATTTTATTACTAAAAGTTGGTAAAATATTTTCTGCTAATATTGATGATAAGGGAATAATAGAAAAAGAAGTAAAAACATTTACACCTGCTAAAGATGTTGCTTATTCAAGTATGTATGATCATAACAAAGGTCTAAACACTAAACCTATAAATAGAAAAGTACTGCCTTTTAATAGACCTGCCACTAAAGCACCTAATACAAAACATATGTCTAAAAAAGCTTTTAATGCACACACTAGAGGCGGTACCTGTGCGTGGTGCGACGCAACTATTTTATTTAAGGATAGAAACAAAATTCTTTTTCTTATAGAAGAAGGCGCTTTGTGTACTAGTTGTTGCGCTGATAAAGCTATAGTAGAAGATGAAATGTTTAAAGCTATGATTATGAAAAGGTAATTACAATGTTAAAAGTTGGCTGCGATCCTGAAGTATTTATTGTAAATAATAACGGTGAATTTATAAATGCGCATGGTTTAATACCGGGTACAAAACAAGAACCCTACCCTGTTAAAGGTGGTGCTGTGCAAGTAGATGGTATGGCTGCTGAATACAATACAAAACCTGTAAATACAGTAGAAGATTTTATTGAAATTAATAAGGTAGTACAAAAAGAATTGTGTAAATTAATACCAAAAGATTTAAAGATAGCAAAAGTTCCTGTAGCTATTTTTGATGAGGAATATTACAATAAACAGCCAGAAATATCTAAAGAGCTAGGGTGCGCATCTGATTTTAATGCTTATAGTATGACTATAAATGATCCACCTAAAACAGATAAGCCTTTTCGTACAGCAGCAGGTCATTTGCATTTAGGGTTTACTAAATTAAAAGATGAATTTGAATTTGAACATATAGAGCGGTGTTGTGAAATTGTTAAATATTTAGATATGTTTCTAGGTCTGCCTTCTTTATTTTATGATATGGATAGTAGGCGTCGTAACTTATATGGTAAAGCAGGTTCTTTTAGACCAAAAAAATATGGTTTAGAATACAGGGTGTTATCTAATTATTGGTTAAACGATGATAAATTTATATACAAAATTTTTGAAGGATTAAATAATACTTTAAATAAGTTTTCATTTAATCCTATTTATAATTTACCTGATGTGGAAGATATTATTAATAGTAATGATAAAATAGAAGCTATCAAAATTATTAGGAGTGTTGGCTATGATTATTGATTCAATCACAGAACTTAATCATAGGTTACGAGGTAGTACAGTCAAATACAAAGATAACATGGTTAATTTTGATAAATACACTGACAGAGTTTTTTATTATAACAATGGTGAAGAAGGTTTTAGTGAAAAGATTTATAGTTTATCTAGTTTTAATAAATTAGTTGATTATTCTATAAATCCTTGTGGTTTTTCTGAATTTAATAAAGATTCTTTTTTTTATATAATAAAGAACCCAAGACGACAATACAAATATGGTATAACAAGTGCCAATACTTTTGTAAGTGATTTTAATGGGAATTGCCAGAGTTTACAAGCTAATTATGTAATGGAAAAGAATTTTTATAATAATATTATTAAAAATATTTATCCTGATTTATCTTACTGTAAAAATATTTTAAAAGAAGATACAGATATTGCAGCTTTTGATAAAGATTTTGGTTTGTTTAAGTTTCATAATATGGTATACGTTAGGTATAGATTAGAAACAATAGGCTATCTCGAAGATAACAGCATAAAATTATCCTATAAATACAGATATTTAAAAGAATTACTAGATGAGAAAGGTTTAAGAAATGAAATTATTGCGTGATTATTTACAAGCTAATACTAGACATTTTAAAGAAGAAATTGGTGTCGAAATAGAAATGACTGGCACTAATTTACCACACTATACCGAGGGAAATTGGATTGTCACACAGGATGGCAGTGTTCCAAATGGTTTAGAATACCTTTTTAAACAACCACAAAATTTTGATGAAGCTATGAGTTCTATTGAAGAACTTTATCATATATTTACAATAACGCACTCTAAATTAAAACCAAATAGCACATGTTCTACACATGTACATATCAATGTTCAAGATATGACAATACCACAGATACTAAATTTTTATATTTTAGCAGGAATTTTTGAACCTACTTTAGTTGATTACTGTGGTGCCTCTAGACATAACAATATTTTCTGTATGTCTATACAAAATGCTTATGGTATGGTTCATCTTTTAACAGAAGTTATAAATAACCAACAGTTGTTTGACCTTCTGCGAAATGACAGAGAAATACGATATAGCTTTTGTAATTTAGCAAGTGTACCAAAATTTGGTTCCGTAGAATTTAGAGGTATGCGTGCTACTAAAAACCCAGAACCTATAAAAATATGGTGTAAAGCATTGTTAAATTTAAGAAAATTTTCTTTAGAATACACTGACCCTACTAATATAATAAGAGATTTTTCTGAGATTGGACATGAAGAAATGTTTCAAAAAGTATTTAAAGGTCTTAGAAATTTTAAACCATTTTCGTATTACGATTCATTAAGATACTTACAAGGACTTGCTTTCTTATTAAATCATGATGAACGTATACTATTAGACAAAAAATTTAATATTTATAATAAGGATAGATGATGCCTAGAATAACAATGCGAGTAGTATTTGATGAAGAAACCACTATTGCAACAATAGCACCATCATTTAATACAACGATAACAAACCAGCCTAGGCTCCGCCCAAAAAAGAAATCTCAAAATTCTTTTAAAGTTAAAAGAGTAAGAATCCTACCTTACAAAGCATCAAGCCAATCTGCTAAAAATTTGTCTCAAGCTTTAGATGCGCCAAGGATAAAATTAAAAAACAGTAACTACGAACATTTAAGTGGTGATGTTATAATAAATTGGGGAGGTTCTACAGCTTATGCTAGTAGAATATGTTCACCTGAAATAAATATAAGTAATCATCCTACTATTATTAGTGAAGGCTCAAAAAATATCAAAGTTTTAAATCCAGCGCGTATTGTGTGTAATATAGTAGACAAAGCTAAATTTTTTAGGGTGTTATCTCAAGGGTTACATACATCTAATTTAATACCATTTACTTCATCTACTGCAACAGTAAGTAAATGGTTAGAAAACCATAAGGTTGTGGGGCGCACAATACTTAAAGGTAGCGGCGGTGCTGGTATTATAATACTTAGTAATAAAGAAGATTTACAACAACATTATAGTTCAATTAAATTGTATACTATGTATATTAAAAAACAAGATGAATACAGAGTTCATATATTTAATGGTGAAATATTTGATATACAAAAAAAGAAGCGTAATTTAAATTGTGATAACCCTAATTGGGAAATTAGAAATCATGAAAATGGTTTTATCTTTGCAAGAGAAAATGTTAAACCACCATTCTGTGTTTTAAAAATGGCAACTGATGCTATGAGCATATCTTGTTTAAATTTTGGTGCTGTTGATGTTATATACAACAAACAAAAAGATAAAGCTTACGTATTAGAAATAAACACCGCGCCCGGATTAGAAGGAGAAACTTTAAATAATTATATTAATGTATTTAAAAATTATATTGAAACTTTAACTTGACAAATTAATTAATCTAATATATAATAATAATATAAGGGATAGAAACTATGTCAATTACAAATTGTGATATATGTGATAGTAGAAATAATTTAACAACTAAATATAGTAAGAAAGAAAGGAAATTTAATACACTTTGTAATATTTGCCTTACTTCTATACAAGAAGCAATAGCAGAACACGATAATAATAGGGAACCAAATGGTATTCCTTATATTACTGAAGTTCTATGAAACGATCTTCCCAAAAAGTAATATCAAATCAACCCTGCCCCTGTGGCAAAAGCAACAGCTACGCTGTCTATGAAGATGGTAGTGGCTATTGTTTTTATGTTGGCTGTAATCATTATACACCACCTAAAATCAAGGAAATAAAAGTGACAGTTATATCTAAAGAAGGATCGTATAAAGCATTACCTAATCGTGGTCTAAAAGTAGAAGAATTAAAGTTCTTTGGTATCACTGTATTCTCAAAGAAAGGAATTATAACACACCATAGGTACCCTTACTATAATAAAAAAACAGACAGCATTGCCGCTGTCAAAATAAGAGATTGTTCCGCTAAGGAAAAAAGAAACAAAGGTGTAAAAGGTATACGTAGTTTCTTTTGGCAAGGTGATAACAATAACATAGGTTTATTTGGTCAAAATCTTTTTAATAAGGGCGGTAAGTTTCTAACCATCACTGAAGGGGAATTAGACGCGGTGGCTACGTTTACTCTGTTAGGTTCTAAGTACCCTGTTGTTTCTTTAGTCAATGGCGCTGGCGGTGCTCTGAGGGACGCACAAGAGCATTATGAATATATTAATAGCTTCGATACTATAGTGCTGTGTTTAGATGCTGATGAACAAGGCAACAAAGCAAGCAAACAAATAGCAAAATTGTTACCGGGAAAAGTAAAGATCATGCGTATGCGGCATGGTAAGGATGCATGTGAATATTTAGGTAACGGTTTATTAAAAGAATTTACTAACGAATGGTGGAGATCAGACCTATACACACCTGATGGTATCATTATGGGCGCTCAAATAGCTGAGTTGGCATTACAACGCCCTGCTAAAGGTACTGAACTAGTGTGGCCACGTGTTAGTCGTTTGACTAAAGGAATAAGAAAGCATGAACTATGGAGTTTTATAGCTGGTACTGGTAGTGGTAAAACTACACTGTTACATGAGATTGCTTATCATATGATGGTTGAAAATGATAAACGTTGTGGTTTGTTATTATTAGAAGAACCGCCTTCTATTACAGCACAGAAATTTTATGGTAAAGATGTTGATAAGAGATTAGAGTTAGATGATTTCGATATAGATAGAGGCGATATAATAAAGACCGCACCTAACAAAGATAAGCTTGAGAAAAATCTAGTTATATTCGATCATAGTGGTGTTAGTGATTTTGAAAGTATAATGGAAAAAATTAACTACTTTGTTAATGGTTTAAATTGTGAGTACATTTTCTTAGATCATATAACTGCTCTTGCAGAGGGCAAAGAAAGCGATGTTAATAATAGATGCCATTATATGTTTGAGGAATTCAACAGGTTGTTAATGAATAAACCTTTGTCTATGTTTATTGTATCGCATACCAGAAAGCTATCTGGCAAACCAGCAGAAGAAGGTGGGCGTGTAACATTAGATGATGCTTATGGTAGCGGTGCTATAAAACAAAGAAGCAACTTTGTGTTTGCTTTAGAAGGTAACCAGCAAGCAGAAGATGTTGATGAACGTAACACTAGATATTTGCGTTGTTTAAAAGATAGAAACACAGGTATGGCTACTGGTCATGTTGTACCTTTGAGATTCATTTCTACTACAGGAAGATTAATTGAATTTGAGGAGCAATTTTGATATGAAAACTAACTTAGCTAAACTATGAGGTAATATTATGACAAACACTATGACTGAGCTGATTGAGAAAGTGGAGCCGTACATTTGCGCATTTTGTGGTGGGAACACCAAGAGCGAAGATGACATGTGGAAACATTTGAGAGATGAGCACGACATTCCCATACCCGAGGGCATGATCAAAGCAGCACAATTTTAAGGAGGTAATATGAATGCGTATAGTATTAGATATAGAAACAGATGCCTTGAAACCAGAAGATGTCAAAAATATTTGGTGTATAGTAGCGTATGATGTTGACAGGGATGATTATCATGTTTTTACTAGGGATAATATGGGCGATTTCAATTCTTTTGCGGAAGGGATAACAGAATTATGGGGTCATAATGTAATAAGATATGATGTACCTATACTACAAAGAATTTTAGATACTAAATTAAAATTTAAAACTATAAAAGATACTTTAGTTTTATCACGTATGTTTCATTCAACCACAAAGAAGCACAGTCTTGATGAATGGGGTAAAAGATTCCAATTCAAAAAAGACAGGTTCAGTGACTTCACTAAATTCTCCCCTGAATTGTTACAACGCTGTAAAATAGATGTTAAGATTAATTCCCTGTTAAGAGAAGAATTGTTGCAGCATTGGGGTAACCACTCTGAATATAGTATAAACTTAGAGCATATTGTCACTTATATTCTATCTAAACAACAAGACAACGGTTTCTATTTCAACAGAAAAGATGCGCTGTTGTTATTAAATGAAATAGAAACACAACTTCAAACTATGAAGAAAAGCTTTGATGAATGTTTCCCACCTAAAGAAGAAATCTTCATACCTAAAGTTAATCGTCCTGATCTAGGGTACATTAAAGGTGAGCCTATAAAAAAGTTGCATCCCTTTAATCCTAGTTCATCTTTGCAAATTATAGAGCGCCTTGAGGGCTCATGGAAACCAACACTTAAAACACCTACAGGCAGACCTAAAGTTTGTGAGGAAAATTTAAACACACTGCTTCCTAATGCACCTGTAGCAGCTAAGAACATAGTTAAATGGTTGATTCTTAGTAACAGAAAGAACATGCTCAATAATTGGGTGGCTAACTTAGAGGAAGATGATAGGATACACGGTAGCATCTTTAGTATAGGAGCGTGGTCGCATCGTATGGCGCATCTGCACCCTAACACTGCTAATATACCAACTACTATAAATAGAAAAGGGGTGGAGCAATTGTATGGTAGGCGTATGCGCTCTATGTGGTGTGTACCAGAAGGTAAAGTATTATTAGGTACTGATGTATCAGGAGCGCAACTACGTGTGCTAGCGCATCATATTGATCACCCTGAATTCACTGCTATGGTGACAGCAGACAAAACTTCTGATAATGAGATACACAAACGAAATGCAAAATTGTTAGAACCATTTGGTTGTAAGAATAGAGATACTGCTAAAACTTTTATATACGCTTTATTCCTTGGTGCTGGTGCACGTATGGCAGGACAAATACTAGGCTGTAGCACAAAAAGAGGGCAGTTTGCCCAAGATAAATTTATAGCCGAGACACCGGGTTTTCCTAAGTTTATGCGCAAGTTGGATCGTGTTACTAAACAGGGTTACATACTAGGATTAGATGGTAGACATGTGCCTGTACCTAGTAGACATCTAGCTATGACAGCTTATTTGCAAAGTGGTGAAGCTATAATTATTAAACAAGCTTACAAAAGCTGGTATTTTAAAGCATTAAAACAAGGTATAGATTTTAAAAATGTAGGAGTAATACATGATGAATTTCAAACAGAGTGCAATCCAGAAGATGCCGATAAGTTAGGTGAGATACAAGTAAATAGTATAATTAGAGCAGGAGAAATACTACATATGAGGGTGCCACTAGATGCTGAATACAAAATAGGGGCCAACTGGTCAGAAACTCATTGACACTGTATTTAATACATGGTATAATACTTATAGAAACTAAGGAAAGGTTTATAAAATGACAGGTACAATAATTGTAACAGGTGAGTTATTCTTTCCATTCTTACTAAAGAAGAATGAATTAAAGGATAAGTACTCTGTTGATATTGGTAAATTAAATAAAGCTGATCTTAAAAAACTTAAAGATTTTGGTGTTGATAACGATATTAAATCTAAAAAGGATGATTGGGGGCGTGGTAATTATATAACAGTTGCTTCTTCTCTACCAATTACAAATTTGAAATTTAATTCAAATCAGTTTTTATCAGAAGGAGAACTTTCAAAATTAGGCAATGGTACTAAAGTTAAAGTTCTTCTTGGTAAGTACGCTACAGCGTCTTATGGTACGTTCCTTAGTTTCATTGGCGCTAAAGTACTAGAAGCTGTATGGTACGAGGTTAGCGGAGATGATTCAGAGCTGTACGCTGATGAAGATGACACTACTGCCGCTGAAGCTTTTGATAATGCCGCTCCTGTTGGAAATTTAGGTGATGAAGATGACGATGAAATACCGTTTTAATTAATACTAGTTGGGACGTAGGGTACATGGAGATAGCTGCCATGTTCAGCCTTACGAGCGCTATCAAGGCGAGGTGAGGGGGCAGGTAGTGCATTTTATAGGAGATAAAAATGCTAGAGAATATATTAATAATACTAGGAATAATTTGTATTATTATTGTAGGTTTTACTGTTTGGTTTGCTTCTAAACTAGCACCAAACTTTGGAAGAAGTAAAAGGAAATAATATGGAAGAGGACCCTTTAGCATTCCTAGTAGTCTTTTTTTTAGTGGTCATAATAATTATCGTTTTTGTATTCTAAATTAATTTATTGATAAGGAAATAATATGTTTGGAGAAACTGTAGGAACGTTGTCACTCGATGAATACCAGAGTAGGGCAGTTGATTTTGCTATGTATCCTGATAACATAGGTATTGCTTATACTACATTAGGACTAACTGGTGAAGCAGGTGAGGTAGCAGAAAAAGTTAAAAAGTATATTAGAAAACATGGTAGTTCTGATCTTTCTTTTGGTGGGCTTATTAGAAATAAAGGTATAGCTAAAGAACTTGGTGATGTACTATGGTATTTAGCTAATCTTTCCAATGAACTTGGTTACACCTTACAAGAAATAGCTGAGATTAATTTAAATAAACTTAATAATAGGGAGAAACGAGATGTTATTGTTGGCGAGGGAGACAATAGATGAAAGTCGGTGATCTCTATTATATTGAGTGGATAGACCATTGTCAACTTGTAGGACACCCATGGTATTATGAAAGTGATTTAGATAAACTAAAACCAGTTGTTAACATGACTATTGGTTGGATATACACAATCGAAGATGAATATATTACAATGTATTCTGAAAAAACAAAAAATAGTAGTAATTATGGGACACCACAGTGCATTCTTAGAAATTGTATAACTAAAAAAACTAAAGTACCTCAAAAGCGTGTAGGTAAAAAATGAATATAACTGATTTCAGAAAAGAAATAGATAGTAAATATAAAAACTGGATTTTTGAACAATGTACGATTTGTTTAGGCTATGGTATCGTGGGTGATTATGGTAAAGGAGATGATTTTTATGGGGATATTGAGTGTTCTAGCTGTCGCGGAAAGGGACACATTTGGATTTCTCCAAAAGGGCGTATAGCGGATTATCCAGGTGGTCCGTTTAGGGGTCAAAAATGAAAAATTTAATTGATAATATATACAAAGTAATCGACGAAGGGGTAGATGATACAGAAGATGCTGTTGAAGATTTCTGTAATTCTGCTAGAGAACTCTTAACAAGACGACTGTCTCCACAAAAGCCTTGGAGGAATAATTTAATATTTTCTTCTATTGGACAATGTGTCCGTAAACAATACTATCAATTTCATGGAGTACAAGGCGAGAAGCTAGAACCACATACTAAATTAAAATTTATATACGGTGATATTATAGAACTGCTTCTTATCGCCTTAGTTAAGTTAGCAGGATATGAAACTCGTGGCGAACAAGACTTGTTATCATTAGATGGTGTACGCGGTAGACGTGATGTTGTAATTAATAATCATAATGTTGATATCAAATCAGCTAGTACTTATTCTTTTAAAAAGTTTCAAACTGGTGCTATACAAGAAGATGATCCTTTTGGTTATATGATGCAGTTGGCTTGTTACTTAGAAGCTGCTGATGATGTTAATAAAGATACAACATATAACCTTGTAATGGATAAACAACATGGACACATAACTTTATTTGAACCATTAATGCTTCCTAATGCTGCTGAGAGAATAAAAGAAGTTAAAAATATAGTAGCACAAGACACACCACCTGAACGCCCATACGAACCAGTACCAGAAGGCAAGGCAGGTAATATGAAGCTTCCTGTTACTTGCTCCTACTGTCAATTTAAGAAAACATGTTGGGAAGGTTTAAGAGGGTTTGCGTATTCTAATGGGCCTGTTTATCTTACGAATGTAGAGAAGCTGCCTAAAGTACCAGAGTTCGCACTATGAAAACATCATCAAGAAAAGCTAAAGGACGTAGACTTCAGCAGTGGGTAAGAGATTATATATTATTTTTATACTCAGATATGTTGGATGCTGATGATGTACGATCAACCCCAATGGGTGTAACAGGTGAGGATATACAGCTTTCGCCCCATGCTAGATGCCATCTAATGCAGATACAAATAGAATGTAAAAACCATAAAAAAATAACTAACATTTGGGATCATTATAAACAAGCTAAACAGCATGGTAATTATGAACCAGTGTTAGTTATTAAAGAAAACAGAGAGAAACCATTAGTTGTAGTAGACGCAAAATTCTTTTTTCATTTACTAAATGGGATTATATAATATGACTGAAAAAACAATTTCAGATAAACTAAAATGGACTTTGTTACCTTGGGTTGCACTAGAAGAAGTAGTTAAAGTTCTTATGTTTGGCGCTGTAAAACACGGAGATTTTGGTTGGTTAATGGGTGACGCAAATTCAGCAGAAAATATTAACAAAAATTATAATGCTGCTCTTAGACATGTAATTAAATGGCGTCAAAATGATTTAGATAAAGAAACAGGCTACTCACATTTAGCACATGCTGTGTGCCGTTTACTATTTATAATAACAATAATTAAATTAGGAAACAAAAATGCGGACACATCTGATAATTCCTGATGTACAAGCGCGAGAAGGCGTTCCTTTAGTACATCTCGAAGCACTAGGTAATTTTATAGTAGAACATAAACCTGATGTTATCGTGTGCCTTGGAGACTTCGCTGATATGGAGTCACTTTGTTCATATGATAAAGGAAAGCGTACATTTGAAGGTCGTAGATATAATAAAGATATTAAAGCTGCGCACAAGGCTATGGAAACTTTATTAAAACCTATCAATGATTATAACAAACAGCGTAGACAAAATAAAAAATCTTTGTATAAACCAGAAAAACACCTGTGTCTCGGCAACCATGAATACAGGATAATCCGTGTTACACAATACAGTCCTGAAATGGATGGTGTTATATCTATTTCTGATCTAAAGTACAAAGAATATGGATGGAAAGTTTATACTTATAATGAAATGGTATTTATAGATGGTGTAGCTTACACACATTTTGTTAAGAATAAAAATAGTGAAACACCTAGAGCATCAATTAAAGCTGCTGTAGTAGACCTTATGCACTCAGTTACATGTGGGCATAAACCTATTCTAGATATTTATGCTCATGTTACAGGTGATTTAAGAAATATATGGGGGATACAAGCAGGATCATTCTATTTACATGACGAGGATTATAGAGGATATCAAGGTAACAAGCATTGGCGTGGTATTATTTATAAAAATAACGTACACAATGGGGATTTTGATCCTACATTTATTAAGGTGAGCAATCTTATTAGAGACTATTTATAATTAATCATGTACAAAGAAATTATCATAGACGCAATTAAATATCAAGTTGATCCTGATGAACTTGTTGATATTCTAGGTTTGTCTACTGAAGATTTGTTTATACATTTAGAAGAACAAATATTCGATGCTATAGAGCAAGGTAAATTTTCTTATTTAGAGATAGATTATGAAGAAGAAGATTAGCTTAATTTTATTTTTATTGGTGTTGACTAGTGCTAATTCTTTAGCGCATGTTGTTCCAGAAAATATCAAAACTATCTGTGAAAATATTTCTGATAGAGCATATGTAAGTAAGATATTTAGAAATAAAATAGAAGATACTTTTTATGAAATCGAACAAGTTCGCGTATTACAGAAAAAACAAATAGAAGAAAACACCACTTCGACTACGGAACTAACCCATAAAAGAACAGAGCTTGAAACTCAGATATTTGTTTTAAGAAAACAATGGAAGATGGTAATATTTAAATACAATAAAGAAATTGCAATTGAGTGCAGATAAAACAAGGGGAAAATAATGACTGAACAAAATACTACTGTTGAAATTACAGATAGTAATCCATCCGTTTTAACACAACGCGATAAAGATATTATGGCGCGTATTAACTGTATAAACATAGCTCTTAATATAGGTGTGCCAAACAAAAGTGTGCATAACTTACTATCTATAGCTTCTTCAATTGAGACTTATATTTGCGAAGGTGTAGTTGAACAACAAGAAGATAAAGAAAAAATACCTATTGAAAGAATAAATTAATGTATGGTCCAACACTTAGTATCAGTAAAGAATTGCACGCAACTAAATACAGGCTGCCAAATGAAACATTTGAGGAAGCTTGTTTACGTATAGCATCTACTCTATCTGATTCTAGCGATCATCGCCATAACCTTTTAGATTGTATACTAAATATGAGGTATATGTTTGCCGGTCGTATACAAGCTGCTGTAGGCTCTCCACGCAAACTAACACCTTATAATTGTTTTGTATCAGGTGAGATTGAAGATAGTTTTAATTCTATTATGGAAAAAGCTACTGAAGCTGGCAAAACTATGAGATTAGGTGGTGGTATAGGATACGATTTCTCAACATTAAGACCAAGAGGGGGTTTAATTGCGTCACTTGGTAGCCAATCTTCTGGTCCTGTGTCGTTCATGGAAATCTATGATGCGATATGTGGCACTATTTCTTCTGCTGGTCATCGTCGTGGTGCACAGATGTCAGTGCTTAGGATAGACCACCCTGATATTGAGGAGTTTATACTTGCTAAAAATAATAACAATCATCTAACACGTTTTAATATTAGTGTTGGCATTACTGATAAATTTATGCAGTGTGTTAAAGAAGGTTCATCTTTTGATCTTAAATTTAAAGATACAGTATACAAAACAGTAGATGCTCGTAGTCTATGGGATATGATTATGCGCGCTACATACGATTGGGCAGAACCCGGTGTTCTATTTCTTGATCGTATTAATGAAATGAATAACTTATACTACTGTGAAGATATAGCTACAGTTAACCCGTGTGCTGAACAACCGTTGCCACCTTATGGTGCTTGTTTATTAGGTTCTTTTAATTTAATTAAGTATTTAATTTTATCACCAGAGCAACGGATGCCTCCATACTTTGATTATGCTTTATTCAGAAAAGACATAAATACTGTAGTACGTGCTATGGATAATGTTATTGATAGTGCTTTATACCCACTAGAACAACAAAGAAAAGAAGCGTTAGACAAGCGTAGAATGGGTATAGGTGTTACAGGTCTAGCTAACTGTTTAGAAGCGCTTGGTGCGCCTTATGGCACAACAAAATTTAATAAGTATATGTCAGATATTTTAATAATATTAAGAGATGAATGTTACGAAGCTTCTATTGATCTAGCTGTAGATAAGGGCGCATTTCCTTTATTTGATAGAGATAAGTATTTAGCTGGTAATTTTATTAAATCTTTACCAGAAAAAATTCGTAACAGTATCCACAAATATGGTATACGCAACAGCCACCTATTAAGTATAGCACCTACAGGCACAATTAGCTTAACTGCTGATAATATTAGTTCTGGTATTGAACCTGTGTACTCCTATTCATACGATAGAGTGATACAAACATTTAGTGGTCCTATAAAAGAAGCAGTGTTTGACTATGGTTGGTATGTTCTAGCTGTTAAAGGTAGACTAACTGATAATATTTCTGCGCAAGAACATGTTAGCGTGTTAATAAACGCTCAAAAATATATTGATAGTGCTGTTAGCAAAACTTGCAACATAGGTGATGATGTATCTTTTGACGAGTTTAAAGATATTTATATGACAGCTTATAATGGAGGCGCTAAAGGATGCACAACATTTAGAAAAGCAGGTAAAAGGTTTGGGATATTCAGTAGCGCAGAAGGAACAACTGAATACATTAATGATGAAGATGAAGTTTGTTCCATTGATGAAACTACAGGACAAAAAACATGTGGATAAAATGCAACAATCACGGGTAATGTCTATTATAGAGTCTGTAACTAATGTTGTCTCAGGTTATTTAATTGCTATACTAACACAATTTGCAGTATTTCCTGCATTTGGTATAAATATATCTTTTACAGAACAGCTTGGGGTAGCTCTTATTTTTACTGTTGTTTCTTTATTAAGAATTTATTTACTTAGAAGATTTTTTAATTCAGTGAAAGGATGAATATTATGTTAACTTTAGTCTTAATTGGTTTTTATACTGTAGGTGTATTTGTTAGCGTAGAAGTACAAAAACGAGATATGTATCCTTTAGATTACGTAGGTAGAAAAAACTATGAAGGTGTGACTAAGCGTGCTTTGCTTTGGCCTTTTATATTAGGTCGTCAACTTACACAAAAGCTTATTAATTATTTGAAATCATTAATATGACTAACGAGAGTGTATATGGGTTGTATGGGTTTAACCCAAACCTGCCTCCGCCTTTGACCCCTAAAATAATTTTAGCTGGTGTATACGCGTTGGGTGGATTTAACCCAGAACTAGATTCACCTTTTGATACTGTTGTTGAAGTATACCTGGCTATGGAAACAGAGCGTTTAGCTCAAGAATAATCTCTTTTCTTCTCTACGTCTACGTTGTAACCCTTTGATAATCTTACCACCAGCGTAGACCCAACGTGTGAATTCACTAGCAGCATCTAGATATTCACCACGATTTAATTTCATTCTCAATGTTGATCTTTCATAAGCACCTGAGCCAACATTGTATACAAAAGAAACAAGAGCCGCAAATTCGTTGTCGTGTAAATGCACTTTAGTTAGTGCTTCGACAGCGATTACGGCTCTTGTCATATCTTTAATAAGTAATTCTTCTGCTTCTTGTTTGGTTATAGTGCTGTAAGATTCATCTGAATTTAGCAAATGACCATAACCAATAGTAGGGTATCCTGCTACATCGTTGTATACAACAGAAGAAAATCCTTCAAAATGTTTTACAAGACCAATAGCTAGTTTAGAAATCTCTCTCACGTCTCACCTGCAAACGTTTGAAACTTGCTCTATCTCCAAACCAGAAAGCAACCATGTACCCCATAAGTTCTACATCTTCTGGTCCCCATAAATGTGTTAAAGCTTCAGGTATTGTACCACCAAAATCATTAAGAACAATAACACGAGCAAATTTAGCAGCAGCCCATATAGTAAATACTACATATGTTAGTGTTGGCCGAACTGAAGCTGATAGTCCATCAATCCATCTAACACCAGACGGCCTAGCAGCAGCAGCTTGTATTGCTTGAGTTTCTTCAGAAGAAGCTTTAATTAGAGCAGCTTCAATTTTAGATTCGGCTCTAATACGTTCTATATTAGCAAGTCTTTCTTCACGCTGTATTTGTAATTCATACAGTAGTAATTCGTGTTTCTTATCTTGTTTATCTTTTAAAAATCTAAAAACATCTGGAAGTATTGATTGAAAAATACCTATTAATGGTCCTATAAAAGGCATTTATTAGTTCCTTTTTTTCTCATTAGCTTGTTTTAGTTCATTTAAAGCTTTTTCTATATTTCTTAATTGTATCTCTAATATAGTTTCTAGTCGTGTTAATCTAGAATCGGCGTCAACTTTATTCAGATTCTTTTTAATTTCTATTTGTTCTGTTTTTATTGTATTTCTATCAACTTGTGCCACAGCTATATTAGTTTGTAGATGATAAAAAGCACCTATACCTACAACAACAAATGTCAGAATTTCAAGAATATTGCCAATAGATATTTGCTTATTAAATGTTAAACGACCGTTTCCCTGTGACATTATTCTCCATCCTTCTTATTAAACTGCTCTAAAAGATTATCAGCGAAACTATTCGCATCCTCTATGCCTTTTGTTTTTAACAAAAATTTATAAAAATTACTTAATTGTTTAGTAACACCGTGATCTGAATCTGCTTGTCTGCTTTTAGCCAGCGCAGATGGTGTGGCTAAACTAACTCCAAACGGCCCTCCTGATCTAGTAGTATCATCAGATCGAATTTTAAAAGGTTGTTCTAAAGTTTCGTCAAATAATAAAATAGGATTTTCTCTATTAATTAATACTTCATTAGTAAGAATTTTAGTTTTAGTTAAGATACTTTGAATTGTACGCTTTAATATAGCAGGTTTAGAAGCGATAGCTTCAATGATATGCGGTTCAAGAAGAATACTAGACACTCTAAAAGTAGAACCAATATTAGCTACATTAGTAGACAACGTTTTTAACCGCTCATCTGATACAGAACCTTCTAGAATTGTTTGTCTATGCGTTTCAGCGTAAGCTTCTTCTTGTATAATTTTAGTAGCTTGGTCAGGGTTATTGTCTTTGTTTGGATCAGGATCAGGATTTTCCATTTGTGTTAACAAGCTCAATAACAATTCACTACCTTTACCAGCGCGTACCAGACCTAACATAGCTGCAATCTTAGGATCAATAGAACCTAGTTCATCAAATGCACCAATTGCGCTAGGCCCTACTCTTGCCATCTTCTCTTTAAACGATAAAGCGCCTAGCATATAGCTGGTACGAGCATCTGGTGACATATTGATAAAGAAATTACCAAACTGACCAAACCCTGAGAAAAAATCTTGTACACTTTTCTCACTAAGATTCTCTTTTAGTTTTACTAATCTAGTAACAACAGCTAAAGGATCACTAGTATCCATAATATCTATCATTATTTTCTGTTGATTTTCTATAAGTCCGCGAGCAGCGTTAACTTGTTCAATAGAAAATAGTTGGTTATTCTTAGCTGCTTCTGTTATCTGACTATCAAGATCACGACTTAGTATATTGAATTCTGCCAACACACCTGTTCTAAAATCTTCTATATTAAAATCAGGAGATTTAACATCAGACATAAACTGGTTTGTTAAATTCGTTAATGTAGATTCAGCGCGTTTGCCAGTACCATCCATTAAAAATGGATGACTAAGTTTACCTTGATTAGCAGCGATAGTGATTAAGTTACTAGAACGATCTGCTTCTACTGTTAAAGCGTTATCTTCTATAATACGTTCAATAGGCACACCACTAGATATGCTCTGTTGTACTAATTTCTCAAAACTTTCCAACTGTGCAGATAATTCTCTTTCTCCTGCGCTGCCAACACCTCCACTAGTACCAGAAAAACCAAAAGCAAAAAACATTCTTTCAAATTCACTTGAAAGACTAGGTGTTCCAACTATAGCTTGTCTAAATATAATAGAAGCTCTTGCTTTAGCTTCAGAAGGTCTTATAGCACCTTGTATTTGGCCATTACTAAGTCTTTGAAAATCATTGAACACACGTTTAACATTATTAATACTAGTATCATCACCTAAATCATTAATTAATTCCTGCAAAAGTTGTCTACCAGTAACAGCCTGTTGTTCTACAGTACTTAAATCAGCGCCTAGTTCTCTAATCTTATCTATAGATTTAACTTCATTTATAGTGTCTACAACGTTTATAACACCAGCAGCACCAGCAGTTAAAGCATTAGCTAAACCACCACCACGCGCTTCTGTTCTAAAAGCATCTACATTAGATAGTTCCTGTTGGAAACCAGCCATTAATTGCTCCCCTCTGGTTTAGCGGCTTGTGGGACAAACAAAGTAGAAGGTAATACAATACCTTCCGCAGCACGTTGTACTAACTTTTTCATAACTGCATCTTCTTTAGAACTAAAAACCCTAGTCATAAAGTTTTTGTATATTCTATTTCTAATTTCTGGATTATTTTCAAATGTTCGCAGTAGATGTGTTATTTGAAAACGCATTTTTTGTTCAGCTATTTTAGGATCAGTTTCTAGCTCTACAAATAACCGAAACGCCTTAACTAAACTATCAGCTACTTTAGCTTCATCTCTAGATTGTAGTCTTAATTCTTTTTGAGCCATGAAGATTGCTGCTTTACGTGATACAGTGAAACCCATTGCTTGAATTACAACAGTAGACATGAGTTCACTCTCATCATCAATACGATATAAGGTGTTACCTTTAGAATCAGTAACCCTACCAGAATTCATAATATAGTAAGCTTGTAGCGCGTTACTATAAGAACTAGTTACAGTAGCCATTTGACTCATAGACTCTAAGATTATTTCAGGATCAAAATTACTAAAGTCTCTAAACACAGGTACAAACATATTACCTATAGTATTGACTGCACTCACAAAACGATTATTCACCGAGCCTGTGGCCCCTAGTATTTCATCCCAAAATCTAGCATCTTCGTCATCCAAATCTTTAAATGTTTGTAAGATACCTTCAGCGATACTAAACCTAGAAGCAGTTTCAGCGCGTTGCCCTGTAGCCCACAAAGCAAGCATACCACTCAAACCATCTTCTATAAACGCTTGTCTTTCCTCAGATAATGATTGAAAATTGCCACCCATTGAGTTGTAAACATGCGCTATAGAATCTCTTAAAAACGGTAAAGATTTTGGACCAGTTATAGCAGTAGTACCTAGTAGAATTTTTATTTTATCTTTAGTAGATAAAGATTTTCCAAGAATAGCTTCTGCAAATTTAGTAAATACCTGCATAAACTGTGTTGGTATAGCGAATACAGTATTAGATTGCCACACAGCAGCGTTAGCTCTATCTAAATTAAGTGTTATATCTTGCCCACGGTTAGCAATCTGTTGTAAATTAGCATCACTAAGAACTTTTATACCTTTATTAGCAGCAAAAAACTCATCACGAGCAAACAACCAACCATAAGTACGCGCAAATGTTTCCCCTTCTCTAAAAAATATTAGACCTTTATCAAATAAATTTGAAAAACCACTACGATTTATATTAAAACTCTGTAGAACAGCTTCTAAATCAGCGTTTGTTTTAGCACTTTCTAAAATACCTGATTTATTAAAATCTTCTACTAACTGTAAAGCATCATCCTTGCTTATGAGTTTAGTTTTGCTCAATGCTGTAGCCAGCGTATCAACAGCTTCCATATTACCTACTTTACGATGATGCATCATCCATCTAAGAGCATTATATTGCGTAAATAGTTTTGGAAATTTAAGAGGGTTCAAACTTAACGCTGGTATAGAGCCACTAGCTTGAATTAAAAATTGTGCTGGGTTAAAAGCTCCTAACAAAGCGTGAAATGTAGCTGTCTTTATTACTGTGACAGGATTTTTGCCACTAAAATTTAATAATGCTGTTCTAGTTTCCTTATTACCTAACTTGCCGGGTTTGTTCTCTAGCCATATAGCAAGATGGTTCATAAAAGACTCAAATCTGCGTTCTTCAGGAGAAGGAACACGCAATACTGTTCTTAAAAAATTTTGTGTAGTGCGTATAGCTGCTTTCTCTGCTGCTGACAGATCAACATCTACTCTTAATGGTGATATAAGAGGATTAGAACTATCTAGTAATACATCATTAAAAGTATTTTGAAATTTTTTTATAGCTGTTAAACGAAATTCATTAAGAGTTCCTTTTTGTCCAGCTATAGTTAAATTTCTACCAAGTGCTTCTAAAGCAGATACTCTTGTTCTTTCTTCGCCGCCCAGACCAACTAATAATTCTGATTGTCTACGTGAAGTACCAAACATACCGCCCATACGTGCTGCATTAATTTCAGAATTAAATTCGCCTTCTACTAAACGCTCGTTATTACCAGATATAAAAAATCTATCATCAGTATTATCTAAAGTTTTTAAGAATTTTTCTGCTTCTGTTTTACTATCAAATTCTCTAATAGCTTGCACGAAAATTTTATCTCGACCACCAACACTTCTAGTAACATTCTCTCTAACAAAGAAATTAGCAAACTTAGAAATTAATGGTACAAACCCTGTTCTCTTATTAAGAACTTGCAAAGGTAAATCTTTTAAAGCTTCTTTAGCTACTACAGCAGCATCTATCCATTCTACATCATTAGCATTATTTATAATTTTTATAGGTTGTCTAAATCTAACAAACTGCATAGACCCGTTATCTACACTATTCAAAATACCTTCATCGCTAGCTGATATAACTTTTTTATGTGCTTGTGAGTATATTCTAGATGTATTTTCAGGCAGATCATCAACAACTTTAGAAAAAGCTAAAAATGTATCTGAGACACCTTCATTTAAATTGATATCTATAACTTTAAAATTATTAAATTCAAGATCACGACGTATAACATCATTCATAATTCTATGTAATCTATCAAATACACGACGCACACCAAAATAAGCCGCTACTTGTTTTTCATTTAAACGCGCTAAACCACTAGATGTAGGAATACCTTCTAACATTAGTTCTCTAGCAGAAAAAACAACACCATCTGCCTGACCCATTTTATCACCAGTTAACAGTATCTCATCTAACTGGATAAGTTCTTTCTTAGATAAACCTTTTAATGCTTCTTTACTAGCTCTACTCAATCTTACTATATTGCTAGCAGTTTCTCGTCCTAATTGTGTGCCAATACCTACGATATCTTCTTGTACTCTACGCAATAACACAGATGGTGAGGCTAATTTTTCTAAAAACGTACCAACAACACCAAATTCTTTAGAATTGAATTCTCCTGCATCATTAATACCAAATTTAATTGTTCTAGTATGCGTTTTTCTACCAGATGTTATAAGTACATCAAAACTATCTATAGCTTCATTAATTATTTTTACATCAGCTTTTACACTAACACCATCAGGTAAACCAGCATTAATTTCATCTACACGTTTTCCAAAATCATCTAAAAAATTTTGTTTAGATGCTGCTCTTTCTACATCAGTCAAGGCATTCTGATTAGTAAAACTAACTTGATCTAATAAACGCTCAACAGCTTGTACTTTTTTACCAGCAGCTTCAACAGTAGCAGCAGCAACACCTTCTGTAGAACCGGGAAGTATGTCAGAAAAATCAAAAGGAACTGTATTAGCTTGTGCAGTAGCATTATCTATACCTGCTGCTTTAGCTATTTGGACATCTTCAAGTGCAGCACTATTTAATTCACCTGCAATTTTAATTCCAGCTTCAACTTCATCTGCTTCTTTAACTACACTACGTAGCATACGAATAGAATTTAATCTTTTAAAAATTTTAACAGCAGAAAAAACACCTGCGATACCTAGTGTACCAACATCAAATATATCAAAACCAAGCTGAAATCCAAAACCACTATCATCTAAACCAGTTATCTTAGCCAAGATAGCAGCACGCAGAATTTTATTATCTGTTATCTTTTTAACTTCTTCAATAAGTACAGGTAGCCTTTCAAAACGCTCATCAACCGATAGTTTTCTAAATTCCTCAAGAAGTCTATTAGCGTTTAAACCTTCTTTGCTCTTAGAAAAACTACCTAACTCACTAACATCTTGTATAGTTCTACCCGGTATTAGTATACCACCAAAATTAGAAAGTGTTTCTAAAATACCATCTGTTTCTGCTACTTCAGCTATTTTTATAGCTGCAAAATTTAAAAACGCTTCTTCTTTTCTTAGTTGTACATCAATACTATCATTATCAACTATTTCTTGTACTGCATTTAATACACCAGCAACATCAATAGTAGAAATATTTTCATTAACAGTTTCTATTGCTGCTTGTACAGCCGATTCAGGATCACCCTCATCAATAATTGCTGCTAAATTAGTATTAACATCTTCTATGATATTTCTATTACGACTACTTAATATAGGTTCAGCTATTCTCTCTATACCATGTTGTGTAATAGCTGCTTGTAAACGTTCTTGTGTTAGCATTTCTAAAGTACTATTATTATTAAAAGCATCTATTACAGTTAGAGCGCCAGCTAAATAATTATTAACTATAGGCGCAGGACTGCCTTTATTAGCAACTGTATCATTGAAAACTAAGCTATCCAAGTCTATATTAAAATCTACCATTAGTTTACTGCTGCTTTAACTGCTCTATTTTTAGCTGCTACTATTGATATACCGCTGCCTACTGTTGCTAAACTACCAATTCCTTTTACAAGAGATTCAAAACCACGTAAACGAGCTATACTATCATTAATAGAACTAGCAGTATCTAGAAAACTAACTGCTCCTGATAGTTGAGATGATACTGAACCAGCCCCACCTATTGCACTAGATGATTCCTGTGTTCCTGTAGTTGCTGCTATATTTTCTATTTGCGCTCTTTTAATCCTAGCTTCACGAATACGCTGTATAGCTTGTCTGCGCTCTCTGAGGCGCTCTAATTGTCGCTGCTTACGAGACTGTTTTCCAGCAGAAACAGCAGTCACAACGCCTGTAGTTGTTCCTATAACAGCCAGTACTACAGCAATTTCTCGTAATCCCAATTTAAAGCTCCTGTTCTAGTATAAAACTGCCTGTACTTGTTAAATAAACAGGCTCAAAGCCAAAAGCAGTACTAAATTTAAAAAGTTTATGCTCTTGTGGTATTAAAGCATACAGCTTTTTTATATCATTTTTTTTAAATACTTCTAGAATATAAGCCCAATCAGTCAGCATCTTTTGGTACACTTCTTTCGACCATTTAAAAACATCACAATGTAGAAATACACCACCATTTTGTATATAATAACTAACAGAGTATTCTTCTGTATCAAGAATCGAAACGCTATTATTCATCTGTTGAGCCTAACATTGGTATAGACCAACCTAAAATACGTAAATCTTTTTCTGGTTCTGTTTTATAGAAAAGAGATAACGCTTTACCAGAACCTCGTAATTTACTTTTTGTTATTATAACTTCTTTACCAAAATCAAATGTATCCGATGAACTACTAGGTATGTAGTTTCTATTAAGTCTGTAAACCTGTTGGAAACTAGTCCATTTTCCGCTATTAGCACTATCAGAATAATCCCATCTACCTTGTACTAAACAACTACTAGCGTTTGTAAAATCAAGACTATTATCTATATTAACAGTATACCCTGTTTCTGTCAGTTCTAGTTGAACAAACAAATATAAAGCTTGTTTCCTTCTAGTATTATCATCAAAATTAAACGGGCCTGTCAGAAGAAAAGCATCTGCGTCAATACCGACAGAATCTTTTTTTACCCAATCTTTAAACGTTGTATCGTTATACACTGAAAAAGTAAAATTAATAATATTAGAAACATCTACAAAAGTTAAATACTTTAAACTAATATTATTAGGTGTTTCTATATTAGCTAAAGAAACAACATTATCTGAAACAGCTATAACATTATCTGAAACAACTATAACATTCAAATTTTGTGGATTCTCAACAAACGTTTTTGTAAGAACAAAATCTACAACAAATGGAGAGTTACTAGTTAAATTTTTAATAGAAAATTTTGAAAACGCAGATAAAACTAAATCTAAAATTAATTCTTTATTATAAGTTTGTTGAAATTGAGTAGATAATAAATTAGTATCATCATTGTACAACCAACGTATCTGCTTTTGTCTGCTATCAAAAATACCTTTAACATGCCGTCTAGATATTGAAGGTATATCTTCAAATAACGTTTGTATAGTAGTTTCAGTTATATTCTGAGCAGAGAACGCGCCAGAAATAACAGTGTCAGAACTTACTTTTGAACTTATAGCGTATATACCATCTTCTGCCCAATATAATATAGAGTCTAACGCTGCTACAATACTATCTACACTTTTTACACCAATATCAGTAACTTTTATAACTTGAAATGCAGTTGCAGAGAAACCCCCTGATACATCACCACCTACAATTTGCCATACACCGTTATTAGCAAATACAAGCAATGAATTACTTAATGATATTAGTTTTAGTATAGTGTCGGCGTCGGTAATATGAACAGTTCCACCATCTGTATCTACTAAATCAGAAACATGTTCTGAAGTAGGATCAGCTTCTTGATAACACTTACCTAATTTGCTAATATTAGTTAATGTTTGTGAAAAAGCCACAAGATTACTAAGAGTAGGACTATTATCATCACCACCAGATATACTACAAACGCTATTAGTATAAAATACTCTACCAGCAAAACTAGCAACTGAATTAATGCCTCCTACAGTAATATCAGAAGGCAATCCCACTACACCAGATTGTGAATTTCTAGATGATCCTCTTGCGAACAAATCTAAAATATATCTGCCTCTTGGCGCATGAGAAGAACCGAAAAATTGTTTAATTAATTTATCACCATCAAAAGAATCATTGGAATCTTTACCTAGGAAAACTATATCAGCGTTTGAAGGAAAAACTGATTGGCTAGATTTCATAGAAAACATTTCAGGAGCGTTCCACCCTTGATTAAGAAGATTGTATTTGTGTTTATTTGACAATAGAACAGGTCTATCTTCAACAGATAAGCCATCATCAATACCGAATATATCACGAACACTAATAGTTGTTGTAGATGAAGATACTACATCTAGAGCAGAATCATAAGATAGCACTGTTACAAAAGTACTACCACTGCCTATAATAAATTTACCAGCTACGACAGTTGTTTCTATAGCTTTTGAAAAAGACCCTGTAATAGTTAAAGAATTGCCACTATTAAGTTGATTAGAAGAAATACTATTCTTTAAAGTATCAAAAAAATATAACTCTAAACCTACTTGTATAACATACAAAAATGTACCACTAAGATTTGCGTTATCCCACTGGTGAACAGAAACAGCTTGCCCAATTAAATTAGCAGAAGAAATACCAGCACTTATTAGAATATTAGATGTTTCGTAATCTAAACCTAATCTACGTTGGCGCGTACCGCTTTTATTTAGAACAAAATTTTCTTCATCTCTACTAGCATTTTCAGCAAAATTTATTAAAGAGGACTCTGTGTTAAGTCCTGCAATAAAATTATTAAATTCTGCACTAGTTTTTGCTTGTGCCATCTAATTTAGGTTTTCTATTTTTATGATAAGGTCGTTT